>Ga0326597_10001056_pt1 | contig 45844 bp, 38 predicted proteins | sample RVTome_12_FD_203789 | JGI IMG/M metagenome (GOLD analysis project Ga0326597, IMG submission 203789) | Soil microbial communities from uranium-contaminated site in the Upper Colorado River Basin, Wyoming, United States - RVT100D185 | ecosystem: Environmental > Terrestrial > Soil > Contaminated >...
CAGCCGATCCCCGCTCATCCCAACCCCCAACTCTCACCCACCAGGTGAAACCCTTAGAATCCAAACCCACAGACAGGAAAAGAAAATTCTCACTATCCGATCAATTAAGCCGGGGAATGAGGCCGCCAGCACCGCCGCATTGGCCCTTGTCATCGGGCGCCCGCGTCTCTAGCTTCGGCTTCCACCCATGCGAGGGCGATCGGCGCCTCGCGGCCGGGAAGGAAGCCGGGATCGATCGATGGCCAAAGCGCACGCGACAGGGAAACGCCCGAAGGCGGCAGGCGCAGGCGCCTATGCGGGAGACCGGGCCCTGGACCTTCTGCTCGCGGCCGCGGCCAGGCAGGGCCGCGTGCGCTACAGGACCGCCCGCGAAGTCAGGGGCGTGCTCGCCGGCGTCCTCGCCGCGCCCTTCGACCCCGATCCCGAAGCCTGGCTCGCGCTCATCGGCCCGCGGCCGGGAGCCAGGCTCCGCGCCGAGCTTTCCGCGCTGAAGGCGGCCATGGCGGCGAAGACGGCACCGCATCCGCCGTCCATGGAGGAGCGGCTTGCGCGCTTCCGCGCGCGGCTCGAGGCGGCGCGCCTCGACGGCTTCATCGTTCCGCTCGCGGACGCGCACCAGGGCGAATACGTGCCGGACAGCGAGGCGCGGCTTGCCTGGCTCACGGGTTTCAAGGGCTCCGCGGGGCTCGCCATCGTGATGGCCGGCCGCGCCGCCCTCTTCGTCGATGGCCGCTACACCCTGCAGGCGCGCAACCAGGTTGATACCCAGCGCTTCACCATCCATCATATCTCCCGCATGCCGCCCGCCAAGTGGGTGGCCCAGAACCTGGAACGCGGCCAGCGTCTCGGCTTCGATCCCTGGCTGCTGACGCCGAGGGAGGTCGCCCGTTACGAGACGGCCTCGGCGGAATGCGGCGCGAAGCTGGTGGTGGCGGCGAAGAACCCCGTCGATGCCGTGTGGCGCGACCGGCCGGCCGCGCCGCTCACCCCGGTCCGGCCCCTGGCCCGGCGCTTCACCGGGCGTCCGAGCGCGGACAAGCGCAGGGACATCGCCGCCGCCATCGCCGCCCGCGGTTCGGCCGCCGCCGTCCTCACCGCGCCGGATTCCATCGCCTGGCTCCTCAACATCCGGGGCCATGACCTCGAATTCGCGCCGCTCGCGCTCGGCTTCGCCGTGATCGGCCGGGATGCCAAGGTGACCCTCGCCATGGACCCGCGCAAGCTGACCGAGGCGGCGCGGCGTCACCTCGGGCCGGAGGTTCGCGTGATCGTGCCGGAGGCGCTCGGCCCGGCGCTCGACCGGCTGGGCCGGGGCGGACGCACGGTCGAGATCGACCCCGCGCGGGTTCCCTACTGGATCGCGCGCCGGCTCAAGCGCGCCGGGGCGAAGATTCGCGAGGCCGCCGATCCCTGCGCGGCCCCCAAGGCGGCCAAGAACCGGGTGGAGCTGGGCGGCATCCGCGCCGCCCACTTGCGCGACGGCGCGGCGCTCACGCGCTTCCTCGGCTGGTTCGACCGCGAGGCGCCCAAGGGCCAGCTGACCGAGACCGCCGCCGCCGCCCGCGTCGATGCCTTCCGGGCCGAGAACGACCGTTTCCAGGGGCTCTCCTTCCCGACTATCTCCGGCTCCGGACCCAACGGGGCGATCGTCCATTACCGCGCGACCGAAGCCAGCGACCGGCGCATCCGCCCGGGCGACGTGTTCCTGGTCGATTCCGGCGCCCAATACCTCGACGGCACCACCGACGTGACGCGCACCGTCTGGGTGCCCGGCCGGGGCGCGCCCAAGGCTGCGCTCAAGGACGTCTATACCCGGGTGCTGAAGGGCAACATCGCCCTCGCCACGGCGCGGTTCCCGGCGGGCACCTCGGGCTCCCAGCTCGACGTGCTGGCCCGTCGGGCGCTGTGGGACGGAGGATTCGAATACGATCACGGCACCGGCCACGGGGTGGGGCATTTCCTCAATGTCCATGAGGGGCCCCAGCGCATCTCCCAGATCCCCAATACGGTCGCGCTGGAGCCGGGGATGGTGCTGTCCGATGAGCCGGGCTTCTACAAGACGGGCGCCTTCGGCATCCGCATCGAGACGCTTCTCGTGGTCAGGGAGGACAAGCCCGGCGCGGGCGGGCGTCCCATGCGGTCTTTCGAGACGCTGACGCTCGCGCCTATCGACCGGCGGCTGATCGAGCCCAAGATGCTCAGCGACTCCGAGCGCGCGTGGCTCAACGCCTACCACGCGCGGGTGCGGACGGCGCTCACGCCGCTGGTCGATGCAGGGACGCGCGCCTGGCTCGCCCGCGCGACCAAGGCGATCTAGCGTTCCGGCTTCTTCCTACCTTCGGCCTCACCCTTCGACAGGCTCATGCTTCGACAGGCTCACCATGAGGGAGCAGAGAAATAGGGCCTCGTCCTGAGCCCGTCGAAGGACGGGGGAACCTTGCCCTAGCCCCCATTGCCGGCCATCTCGCGCCAGGTGTCCTCGTCGAGGACCTCGACGCCGAGCTCCTTGGCCTTCTTCGCCTTGGACCCGGCGTCGGCGCCGATGATGATGAAATCGGTCTTCTTCGAGACCGAGCCCGCGACCCGGGCACCGAGCGCCTCGGCACGGGCCTTGGCCTCCTTGCGGCCCATGGTGGCGAGCGTGCCGGTGAAGACGACGGTCTTGCCGGTGAAGGGGGACCTGGTGACCTCCGGCGCGGCGGCCTTCTCGATCGTCAGGAGCGATTCGAGGTCGTCGAGCACCTCCCGGTTATGGGGCTCGGCGAAGAAGTCGATGAGGTCCTCGGCCAGCGACGGCCCGACGCCGTCGATGTCGGTGAGCTCCTCATAGGCCTCGGAGTCGTGGTCGGCCGCCGCGACCATGGCCTCGCGCCAGTGGGCGAGCGTCCCGTAGGTGCGCGCCAGCAGCTTGGCCGTCGCCTCGCCGACCTGGCGGATGCCGAGCGCGTAGATGAAGCGATCCAGGCTGATGGTCCTCCGCGCCTCGATCGCGCCGAGCAGGTTGTCCACCGACTTCTCGCCCCAGCCCTCGCGCTGCTTCAGCTCCGCCTCGTGATCCGCAAGCCGGAAGATGTCGCCCGGCCTCTTGATCAGCCCATCGAGCCAGAAAGCCTCCACGTGCTTGCCGCCGAGACCCTCGATGTCGAAGGCGTCGCGGGAGACGAAATGCTTGAGGCGTTCCACCGCCTGGGCGGGGCAGATCAGCCCCCCCGTGCAGCGCCACGCCACCTCGCCTTCCTCGCGCACGGCGCGCGAGCCGCAGCGCGGGCAGGTGTCGGGGAAGGAGAAGGGCTTGGCCCTCTTGGGGCGCTTCTCCTCGATCACCTGGACGACCTGGGGGATGACGTCGCCGGCGCGCTGGATGACCACGGTATCGCCGACCCGGGCGTCCTTGCGCTTGATCTCGTCCTCGTTGTGCAGCGTCGCGCGGCTTACCACCACGCCGCCGACGGTGACCGGCGTGAGATGCGCGACCGGCGTCAGCGTCCCGGTGCGCCCGACCTGGACCTCGATCGCCTCGAGAACGGTCTCGGCGCGCTCGGCGGCGAACTTGTGGGCGATGGCCCAGCGCGGGCTGCGGCTGACCTGGCCGAGACGCTCGACCCAGTCGAGGCGGTTGACCTTGTAGACCACGCCGTCGATGTCGTAATCGAGGCTGGCGCGCCGGCTCTCGAGATCGGCGTGGAAGGCGAGCGCCTCCTCGATTTCGGTGTGGAGGGTGCCATCGTCGAGGACGAAGCCGAGCTCCATGAGCCGTGCCCGCGCCCCTTCCAGCGTTTCGGCGAGCGGCTCCGACACCTCGCCCCAGGCGTAGCCGAAGAAGCCCAGGTTGCGCGAGGCGGTGATCTTCGGGTCGAGCTGGCGCAGCGAGCCGGCGGCCGCGTTGCGCGGATTGGCGAAGACCTTGGCGCCGGCCTCCCGCTGGCGCTCGTTCAGCGCCCGGAACTCGCTCTTGCTCATGTAGACCTCGCCGCGCACCTCGAGAACCTCGGGCCATTTGCGGCCCTTGAGGCGCTTGGGCACGTCGTCCAGGGTGGCGAGGTTGCGGGTGACGTTCTCTCCGGTGGTGCCGTCGCCCCGGGTCGCGCCCTGGACGAAGCGCCCGTCCACGTAGCGCAGCGACACCGAAAGCCCGTCGATCTTGGGCTCCGCCATCAGCGCGACCTCGGCATCGGCGCCGAGGTTGAGGAAGCGGCGCACCCGCTGGACGAAGTCGACGACGTCCTCGCCGGTGAAGGCGTTGTCCAGCGACAGCATCGGCACCGCATGGGTCACCTTGTCGAAGCCCGCCGAAGGGGCGGCGCCGACCCGCAGGCTCGGGCTGTCCTCGCGGATCAGCTCCGGGAAGGCGGCCTCCAGCGCGTCGTTGCGCGCCCGGAGCGCGTCATAGGCGGCGTCGGAGATCTGGGGCTGGTCCTTCTGATAATAGAGCGCGTCGTGGCGGGCGATCTCATGCGCGAGGTAGGCGAGCTCGGCCGCCGCGTCCTCCTCCGAGAGCTGCTCCGGCGGGAGAGCGGAGACGCCCGCTTCGGGCGCGGCGTTCATGCCGCACCCCCGGCAAGCAGGCGGTCGGCCGCCGCCCGGGCCTCTTCGGTCACCGTGGCGCCGGCCAGCATGCGGGCGATTTCCTCGCGCCGGTCGGCGGTGGCGAGCTCCTCGACCGTGGTCGCGGCCCGCTTGGCGCCGGCGAGCTTCTCCACCCGCCAATGCTGATCGCCGCGCGCGGCCACCTGGGGCGAATGGGTGACGACCAGCACCTGCAGCCGGGCCCCGAGCCGGGCGAGCCGCTCGCCGACCGCGTCGGCGGTGGCGCCGGAAATGCCCGAATCAACTTCGTCGAACACCAGGGTCGGCGCGGTGCCTTCCCCGGCCAGCACCACCCGGAGCGCCAGCATGATGCGCGCGAGCTCCCCGCCGGAGGCCACCTTGTTGAGGGGGCCGGGCTCGGTCCCGGGGTTGGCGGCGATCTCGAAGGTCACCCGCTCCGCGCCGTCGGCGCCGCGGCGTTCGGCATCGAGGGGAGTGAGCGCCACCCGGAACCGCGCCTTTTCGAGCTTCAGGGGCGGGAGCTCCCGACCCATGGCGGCCTCGAGCCGGCGCGCGGCCTTGGCGCGGCTCGCGCCCAGGCGGGCGGCGGCCCGGTCATAGGCATCCCAAGCGGCGGCGACGGCCTTGGCGAGGCGGGCGAGCTCGGCATCCGTTTCCTCGATGGCGGCGAGGCGGGCGGCGAGATCCGCCCCGTGGCGGGCGAGCTCGTCCGCCGGGACGCCGTGCTTGCGGGCGAGCGCCCGGAGGCCGAAGAGCCGGTCCTCCACCCCCTGCAGGCGGCCGGGCTCGCCGGTCAGGCTGGCCGCGGCGTCGCGGATCTCGGCCAGTGCGTCCGCGGTTTCCATGGCGGCCCGCTCGAGCGCCGCGGCGGCGGCATCGAACCGGCCGGCGGCATCCGCGCGGGCCTGTTCCAGCGCGCGGAGCGCGCCGTTGATGGCGGCCTCGACGCCGCCCTCGGCATTGAGGCGCGCCTCGGCGTCGTCGAGCGCGCCGGCGAGCTTCGCGCCGGCGGCGAGGAAGCGCCGCTCGCCCGCCAGCGCCTCTTCCTCGCCGGGCTGGGGATCGAAGGCCTCGATCTCCGCCGTCTCGTGGCGCAGGAGCTCCTCGTCGCGCCGGGCCTGCTCCATGGCGGCCCGGGCCTCCGTCTCCTCGGTGCGCGCCGCGCCGAGAGCCTGCCAGGCCTCCCGGACCGCGGCGAGGAGGTCGGCGTGGCCCGCGAAGCTGTCGACCAGGGCGCGGTGGGTGGCCGGGTTGAGGAGGCCTTGGGTCTCATACTGGCCGTGGATCTCCACCAGCTCGGCGGCGAGGGTAGCCAGCAGGCCGGCGCTGACCGGCTCGTCGTTGACATAGGCGCGCGAGCGCCCGTCGGCGCTCACCACCCGGCGCAGGATCAGGCTCCTGTCGGCGGGCAGGTCGCGTTCGGCGAGGGCGGCGAGGGCGGGGTGTCCTTCGGGCAGCTCGAAGGCGGCGCTGACCTGGGCCTTGTCCGCGCCCTTGCGGATCAGGCGGGCTTCCGCCCGGGCGCCCAGCGCGAGGCCGAGCGCATCCAGCAGGATCGATTTTCCCGCGCCCGTCTCGCCGGTCAACACGCCAAGGGATCCGGTGAAGTCCAGTTCGAGCCGGTCAACCAGGACTACGTCGCGGATCGAGAGGCGCCGGAGCATCGATGATCAGAAGACGGAATTCCATGCCCGGTCCAACCAGGAGCGGCGCGGCACGGAGGTCGCCACCTCGTTGCGCTTGGGCTGGATGCCGGTCATCAGGACGTAGGAATCGAGGTACCACTCGCTACCCGGGAAATTGTGGCCCAGCACCGCGGCGGCCTTCACCGCCTCGTCCTTGATGCCGAGCGCCAGGTAGCTTTCGGTCAGGCGGTGCAGCGCCTCCGGGATATGGGAGGTGGTCTGGTACTTCTTGATCACCTCCTTGAAGCGGTTGATGGCGGCGATATACATGCCGGCATCCTGGTACCAGCGGCCCACCGACATCTCCTGCCCGGCGAGCTGGTCCTGGGTGAGGTCGTATTTCAGCTTCGCGTCGCGACCGTACTTGCCGTTGGGATCGCGCTTCATGACGGCCTGTAGCTCCGCCATGGCCTGGCGCGTGATGCCCTGGTCCCGCTGCACGTCGGCGATCTGCTCGTAATAGCAGAGCGCCTTGAGGTAATGGGCGTATTCGATATCCCGGCTGCCGGGGTGGAGGCGGATGAAGCGTTCCAGCCCGACGATGGCCTCGGTGTAGCGGTTCATCACGTAGTAGGTATAGCTCGACATCAGGATCGCCTTGGACGACCAGATCGAGTAGGGGTGCTGGCGCTCTACCTCGGCGAACACCTTGGTGGCGTCGGTCCCCTCGGCGCGCATCAGCATGCCCATGGCGCGGTTATAGAGCGTTTCCGCCGGCTCCTCCTTGCCGGTCACCACCGGCTTGGGGCCGGAACAGGCGCCGAGCGCGACCACGCAGGCAAGCGCGGCGGCGAGGATGGAGCCGCGCCGCGTGAGGCGCCGCGTCCGTCCCGGTCTCGGCGGCCGGGACCTTGGGAAACGAGAAAAGAAAGAGGATGCGGTCATCACCAGGCTGACGTCGCTACAGGGTTCGGGTCCGAGGCCCGCGTCGACACGCATTATAGCATGACCCGCCCGCACCGCCACAAGGCGAAGCCGCCGGCGGGTGGCCGGCGGCGCGCCATTTCGGATAAGGAGCGGGAAACGGGCTAGTGGCCGGCGGCGGCCGGGAGCGCGGCCGGCACGCCGAATTCGGGCGCCTTACCGTCGAATCCGCCCGCCTGGTCCTTCTTCACGGCGATCATGGTCCAGGCCTCGCGGTCGGCGAAGAGCGCCGCGAGCAGCCTGTGGTTCATCGCATGGCCGGAGCGCGAGCCGCGGAAATGACCGATGATCGGCGCGCCCGCGAGGTAGAGGTCGCCGACGGAATCGAGGATCTTGTGCCGCACGAACTCGTTCTCGTAGCGCAGCCCCGAATCGTTCAGGACCTTTTCCCCGCTGACCACCACCGCGTTGTCGAGCGAGCCGCCAAGAAGCAGGCCGTGCGCGCGCATTGCGGCGACCTCGTGCTCGAAGCCGAAGGTCCGCGCGCTCGAGATCTCGCTCTTGAAGGCGCCGTTGGCGAATTCCACGAAGTGGTCCTGGCTCGCGACCAGGGGGGAGTCGAATTCGATGTCGAAGGCGACGGAGAACCCGACGGCGGGCAGCAGCGCCGCGGTCGAGGCGCCGTCGGTCACGGTGACGGGTTTCAGCACCTTCACGGCGGTCCTCGGGGCGTTCTGCTCCCGGATGCCCGCGCATTCGATCAGGAACACGAAGGGCGCGGCGCTGCCGTCCATGATGGGGATCTCCGGGCCGTTGACCTCGACCAGCGCGTTGTCGACGCCGACGCCCGCGAAGGCCGCCATCAGGTGCTCGATGGTCTTGACCTCGATCCCGTCCACATTGGCGATGGTCGAGCACAGCCGCGATTCCACCACGTGGTCCCAGGTCGCCGGGATGACGGCCTGGCCGCCGGGGATGTCGGTGCGCTTGAAGCGGATTCCGGTGTCGGGTTCCGCGGGGCAGATCATCATGGTGACCTTGGCGCCCGAATGGAGGCCGACGCCCGAACAACCGATGGCGTTCTTCAAGGTCTGCTGACTGGCGTAAGAACTCATGGTCCCCTATCTACCTCGAACCGTCCGCGCATGGCCCCCACCATGATCCCCAAGAACGAACGTGTCCCACGAAACGCATTGATCCAAACCCGGCGCCGGAGACGTTCCGGCCCACTCCCCACTACTCGGGCCACTACTCCGGTCGATCGCGACACGCGACTTCGACCGTGCCCTTACTCCTACCGTGATCGCTACTACCGCGGTCGCCGGGCAAACCCGGCCTTTCGTTTTTGGCCGCTCCGGAGCGGCCGTTTCCCCTAAACGGCGGCCCGGGCAGGAATGGAACGAGCGTCCGGGGCGCCCCCTTGTCGTCAACGCATTACCAACTCAGTACCGACTCCTTACCAACTCAACTGAAGGACGTTTACCAAAGAAGCCCCGGAACGCTCAAATCAACAATTATTACAGATTGTTACCGGAATTTTTCCCTGGTTGCAGTGCCTTGCGTCCTCTCCCCCCCCTCAGTTGGCCTGGCGCCTCAGGAAGGCCGGGATCTCGAGAAGGTCTTCCTGGACGTCCTTGTCGAGCGGCCCCTTGGGGTCGAGGTCGCCGAGATCCCCCTGGGTGGGGTTCGGCGCCGGTTTCGGCTCCGCGGCCGCCTCCGCTTCCGATTCCCTGGAGGCGGGCGAAGCGTCCATGTCGAGACGCGGCTCCGGCGCCTTGGGCGGGGGCGCGACGCTCTCGCCCCGCGGCGCCGGCGGCTCGCCGATGGGCTCCCTCGCGCCGTCGCTCGGCGGGGCCTGGACCGGCGCGGCGGGCCGGGATTCGCCGAACCCGAGGCGCGGCTCCATGCCGGTATCCGGCCTGGAGGCGGTCGCCTTCTGGGCGCGTTCGCTGCGGGCCCGGCCGGTGCCGGTGACCCGCTCGAACAGGCTTGGTCCCCTGCGACGGGCGGGAGACGCCTTGGCGGGCATCAGTCCCGCGTTCACCATCTCGGCCTCTGCCAGGGGATCGGCGGCCCGGATCATGTCGGTCCGCGTCCGTTCGGGGACGTCGGCGACCTGGACCGGGGGCGGGGGCAGGAAGCTGTCCCCGGCGCCGCCCGATGTCTCCTGGACCGAAACCCTGCCGCCGCCCGCGGCCTGCAGGCGCGTCTCGGGCACCCTGGCGGCGGCCTCGAGATCGAACACGGGCACCTCTTCCGCCTGCTCGCGTGGCTGCACCGGCTCCGCCCGGCGCGCGGTGAGACCGGCGGCCGGTGATTCGGGAACCTCCTCGCGGGCGGGCGAGTTGTCCGCGACCAGGCTGATATGGCCGAGCGGCTTGGGATGGGCCGAGGTTTCGGCGTCGATCCCGGTGGCGATGACGGAGATGCGCATGCGCCCGTCGAGGCTCTCGTCGAAGGTCGAGCCGAAGATGATGTTGGCCTCGGGATCGACCTCGCTGCGGATGCGGTTGGCGGCCTCGTCGACCTCGAACAGGGTCATGTCGAAGCCGCCGGTGATGTTGATCAGCACGCCCCTCGCCCCTTCCATGGAGACGTCGTCCAGGAGCGGGTTGGAGATCGCCGCCTCCGCCGCGGCGGTGGAGCGGTTCTCGCCCTCCGCCTCTCCGGTGCCCATCATGGCCTTGCCCATCTCGCTCATGACCTGGCGGACGTCGGCGAAGTCGAGGTTGATCAGGCCGGGCATCACCATCAGGTCGGTCACGCCCCGGACACCCGAATAGAGCACGTGGTCGGCCATCTCGAAGGCCTGGGCGAAGGTGGTCTTGTCGTTGGCGATCCTGAACAGGTTCTGGTTGGGAATGATGATCAGGGTATCGACATAGTGCTGCAGCTCGGTGATGCCTTCCTCGGCGATCCTCATGCGGTTCAGTCCCTCGAACTGGAACGGCTTGGTCACCACGCCGACGGTTAGGATGCCCTGCTCGCGGGCGGCCCGCGCCACCACCGGTGCGGCGCCGGTGCCGGTGCCGCCGCCCATGCCGGCGGTGATGAACACCATGTTCGACTGATGGACCTGCTCGATGATCTCCTCGATGGCCTCTTCTGCGGCGGCGCGGCCGACGTCGGGCCGCGAGCCCGCGCCGAGCCCCTGGGTGATGTTGCGCCCGAGCTGGATCTTGCGCTCGCATCTCGACTGGGCCAGCGCCTGGGCGTCGGTGTTGGTGACCACGAATTCGACGCCGCCCAGGCTGTTCTCGATCATGTTGTTGACGGCATTGCCACCGGCGCCGCCGACACCGACGACGGTGATCCTCGGCTTAAGGTCGGGTTCGGGGTGCGGCATTTTCAGGTTGATCGGCATCTGCGCCTCCTCAAGCGATGGTCAAAGCGATCCGGAAAGGGATAGGGGACTGATCCTGCGGGCGGACCGGACCGGGCCGCCCCAGGCGAATGCGCCGGCCCCGATCGGGGCAGGGGTATGGTCTAGAGGTTTTCACGGAGCCAAAGACCGAACCGGCCCATCAGGCCGCTCGGTTCCTGTGTCATTGCCCGGCCGCGCGCGGCGAGCGCCGCGGCGGGCGCCTCGTCGGGCCGGCGCTCGGCATAGACGAGCAGGCCGGCGCAGGCGGCGAAGGCGGGGCCATGGGTGGAATCGGCGAGGCCCGCGATCTTGAGCGGCCGGCCGCGCCGGACCTGCTTGTCGAGCACGTCGGCGGCGAGCTCGGCGACGCTCTGCAGCTGGCTCGCCCCGCCGGTCACCACCATTCGGCGGCCGGCGATCTTGTCGTAGCCCGATATCTCGAGCCGGCCGCGGATGAGCTCGAAGGTCTCCTCGAGCCGGGGGCGGATGATCCCCACCAGCATCGAGCGCGGCACGTGGTTGGCGTGATGGCGGTCCTCCTCGCCCATCAGCGGCACGTCGATCATGTCGCGGTCGTCGTTGCCCGAGCCCATGGCGTTGCCGTAGAGCGTCTTCATGCGCTCGGCATGGGCGAGCGGCGTCGACAGCCCCCGGGCGATGTCGGCGGTGACGTGGGCGCCGCCGATGGGGACGCAGTCGGCATGGATCAGGTGGCCGTCGTAGAACACCGCGACCGAGGTCGTGCCGGCGCCCATGTCCATCACCGTGGCGCCGAGATTGATCTCGTCCTCCACCAGCGTGGCGAGGCCCGCGGCGTAGGGCGCGATGACGATGTCGGCGACCTCCAGCCGGCAGCGGGCAAGGCAGGTCACGAGCGTCCTGACGGCGCCGGTGGTCGCGGTCACCATGTGCATGTTGACCCCCAGCCGGTCGCCGTACATGCCGCGCGGGTCGCGGATGCCCTTGGCGCCGTCGATCGAATAGCCGACCGGCACGCAGTGGATCAGCTCGCGGTCGGAGGAGGCGCAGGCGGCATGCCCCTGGGCCAGCACCTTGCGCACGTCGCCGTCGCCGACCTCGTGCCCGGCGATGGAGACGTCGTAATGCAGAACGTCGGAGCACGGCGCGCCGCCCGACAGGTTCACCACCACCTCGTTGATGGTTTCGCCCGCCATCTGCTCGGCGGCATGCACGGTGGCGAGCACGGCGTTCTCCGCCGCTTCCACGTCGGTGATCATGCCCGAGCGCACGCCGTCGGACGCATGGTGGCCGATGCCGATCACGCGGATCGTGCCGCCGGTCTCGATGCGCGCGATGAAACAGGCGATCTTCGAGGTGCCGATATCGAGCGCCGCCACCAGCCCGTTGCGAGTTCCTTTGAGACGCGACTTCATTCCCCCGGTTTCCTTTTCAGGTGTCCTTGCCTCTTGCCGCCTCGGCCGTCTCGCCGCGCGCCCCGGACTTCCTCTTCCCCGGCTTGGGCTCCGTCTTGGGCCGCGACCTGACGCGCACCACGAGGCGGTCCTTGAGGCGCAGGTCGATGGCGAGGATGTCGCGGTCGAGGAGCTTCTCCCGCCGGTCGAGCCGGTCGAGGGTGGCGAGCGCCCGGGCCGCGTCCTTCTCCGGCAGGTGCGCGACGACGCCGTTCCTGAAGCGCAGGTCCCAGCGCCGCGCCGACACCCTGACCAGGGCCTTGACGCGCCGGCCGATGCGGGGATGGTCCTTGAGGGCATGCAGCATGGCGAAGGCTTTCTCCGGCGCGCCGGCGCCGACCACGAGCGGCAGCTTCCAGAAGCGCTCCAGCTTCCAGCGTGTGATCACGATGCCCCCGGTGCCGATCAGCGCCATCTGCCCGTCGTGCTGCCACAGCGCGAGCGGCTCGCGCTCTCTGATGCGGATGACCACGGTGTCGGGCAGCCTGCGTTCGACGGTGGCCGAGCGCACCCAGGCCAGCATCTCGAGCCGGTCTTTGGCCAGGTGGGGATCGAAGGAGAGGATCGCCATGCCGCGCCGGACCTGGGCGGCGCTCTCGAGCGCCCGGCGCGAGGCCCGGGCGTTGCCGCTGATCAGGATGGTCTCGACGCGCAGGCCGGCCTTGGCGCTGAGCGAGAGCGCTTCCTGCCTGACGCCGCCGGCGAGCTCCGCGCCGGCGCCGGAAAGGGCGAGCCACACGCCGCCGCCGAGAGCCGCGATCCCGAGGAGGATCGGCGGGCCGAGGCGCAGCGCCGTCCTCAGGCCACGCGGCCAGATTCGCTTGCGCGGGCTCCTCGGCTTCCGTGCGGGGCGGGCGGGCTTCATCGGGGGCATGACGCGTCCTCCACCATCCAGGCGACCAGCTCCGCGAAGCCGATGCCCGAATGGGCGGCGATTTCCGGCACCAGCGACAAGGGCGTCATGCCGGGCTGGGTGTTGACCTCGAGCACGTAGAACAGGCCCGGCCCGCCGCCGGTGTCGTCGAACCGGAGATCGGTGCGGCTCACGCCCCGGCAGCCGAGCGTCATATGCGCCTTGCGCCCGAGCTCCAGCGCCTCGCGGTAATCGGCTTCGGTGAGCGGCGCGGGCATCAGGTGTTCGGCCTTGCCCGCGGTGTACTTGGCCTCGTAGTCGTAGAACCGGCCGAGCGGCCTGATCTCGATGGCGCCGAGCGCCCTCTCGCCCAGCACCGCGACCTGGATCTCGCGCCCGGGGATGTAGCGTTCCACCAGCACCTGCTCGCCGAAGGTCCACTCCTCGTCCCGGGGCGGGCCGTTGTCCCCGCCGGTGACGATGTGCACGCCGACTGAGGAGCCTTCGTTCAGGGGCTTCACCACGTAGGGCGGGTCCATGACCCGGCCTTCCATCACCTCGCGGCGGTGGGCGACGCGGCCTTCGGCGCATCTCAGTCCGGTCTCGGCGAAAAGGCGCCTCGCGGTCGGCTTGTCCATGGCCAGCGCCGAGGCCAGCACGCCGGAATGGGTGTAGGGGATCTCGAGGAACTCGAGCACCCCCTGGATGCAGCCGTCCTCGCCGTAGCGCCCGTGAAGGGCGTTGAAGGCGACGTCGGGGCGGAGGTCGAGCGCGGCGATCACGGCGCCGATGTCGTGGCCGACGTCGATCTCCCGGACGCGGTGGCCGAGCTCGCGTAAGGCACCGGCGACGGCCGCGCCGGAGACGAGGGAGACCTCGCGCTCGGCGGACGGGCCGCCCATCAGCACGGCGATATCGAGGGCCTTGGCCGATGCGGAGACGCTCATCGCCCGGCCTCCCGCTTCGGCGCGGCGGCGGGGCCGAAGCCGGCCGGCACGCCGATGCGCTTGATTTCCCATTCGAGCTCGACGCCCGTCGATTTCTTGACCCGGCGGCGCACCTCCTCGCCGAGCGCCTCGAGGTCCGCCGCGGTGGCGTCGCCCTCGTTGATCAGGAAGTTGCAATGCTGCTCCGACACCTTGGCGCCGCCGAAGGTGAGCCCGCGGCAGCCCGCCGTCTCGATCAGCTTCCAGGCCTTGGGCTCGCCGGTCGGCCCGCCGGGATTGCGGAAGGTGGAGCCGCCGGTGCGGCTGCGCACCGGCTGGGTCTCGGCCCGCGCCGCCTGGATCTCCCCGATGCGCTTCATGACGGCCTCGGCCGGGCCCGCTTGGCCCTCGAGCCGGGCCGCGGTGAAGATCCAGTCCGCGGGCACCCGCGCCGCGCGGTAGGAGAAGCCGAGCCGGTCGGGGCTCAGCGTATGGACCGTTCCGTCGGGGGCGATGGCGGTGGCCCCGCTCACGACGTCCTTCATCTCCCGCCCGTAGGCGCCGGCGTTCATCCTGAGCGCGCCGCCGATGGTGCCGGGAACGCCCGCCAGGAATTCGAGCCCGGCGATCCCCGCCTGGGCGGCCACCCTGGCGACGGCCGAATCCAGCGCCCCCGCGCCGGCGGAGACCTCGGTGCCCTCGGCCTCGATCCGCGCGAACTCGCGCCCGAGGCGGATCACCACGCCGGGGACACCGCCGTCGCGCACCAAGAGGTTCGATCCCACCCCGATCACCGTTACCGGCACGTCTGCGGGCCGCGCCTTCAGGAAGGCGGCGAGGTCGTCGGCGTCGGCGGGGCGGAACATCACCTCCGCCGGGCCGCCGACGCGGAACCAGGTGATGCGCGCGAGGTCGGCGTTCTCGCGATAGCGCCCGCGAACCTCGGGCAGCCGCTCGATCAGCCGGCCCTGCCTCGTGGCGGCGGCCATCATGGCGCGCCCTCCCCGCGGCCGGCGCCGCCCGCGCCGCCGTCCCTTTCCGAGGCGGCCAGCGCGTCGAGCGCCCGGGGCAGGCCCTGGGCCCAGTTGGTGATGGAGCCGGCGCCGAGGCAGACCACCAGGTCGCCGGGCCGGGCGAGGCCCCGGATGACGCCGGGGAGGCTCTCGGGCGCATCGAGCGGGATGACCTTGCGATGGCCGTGGCCGCGCAGGCCGTCGACCAGCCGGTCGCGGTCGATGCCGATGATGGGGGTCTCCCCGGCGGGGTAGACGTCGGCCACCACGACCGCGTCGGCATCGTTGAAGCAGGTGCAGAAATCCTCGAACAGCGCCTTGAGCCGCGAATAGCGGTGGGGCTGGACCACGGCGATGATGTGGCCCTTCGACGATTCCCGCGCGCCGCGCAGGACGGCGGCGATCTCGACCGGATGATGGCCGTAATCGTCGATCACGGTGACGCCGCCCGATTCGCCGGTCTTGGTGAAGCGCCGGGCGACGCCCTTGAAGCCGCCGAGGGCCGAGCGGATCACCTCGTCGTCGAGGCCCATCTCCTGGGCGACGGTGATCGCGGCCAGCGCGTTCTGGACGTTGTGGCCGCCCAGCATCGGCAGGGTGATGCCCATCAGCATCCGGGGGTTGTCCGACGCCCGGGGCGTGATCTCGGCGTCGAAGCGGACCTGGCCCGCGCCGCTCTCGACGCCGATGGCGCGGATATCGGCCTGAGGCGACATGCCGTAGGTCAGCAGCTTGCGGTCGGAGACCTTGGGGATCATCGCCTGGACCTCGCCATGGTCGATGCAGAGCGCGGCGAAGCCGTAGAACGGGATGTTCTGGACGAAGGAGACGAAGGCGCCCCGGAGCGCGTCGAAATCGCCGTAGAAGTCGAGGTGCTCGGGGTCGATGTTGGTGACCACGGCGATGGTCGCGGGCAGCTTGGTGAAGGTGCCGTCGGATTCGTCGGCCTCCACCACCATCCATTCGCCGGCGCCGAGCCGGGCGTTGGAGCCGTAGGCGTTGAGGATGCCGCCGTTGATCACCGTGGGGTCGAGCCCCGCCTGGTCGAAGATCGCCGCGATCAGCGAGGTGGTGGTGGTCTTGCCGTGGGTGCCGCCGATGGCGACCGACCACTTGAGGTGCATGAGCTCGGCCAGCATCTCCGCCCGGCGCACCACGGGCACCAGGCGCGCGCGCGCGGCGGCGACCTCGGGATTGTCGCGGGGGATGGCGGAGGAGACCACCACCACCTGGGCATCGCCCAGGTTCTGGGCGGCATGGCCGACATGGACGGTGATCCCGGACTCCCTGAGCCGGCGCACGTTGGGATTGTCCGAGACGTCGGAGCCCTGCACCTTGTAGCCGAGGTTGTGGAGGATCTCGGCGATGCCGCTCATGCCGATCCCGCCGATGCCGACGAAATGGATGGTGCCGATGTTGAGAGGAAGCGCCCTCATGCCCGGGCCCTCCCGCGGCCGATCAGGCCGGCCGTCAGCCGGGCCAGCGTCTCGGCGGCGTCTGCGTGGCCCGCCCCGCGCGCGGCCCCGGCCATGGCGGCGAGGGTCTCGGGCCGGGCGAGAAGCCCGGTGAGCCGGGCGGCCAGCGCCCGGGGCGTGAATTCGGCCTCGGCCATCACCTCGGCCCCGCCCTGGGCGGCGACGGCCCGGGCGTTGAAGGTCTGATGATCGTCGGCGGCATGGGCGTAGGGCACCAGGATCGCGGGCCGTCCGGCGACGGTCAGCTCGGCGACGGTGGAGGCGCCCGAGCGGCAGATCACGAGATGGGCCCGGCCGAGGCGTTGGGCCAAGTCCTCGAAGAAGGGCCGGATCTCGGCCTTGAGCCCCATCTCGCGATAGGTGTCCGTAACCGCGTCGAGGTCCTCGGGCCGGCACTGCTGGGCGAGCCGGATGCGGGCCCGGAGGCCATCTTCCAGCATGGCCAGCGCCGCGGGCACGACTTGGGAGAAGATGTGCGCGCCCTGGCTGCCGCCGGTCACCAGGAGGTGGATCTCGGCCTCCCCGGCGGGCGGACGATAGGGGAGATCGCGCAAGGCCCGCACGGCGGGGCGCACCGGATTGCCGGTGAGGCGGGTCTTGGCGCGGTAGGCCTCGCCGATGCGCGCGACCTCGGGGAAGGAGGTGGCGATCGCCGTCACCCGTGGGGCGAGCAGGCGGTTGGCGCGCCCGAGATAGGCGTTCTGCTCGTGGATCAGCGTCGGCAGCCGCAGGCTGGCCGCCGCCAGCAGGGCCGGCACCGAGGTGTATCCGCCGAAGCCGACGACCACCGAGGGCGTGAGCCGGCGCAGGAGGCGGCGCGACTGCAGCGCGCCGAGCAGCAGCTCGATCGCCCCCCGGATGCGCCGCCCGAGCCCGACGCCGGTCACCCGGCCGGCGCGGACCGCGTAGGTGGCGATGCCGCCCAAGGACCGGGTCCAGGCGGCGCCCCGGCTGTCGGTCAGGAGCGCCAGCGCATGGCCCAGCGCGCGGAGCTCCAGCGCCAGGGCCTCCGCCGGGAAGACGTGACCCCCGGTGCCGCCGGCCACCAGCACGATGGGATGCCGAGCCATCTCTTCGCCCCCGGTCATGTCACGCGCCCCCCAGGCCGATGCGCTTGCGGGTCAGGGCGAGAAGCATCCCCATGGTGATGGCGATGCCGAACAGCGACGATCCGCCGTAGGAGATGAAGGGAAGCGTCATCCCCTTGGTGGGCATCAGGCTGAGCGTCGAGGCCATGTGGATGATCGCCTGAAGGCCGAACTGGGTGACCAGTCCCGTGACCGAGAGCAGGACGAACAGGTTCTGGCTCTCGAAGCTGCGGGCGATGCCGCGCAGGACGATGAAGGCGAACACAAGGACGATCACCAGGCAGGCGAGCAGGCCGAGCTCCTCCCCGGCGACGGCGAAGATAAAATCGGAATGGGCGTCGGGCAGGACCTCCTTGATGGTGCCCTCGCCCGGCCCGCGGCCGAGAAGGCCGCCGTTCTTGAACGCCTCGAGCCCCGTCGCGACCTGGTAGCTATCACCCGACGCGGGATCGAGGAAGCGGTCGATGCGGCTGGTCACGTGGGGCAGGTAGGTATAGGCGAGCACCCCGCCGGCCGCCGCCAGGCCGACGACGATGCCGAGCAGATAGAGCGGCATTCCGGCGATGAAGAACTGGGCGAAGAACATGAACGAGATCAGCGCCGCCATGCCCATGTCGGGCTGCAGCACGAGGAGCAGCAGGACCAGGCCGTAGAGGCCGAAGGCGATGACCAGCCCGGGGAAGCCTTCCTCCGACTTGGCGGTGCTCATCATCCAGGCGATGACCACGGCGAAGGCCGGCTTGATCAGCTCGGACGGCTGCAGGGAGAGTCCGGCGACGGTGAGCCAGCGGTGCGCGCCCTTGATCTCCGGCCCGATCAGCAGGGTCAGCACCATCAGGATCAGGCTGAGCAGGAAGAGGCCCACGGCGAGGCGCCTGACGCCGCGCGGCTCGATCATGGAGCAGGCGATCACGGCGCCGACGGCGGGCCCCAGATAGATGAGCTGGCGCTTGACGAAATAATAGGAATCGTAGCCGATGCGTTCCGCCACCGCGGGCGAGGCGGCAAGGGTCAGGAGCACGCCGAAGCCCATCAGCGTGGCGACGGCGGCAAGCGACCAGCGGTCGACGGTCCACCACCAGGTGGCCATGACCGAGGTGTCGGTGCGGGAGAAGCCGATCATGGCGCCGGCTCCTCGAGCGCGAGGACCGCCCCGCGGAAGGCCTCGCCGCGGTCGGCGAAATCCCGGAACTGGTCGAAGGAGGCGCAGGCGGGCGACAGCAGCACCACCGCGCCGCCGGCCGGGGCCTCCGCGGAGGCCCCGGCCTGGGCGTCCGCGGAAACCGCGGCCTGGGCCATGAGATGGGCCTGCCCGACCGCGGCATCCAGGGTGCGCGCCAGGGTGTGGGGGACCGCGCCGTCGAGCGCGCGGGCGATCGCGCCCGCGGCCTCGCCGATCAGGAAGGCGTGGATGACGCGGGTGATCTCGGTCCCCCGCGCGCGGGTGAGCTCCACGAAGCCGCCGTCCTTGGCGCGCCCGCCCGCGATCCAGAAGACGTTGCGGTAGCAGGCGATGGCGCGGAGCGCGGCGTCGGGGTTGGTGGCCTTGGAATCGTTGATGTAGGTCACCTGGCCGATGCGGCGGACGGTCTCCTGGCGGTGGGGCAGGCCGGGATAGCTCGCAAGCCCCTCGGCCACATGGGCGGGCGCGATCCCGGCCGACAACGCCACCGCTGCCGCGGCGGCGGCGTTCTGGGCGTTGTGGAGGCCGGGCAGCGCCGGGGCCAGCTTGAGATCGGCGATCAGCGCCGAGGTCTCGCCGCGCCCGTCGATGACGTGGCCGTCCTCGACCCAGACGCCGCCGGGCACGGGACCCGCGCCCGAAATGGGGACGACCTTGAGGTCGCCCCGGCCGGCGAGCCGCTCCTCGATGGCGTGGCAATGGGCGTCGTCGGCGCCGATCACGGCGATGGCGCCGGGCCGGGTCAGGTCGAAGAGGCCCTCCTTGGCGGCGACGTACCCGTCGATGCCGCCGTGGCGGTCGAGGTGATCGGGGCTGATGTTGATCAGGACGGCGATGTCGAAGGCCCGGGTCGCCAGGCGCTCGATCTGGTAGCTCGAGAGCTCGAGCACGAAGGCGCCCTCGGGCCCGGGATCGTCGAGCAGAAGCGCCGCCGGCCCCAGGTTGCCGCCCACCGCCGCGGGCCGGCCCGCGATCTCGAAGACATGGCCGATCAGCGCCGTCACCGTCGACTTGCCGTTGGTGCCGGTGATGCCGATGAAGCGCGCATCGGATCCCGATCCGGCGAGAAGCTCGATGTCGCAGATGATGGGGATGCCGAGCCCCCGGGCCTTCTCGGCGACGGGGTGGGGGGCCGGGAAGGTATGCGGGATGCCAGGGCTGAGCACGAGCGCCCGGGCGTCGTCCCAGCCGCCGCTCATCAGGTCTTGGAGGGTGACGCCCTCGGCGCGGGCCGCCTCGCGCCGGGCGGCATCGTCGTCCCAGGCCGAGACGGACGCGCCGGCGGCGGCCAGCGCGCGCGCCGCGGCCAGGCCCGAGCCGCCCAGCCCCATGACCGCGAATCTTGCGCCTTCCATGCCGGAGAGGTGGATCATCGGCCTCCCCCTCACCGGAGCTTCAGGGTCGAAAGGCCGACCAGAGCCAGAACCATGGCGATGATCCAGAAGCGGATGACGATGGTGGGCTCGGCCCAGCCCTTCTGCTCGAAATGGTGGTGCAGCGGCGCCATGCGGAAGACGCGGCGCCCCGTCAGCTTGAAGGAGAGCACCTGCACGATCACCGAGACCGTCTCCAGCACGAACAGGCCGCCGATGATCACCAGAACCAGCTCGTGCTTGGTGATCACGGCGATGGCGCCGATCGCCCCGCCGACCGAGAGCGATCCGGTGTCGCCCATGAACACCATCGCCGGCGGCGCGTTGAACCACAGGAACCCGAGGGACGCGCCCACCAGGGCGCCGCACAGCACGGCGAGCTCCCCGGTGCCGGGCACGAAGTGGATCTGCAGGTAGTTGGAGAACACCGTGTTTCCCACCAGATAGGTGATCAGCGCGAAACAGGCGGCGACGATCATCACCGGCACGATGGCGAGCCCGTCGAGCCCGTCGGTGAGGTTCACCGCGTTGGACGATCCCACCATGACCAGCGCCGCGAAGATCGGGAACAGCCAGCCGAGGTTGAGCAGGACGTTCTTGAAGAAGGGGAGCGCCAGCGAGGTCGCGAGCGGGTCGCGCGTGATCTCGACGATCCAGATCGCCGCGCCGAACGCCACCAGGATCTCCAGGCCGAGGCGCAGCAGGCCGGGAAGGCCCTTGTGGCTCATGCGGGTGAGCTTGAGATAGTCGTCGGCGAACCCGATGGCGCCGAACCCCAGCGTCACCAGGAGCACCGCCCAGACATAGCGGTTGGTGAGGTCGGCCCACAGCAGCGTCGCGACCGTCAAGCCCAGCAGGATGATGAACCCGCCCATGGTGGGCGTGCCCTTCTTGGTGAGGAGGTGGCGTTCGGGCCCGTCGCTGCGGATCGGCTGGCCCTCGGCCTGGCGCGCCTTGAGCCAGCGGATCACCGGGCCGCCGAAGATGAAGCAGACGACCAGCGCCGTCATCACCGCCGCGCCGGTGCGGAAGGTCAGGTAGCGGAACAGGTTGAAGAATCCGAACTCGTCCGCGAGCTGGGGAAGCAGGTTGTAGAGCATCGCTACTCGGCCCCTCCCTTCGCCGGCATCTTGCGGGTCGTGCCCGCGGTGATGAGCGCCTCGACCACCCGGCCGAGGTTCTGGCCGTGCGAGGCCTTGACCAGCACCACGTCGCCGGGACGCAGGAGGCGCTTCAGCTTGGGCACCAGATCCTCGGGGCGGCTCGTGTGCCCGGCCCGCTTTTCCCGGGGCAGGGTGTCGTCGAGGTGGATCATGTTGGCCCCGGTGGTGAGCACCAGGTCCACCTCCGCGGCCAGCAGGTCGCCCGCCAGCTCCTCGTGGGCGCGGGCCGATCCCGGCCCCAGTTCCAGCATGTCGCCGAGCACCGCGATGCGGCGCCCGCCGGGCTCCGGCTCGGTCTCCTGCAGGATGCGGAAGGCCGCGCGCATGGAGGCGGGCGAGGCGTTGTACGAATCGTCGATCATCAGAGCCGTGCCGCCGCCGGACAGCCTGATGCCCACCTTGCGCCCCCGGCCCGCGGGCGTCGCCATGGTGCCGAGCGCGTCCGCCGCCGATCCGAGGTCGCCGCCCAAGGACCTGACCGCGGCGAGAACCGCCATGGCGTTCTGCGCCGAATGGCGGCCGGGCAGGGAGAGTTCGAACTCCATCTCCTCGCCGAGGATGTCGCAGGTGACGCGGGAGGTGCCGTTGGCCCGGAAATCGATGAGGCGGGCGTCGGCGCCCTCGCTCTCGCCGAAGCTGATGAAGTTGGCGATCCCCCTGGCCTCGGCCTCCGACTTGAGCAGGTCGAAATAGGGATTGTCGAAGTTCAGGATGGCGATGCCGGAGAGGTCCAGGCCGTCGAAGATCTCGGACTTGGCGAGCGCGATCTCCTCGACCGAATCGAAGAACTCGAGATGCACCGCGTTGACCGTGGTGACGATGGCGATGTCCGGGCGTACCATGCGCGCGAGCGGCGTGATCTCCCCCGCGTGGTTCATCGCCACCTCGAACACCCCGTAATCGGAATCGGCGGGCATGCGGGCGAGCGACAGCGGCACGCCCCAGCGGTTGTTGAGGTTGCCCTCGCTGGCGGAGACCTTGCCGAGAGCGGCGAGCGCCGCCGCCAGCGCCTCCTTGGTGCTGGTCTTGCCGACGCTCCCGGTGATGGCGACGACCTTGGCCCTGGCCCGCTTGCGCGCCGCCTTGGCCAGCTTCTTGAGCCCGGCGTAGGTGTCGTCGACGATCAGGAGCGGTCCCAGGTCGCGATCGTCCCTCGGGATGCGGCTCACCATGGCCGCGGCCGCGCCGGTGGCGAAAGCGTCCTTCAGGAAGTCATGGCCGTCGAAGTGCTCGCCGCGCACGGCGATGAACAGGTCGCCCGCGGCCAGGGTCCGGGTGTCGAGGGATATGCCCTCGGCCTCCCAGGGCGCCGTCGAATGGCCACCGGTCGCGGCCTCGGCCTCGGCCGCGGTCCAAAGCAGCCGAGCCTCTCGGGCCGGCCGGGTCATGACGCCGCTCCGCCCGCCGATAGCCCCTTCGCGACCTCCTCGCGGTCGTCGAACGGCAGAACCTCCTCGCCGACGATCTGGCCGCGTTCGTGGCCCTTTCCGGCGACGATCAGAACGTCGCGGGGCGCGAGCTCCGCGATGGCGGTGGCGATGGCGGTGCCGCGGTCGGCGATCTCGCGCACCGCGCCATGGCCGTCGGAGCCGGCCCCGGCGAGGATATCGAGGCGGATCCGCGCGGGGTCCTCGCTGCGCGGGTTGTCGTCGGTGACGATGACCCGGTCGGCGGCCTCGGCGGCGATGCGGCCCATCTCCGGGCGCTTGCCGGCATCCCGGTCGCCGCCGCAGCCGAAGACGACGACCAGCGCGCCCTCGGTGTGGGGGCGGAGCGCCGCCAGCGCATTGGCGAGCGCGTCCGGGGTGTGGGCGTAATCGACGAACACCGCGGCGCCGTTGTCGGTCCGCCCGATCAAATCCATGCGGCCGGGCGCGCCTTCGAGCCTCGCGGCCGCCTCGATCCCGGCCCCGGCCTCGCCGCCGGTGGCGATGAAGAGGCCCAGCGCGCAGGCGGCGTTGGCGACCTGGAAGGCGCCGACCAGCGGCAGGTGAACCTCGTGCGGGGCGCCCGCGACCTCGAGGCTGACGAGTTGGCCGAGGACTTCGGCGCGCGCGTCGGCGACGCGGATATCGACGCCGTTCCTGCCGTAGCTGATGACCCGCTGGCCGCGCGCCCTGCAGATGGCCTGGAGGGCGGCGAACTGAGGGACGTCGGCGTTCAAGACCGCCATGGCGCTCCCCGGCAGGACCGCCGCGAACAGCCTGGACTTGGCCGCGAAGTAGGCCTCCTCCGTGCCGTGGTAGTCGAGGTGGTCGCGGCTCAGGTTGGTGAACGCCGCGGCCTGCAGCCGCACGCCATCGAGCCGGAACTGCTCGAGCCCGTGGGAGGAGGCCTCCATGGCGAGGTGGCTGACGCCCGCATCCGTGAGCAGCGAGAGGATCTGGTGCAGCTTGACGGGATCGGGCGTCGTCAGGCGGCCGGGTTCGTGGAACCCCGGGCCGGTGACGCCGAGGGTGCCGACGCTCGCCGCCGCCAGCCCGGCGTGCGCCCACATCTGGCGCAGGAAGGAGGCGACCGAGGTCTTGCCGTTGGTGCCGGTGACGGCGGCGATGACGTCGGGCTGGGCGGTGTAGAATCGGGCCGCGATCAGGGCGAGGCGCTGGGCCGGCTGGTCGTCCTCGACGAGGGGGACGGCGCCATGGCGGTCGGGCAGGACGGTGCCGCGGGGCGCCAGGATCGATCCGGCGCCCCGGGCCAGCGCGTCCTCGATGAAGTCGCGGCCGTTATGGCGGGTGCCGGGCAGGGCGGCGAACAGGTTGCCGGGGCGCACCTCCCGGGAGTCCGAGGTGAGGCCGGTCACCTCGACGTCTTTTATTGAACTCCCTGCCGCCACTGCACTGTCCCCGTTGTCGATCAGGTCAAAAAGACGCAAGGGTGCGACCCCGTTTTCCGCGGGCGGCCGTAGGGATTTTGATCTCGAGGGCGCGGCGGACCTCGTCCGATTCCTCGTCCACCGGCGCGATGCCCAGCAGCGGGCCGGCCCGGCTGATGAAGCGGCTCACCACCGGGGCGGCGACCCAGCCGCCGGTGGCGTAGCCCATGGTTTGCTTGTTGCCGTGGGGCTCGTCGACCACCGCGAGGAGGACATAGCGCGGCGCGTTGATGGGGAAGGCGCCGACGAAGGAGGACACCAGCGCCTTTTCCCGGTAGCCGCGGCCGCCGGTCTTTTCGGCGGTGCCGGTCTTGCCGCCCACCAGATAACCCTCGGCGTCGCCCTGGCGGCCGGTGCCGCCGGTGACCACTAGCCTGAGCAGCCTGCGCATCGATTGCGAGGTGTGGGCTTTCAACACCTGCTTGCCCTTGGGCCGCTCGCCCTTGAGCGGCTTCAAGAGCGTCGCCTGGCGCAGGATGCCGCCGTTGACCACGCTGCCCACCGCCTGGGCGACCTGGACCGGGCTCACGGCGAGGCCGTGGCCGTAGGAGATGGTGATGGTGTTGATCTCGCGCCAGGGCGAGGGAACGAGCGGCGCGCCCACCTCGGGGACCTCGATGCCGGCGGGCCGGAGCAGGCCGAGCCGGCCGAGATAGTCCCGCTGTCCCCGCGTGCCCATCGCCATCGCCATCTTGGCGGTGCCGATGTTGGAGGAGTACATGAAGATCTCCGGCACGCTGAGCCAGCGGTTCTTGCCGTGGAAGTCGGTGATGGAAAAGCGCGCCACCTTGAGCGGCCGGGACGCATCGAAGCCGCCGGTCATGCCCACCGTTCCGGAATCGAGCGCCATGGCGGTGGTGAAGATCTTGAAGGTGGAGCCCATCTCGTAGACGCCGAGAGTGGCGCGGTTGAAGCGCGACTCGTCGGGCGAGCGTTCCGGCGCGTTGGGATCGAAATCGGGAAGCGACACCATGGCGAGCACCTCGCCGGTGGTGGTGTCCATCACCAGGCCGCACGCCCCTTCGGCGCGGAACCGGGCGGTCGCCGCCGTCAGCTCCTCGTGCAGGATGTGCTGGAGGCGGGTGTCGACCGAGAGCACGAGGGGCTTGGATCCCGCCCCGAGGGAGCCGTTGAACTTCTTCTCCACGCCCGTGAGGCCGATGCCATCGGTGCCGGCGAAGCCGAGCAGGTGGGAGAACAGCGGCCCCTGGGGATAGACGCGCCGCTCCTCACGCTGGAAATAGAGGCCGGGAATACCCAGGCGATTGATCGCGTAATGCTGGCGTGGCGTAAGGTGCCGCTTGATCCAGACGAAGGAGCGCTCGGAGGCGAGCTTTCCCATGAGCTCCGCCGGGCGCAGCTCGGGCAGGACCTGGTGCAGCCGGTCCGCGGCCTCGCGTGGGTCCAGCACGTGGTGCGGATTGGCGTAGAGCGAGGCGGTGTTGAGGGAGGTCGCGAGCACCACCCCGTTGCGGTCGACGATGTCGGCGCGGCCCGCGGTGAACGCGGGGCTGCCCGTGACGGCGGCGATGGCCGGCTCGCCCGCCGGCTTGACCACCGTCACGTCGGCGAGGCGAAAGGCGATCGCCGTGAAGGTGACGGCGAACAGCGCCCCGGCCACGAGAAGCCGGTTGCGCCCGGCTTCCATCGCCTGCTTGGCGGTCCCGTCGAGATGCGCCGTGGTGATCGGCTTCGGCGTCATCGCGCGGCCTTTTCCGATTGCCGGGCGAGGGTTTCCGGCGGCGCCGGGAAGGAGATGGTCTCGATGGTGCCGATCTGCCGGACGCCCGTGGGCTGGAGGTCGAGATGCCGCTGGGCGAGCGCCTCGAGCCGGCCGGGACGGTTGAGGTGGGCCCATTCGGCGGCCAGCACGTGAAGCTGTTCCTGCTCGTCCGTGATGGCGGCGTTCAGGGTCCTGAGATCGTCCTCGAGCGCCTGCACCTTGTATTTAACGTGAAAAAGACCGAAGCCGACCGCGGCGGCAAGAAGTATCCAGAAGAGCGTGAGCCGCCCTCTCATGCGACCCTCTCCAGTGGCGCGTCGGTGCGGATCGCCGCGCGCATGCGGGCGGACCGGGCGCGCGGGTTGCGCGTGACCTCCGCCGCGGAGGGTCTCACCATGCCGCGGCGCAGCAGAAGGAAAGTGGGCGCGGCCACTCGCGCAGTCCCCCGGGAGGAAAGGGACGGCTGATGGCGCGAGGGCCGCGCCCTAGAACCGCAGCGGGCAGAGAAGAACGACTTTACGCTGCGGTCCTCAAGGGAATGAAAGGAAATCACGACGAGCCGCCCGCCCGGTTTGAGCAGGGCCTCGGCGGCGGCGAGCCCGCGGGCGAGCTCGCCGAGCTCGTCGTTGACGTGGATGCGAAGCGCCTGGAAGGTCCGGGTCGCCGGATCGGTCCGGGGGGCGCCGCGGCGGCCGCCGGATCGGCCCGTCCGGCGCGCGACGGCGCGGCGGACGATCGCGGCGAGCTGGCCGGTGGTCTCGATCGGCGCCTCGTTGCGGGCGGCGACGATGGCCCGGGCGATGGCGCGCGACAGGCGTTCCTCGCCGTATTCGTAGATGATGCGGGCAAGGTCGTGTTCGGAGAGCGCGTTGACGGCGTCGGCGGCGTTCGGTCCGGTGCCGCCCATGCGCATGTCGAGCGGCCCCTCGGCCTGGAAGGAGAAACCCCTCGCGGCATCGGCGAGCTGGAAGGAAGACACTCCGAGATCGAGCACGATGCCGTCGACGGCGTCGATGCCGTGGCCGTTCAGCAGGGCCTTCATGTCCCCGAACCGGCCTTCCAGCACGGTGAGGCGGCCTTCGAACCCGGCGGCCATGCGGGCGCCGCGGGCGACGGCCTCGGGATCGCGGTCGATGGCCCAGACGGTGCAGTCCGCCGCCTCCAGCAGGGCGCGGGCGTATCCGCCGCCGCCGAAGGTGCCGTCCACATAGGTTTCGCCGACGGCGGGCCGAAGCAGGCCGAGCACCTCCTCGAGCATCACGGGCACGTGGGTCCGGCCTTGGGCCGCGCTGGAGATGGGGCGTCCGGCAATCATCGTCCGCCTACCTTCCGCCTTCGCGGGGGGTGAGCCGGAGCGTCGCGCCGCGGCGGCCGGCGCGGGTGCGGGCCTCGCCCTGGTGGCGCTCGAACGCCTCCGGATTCCAGATCTGGAAGGTGGCGCCGCGCCCGACGAAGGCTGCGGCGTCGGAGATGCCGGCATGATCCATAAGGGGGGAGGGCAGGATGATTCGGCCGTCGCCGTCGATGGGCAGCTGATGGGCGTCTGCGAAGATGGTCGAGGCGAAATCATCTTGCTCTTCGGAAAACTGGTCGAGCGCATCGATGCTTTGGGACAACTGCTCCATGCGGTCGATGGCGCAGGCCTCGATGGCGGCTTCGCGGTAGGACCGAAAGGCGACGATGCCCTTGAAGGCCTGGTCCCGGACGGCGTTGCGAAACGGCGCCGGCACGGAAACCCGCCCCTTGCGATCCACCTTGTTGACAAATGTGGATAGAAACAAAGCCACCCACAGCCCCTATCAAAATGGTGTCTCCCATCTCTACGTCCCGCCCCGATCGGGTTGGTCCGTACTCCCAACGCGATGCGTTGCCGCGCCGCCCTCATTTGGGATCATCTGGGATATCATGGGATATTATGGGCGTCAATGGAAATTCAGTGGAATTGCTTGGAAAAACAGAGATTAACTGGCGCGTCGATTGCTCTGCCCTCAGCTTCTGTTGAATCGTTCGGAATCAAGGCCTTTGCCGAGCCCTTGGCAAAATCCACGGCGATTGGGGCGGCAGTTTGTTCGATTATTGTTCTTTTCTGGGAAATTCCGGGCGCCGGTGGAACAGCCCCTCCGCGTCGCGAACGGGCCCGCGCGAGCCGCCGCGAAGCGTTGCTTTCCCGAGGGCTTCAAATAATCCGGACAATAAAAGCGGCGGAATTATTGACGGAGTCGTGCCAGACGGCCTGTAAGCCGGGTTCTGTCCCCGAAGGAGGGCCTCCGGTGGATGGCCATTCATCTGGGACGCCCGTCGCCGGACGCCTCGCGCGACCTACCCGGACCCGGCGCGGGAACGCGCCCGCCCGAAGGCATGGGTCCCTATTTGATCTTGCTCCCGGTGGGGTTTGCCCTGCCGCCACCGTTGCCGGCGGCGCGGTGCGCTCTTACCGCACCCTTTCACCCTTACCCGGCGGACCGGGCGGTTTGCTTTCTGTGGCACTTTCCCTGGGGTCGCCCCCGCCGGGCATTACCCGGCACCGTGTTCCCGTGGAGCCCGGACTTTCCTCCCCCCGGGGCTTGCGCGGTCCGGGAGGCGGCCATCCGGCCATCTGGCACGCTCTCAATGTGGGGCGGATCGCGGGCGGGGTCAACCGCCCCGGGCGGCGGCGTTGAGCCAATCGATGCGCGCGGCATCCTGCCCGTCGGGCGACCCGTCGAGGCGCTCGGGGTGGAAATGGCGGCGGAACGCGGTGACCGCCGGGGCCGCGCCGCCCGCGCCGCCGATGCCGTAGCCGTAGTGGGCGAGCGCATCGGCGAAGGCGTCCCAGCCGGGCGGGTCCTCGGGTGCCAGGTCCGGGGGCGGATAGAGGCCGATGCCGGAAGCGGCGAGCCGGGCCCAGTCGAAGCGCTCGCCGGGATCCTGCTTGCGCGCGGGGGCGACGTCGGAATGGCCGAGTACGCGGGCGGGCGGAATCGGGTGGCGGGAGAGGATCGCGCGCGAAAGCCCGATCAGGGCCGCCATCTGCGGCCCGGGAAAGTCCCGGTAGCCGAATTCGTGGCCCGGGTTGACCAGCTCGATGCCGATGGACCGCGAATTGATATCGGTCTCCCCCGCCCAGAAGGAGACGCCCGCGTGCCAGGCGCGCGCCTCCTCCGCCACCAGGGCGAATATCCCGCCCGCCTCGTCGATCAGGTAATGGGTGCTGACGTGGGCCTCGGGATCGCGCAGGCGCCCGAGCGCGCCTTCGGCGTCGGGCATGCCGGTGTAGTGGATGAGGAGGATGTCGATGGCGGCGCCGGGGGCGCGGGCATCGAAATTGGGGGACGGGGCTGGGGTCGGCTCGATGGGCATGACGTTCCAGGGGCTTGCGTCGGCGGGGCGGCGGGACAGAACCGGCGGTAGGAGATCATCCTTCGTCCTCCGGTTCCCGACTACGGAATATGTCGCTGATTACGACACATCGCGCAGTATCGGGCAAGGCCGCCTCCGCCTGATGTCCGCCGTCTACGACATCGTGTCCAACTCCCTTCCCGTGGACGTGGTGGTGAAGAAGGTATGACCGTAGAATGCGCGGGGGCTCCCCCGGGAGCCCCCCGTCTTCACGGCAGGGAGGGGGAGGTGCTGAGCGAAACCGAACGCGCCGCGGAGGAGCTCGAGCGCGCCGCATTCAAGAGTCTCTTCGAGAACTGTCCGGACAAGGTGAAACGGGCCTTCGGCCTGCGCCTGATGGAGATCGAGGATGCGACCCTGCTGATCTCCTCGAAGGACCCCTCGATCCTGATCAACCGGGCGATCGGCTTGGGCACGAGGACCGCCGTGACGGGCGAGAGCATCCGTGCCGTGGTGGACGCCTACGCCCGCTACGGGGCGGGCGGCTTTTTCCTGCATCTCTTCGAGGACGATCTTTCCGGAGACGCGCGGGCCGCGATCGCGGAGCTCGGGCTGCACAAGCGGCGCAACTGGATGAAGTTCATCCGCGACCCCGCCCCGCCGACGCCTGCCGATACCGACCTCCGTATCGAGGAGGTGCGCAGCGCCGATGCCGCCGATTTCGCGCGCATCGTCACCGAGGCCTTCGAGATGAGCGAGGCCGCCCGGCCCCTGGTGGCGGGGCTCGCCCGCGACCCGCGCTGGCACCTCTTCATGAGCTTCGACGGCGAGACGCCGGCTGGCGCCGGCGCGTTGTTCGTCGCGAACGGCCAGGGCTGGCTCGACTGGGGCGCGACGGGCGTGAATTTCCGCCGGCGGGGCAGCCAGGCGGCGATCATGGCGGCGCGCATCGCCCTCGCCCGGGCGCTCCACTGCCGCAACCTGTTCACCGAGACCGGGGAGGCGGTTGAGGGCGACCCCCAGCATTCCCACGGCAACATCCTGCGCGCGGGATTTGCGGAGTTCAAATCGCGGGCCAATTACGCGCCCGTCCCCGCGAGCTAGAGGGTTTCTTCATCCGCCGCGAGGAGGCGGGCGATCTCGCGTCTCAGGCCGTCGTCCGCGAAGGCGGATGCGGCGGCGCGGGCCTTGAGCCAGGCGCGCCAGGCGGCGTCGGGGGCGCCGGGCGGCGGCCGGTCGCGCAGCGCCGAAAGCTCGGCGTTCACGTCGCGCCTGCGCTCCAGCAGGTCGCGGTAGTGCAGGTCGCATTCGGTCGCGGGCTGGGGATAGGCGAGCAGTTCCGCCCCGGTCTCCTTGCGGATGGCATCGAGGTGATCGTGAAGCCGGACCCAGGCCGCCCGCGCACTGTCTTCCCGTGTGACGCTCGCCATGGTCACCTCTCCAGCCCCGGCCGGCCGGGGCCTTGGTGGTTCGAGGGTTGCAAATATACACCCAGGCGCTAGGTATTGTCCGTGCCGCCGTTCCCGGCTCCGGCCGGGGACCGGGGGCGGCCCGGAGAGGAAGGATGCAGATCTTCGTCGACATGGACGGCGTGCTCGCCGATTTCGACGCCCATTACGAGGCGCTGTTCGGCATGCGCCCGGACAAGACCGCCGACGACGTCGACTGGCGGGCGGTGCGCGAGGCGGGCGATTTCTACCTTCACATCCCGCCGATGCCCGACCTGCCGATCCTTTGGGGGTTCCTCGAGCCCTTGTCCCCCATCGTGCTGACCGGGGTCCCCCGTTCGGTCGCGGAAGCGCCCGCGAACAAGCTGGCCTGGTCGGCGCGCCACCTCGGCGCCGAGGTCGAGGTGCGCTGCTGCCTCTCGCGCGAGAAGGCGCTGCACGCCCGGCCCGGGGACGTCCTGATCGACGACTGGGAGAAATACCGCCACCTGTGGGAGGCCGCGGGCGGCCGCTGGATCACCCATGTCAGCGCCGAGGCGACGGTCTCGGAGCTCAGCCTGCTCCTCGGCCCCGCCTGAATGAAGAAAGGCGCCCGGGGGCGCCTTTCCGTTGGCTATGAAGGCCGGGCTCAGACGTCGAGGTTATAAAGCTCGACGACGTTCTTGCTGAGCAGCCGCTCCTGCTTCTCCCGCGGCAGGTTGCCGATCTGCTTGGCGAGGAAGGCGCGGCTGTTCGGCCAGGTCATGTTGCCGTGCGGGTAGTCGCTCGACCACATGCAGTTGCGCTCGCCCCAGACCGAGAGCAGCGTCGAGCCGACCGAATCGTCCATGAAGGTGGCGTAGACGTGTTCGTCGAAGATCTCGCTCGGCAGGCGGGAGATGTCGTAGGTGCCGTGCGCGCCGCCCGGGCGGAAGTTGCGGTTGTAGTAGTAGTCCCACTGCTGGAGGATGAAGGGGATCCAGCCGATCTCGCTCTCCACCAGCTCCACCTTGAGCCTGGGATGGCGCTCGAAGGTGCCGGAGAAGATCAGCTCGAACAGGCTGGTGACCGCGTCGGCGGTCTTGATGTTGACCGAGCCGCGCATGCGCTCCATGGCCGTCTTGCGGTCGCCGCCGGCCTTGTAATTGATGCCGCCGCCTTCGCCCTTCTTGTAGTTGTAGCCGGTCAGGATGTGGAAGTTGATGACCGAGCCGAGCTCTTCCGCCGCCGACCAGAGCTTCTCGTAATGGTCGGACATGATGGGGAGGTCGGGGTGCGGCACCTGCCAGACCAGGCCGCCCTTGAGGCCCATGTCGTGGCAGCGCTGCAGCTCCTTGACCGCCGCATCGATGTCGAAGACGGCGAGGCAGGGCACGGCGAAGAGGCGCTTGGGCGCCGTCTTGCAGTAGTCCGCGATCCAGTCGTTGTAGACCGGGAAGGCGGCCTCCTGCACGTCGGCGCCGTACTCGAACAGTTTGAGCGCCGCGGTCGGATAGAGGACCTCGGCCGACATGCCGTCGAGGTCCATGTGCTCGAGACGGATCGCCGGGTCGGCGCCGCCCGCGGGCCGCTTGCCCGGCGGGAAGGGGATGCGCTCCGGGATCTTGGCGCGGACGTCTTCCGGCAGGCAATGCCAGAGATCGATGGGCTCATCGACGTGGCTGTCGGCGGAGACGATGAATTCCGGGATGCGGTCGGCGGCGGCCTTGAGATCGTCCGAGATCGTCCGTGCCGACATGTCCTCTAATGTGCTGCTCATGGCGTTTGCTCCTTCGCTTGGCTTCTTGTTCGTTGGTCTCCTCTGTCACACACTATAGGACCTTCTTTCCTTCGCTGGTAGGGCAGAGCGCTTCCGTTTCATCGCCCCAGGTCTTGAGCCACGCGCGAACCTGGTCATGGGCGAAAAGCCGGCCGCCAACCGCGTCGGCCAGGCCCTCTGAAATGTGGGTCGCCGTCCAGCGTGCGGTCTCGCGTTTGATCGTTGCGCTCTCGTCTGTCTCCGATTCAGCCATGTTCATCAGCCCACATGCGGGGGGTATAAGGTTACGGATGCACCGGTCCAATAACTATTCAAGCTGATTTGGGGACCCATGACCACCGCCAAGAAATGGCAATTCTGGATCGACCGCGGGGGCACGTTCACCGACGTGGTGGCGCGGGTGCCCGGGGGCGGGATCCGGGCGCTCAAGCTGCTGTCCGACGACCCCGAGCACTACGAGGACGCGGTGATCGAGGGCATCCGCCGGGCGCTGGGCCTCGCGCCCGGCGAAGCGATCCCCGGGGCGGCCATCGATGCCGTCAAGATGGGCACCACGGTCGCCACCAACGCGCTTCTGGAACGCCGCGGCGAGCCGGTCGTCCTGGTGACGACCGAGGGCTTCGCCGATGCGCTGCGCATCGGCACCCAGAACCGGCCCGACCTGTTTGCGCTGGACATCCGCCTGCCCGACCTCCTCCACGCACGCGTGATCGAGGTGCCGGGCCGCGTGACCGCGGAGGGCGAGGAGATCGCGCCCCTGGATGCGGAGGCCGCGCGGGCGGGGCTCGAGGCCGCGTTTAAGGACGGTTTCCGCGCCGCAGCCATCCTCTTCATGCACGCCTGGCGCTTCCCCGATCACGAGCGGGCGGTGGCGGAGATCGCGCGCGCGACCGGTTTCACCCAGGTCTCGGCCTCCCATGAGGTGAACCCGCTCATGCGCCTCGTCGGGCGCGGCGACACCACCGTGGCGGATGCCTACCTCACGCCGATCCTTGAGCGCTACATCTCGCGTGTCGCGGGCGCGCTTCCCGGTGCGCGGCTCATGTTCATGCAGTCGAACGGCGGCCTCACCGAGGCCGGGCGCTTCAAGGGCCGGGACGCGGTGCTGTCCGGTCCCGCGGGCGGCATCGTCGGCGCCGTCCGCACCGCGGCGCTCGCCGGCCTGGGGCGCGTCATCACCTTCGACATGGGCGGCACCTCCACCGACGTCGCCCACTTCGACGGCGCCTTCGAGCGCGACTTCGAGACCCAGGTCGCGGGCGTGCGCCTGCGCGCGCCGATGCTGGCGATCCACACGGTGGCGGCGGGCGGCGGCTCGATCCTCCACTTCCGCGACGGCCGATTCCAGGTGGGCCCGGATTCGGCGGGGGCCGATCCCGGTCCGGCCTGCTACCGAAAGGGCGGGCCGCCGACGGTGACGGACGCGAACCTGATCCTCGGCCGCATCCGGCCCGAATTCTTCCCCGCCGTCTTCGGCCCCGGCGCCGACCTGCCCCTCGACCCGGACGCCGCCCGCGCCCGCCTCGAGGCGCTGGCCCAAGAGGCGGCCGCGGCCGCCGGACGGGAGATGAGCGCCGAGGAGGTCGCCGAGGGGTGCCTGCGGATCGCCGTCGACAACATGGCCGCCGCCATCAAGAAGATCTCGACCCAGCGCGGGCGCGACGTGACGCGCTACGGCCTCGTCGCCTTCGGCGGCGCGGGCGGCCAGCACGCCTGCCGCGTCGCCGACGCGCTCGGCATGACGACGGTGCTGGTCCATCCGCTGGGCGGCGTGCTGTCCGCGCTCGGCATGGGGCTCGCCGACCTGACGGAGCTCCGCGAGGCGGCGGTGGAGGAGACCTTCGCGCCCGAGCTGATGGCGCGCCTCGGCGAGCGGCTCGATGCGCTCTCGGCCGAGGCGCGCGCGGCGCTCAGCGATCAGCGGGTGGCGGCGCCGGACATCGCCGTGAACCGCCGCGTGCATCTGCGCTACCGCGGCACGGACACGGCGCTGATCGTCCCCTTCGGCGCCTACGGGGAGGTCCGGGCGGGCTTCGAGGCGGCGCACCTGACTCGCTTCGGCTTCACCATGGCGGAGGTGCCGCTGATCGCCGAGGTCGTCTCGGTGGAGGGGATCGGCGCCTCGGGGGTCGATGCGGCGGCGCTCGTCCGGCTGCCAAGCCGCGCCAGCGCGCTCGCGCCGAAGGGCCGGGCCGAGGCGGTGTTCGGGGGCGCGCCGAGCGAGATCGACCTCTTCGCGCGGGGCGATCTCGTGCCGGGCGATGAGGTCAATGGGCCCGCCATCGTCCTCGAGGACGGCGCGACCACGGTGATCGAGCCGGGCTGGCGGGCCGAGGTGGGCGCCCACGGCGGCCTGGTGCTGACCCGGGCCGCCCCGCCCGAGCGCGCCTTCGCCGCCGGCACCCGCGCCGATCCCGTGATGCTCGAGGTCTTCAACAACCTGTTCATGTCGATCGCCGAGGAGATGGGCGCGGCGCTCGCCAACACGGCGCAGTCGGTCAACATCAAGGAGCGGCTCGACTTCTCCTGCGCGGTGTTCGACGCCTCGGGCGGGCTGATCGCCAACGCGCCGCACATGCCGGTGCATCTCGGCTCCATGGGCGAGGCGGTGCGCGCCGTCATGCGGGTGCGCGCCGGCGCCCGGGGGATGAAGCCCGGGGAGGTCTACGTCCACAACGCGCCCTATGACGGCGGCACGCACCTGCCCGACATCACCGTGATCCGCCCGGTGTTCACGCAAGGCGGCGGGCTCCTCTTCTTCGTCGCCGCGCGCGGCCACCACGCCGACATCGGCGGCAGCCACCCCGGCTCCATGCCGCCCAATTCGACGAATATCGACCAGGAGGGCGTGCTGTTCGAGGGCGAGGTCATGGTCGAGGCGGGCGCCTTCCGCGAGGAGGAAATGCGCGCGCGGCTGACGGAGGGCCCGATGCCCGCGCGCAACCCCGACCGGAACATCGCCGACCTCAAGGCCCAGGCCGCGGCCTGCGCGCGCGGCGAGGGCGAGTTGCTCCGGATGGTGGAGACCTTCGGCCTCGACGTGGTGCGCGCCTATATGGGCCATGTCCAGGACAACGCAGAAGAAGCCGTGCGCCGGGCGATCTCGGGGCTCGCGGGCGGCGAGGCCGAGGTGGCGCTCGACCAGGGCTCCGTCATCCGCGTGCGCATCGGCATCGACCGCGAGGCCCGCGCCGCCACCGTCGATTTCACCGGCACCTCGGCCGTATCGCCGACCAACTTCAATGCCCCGCCGGCCGTCTGCCGCGCCGCCGTGCTCTACGTCTTCCGCACCCTGGTCGATACGCCGATCCCGATGAACGACGGCTGCCTGCGCCCGATCCGCCTGACGATCCCCGAGAACTCCATGCTGTGCCCGCGCCCGCCGGCGGCGGTGGTGGCCGGCAACGTCGAGACCTCGCAATGCATCGTCGATGCGCTCCTGCTCGCCGTGGGGCGCGCGGCGGCGAGCCAGGGCACCATGAACAACTTCACCTTCGGGGACGAGACCTACCAGTATTACGAGACCATCGCCGGCGGCGCCGGCGCCGGGCCCGGCTTCGACGGGGCGTCCGCGGTGCAGACCCACATGACCAACTCGCGGCTCACGGATGCCGAGGTTCTGGAATGGCGCTTCCCCGTGCTGGTCGAGGCGTTCCGCATCCGCAGGGGCTCGGGCGGCGCGGGCGCGCAGCGCGGCGGCAACGGGGCGGTGCGCCGCATCCGGTTCCTGAAGCCGCTCAGCGCGGCGATCCTGTCGAACCGAAGGCGGACCGCGCCGCCCGGCCTCGCGGGCGGCGGCGACGGCGCGAAGGGGGTCAACCGGGTGGAGCGGGCCGACGGCCGCGTCGAGGCGCTGGGCCCGACGGCCGAGGTCGCGATGGAACCGGGCGACGTGTTCGTGATCGAGACGCCGGGCGGCGGCGGCTACGGCAAGCCCTAAGGCGCGCTTCCCCCCACCCTGTCCCTCCCCCACAGGTGGGGAGGGAACGCGCGGGAACATCTCCGCGCCTTTCATGGGGAGGGGACGCAGCCACAACCTCCCTCCCCCTGGATGGGGGAGCATCTGTGTTGGAAGTCAAGTGCGAGCTGGCTGCCAGAGACGGCCCTCCCGGATGAAGGTGTCAGCCGGTCGAGGGGGTGGTGCCTTCGGGCGGTTCCCGTTCGGGTCCGGATTTGGATTTGCCGCCGGGCCCGTCCTCGGCGGGCGGCGTCAGGCGCTTGCCCTCGAGACCGCCGGCCGCCTTCCCCGTCTCGTGGCGCCCGGCCGCCTTCTCCGCGGCGGTCCGTCCGGTGCGGGCGCGGTTCACCTTGGCTTGCCCAGCCTTCTCGTCGCGGGCGCGCTTTTTCCGGTACTGGTTGAGGTTGATGACGTCACCCATCGGCGGGCCGCTCCTCTCGCATGCGCTTCCAAACTCCGGCCTGGCCGCCCCGCGTCCGCCAGTCCAAACCCGACGATATCTTTAAACCGCCATAATTTATTAATTGAATTAAGGCAAATATCCTTTGGCGCTGCAAGTCCCCTGCGGTAATTCTCCTGCATCGCGAAGCCGCTGAGACGGTCCCGTTCCGGAACGAGTCACGTGAAGAAGGTCCTGATAGGGTTTCTGGTGGTCCTGGCCGTGGCGGTCGGGGGCGCCCTGGTCGCGCCGAGCTTCATCGACTGGAGCTCCTACCGCGGCGAAATCGCCGGAGAGATCCGCAAGGCGACCGGCCGCGCCTTCGCCATCGACGGCCCCATCGACGTCGCGCTTCTCCCCGCGCCGAAGTTGTCGGTGCGCAAGGCCCGTCTCGCGAACCTCGAAGGCGCGCGCGAGCCGGAAATGGTGCGCCTCGACGCGCTCGATCTCCGCATCGCCTTCTGGCCGCTCCTGTCCGGCAAGGTGGTGGTGCAGTCGGTGGTCCTGCGCGGCGCCGATATCCGGCTCGAGAAGCTCGCCGATGGGCGGGAGAACTGGGATTTCTCCAAGCCCGGCGCCAAGGCGGGCGCGGCCTCGCCGATGGATGGCATCGGCGGCGGGGCGCCGGTGGGGCCCGCGCGCGGCGCGGGCGACGCCATATCGCTCGAGCAGGTGAGCATCGAGAACAGCGGGCTTTCCTACCGCGATTCGCGCACCGGCAAGGTCCAGCGCGTCCAGGGCATCAACGCGCGCATCGCCGCGGGCACCCTGTCGGGACCGTTCGCGGCGAGGGGCGTGTTGCGCTATGGCGGATTGCCGCTTTCCTTCGAGCTGCGCGCCGGCCGCATCAGCGAGGGGGCCTCGACCAAGGTCTCCCTGGAGGCCGGTTTCCCCGAGGCCAAGGCCAAGGCGAGCTATTCCGGCTATGTCACGCCCGGCAAGCCGAGCGTGACGTTCACCGGGCAGATCAGCGCCTCGGGCCCGGATCTCGGCGCGCTGATGGCGACGCTCGCGCGCGCGGCTGAAACCGGCTCCGCCAAGGACCGGAAGGCGAAGGACCAAAAGGCGAAGCCGGGGCCTTCGGCCGGGCCGGCCCAGCCCTTCACGCTGGCGGCCTCGCTCACCGGTGGCAGCGAGTCCCTCGCGCTCAAGGATATCGTCGCCGAGATGAACGGCACCAAGGCGACCGGGGCGCTCGCCATCCAGCCCGCCGCCGTGACCCAGATCGACGGGGATCTCAAGATCACCCAGCTCGACCTCGATAAGTGGATGGGCACGGGCGGGGCCGGGCCGGGCGCCGGCAAAGGGCCCGCCAAGACCGGCGCCCAGCCGGCCAAGGCGGGTTTTGTCCTGCCCGGCGACGTCAACCTGTCGCTCCGTGCCGCGATCGGCAACGTGGTCTACCGCAAGGGGCTGATCCGCGACCTCAACGCCACGGTCTCCATGGAGAAGGGCACGCTCGGCATCCGCAGCCTGGACGCCCGCCTGCCGGGCAGCACCCAGGCGGCGCTCTCCGGGAGCCTGACGGCGAAGAAGGGCGAGCCCCGCTTCGAGGGCAAGGTGCAACTCGATTCCGGCGACTTCCGGGCGCTCGTGCGCTGGCTCACCGGCGAGGACCTCCCCCTGCCGCGCGACCGGCTGCGCAAGGCGCGGTTCGCGGCCCGCGTCGGTTCCCTGCCCGACAGGATCGAGCTGCGCGACATGGATTTCACCTTCGATTCGTCCAGGCTCAAGGGCGGCATGGTGCTGGCGCTGCGCGAGCGCATCGGCATGGGCGCGAGCCTCACGCTCGATCACCTCAACGTCGATGCCTATCTGCCGAAGCCGGAGAAGCCCGGGAAGGGCGCCGGGAACGACGGAGCCAAGGCCAAGGCACCCGCCCCGGCCGGCGCGGGCCTCGCCGCGCTCGGCGGGTTCGACGCCAATTTCAACCTGGCGGTCGGCGGGCTCACCTACGGGGGCGAACGCATCACCGGGCTCAGGATGGAGGGCGCGCTGGTGGCGGGCACGCTGACCCTCAAGAAGCTTCACGCCGCGAGCCTCGCGGGCGCGCGCCTCGATGCCGAGGGCACGGTGCGCGGGATCAACAAGACGCCGGTTCCCGACCTCACCCTCTCGCTCGAGGCCAAGGACCCGCGCCGGCTGCTGGCGCTCGCCGGCCTGCCGCTTCCGGTGCCGGCGGACCGGCTCGGGCCGCTCACCGTCAAGGGGCGGGTGAAGCAGGACGGCAACGCCGTCACGACGGACCTCGCGCTCACCGCGGGCAAGATCGACATCGCCGCCAAGGGCAGGATCCAGGGGCTCGACCAGGTGCCGAGCGTCGATCTCGACCTGAGCCTCGGCCATCCCGATTTCGTCACCTTCGTGCGCCTGCTGGATCCGGAGTTCCGGCCGGAGCGTCCGGCCAAGGGGCCGATCAGGCTCGCCGCCAAGGTGACCAGCTCGGGCCTCGATCTCAAGTTCGAGAAGCTTGAGGCGCAGCTGGGCGAGGCGCGCCTTGCCGGCGCGGCCAGCCTCAGCCTGGCTTCGCTGCCGCCGCTCTTGAAGGGCAACCTCCAGGGGGAGGAGATCGTCCTCGACCATTTCCTTTCCGGTCCGGAGACGCCCGCCGCGGCGCCGCAGACTACCAAGTCCGGGGCCAAGACCGGGGCCAAGGCCGGGGCCAAACCGGGCGGGGGCGGGGGAGCGGGCGGCGCGCCCTGGACCGATGATCCCATCGATGTCGGGATGCTCAGGCTGCTGGATGCGGACCTGCAGGTCCGGGCCAAGGCGATCGCCTGGCGGCGCTGGCGGGTGGTCGAGCCGCGCCTCGACGTGACGCTCGAGAAGGGCAAGCTCGCCATGCGGCGGCTCACCGGCGGCATGCTGGGGGGAAGCTTCCACATGACCGGCGGGCTCGCCGCGCCGGACCAGGCGGGCGGGCCGGTCGACGCCCGCTTCGATGTCGACGTCGCGCGCATGGATCTCAAGCAGGCCATGTTCAACGCGGCCGACATCGACGTCGTCAAGGGCAAGGTGGATTTCAAGATGGCGCTCACCGGCCGGGGCCCGAGCAGCCGGTCGCTCGCCAAGTCGCTCGCCGGGTCCGGGTCCTTGCGCGCGAGCGACGGGGCGGTCAGCGGCTTCGACCTCAAGCGGGCGAACGACCGCCTCAAGAACCTCAAGGACGGGCTCTCGCTGCTCACGCTCCTGCAGGCCGCCATGGCCGGGGGCAGCACGACCTTCTCGAAGCTGAGCGGCACCTTCGACGTGAAGAACGGCGTCTTGCGGTCGAACGACGTCGAGATCGACGCCGACGGCGGCTCCGGCAAGGGGACGCTCGAGGCCGATCTCGGGCGCTGGCTGATGGACGGGCGGATGCAGTTCCGCCTGGCGGGCAATGCGAAGGCGCCGTCCTTCGGCCTGCAGCTCAAGGGTCCGCTCGACAACCCGCGCCGCATCATCCAGGCCAACGAGCTCCAGGCCTGGCTCGCTGAGCGCGCGGCCGGCGCCCTGATCAACCAGTTCATGGGCCGGCCCAAGCAGCCCCAGGATACCCAGCAGCCCGACCAGCAGCCGCGGCCCTCGGCCCGCGATCAGTTCATCCAGGGCATCTTCGACGTTCTCAAGAAGAAGTAGGCCCGCGCCCGCCGCCGGTGGCCTAGCGGCCGGCCTTCAGGCGTTCGAGGATGTAGAGGCGCAGCGCGCTCGAGAGGTTGGGCGGCTTCGTCCCCGCCCGGGTCGCCATGGTGCGGGCCCGGTCGATGTTTTCGATCAGGCGCGCGGTGGAGATGCCGTCCGCCCGCGCGGCCCGCTTGATCTCCTCCCAGAACCCATCCTCGATGGAGACCGAGGTGGCGTGGCCGGCGATGCGCACCGAATGGCGCCGCATCGTCATTGGGCCCTCGTCCGGCGCGCCGCGGCGATGGCCTGCTCGGCCCAGGGGGCGAGCGCCGCCATGCCGTCGAGCGCCCCCTCCGGCGCGCGCCAGTAGGAGAGCGCGACGTCCTTGCCCTGACGGCGGTAGGTGAAAGGACGGGAGCCCGCGGCGCGGAAGGCGTCCTCGGTCTCGCCGTCCGCCTTGAAGTAGAGCGCCCCGCCGCTGATCAGCGCGAACATGAGATCGTCGAGGAAGAGGCCGTGCCCGCCGAACATGCGCCGCGCCCGCACCGGCCCGAGCGGGGTCAGGAGCCCGACGATCCTCTCGGCGAGGGGGTCGGGCGGTTTCATCGCGGCGCGATGCGCTCGAGAAAGCCGGCGACGGCCGCCACCGCACGGGCCAGGTTCTCCTCCTCCGTGTGACCGCTCGACTTGCGCGGCTTGAAGGAATGCTCGCCGTCGGGAAGAAAGGCGAGCTCGACCTTGCGCCCCAGCGCATAGTCCGCGATCTCCTCCCGCGTGCCGAAGGGGTCGCGCTCGCCCTGGACGATCAGGGTGGGCGTGCGGATCGATGCGAGGTGGTCGGCGCGCACCCGGTCGGGCTTGCCCGGCGCGTGGAATGGGTAGCCGAGGCAGACGAGCCCGCTCGCGCCGAGCTCGTCCGCCATCATCGAGGCGATGCGCCCGCCCATGGACTTGCCGCCGATGGCGAGCCTCCCGGCGCCCAGCCTGCCCGCGATCTCGGCGAAGGTCTCGCGCAGCACCGGCTCGCGGTCGGGCGGGCGGCGCTTGCCGTCTTCCCTGCGCTTCGCCATGTAGGGGAATTCGAAGCGCGCGACGCGGAAGCCCGCCGCGGCGATGCCCTTCGCCACCGTCTCCATGAAGGGATGGTCCATGGGCGCGCCCGCGCCGTGGGCGAGGGCCAGGGTGAGGGGCGCGTCCTTCGGCCCGTTATAGCGTAAGGAGTTCGCCATCGGAGGGCGGCGCGGCGGTGACGGATGAGAAGAAGTCGTTGCCCTTGTCGTCGACGATGACGAAGGCGGGGAAGTTCTCCACCTCGATCCTCCACACCGCCTCCATGCCGAGCTCGGGATATTCTAGCACCTCGACCTTCCTGATGCAGTCGGTGGCGAGCCTCGCCGCGGGCCCGCCGGTGGAGCCGAGGTGGAAGCCGCCATGCGCCTTGCAGGCCGCGGTCACCTGGGGCGACCGGTTGCCCTTGGCCAGCATCACCAGCGACCCGCCCGCCGCCTGGAACTGCTCGACGTAGGAATCCATGCGCCCCGCGGTGGTCGGTCCGAAGGAGCCCGAGGCCATGCCCTTGGGCGTCTTGGCCGGGCCGGCGTAGTAGACCGGGTGGTTCTTCATGTATTCGGGCATGGGCTCGCCCGCGTCCAGCCGCTCCTTGATCTTGGCGTGGGCGATGTCGCGCGCCACCACCATGGGGCCGGTCAAGGACAGCCGCGTGCTCACCGGGTGCTTGGTGAGCTCCGCGAGGATCTCCTCCATCGGCGAATTCAGGTCGATCTCGACCACGTGGCCCGAAAGGCTCGCCTCGTCGATATTCGGCATGAAGCGCGCGGGGTCCGTCTCGAGCCGCTCGAGGAACACGCCGCCCTTGTCGATGCGCCCCAGGGCCTGGCGGTCGGCGGAGCAGCTCACGCCGATGCCGACCGGGCAGCTCGCGCCGTGGCGCGGCAGGCGGATGACGCGCACGTCGTGGCAGAAATACTTGCCGCCGAACTGGGCGCCGATGCCGGTCCTTTGCGTCAGCTTGAGGATCTGCTCCTCCGCCGCCCGGTCGCGGAAGGCGTGGCCGTCGCGGCCTCCCGCCTCGGGCAGGCCGTCGAGGTAGCGGCACGACGCGAGCTTCACGGTCTTGAGCGTGAACTCCGCCGAGGTGCCGCCGATGACGATGGCGAGGTGATAGGGCGGGCAGGCGGCGGTGCCGAGCGTGCGGATCTTCTCGTCGACGAAGCGCATGAGCGACTCGGGGTTCAGGAGCGCCTTGGTCTCCTGATAGAGGAAGGTCTTGTTGGCCGAGCCGCCGCCCTTGGCGATGAACAGGAAATCATACGCATCCCCCTCGGTGGCGTAGATCTCGATCTGGGCCGGCAGGTTGGAGCCGGTATTGACCTCGTCGTACATGGTGAGCGGCGCGAGCTGCGAATAGCGCAGGTTGTCCTCGGCATAGGTGCGGAACACGCCCTCACTGAGGCGCGCCTCGTCGTCGCCCGCCGTCATCACGCGATGGCCGCGCTTGCCCGTGACGATGGCGGTGCCGGTGTCCTGGCACATGGGGAGGATGCCGCCGGCCGAGATGTTGGCGTTCTTGAGCAGCTCGTAGGCGACGAAGCGGTCGTTCTCCGACGCCTCCGGGTCGTCGAAGATCCCGGCGAGCTGGGCCAGGTGATCCGGGCGCAGGTAATGGGAGATGTCGAAGAACGCGGCCCGGCTGAGCTCGGTCAGCGCCGCGCCCTCGACCCGGAGAAGCGGCGCGCCCTTGAACTCCTCGACCGTCACGTAATCGTCGGTGAGCTTGCGCCAGGGCGTATCCGCCTTGGCGAGCGGGAACATGGGCGTGTGGACGAAGTCGGGCATCTCTCGCTTCCGGTTGGGGGCCCCGGGGGCCCGGTTCTGGTCGCGCGGCAGGGCGGGCTATTTCTTGCGGAACTGGTCGAGGGAGACGATCTTGTCGACGCCGCCGGCGCTCTTCTGGCCGCCTTCCCCGGCCGCTGCCTTGGGCGCCTCGGCGGCGCCTTCCGGCGCGGCGAGCAGGCCGCCGGCCCCGGGCTCCGCCGTCGCGGCGCCCTTCTTGCGCGTGAACTGTAGCCCGAATTCCACCGTCGGGTCGACGAAACCGACCAGCGCCTTGAAGGGGACGTAGAGGTGCTCGCGCTTGCCGCCGAAGGAGAGATCGACGGAGAACCCCGCCTCGTCCACCAGGAGGTTCCAGAACTGGTGCTGCAGGACGATGGTGATGTCGTCGGGATGCTGGGCGCGGAGATTGGCGGGCATCTCCACGTCCGGCGCGCCGGTCTTGAAGGTAATGAAGAAGTGGTGGTCGCCGGGAAGGCCGCGATCGGACACTTCCTGGAGCGCTTCGCGGACCACCGAGCGCATGGCGCCCTCGACCATCGATTCGTAATTCAGGGGGATATCGGACATCGCTGTGATGAGGCTCTCCTCGAACGCGTCATTCGCATGCCGCCAAGCGAGGAATGTTATACAGCCTGGCCGCGCTGCCGTCATCCGCGCGCGAGGAAATTGCGTGAAAATGGCCGCGATTTTTTTTTCGCCGTGCCGAAAAGGCGGCGGGACGTGAACGGCGGATGCGAGAGTGGGGGGCTTCTGTTGCCCGGTGCCCCCCGAACCGCGCTTACTTAGTTTTACTTAAGCAGCGAGTGCGAGTTCATTGTCGTTCGCACCTAAGGTGTGACCCGATAACGGTGGTATCATGCCGGGCAAAAATCCTGCCTTTACCACGCGCGTCGATCCTGTTTCGCCCCCATAGAGTACCGCCCGAGGCGGAAGCCGAAGGGAATTGGTGGAGGCGCCGGGTACTGCCCCCGGGTCCGCTACGCTTATTTCACAGGACGTTTATCGCCATAGCCGCCGAAGCGGCAGTGCTAATATAGGCATTCCGCCGGCACTTTGAAAGGGGCGTGGAGCCAAGCAAATTCAAGGCATTAGGGCTTCGGACCGGTCCCGGTCATGCCCTGGCCGAGCCTGAAGGCATAGGCGCTCACGGCGATCATGACGAGCCCCATGACGATCAGCGCGACCGGCCAGCCGATGACGTCGGCGAAATGCTCGTAGGTGAAGTAGCTCAGGTATCCGATCAGCCCGGCGACGGAGACGAAGAGCAGGCTGCGGCTTGAGAGCAGGATGCTGAGATAGATCAGGCCGCCATTGAGGCCGAGGTAGCCGAGTTCGAGCGGCCCGTCCTTGACCAGCCCGAAGGCGCCCGCGAGCAGCAGGCCGCCGCCCGCGAAATACCAGAAGGGCGCCACCCCGCCGCGTCCGCAGCCAGATGCGTGCCGGGCGAGGAAGAGCAGGCTGACGCCAAGTGTGAGCGCGGAGACGTCGGCGTCGATGTCGAGCCAGGCCATGGCGGAGCCCAGCGCGCCCGCCCAGAAGGCGATGGCGAGGAAGAGGAGGCTGGCGCGGCGGAGCTGCACGTAGGCGAGGCCGTGCTGGAAAACGAGCGCGCCGAACACGACGAGCGCCGCGAGCTCCGGCTGACCGGTCCGCGGCACGAATTCGTCGAGGAAGACGAAGAGCCCGGTGGGCAGGAGGAATCCCGCCACCAGGAACAGCGGCGTCGCCGCGCGGGCGAAGCGCGCATCCCGGTGCCAGAGACAGCCGAGGGCGAAGGCGGCGATGCCCGGGCCCAGGGTGATGACCACCCGCTCCGCGCCGCCCAGGTCGGGCCAGAGCATGGAGACCAGCAGGCCGATCCCGGCGAAGATGAAGACCCCGCCGGTGTAGCCGAGCAGCGTCTTGACGATGGTGCCCTGAGGCGTGGGCGTGGGCGCGGCCGCCGCGGGTTCCGCGAGGCGGGCGGCGATCTCCTCGGCGCCGATGCCATGGCGCCGGGCGAGGGCGGCGATCTCCACCAGCGCGTCGTCCCGTTCGCTGCTCATGGCCGGGCGGGCGCGCGGGGATGGCGAGGCGCGGGCCGGCTCACTTCCTGACCCAGCCGATGAAGTGCGCCGCGTAGTAGTTCCGCGGGCCGATAATGGGAACCCGGCGCGCACCCTTGCGCAGCACGTAGCGGCTGCGGTAGCGGCTGCCGCCGAAAATCTCGCTGAACAGGCCGCGGCCGCCCGAGCCGGAATACTGGAACTCGTAGCCGTCGGGAGCGACCGGGTCGGTGATGAGACCCTTCTCGTTCAGCGCCTCGAGGTCCGGGTCCGCGACCCGGCCGTCGACGACGTTGGCGAAATCGATGTCGATCTGCCGCGCCCGCCCGGTGCGGTGGTCGAACAGGTAGATCTCCGGCGCGACGCGGTTGCGGTAGCGGCCGTCACCGGGCTCCGGCAGGGGGCGGATGACGAGCGTGCCGCGGTCGGTCGAGAGCGCGTAGGGGTTGTTCGTTGCGCGGGGAGCGTAGTTGATGGCGAAGACGGCGTCGTACTCGGGATCATTGATGCCCAGGACCGACGCCCTGCCGGCGATGAAGAACGCCGCGATGAGCACGAGGGGCAGGACGATGCCGGCCACCAGGGCATAGTTCTGGCGCAGAAACCGGGACATGGCTCGGGCAGGCCTCCTCAGTTGCGCGCGGCGGTCCCCGGTTCGTGCCCCAAGGGGGCATCCCCTTCCGGCCGCGCAGGGAAAGCCTAATCCGCGGCGCGACGCTTGTCTCCCCTCGGTTGGCCCCGGGGCGGGCGCCCTCATTCCCCGGCTTAATTGATCGGATAGTGAGAATTTTCTTTTCCTGTCTGTGGGTTTGGATTCTAAGGGTTTCACCTGGTGGGTGAGAGTTGGGGGTTGGGATGAGCGGGGATCGGCTG
>Ga0326597_10001058_pt1 | contig 45780 bp, 39 predicted proteins | sample RVTome_12_FD_203789 | JGI IMG/M metagenome (GOLD analysis project Ga0326597, IMG submission 203789) | Soil microbial communities from uranium-contaminated site in the Upper Colorado River Basin, Wyoming, United States - RVT100D185 | ecosystem: Environmental > Terrestrial > Soil > Contaminated >...
ACCGTGAGCTCCGTCGAAGGGTCATACTTCGAGTACCTCAGCATCACCCTGAGCATGGTCGAAGGGTCAGGGTCGCGGTTCGACGCGCTCACCGCCCCGAGGAAGATCGAGGGGAGGACAGCCGGACAGGCGAGCCCCCGAGCCCGGAACTGCTCAAAGAGGCCGCCCTAACCTTTTTTCTTTTGATACCACTCGGCGTTGGTCTGGATAAAGTTCTTCCACTTCTCGGGAGTTGCGGCTTCCTCAAAAATCGCCTCCACTGGACAGACGGGCTCGCAGGCCCCGCAATCGATGCACTCCTCGGGATCGATGAAGAGCTGCTTTTCCTTCTCATATTCCTCGGGTTCGTTTTTGGTCGGATGGATACAATCCACGGGACAAACGTCCACGCAAGCCGTGTCTTTCACATCGATGCAGGGCTCCGCTATGATATAGGTCATCTACTTCTCCTCCTGTCTAAAAATAAGCGATTGAATTTTGCGTTCGGTCCCTATCCTTTGATCACTCCCACCGGTCGAAACCGGGCTACCTTTTTTGAAATGCCCGCTTTTTCCACGGTGTCCACAACGGCCGCTACGTCCTTGTAGGCGTGAGGCATTTCCTCCGCCATGGTGGCCCTTCCCTGATATCTCGCCACAACGCCACGCCGTGCCATCTCCTGGTCGATGTTCAGGGCGCGGCTCTCCCTCTTGGACCGGGCCCGGCTCATGATACGCCCGGCGCCGTGGCAAGTGCTGCCGAAGCTCGCCTTCATGGCCCCCTCGGCACCCACAAGAAGATAAGAATAGCGGCCCATGTCGCCGGGAACAAGCACCGGTTGGCCGATCCGCCTGTAAGCCTCGGGGACCAATCGGTGACCGGGGGGAAAAGCCCGCGTCGCCCCTTTGCGGTGAACACAGAGACGGCGGGTCTTCTCGTTCACCACGTGTTCTTCAATCTTGGCAATATTATGGCATACGTCATAGAGAAGAGAAAAGCCCAGTTCCGTCGGCCCGATGCCGAGAACCCTGAGAAATGCCTTTTCCGCCTGGCTCATAATGACCTGGCGGTTCGCCCAAGCGTAATTGGCGGCGCAGGCCATGGCGGCCATATAGTCCCTGCCTTCGGGCGACTGTAAAGGAGTGCAGGCCAGCTGGCGATCGGGCAGTTCAATACCGTATTTTTTTGTGGCTGTGCCCATGGCCTTTAAGTAATCTTCGCAGGTTTGATAACCCAGCCCACGCGAGCCCGTATGGATGAGCACCACCACCTGGTCCGGGAACACGCCGAGAGTCTCGGCCTCCCATGGCCTGTAAATTTTCTCCACCACACCGACTTCGAGAAAATGGTTTCCGGACCCCAAGGTTCCCACCTGCTTGAGCCCTCGCTCAAGCGCCCGCTCGCTGACAAGCCCGGCGTCAGCGCCTTCAAGAGCCCCTTCCTCTTCCGTGTATTCCAGGTCTTGCTGACGGCCATAGCCCTGCTCCACCGCCCAGCGGGCGCCGGTCCGGAGCAGCCGCTTTTCCTCACCCTTGGAGATACCCGGAATGGCGCCGTGGGAGCCCACCCCCGATGGGATCAGGGAGAAGAGGGACTCCACCAGAGACGTCATCTTGTCCTGGATGTCCCGCAAGACAAGCTGTGTCTTGACCAACCGGACTCCGCAGTTGATGTCATACCCCACGCCGCCGGGAGAGATGACTCCGTCATCCAGATCCACGGCCGCCACCCCGCCGATGGGGAACCCATAGCCCCAGTGGATATCCGGCATCGCCAGGGAGTAGCCTTCGATGCCGGGCAAGCAGGCCACGTTCATGACCTGCCTCAGGCTGTTGTCATCCTTGAAACCCGGTAGCAGCTCTTCGCTGGCAAAGATGCGGCCGGGAACTCTCATGGCCCCCTGGCGCGGGATCTCCCAGAGGCACTCGCCAACCCGGCGCAGCGAAATTTCCTCCCCCGTTTCCGCCCTTCCCCTAGACATCGAAGATCACCCTGGCACACCAGCGCTGGCCCCGGCGCCAGACCTTGAGATCATGATAGGTTACACCCTTGATCTCTGTATAAAAATGATGCCGCTTGAGATCGAGCTGTTCTCCGCGAACCTCTCCCTCGACCCGCCCGGACTCGATTTTCTTGATCTTGCAGTCTCTACCGATAAAACCATTGAGATTAAATTGCGCCAGCAACTCGCACAACCACGAGTGCAATAACTCTTCCCACCCGTCGCCGCTCGCCGCAACGGCGATTTTTTCTTTGGCGCGGATTCCGCGGCGATCGGCCATGAGTCCGAAAAGGGCCTGCCCGGCCACCATAAACAGTTCCGGCAAATCGCCGCCCTCAACTTCGATGCCCAGGTCCGCCGTGTGTTCGATCTCTCGACTCTTCATGGAAATCCTGAATAAGACTTCGGCCGTGGTCGCAAGGGGCCTCAACCGAAGGGACGCTGAAACGGCTATTTTTGCAGGCTCCGGGAGGGGGCGAAACCGTATTTTTCCAGAATGCTTACACCAACCAAAATATGGAATCAATGGGGAGGTCCGCAGCCTGACCTCAGTGTATGGGGAGGGGCCTTCCTTCTCCGTCAACGGCGACGTAGACGACCTCGGCCTGGGTTACGGCGACGCGCGTACCCGGATGGCCCCATCGCTCGGCTTCAACTTGCACCCGGATCGTCAGGGACGTTTTCCCCTCTTTGATCGTCTCCGTGTAAAGGCTCACCACGTCCCCCACATAAACCGGGGCGATAAACACCACCTCGTGGATGGCCTTGGTCACGAAGCGCCGCGGCGACACGCGATGCGCCGCAATGGCGCCCGCCAGGTCGATGTGGCTCAGGATCACCCCACCGAATATGGTTCCCGCAGCGTTGGTGTCCCGAGGAAGCAGAGTGACCCGTAAGGTTGGCTCGTTATCTAAAGGCACGGTTGGATTTTCCACGGCCGGACCATTACCCCGCCAGGCCCCCCTGGCACCATGGACCGTCTCAAGGGTGGCCGAGCGGCGCCTTCTCAGACGGCGGCGAGCCACCTGGCGTATTTTTTTTCCTTTCCCTGGATCACGTTGAAGAACATCTTCTGAAGCTTCCCGGTCATTGGACCCGGGCAGCCGTTGCCGATGGATCGGTTGTCCACTTCGCGTACCGGTGTCAGCTCCGCCGCCGTTCCCGTCAGGAAGACTTCATCGGCCATGTAAACCTCGTCACGGGTAAAACGTTCCTCCCTCACCTCGTAGCCCATATCCCGCCCGATTGTGAGGACTGAATCCCTCGTGATCCCAGGGAGGATGGAGGTCAGGGGAGTGGTCTTGAGTCGTCCATCGCGGATAATAAATATGTTTTCGCCGGTCCCCTCGGACACATACCCCTCCGTATCGAGCATGATCGCTTCATCGTATCCCGCCAGTTTCACTTCGTTTTTTGCCATTACGGAGTTGACGTAGTTGCCGGATATCTTGCTCTTGGTCATGGCCACATTGACGTGATGCCGCGTGTAGGAAGAAATCTTGGCCCGAATCCCGTTCTTAATGCCATCCTCGCCTAGGTAGGCCCCCCAGGGCCACGCGGCGATGACCACGTGGACGGGATTGTTGGGCGCATAAAGCCCCATCTCGCCTGTGCCCACAAGGGCCAGGGGCCGGATATAACATTCTTTGAGACCGTTGGCCTTGATAACCCCCTTGGTAGCCTGCTCCATTGCAGCGAGGTCATAGGGAAGGGGAAAGCCGAGGATCCGTCCCGAATCGATGAACCTGCGCAGGTGCTCTCTCAACCGGAAGACCGCCGAACGCCCGTTCTCCAAGAGGTAGCAGCGAATTCCCTCGAAATACCCGGTCCCGTAGTGAAGAGAATGGACCAGCACGTGCACTTTAGCCTGGTCCCAATCGACCAGGACACCGTCCATCCAAATCTTTTTTACTTGTGATGACACGTTTCACTCCCCGTCAAACAACCGGCTGACACGGCCGGCAGTTCAGGCCGTATTCTACTTCCCTCTTGGGCTTCCATCAAGGGTCAGGACAGCGGAAGCTTGTAAAATCAATGACTTTGGGCTTCCTTTTCCCCTTCGCATCCGGACTAAAAACAAAAAAAGGCCACCATGTGTTGATCCCCATGGTGGCCCGACACAAATTCTATAGTTGAGCCCTAAAGACCCTTTTTCAAGGCCGGCGCAGGCTTGAACCTGACGGTCCGGCTGGCCTTGATATTGATCACGGCACCCGTTTGCGGATTACGCCCTTTCCTGGCCTTGCGCGCACGGACCGAAAACGTACCAAACCCTGGGACTTGGAATCGTTTTTCTTTTCTAAGTGCGCGGGCCAGATTCTCGAAGGTGGCATCCACGGCATTTTCCCCGGCCCTCTTGCTGAGCTTGGCTGCCTTGGCCACGGCGGCGATCATATCAGCCTTGGTCATAACTAACTCACCTCCTTCTGCTCCTGATAAACGATTTTCAATTCTGTGCAGTTCTCCTGCGGACTCCTCCGCCACACCCACAACTGAGAATGGTTTACGTATTATCTCTCAGGTCAAATGTCAACAAAAAAATTTATTTTACTTCACCCTGTGTCGTCGTAACGGCTAAGTTACAGGCGCTCCCGGGCAGTGCCTCAAAAGATCTACGGCAAGAAAGAATCTGGTCGCTCTTTTAGTACCGCGTGCGGGCGGCCCCGCCACGCAGCGAGGCTCCCTTGAGCCCCCCACCCGGAGTTGTTACATTGGACGGTGCCCTTGCGGCTTTCATTTATGGATTCCAAGTTACGAGAGGGAATCGGTCTGTTCAACGCGGGTCGCTTCTTTGAATGCCACGAATCCTGGGAGGATTTCTATCAACGGTCCGAAGAAGGATGCAAACCATTCCTTGAGGGGCTGGTCCAGCTCGCCGCCGCCTGCCGAATTATAACTGATTTCAATGAGGTCCAAGGTCCCGTCCGGATGATTCGCCAGGCTTTGATCCGTCTGGAGAACTACCAGCCCCATTACCTGGGTATCCAGGTGGGGGCGCTGATGCAGGCCCTGGAGAAATGGGCCGACCAGATGGAGGCTGATCGGGCACCCTCCCGTAGCGCCCTTCCGAAGATCCGCTTTCACGAGTTCATTAATTCATGATTTCCCTGAAGGATAGAGTCGAGGGATTTCTTGATGGGGACTGGACGGAGGTCAAAAGGCTGCAGGGCCTTACCGGCGGAGCCCGGGCCTATTTCCTGTCCCTTTTGACCAATGGCGCCGGACGACCCCTCGTGGTTCTGGCCCCCAGCACCAAGGAAGCCGAGGTCCTTTACCAAGATCTTTTCTTCTTCCTGGGGGAGAATGAACTCGCCGCTCCTTTGGAGAAACGACTCCACCTGTACCCCGCATGGGATATCTTGCCCTTTGAAAAACTCTCTCCCCACCTGGAGCTCATGGCGGCTAGGATGGAAGGACTCTATCACCTCGTGGAAGGACAGTCTCCCATCCTGGTGTCCACTCCGACAGCTCTGGTGCAGAAGGTCCTCCCGAAAGATGCCCTGAGGAGATCGATCCTCTATCATGGCGTGGGGGAGGAGCTGCCACGGGAAAACATACTGGAGCACTTGGCGGGGTGGGGATATCAGAACGTTCCCCTGGTGGAGGAACGGGGCGATTTCAGCGTGCGGGGCGGCATCCTGGACATCTTTCCCCCCGCATACCAGCACCCCCTGCGCCTGGAGTTTTTAGCCGACCGGTTGGAATCCGTCCGCACCTTCGATCCTTCCACGCAACGGTCCCTGTGCGAGCATCAGGAATTCTTGATTTTGCCTGTGAGAGAATTCTTCCTTGCCCCGCAACCCGACCGGCAAGTCATCCAAGCCATTGACGCACGGGCGGAGGAGCTCAACCTGCCGCGGCGGGAAAGGAACTCGCTGCTGAATGCCCTGGCGGACGGGATTCCCTTTGCCGGGATGGAGTCCCTCGTCCCCTACTTCTACCCCGCTCTGGACTCTATCTTTTCGTACCTACCCGCAGAGACCCTGCTCTGGTTCGATGGGCCAGATCCCATCGAAGAAGAGATCGAGCGCTGGCACAAGTTGGTTAGGGAACGTGAGGCCAAAGCTCGCCAGGAAGAAAGGTTCTACCCGCCGGCAGCGGATCTCTACGCCAGTGAGGAAGACTGGCGCCAGGCGGTGGCTTCTTTCCCCTGCCTTCAGAGCGACCCGCTGACCCTGCTCTCGGCTCCGGGCGAGGATCCCGCTTCGGTTCTCACCGTCAAGTCCCACTTAAATACCGATCTCCACACGGAAATCTCCGTCCGCCAGAGCAAGGAGCCTTCCCTTGTTCCCCTGGTGAACCATCTAAAGAACTGGCAAGGACAGAGGATTTTCCTCGTGGCGCCAACCCGCGCGGAGGCGTTGCGAATCCAGGGGCTCCTGGATCACTACGAAATCCATGTCCCGCTCCTGGACCTCTCGTTCCCACAAATTATCTCCACGGAGAGCCTGGATTTGGCCCTGGTCATCGGAAATCTATCCCAGGGATTTCGTTTACCCGACGAGCGGCTGCTACTCATCACCGTGGACGAGATTCTCGGAACCAAGAGGAGGGCCCGGACGGCCAAGGTGAAACGGACTGCCAGCCACTTTATCAGCAGTCTCGGCGAGCTGAGGGAGAATGACACCGTGGTTCACATGGACCACGGCGTGGGTATCTACCGCGGGCTCAAATTTCTCAGGGTCGCGGGCACCGAGGGCGAGTTCCTCCATCTGGAATACCACGGCGGGGACCGTCTTTACCTGCCCATTCATCGTATCAACCTGGTCCAGAAGTACATGGGAGGCGATGGGGGCCATCCCGCCCTGGATCGCCTTGGCGGGGTCACCTGGGACAAGGTCAAAGCGAAAACGCGAAAATCGATCCTGGCCATGGCGAAGGAGCTTCTTGCCGTTTACGCCGTGCGGGAGGTGCATGATGGATGCGCCTTTTCCACCCCGGACCAGGCCTATCGTGAGTTTGAAGCTTCCTTTGAATTCGAGGAAACCCCGGACCAGCAAAAAGCCATCGATGAGACCCTGGGTGACATGCAAACCTGTAAACCCATGGACCGGCTTATCTGCGGCGACGTCGGTTACGGAAAAACCGAAGTGGCGCTGCGGGCCGCCTTCATTGCCGTCATGGACGGGAAACAGGTTGCCGTCCTGGCTCCCACAACTATTCTGGCCGAGCAGCATGTCCAGACCTTTCGCCAGCGTTTCTCCGGATATCCCGTGCGAATCGAAATCCTGAGCCGGTTCTTGACGCCAAAGGAAAGTCGCCAGGTGCTCCATGACCTGGCTAAAGGGCTGGTAGACATCGTCATTGCAACCCATCGGCTTTTGCAAAAGGACGTCCAGTTCAAAGACCTCGGATTGGTGGTCGTCGACGAGGAACACCGCTTCGGAGTCACCCACAAGGAAAGGCTGAAAAAAATGCGCCACCTGGTGGACGTCATCAGCTTGACGGCGACCCCAATCCCGCGCACCCTGCAGATGTCCCTGATGGGAATTCGCGATCTCAGCATCATCGAAAGCCCCCCCTCGGGGCGCCAGGCCATCCGCACCTACATTACAAGATTCGACGACGGCGTTGTCCGGGACGCGGTGCTGCGCGAGATCAACCGTGGGGGCCAGGTCTTCTTTCTTCACAACCGGGTGGAAACCATCCATCGTATGGCTCAAAAGCTCTTGGATCTGGTTCCCGAGATCGGGATCGCCGTCGCTCATGGTCAGATGCCTCCTCGCGAGCTCAAGAAAGTGATGTCCGACTTTCTCGAAAATCGAACCCAACTGCTCGTCTGCTCCGCCATCATCGAATCGGGCATCGATTTCCCCAATGCCAACACGATTTTCATCAATCGGGCCGATCGCTTCGGGTTGGCCCAGCTCTACCAGTTAAGGGGTCGCGTGGGCCGTTCACAACGAAGGGCCTACGCCTATTTGCTGATTCCGGGAGAAAGGATCATGACGCGCGATGCCCAGAAAAGACTCCATGCCCTCCAGGAAATCGACGAGCTGGGCGGAGGTTTTCGGGTAGCGCTCCACGACCTGGAAATCCGTGGGGCGGGGAACTTTCTGGGAGAAGAACAGTCGGGCCACATCGCGGCTGTCGGGCTGGAACTGTACACGCAAATGATGGAAGAGGCGGTTCAGGAACTGAAGGGGAAAACCATAGCCCCGAGACTGGAGCCGGAAATCCGCCTGGGGATACCCGCCTATTTTCCCGAGTCCTATATCCCCAACACGAATCAGCGGCTGCTCTTCTACAAGCGCCTGGCCGGTCTGCGAAAAGACGGGGAACTGCTCGAGATTCAGGAAGAGCTCCAAGACCGTTACGGCGCATGCCCGCCCGTCGTGCAGAACCTCTTTAAGATCATGGAACTGCGACGCGCGCTTAAGGACAACCTGATCGAGCAGATTAGCTTTCAAAACGGCAAGGTTTCGCTTTTGTTTCACGAGCTGTCCCCGGTTTCCGTGGACCGGCTCCTGAAATTGATTCGAGACGACGGGGAGCGCTATCGGCTGTCGCCGGACCGGCGTCTGTCCTTCCCACCCGCAGGCAAGGGCTGGGGCAATATCCTGCAGGAGGTCATGGCATTGTTGCAAAGTCTTGGCAAGGTATGTTAGCTACATGAATAGGGTAAGAGAGGGTTGCACTTGTTCAAACCAGCCTTGCCAATGTTCGTCTTCGTTGGGTGCCTTGCAACGGTGGGGTCGTGGTCGGTCCTGCGTCCCTCTACCCTGCCGGCTACGACCATCAATCAAATTATCGTTGTCGTGGACAGCGAGCCCTACACCCTACTCGATCTCCAAACCTATTCCGCAGCCAGGGTCGGCCGCCAGCTGCGCATTCAGGATCCTCCCGATTTGAGCGATGCGGACCGGATCATCCTGGAACAGTTCATCACGGAAAAACTCATCGCCGGTGAGATTTACAGGCTGGGCATCAAAATTGATGAACAAGACATCGACCTCTACATCGAGCAGGTCAAGCAGCGGAACAAACTCACCGATGCCCAGCTCGAGGATGCTTTGAGGCGTGACGGGATGAACCTACAGCGCTACCGGGCCTCCATCCGCGCCGAGATCGAGAAGAAAGAGCTTGTTAGACTTCAGGTGGAAGGGAAGGTCGATATCACCGACGGCGACGTGGAGCGCTATTACCTCGCCAACCAAAAAGGGTTCATGGTCGCGGAGAAAATTCACCTGCGGCATATCCTCTTACTGGTCCCAGAGGGCGCCTCTTCAGAGACGGAAAAGGCCGTTCTGGCAAAGGCCCAGGGGCTTCGCCAGCAGATCCTTCAAAAGGGCGATTTCCCCCAACTAGCACGGCAGTACTCCGAAGGAGCCGGAGCCTCGGCGGGCGGCGATATCGGCTGGGTTGACCGGCAAAGCCTGCTCAGGGAGATCGCCAACGCTGCCTTTAACCTTCCCGTAGGCACCGTGAGCGAACCCGTGCGCACGAGCCTGGGCATCCACCTCTTCACGGTCGAGGCCCGTCGACCGGCCCGCCCCATCCCCCTTGAAGAGATAAAGGAAAAGATCAGGGAGGAGCTCTATAGCAAAGCCATCCAGGAAAGATTTGAAACCTGGCTCAAGACGGACCTGAGACGAAGACACCGGGTCGATATCAAGTTGGCCGGATTCGTATTTCGGGCCGAAGAAACCAACCAGAGCACAGTGGACTCTCTCATGGCTTCTTCCAAGGGCGGGGCGGGCGAAACCGAGGAGCGTACGTTTATGAGCTATCTCAACCCCATGTCGTATATCATAACGACCTCGCCCGTAGAGGACCCTTCGGGTGAACCCATTCCCGATATGAAGCAGGTGAAGTTCTTCGGCATTCCGTTGCTTAGGACCGAATCCGCCGACGACCCGGGGGACGACCCGTTCGCGGCATCCCAGCAGCCCGCGCCTTAAAAAGCCCAGGGGATTTTTCTCCACAGTCTTGGAATCCTTCAACCCGTTTTTATCCCTCAGCCCGTCCCCATGCGCAATTGGGGAATAAGGAACAAGATCGGAAAGAGAGTGTGACAAGATGGCCAAACCCATCGTGGCTGTCACCTTAGGAGATCCCGCCGGCGTTGGGCCCGAAGTGGTCCTCAAGGCCTTGAGTCGTCCTCAAGTCCACCGGGCCTGCCGGCCTCTGGTCCTGGGCGACCTTGGCGTCCTGGAGCGCACCCGGGCGAGGCAACTTCGGAAAGCCGGGAGAGGAAAGGGAGGCAGGGGGCCCAGGTTCATCCCTTGGGAAGCGGGTCAATCTTTGCCAAAGGGTAGCGGCGCTGTTCCCGTTCTGTCTCTTACCCGCCTATCCGCCGCGGCCTCCCTGCCGGGCCGACCCACTCCCGCTTGCGGCGAAGCCGCTTACCGATACATCACAACAGCCGTCAATCTCATCACCGCGGGAATCGCCGATGCCATGGCCACGGCCCCAATCAGCAAGCAGGTGCTTCATTCGGCGGGCCACCTCTACCCGGGTCACACGGAACTCCTCGCGGCCATGACGCGGGCCAAGGACTATCGCATGATGATGCTTGGAGAGCGTCTCAAGGTGGTTCTCGTCACCGTTCACCTGCCTTTGACCCAGGTGAGCGAGGCCTTGAGCCGCAGGGGGGTCCGGATTACCTTGGAGTTGACCCACAGGGCGCTGGGGTCGTTTTTCGGGCTTTCCCATCCCCGTCTTGCGGTTACGGGATTCAATCCTCACGCCGGTGAAGAAGGCATCTTCGGTTCGGAGGAAAAAAGGCTCATCAGACCCGCCATCATGGACGCCAAGAGACAGGGCATTCGGGCCTACGGACCCTTTGCCGCCGATGGACTGTTTCACCAGGCCGTGGCCGGAGAGTACGATGCAGTGATCTGCATGTACCACGATCAGGGCCTGATCCCCCTCAAGTTGCTTCACTTTTTCGATGGAGTGAGCCTGACCCTGGGCCTTCCCATTATTCGCACTTCCGTTGACCACGGCACCGCGTACGACATCGCCGGTATGGGTAAGGCCGACGAATCGAGCATGATAGGAGCTATTCTTCTGGCATCCAGGCTCGCTCGTCAAAAAGGGCGGAACAAAGCATGAACCCCCAAATATTTCGCGAGTACGATATCCGCGGCCTCGCCGAGGAGGATTTCGACGAGGGGTTCGCCCGCCTCCTGGGGTGCGTTCACGGAACCGAAATCGCCCGCAGGGGCGGGCGGCGAGTCGCCGTAGGCAGAGATGCCCGTCTCACCTCAGACCGCTACGCGGAGGCGGTCATCGAGGGGTTCGTTTCCTCGGGCCTCCACGTGTATGACTTGGGGATATGTCCCACGCCGCTGCTTTACTTCTCCCTTTTTCACCTCGATATAGACGGCGGTATCCAGGTCACGGCGAGCCACAACCCCAGCGAATACAACGGCTTCAAGGTCTGTCTCGGCAAGGAAACCCTTTACGGCGCCCAGATTCAGGAATTGAAAACCCGGATGGGACGGGCAGACCTCAGCAAACGAGCCGGCGGCGTTCGTGAGTCGCGGCCCATGGACCGACCTTACCAAAACTTCCTCCTCAGCGATGTTCCGGCCCTGGCCCGTTCGCTGCGGGTGGTCATGGACGGTGGCAACGGCGTGGCGGGACCTCTCGCCCCAGCCATTGCCCGCCAACTGGGATGCAAGGTATGGGAAATCGCGTGTGAGCCGGACGGTACCTTTCCTCTGCATCACCCGGATCCCACCGTGCCCGGCAACCTCCGCCACCTTATTCGCCAGGTGCGGGAGGTAAAGGCCGATTTAGGCATCGCCTACGACGGTGATGGGGATCGCATCGGAGTCGTGGACGAACAGGGGAACATACTTTGGGGAGACGAGCTTCTGATTTTGTTTTCCCGCGATGTCCTTGCCAGTCATCCTGGAGCGGTCATCCTTTCCGAGGTCAAGTGCTCCCAGAGGCTTTTCGATGACATCGAGCACCGGGGCGGCTTCCCCATCATGTGGAAGGCGGGGCATTCGCTAATCAAGGCCAAGATGAAAGAAACCGGGGCGCTTCTGGCGGGAGAGATGAGCGGGCATATGTTCTTTGCGGACCGCTACTTCGGATATGATGACGCCGTGTATGCCACCGTGCGACTCTTGGAAATCCTGGCGCGCCAGCAAGGGCCCCTGTCCTCACTCCTGGCCGATCTCCCCAAGCCACCGTCCACACCGGAGATTCGGATGGATTGTCCAGAAGAAAAAAAATTCGTTATCGCGGAGCGGGCCAAAGAGTATTTTAGCCGGCACTACGAGATCATCGACGTGGACGGGGTTCGCGTTCGCTTCCCCAGCGGATGGGGCCTCATTCGCGCTTCCAATACCCAACCAGCACTTGTCCTCAGATTCGAGGCCGAGAGCGAGGAAAAGCTCGAAGAATACCGTAAGGTCGTGGAAGACAAACTGAAGGAGTTCACCGACCCTTAAGCACGCTGATGCCAGGGCACATCGTCATCAAGGGAGCCCGGGTCCACAACCTGAAGGACATCGACCTTGAGATTCCTCGGGATCGATTTGTGGTCATTACCGGAGTCTCCGGTTCCGGAAAGTCCTCCCTGGCCTTCGACACCATATACGCGGAAGGCCAAAGGCGCTACGTGGAATCTCTTTCCGCGTACGCCAGGCAGTTCCTGGAACAGCTGAGCCGGCCCGACGTGGATTCCATGGAGGGCCTTTCTCCGGCCATCTCCATCGAACAAAAGACTGCAAGCCAGAGCCCACGATCCACCGTAGGCACCGTCACCGAGATTTACGACTATCTGAGGCTTCTCTTCGCCCGTATTGGCCGTCCCTTTTGCTACCAGTGCGGGCGGGAAATCTCGGCCCAGACAATACAACAGATCGTGGACCACATCCGTGCCCTGCCTGCGGAAAGCAGAATCAACATCCTTGCCCCGGTGGCCGTGGGGCGTAAAGGCGAATTCCGCCAACAGTTTCAATCGCTGATGCGAGCCGGCTTCCTCCGCGTCAAAGTGGATGGAAAACTCTACGAGTTGGACCAGGAAATTGTTTTGAAACGAGAAGTCCCCCATGACGTAGATTTGGTCGTGGACCGTCTCGTGGTCAGAGCGGGCATGGAAAAACGCCTGGCGGATTCCCTCGAAATCGCCTCGCGATATGGCAATGCGGTCGTCAAGATGGAAGCGGCGGTGGGGGCTGACGGCAACCGAATTCAGAGCATGCTTTTCAGCCAGAAATACGCATGCATTCACTGCGGCGTCTCCTACGCCGAACTGAGCCCCCGCATGTTTTCTTTCAACAGCCCCCAGGGCGCCTGTCCCAAATGCAGCGGCCTTGGAACCCAGCTCAGCCAGGGGTCTCCGGGGGAGGGCGGCCCGCTGCTCTTGCACCCCCATCCCTGTCGCTTTTGCAATGGGACACGGCTCAAGAAAGAAAGCCTCCATGTGAAGATAGGCGGGAAGAACATTGCCGAGGTTTGCTCTCTGCCCATTCACGAGGCCCTGCGCTTTTTCGCAACGTTGGAACTCGACCCAAGAGAACGGGCCATCGCCGCAAGAATTCTCAAGGAGACCGTCAGCCGCTTGGACTTCATCGTCCAGGTCGGCCTGGACTATTTGAGCCTGGACCGGGGATCGACAACCCTGTCGGGGGGAGAGGGACAGAGGATCAGGCTTGCCACCCAGATCGGTTCGGGCCTCGCTGGGGTGCTCTACATCCTGGACGAGCCCACCATCGGGCTTCACCCAAGGGACAATCACCGACTCCTCGGCATCTTGAAGAATCTACGCGATTTGGGGAACACGGTTTTGGTGGTGGAGCATGACAAGGAAACCATCTGCCAGGCGGACTACCTCATCGACATGGGGCCCGGGGCGGGAGTCCACGGGGGTGAGGTCATCGCGTGCGGAACGCTTGAGGAGATCCAGAAGAACCAACAGTCACTAACGGGCCAATACCTTTGCGGCCGCAAAACCATCGCGCTACCCCGGCACCGGCGAGGAATCAAGGGAGAAAAACTGGTCATTCACGGCGCCAGGCAGAACAACCTGAAGGGCATCACTGCAGAATTCCCCGTCGGTTTGATAACTTGTGTTACGGGGGTCTCGGGGTCGGGGAAGAGCACTCTAGTGGTTGACACCCTTTACAGGGCCATGGCACCACGGGCAAAGCTTTGGAGGACAAAGGGAAGGCCCTTTGACGACATCTCCGGTTGGCAGCACTTCGACCGGACCATTAACATCAATCAGACTCCCATCGGCCGCACCCCCCGCTCGAACCCGGCAACGTTCACAGGGCTTCTGGATCACATACGCGATCTTTTTGCGCAACTTCCGGAGGCACGGGTGCGGGGATACCCGCCCGGCCGCTTTTCTTTCAACGTCAAGGGCGGGCGCTGCGAGGCTTGCGCGGGAGATGGAATTCTTCGAATCGAGATGCATTTTTTACCCGATGTTTTCGTCACCTGCGAGGTTTGCGGCGGACGACGTTATAACCGAGAGACCCTGGAGATCCATTATAAAGGCCATAGCGTTGCGGATGTCCTGGACATGACGGTTCTGCAGGCATTGGAACTTCTGGGCAATATTCCCGCCGCTCGGCAAAAGCTCGAGACCCTGAGGGACGTGGGACTTGGGTATATTCGCCTCGGGCAATCGGCAACCACCCTATCCGGTGGCGAGGCTCAACGAATCAAACTAGCGCGGGAATTGAGCAGGAGGTCCACCGGAAAGACCCTCTATATTCTCGACGAGCCAACCACAGGGCTCCATTTCGAAGACGTTGGGAGGTTGCTCGAGGTTTTGAACAGGATTGCGGACGCTGGCAACACCGTAGTGATCATCGAACACAACCTCGATGTGATTAAATGCGCCGATTTTATAATTGACCTTGGCCCGGAAGGTGGTCATTTGGGAGGCACCGTGGTGGCTAAGGGGACCCCTGAAGAAGTATCTGCCGTTCTGGAATCCCATACCGGCCGCTTTCTAAGATCCATTCTCGGGTCTGTTCCATGATAACAGTGTTATATTAATCGTGCCCCGGCAGGCCCAAAATACCTTGACAACTTCTTCCCCTTCCTATATATATAAGACCCATTAAGTCCAGGTTAGCCTTGCTAATCCTGGGTTTTCTGCATTGTTGGGGAGAAAAAATAGTGAAGATACCGATTTACATGGATAACCACGCAACAACACCCGTGGATCCCAGGGTGCTGAAGGCAATGCTCCCCTATTTTTGTGAAAAATTTGGCAATGCCGCCAGCCGAAACCACACGTTTGGCTGGGAGGCCGAGGCGGGAGTCGATGAAGCCAGGGAACAAATCGCAAAGCTGGTTGGAGCCCTAAGTCCCCGGGAAATATTTTTTACCAGTGGCGCCACGGAATCGGATAACCTGGCGCTCCAGGGTATAGCCGAATCCTATAAGACGGAGCGTAACCATATTGTGACCTGTGTTACGGAGCACAAAGCGGTACTTGATAGCTGCAAATCCCTGGAAAAACGAGGCTTAAAAGTCACTTACCTTCCGGTGGATAGAGTCGGGGCTCTGGATCTGGATCGATTGAGCGCAGCCATTACCAAGAAGACATCCCTCGTCTCCATCATGGCAGCCAACAATGAGATCGGGACCATCCATCCTATCGGGGACATCGGCAGAATCGTAAAAGAAAGGGGTGCTCTATTCCACTGCGATGCGACCCAGGGTGTAGGTAAGATGCCCGTGAATGTGAACGACATGGATATCGACCTCCTCTCCCTATCGGCACACAAGCTCTATGGCCCTAAGGGTGTAGGAGCCCTGTATGTGCGATCCAAGCAACCCAGGATCCGCTTGCAGGCAATGATGCAAGGAGGAGGCCAGGAAAAGGGACTGCGGCCCGGCACTCTCAACGTGCCTGGGATCATCGGCCTCGGCGTTGCCTGTCAGATAGCCGGGGAAGAGATGGTCGGGGAGGCAATGCAGCTTGGCCGGCTGCGCGACAGGCTCAAAGCGGGGATATTTTCCGGGCTCGATGGCGTTTATTTAAATGGAGACCCCGAGAAGCGTCTTCCCGGAAATCTGAACTTGAGCTTCGCTAACCTGGACGGAGAATCCCTGATGATGGGTTTGAAGGAAATTGCCGTCTCATCCGGTTCAACCTGCACCACGGCGGTATTCGAGCCATCCCATGTTTTGAGAGCTCTGGGAGTGCAAGAGGACCTCGCCAATGCCTCCATTCGCTTCGGCCTGGGCCGGTTCAATACGGAAGAAGAAGTTGCCTACGCCGTCGGCCGGGTCATCCAGGAGGTCCAACGCCAGCGACAACGTTTCCCCCGGTACGCCCAGGCTAAAGGCCCAATGGCCGGAGATCCAGTGACCCAGCTAAAGAGAGAGGAAAGGATCCAATAATCCCATGACAGCTGCAGTAACCATTAGTGATCGTGCCGCCGAAAGAATCAAGCAATTGATGGCGGCGGAAAACAAGACGGATCAAGGTCTGCGTGTCAAGGTCGTCGGCGGAGGATGTTCGGGCCTGCACTACAAGCTGGACTTTGACCACCCCAAACCGGGGGACCGCATCTTCGAGAAGGAGGGCGCTAAGGTCATCGTGGATATGAAAAGTCTTCTCTATCTCGCGGGAACCGAGCTGGAATACCAGGAGAGTCTGATTCAATCGGGGTTTGTTTTTCAGAATCCCAATGTCAAGCGGACCTGCGGTTGCGGTTCGTCTTTTGCCGTTTAGCCCGGTTCAAGTTGCAAGTACCATGGGATCCGAAATTTACTTTGACAACAACGCGACCACGCGCATGGCTCCCGAGGTTCTCGAGGCCATGACGCCTTACCTTACGGACGAGTACGGCAATCCGTCCAGCATCCACCGGTTTGGCAGCCGCGTGGCCCGTAAGATCGAGGATGCACGGGAGCAGCTTGCCGCTTTGCTGGGAGCCTCCGATCCGATTGAAATTGTATTCACCAGTTGCGGCACCGAGGGAGACAATGCCGCCATTCGCAGCCTACTCGCGTCCCGGCCGGAAAAACGCCATATCGTAACCACCCAGGTCGAGCACCCGGCGGTGCGGGGACTTTGCCAACACTTGGAAAAGAAGGGATATCGCGTCACGTGGATTCACGTCGACCACGAGGGAATTCTGGACCTGGACGAACTCAAAGACTCCCTGAGCGACAACACCGCGCTGGTTTCGGTCATGGCTGCCAACAATGAGACCGGAGTCCTCTTCCCCGTGGAGGCCGTGGGCGAGCTGGCCCGGGCTAGGGGCATCCCCTTTCACGTCGACGCCGTCCAAGCGGCGGGAAAGATACCGCTCAACGTAAAAAGCACTCCCGTGGACATGCTCACCGTGTCGGGGCATAAGTTTCACGGTCCTAAGGGCATTGGCGCTCTTTACGTGAGGCGGGGCATCACCTTCCGACCGCTGATCATGGGGGGGCATCAAGAGCGCAACCGACGGGCGGGAACCGAGAACGTGGCCGGCATCATCGGTATGGGCCGGGCCGCCCAATCGGCCCGGAAAGACCCGGAAGAGGAACGCGAGCGCCTTGGCCGCCTGCGCGACAAGCTGGAACAATCCCTGGAGGCCAATTTGCACTGTCGCGTGAACGGCCACCGGGAGAAAAGGCTCCCCAACACGTTGAACCTGAGCTTCGAGTTTCTGGAAGGGGAGGCGTTACTGGTTCTTCTGGACGAACACGGGATATGTGCCTCCACCGGCTCTGCCTGTACGGCGGGGTCCGTGGAACCTTCCCATGTGCTTCGCGCCATGGACGTTCAGCCCAATTGGATCCAGGGAACGATCCGTTTCAGCTTGGGGCGCTACAACACGGAGAATGAAGTTGACTTTGTGGTGGAGAAAATGCCCGCCATTGTCCAACGCCTGCAAGGTCTCTCGGCCATGGGAAAGGCGGGCGAACGACAGGGGCTGGGGGGATGGAGCTCATGAGCGCCTTTGGGCGGTTATGGATCCATGGGGGCCAGGTAAGGGGCGGACCCTTTGATTCTGCATTCGCGGGTTCGTCCGAAGCCGACCTATTACGGGAATCCCGAGGCAGTAGGATGCCCGCCACGGCATCTCCTGCAATTCCCGCAGGCGGCAGCCGAAAGGAAGGTGGTTATGATGACCTATGAATCGAGCTTGAGTTTAGAAGAAAGGGTGGCATCGTTGTTTCAACCGGACACCGTTCTTCCCGCTCAGTACCTTGACACCGTTCGCCGGAAGACGCATATGGAGCCAGAGAAAAAACTGATGCTGTCGGTTCTGGAAGACGCCGTGGCTTGCTACCAAAAGTATGTGTCCGCCCGCGATGCCCGCGCAACGTCCCTGTTGCAGGAAGCGGAACAGTGGATTCTTGAAGAGAGCAGCGATTGGCTCTTTTCCTTCGACAATATTTGCGAGTCCCTCGGACTGAACCCCAAGTATATTCGGGGAGGACTGCTCCAGTGGAAGGAAACAAAACTGGCGAAGCCCCTGCAGGCTAAAATCTATCGCCTGCCTGAGAACAAGGGGGGACGAAAAAAACGCTCTGTGATTTCCCAAGGTTCCGAGCGCCGCTACCGCAAGACAGCGAGTCGCTAACCCCAGCCTGGCAGTGGAAAAAGGCGGTGGATGCTTTCTGTCCACCGCCTTTTTATTTAGGCTTATCAAAATCGAGGCGACTGCTGTAAGACATTTTACGATGGTTCTTCTATGCAGGAGCACAAAAAAAAGATAGGAGAAAAGCTCAGCCAGTTCTTCGCCTGGTTCCGGTACAGGATCGGCGAAATGATGCTGCGGGGATTCATCGCCATTCTCCCCTGGCTCCCGCAGAGGCTCCTTGCGTCCTTGTACCGCTTTGGGGCAGGAATAGCCTATTACATCCTCTGGAAGTACCCACGGCGCATGGAGGAAAATATTTCCGTGGTCATGACACAGGAATATCCCAATCCGAAAGAGCGCCGGGCTCTGGTACGCCGGGTATGGAACAACTTCGCCCGGGGCGTCCACGAAACCGCCGTCAGTCTCCACGGTTCCCCGGACAACCTGCTACGCAACATCAGAGTGGAGGGCGAGGAACATTTGCAACGGGCCATGGAAAGGAATAAGGGGGTCATCGCCCTGAGCGCCCACCTGGGCAACTTCACTCTCATTGGAGCCTACCTGGCGGCCAAGGGATACTGCTCCAACGTCATCATCAAACAGCCACGGGACGTTAGATTTTCGAACTTGATGGACAGTTACCGGCTCCGGGTGGGAATCAAAACGATATCGGCCCGCCCCCGGCGCGTGGCGGCGCAAAGAATTCTGCGTGCCCTCAGAGCCAATGAAGTGGTTTTAATCCTGGCCGATGAGCTCAAGTCCACGGGTGCGGAGGTGGAGTTTTTCGGCCACCTCCTTCCCTTCCCGCGCGGCTCAGTGACCCTAGCCATGAGAGCGGGGGCTCCCCTTGTCCCCATGTTCATGATCCGGGACTCGGCGAACGAGTTGACTCTCCGCATCGAGCCGGAGCTGGAGCTCCAACGAACCGGAAAGCTTCAGGATGACGTGGCAGCTACCATGACCCTTTTTTCCCGGCAACTGGAGACCATCGTCCGCCGGTACCCGGACCAGTGGAACTGGCTTGGTTTCCGGAAATTCACCAAGAAACCTTCCAGGACGGCGCCGCGGCGGAAAGCTTCCCCGCGAGTCTCGCCGCCGAACGACATTCTTACGTCCTCCGGACCAAGGCCTCCTTTATAACCTTGCCGCTGGCCGTGCGGGGCAAGGAATCGCGGATCTCGATTCTCTCCGGAACCTTGAAGCTCGCCAGATTTGACCGCAGGTACGCGAGTAGCTCTTTTTCCGTCACCGAGCCATCCCGGCGTGGGACCACGGCGGCGCCAATGACGTTGCCTCTCTTGCTGTCGGGGACCGGAAAAACCACCGCCTCCTGGATCTGGGGAAGCTCATAAAGCATGTTTTCTACATCCGCAGGATAGACGTTCATGCCGCCCGTAATGATCATGTCGTCTTTCCTTCCCAGATGATAATAGTAGCCGTCTGCTTCACGCCGCCCGATGTCCCCGGTGTAAAGCCAGCCGTCGCGAATCCTTTCAGCAGTGGCCCCGGGCTTTCGGAAGTACCCCTTCATCACATGGGGGCCACGGGTGATAATTTCCCCCTCCCCTCCGTCGGGCACCTCTTCGCCCCCGTCGTTGACGATCTTGACTTCAATACCGGGCACCGGTTTACCGATGCTTGCCATCTTGGTATCCGCATCCTGGATTTCCGTCCCCGTAATCAGGGGAGAGGTCTCCGTAAGGCCGTACCCCTGCATGGCCTTAATGTGGGGCTGCGCCGATTTGAAGGCACGCATGAGCGGCAACGGGACTGTCATTCCCATCATGCCGGCGATCTCGACGCTCCGCGTATCATAGTTTTTGAGGTTGGGGACGCCCAACAAGAGCTGGAAGATGACAGGAATGCCGTGAAAGAAGGTGACCCGGTGTTTCTGAATTCCTTCCAGAAGAGTGACCGGGTTCATCTGGTCAAAAATGATCATGGTGCTGCCCTTGTCGACAATCTCGTTACAGTAGATGGGACCGGAGATGTGGGACATGGGAAGGACGCACCCCAATATGGTTTTGTCGTCTGTTTTCCATAGCCGGCCCATACAGTACGGGAACTGGGCAAGATTGACATAGTCCAGCAAGACGCCTTTGGGCTCGCCCGTGGTTCCCGAGGTGTAAAGAATGACCGCGTCCTCGTGGGGCCTAAGCTGCGGACGGACGAACTCCTTGGCCGGCGAGGCAAGCTTGGCTTCAAAGCTCGACCCTCCCCCGTCCTCCACTACCCAGAGGGGAAGGTTTTTCCCCTCGGTTATAATCGACCCGATTTCCGGCATGAGACGCTGGTGCGTGACGCAGAGGCTCAAATCGGCGTCCCGAAGCACGCCGGAAAGCTCCTTTCCTTTGAGACGCGCATCCAGGACCACGGAGACGGCGCCAATCCTCTGCACGGCAAAGTAGCTCAAAGCGAAGGCAAGAGAGTTGGGTAGAAGCAGGCCAACGCGGTCCCCCTTCCGAATCCCTTCTTGCTGCAGATGTCCCGCGAGGACAGTAGCCTTCGCGTCAACTTCCGAGAAGGTCAACTGACCTTCTCTCGCGATCAACGCGGTCTTGTGGGGCGAGCGCCGGGCAATATTCTCCAGGACCTCCCCCACGAAGAACCCAGCACGATTGGAGTCAATGGCCATAGCTTCGTCCTCCCCTAGGGTAACGATTTGGCTGCGGGCGGTTTCACCTCGCGTTCTTCAGCCTCCGCCCGCGGCGGCGTCTCAGCGGTGGCCATCCCTTCCTTGAGAAATTGGCAGTGGACGGCGCCTTCAAGAAGATCGGTCAGAAGAAAGGCGTCTCTCAAATCCTTCCCCATGGCGACTGTCCCGTGTCCCTTGAGTATGACAACCGGACGAACCTGCAACGCCTCCACGACCTTGGCGGGGTCTTTGACCGTCGGGGTCGATTGAGGCACAACCGCGATTTCGCCGAGGATGTAGCGCTCTTCCCAGCTCACGGGGACAAAACGGTCGTTGGCAAGGGAAAAAGCTACAATGGTGGGCGGATGGACGTGGATGACGGCCTGGGCGCCGGTCGCCCGGTAGACGGCCAGGTGGAGAGGCGTTTCGCTCGAGGGTGTTTGCGTTTTTTTTATGGGAGCGCCGTCGGCGTTGATCTCCACCAGGTCCTTCCCGCTGAGAAATCCCATGGGACAGTTACGGCCGGTGATGAGAAACCTGTTTTTCCCGACGCGGCGGCTTATATTGCCTCCCCAGCCGCAGATAAGCCTGCGCTCATACAGGCACCGACCCCAATAAATAAGATCACGCTCCGCGGATTTCATAGAAAAATGGCCCCCGCCTTAATTTTTTCCCAACAGCTTCCAAGGGATGCGATCTTCCTCAATGGGGTAGGAGACCGCGCCCTGCGGGCAAACGTTCTTCCCCATGAACGTGGCGACGGTTTTGTCCCCGGCACCGTTCCCGGTCCCGCCCGATTCCAGAAGCTTGACGGGGGTACCGTGCGCCCGGGCCAATAGGGCCGCCAGAAGGGAACCGCAGATTCCCACAGGCCCGCACTCGTCGAGTCTCAGATAGAAGACAAAGAGCCCCCCGATATCCTCGCGAGAAAAAAGACTCCCCATCATGTTGTCCGAAATAAAGGTGGTGGGAATCCCCCGCTCCAAAAGCCGGGGCGAGACCTTGCGGGCACCCCAAAGCTGCGGGCGCATTTCCGGCACCACGATACTCTCCGCCTTCGTGTCCTTCAGGGCCTCCGACAGATGGCCGTAGTCCTCGTTCCTGGGAATACCAAAAAGGAGGATGAGCCGTTGTTTTTTTGCCTCGGGCCGCAGGGCCTCCACGGGCTCCTGGTAATATCTTTCTTTGAAGGCCGCCGGAGTGAAAGTTCCATCGTAACCGATAAGGGTCGAGACGAGAAAGGCCGGTGTGACGTCGAAGGCCGGATATCGCCCCAGCACGCCCGCCGGCGCAACGGAACGGTCCTGGAAATTCAACAGTTCAGCCGCGGGCCTCTCCTCAATGGGTACGTGCTCCCCGCTTGCTAAAGTTCCAGGGTCCTGGACGAGAACGTGGAACGGAACCCTGTACTCCCTGGCGGCGAGGGCGATGGGATAGGTTCCTACCTTGTTGATGATATCGCCGTTCTGCGCGCATCGATCCGAGCCCACGAGCACGGCGTCAACGCCCCCCCGGGCCATCACCTGGGCCACGGCCGAGTCCGGGATCAAAGCCACTTCGACACCTGCCCGCGCGAGTTCCCAAGCGGTCAGGCGGGAGCCCTGGAGATAGGGCCGGGTCTCCGTAGCGATGACCCGCAGTTCTTTCCCCATGGATCTCATGTGGCGGGCCACGGCGACCAGTTCGCCGCTCACATTGCAATGGGTCATCAACCGGCAGGAACCGGGCAGCAACGCCGCTGCCCTTTGAGCCCTTCGATCTCTGGCCCGGAGGATGGACTCCACCCGCTTGTGGATTTTGCCCTCCAACCAGGGGCCGGCCCGTTCACCGGGGGGGCAAGCCCCCAGGGCTTCATGGAAAAAGCCGAGATGTTGCCTGAAGTTAAAAGTGGGGCGCGCTCCAGAAAACTCGTTGGCCAGTTCCTCCAGCTCTTGGGCAACCCATCGCGGGTCCGAAACTGTCGCACGCTTGGCCACCAGGGCGGCGGCGTATAGAAAGGTGAGCACCTGTCCGAAGGCCCGGGTCCGCATCTCTTTCACGGCTTGAACGGCCTCCCGGACCCCGTTCACTGTGATATAGGCTGTTTCCCAGGGAAGCCGGGTCTCGTCCAGAATTCTAAACCGCTCTCCTTCCCATAACACGGGAGCAAACAATGGACTGGCGGCTTCGAGCATCGCGCTAACCCATGAATCGAGTCGCCATCAAGGCGAGCTCAATCATCTTGTTTTCCGTGGCAACAAAACGGGGATCGCGGAATCCGAACGTTCCGTTAAGACACTCGTCGGAAACAGCCAGGACTGCCCCGGCCTTTTTACGGCACACTTGAGCTACAGTGAGAAAAGCGGAGGTGACCATGTCGATAGCGATTATTCCCTGCTGGCTCAACTCGTCAAGGAGCTCCGGCGTTTCGCGGAACAGGGCGTCGGTGGTATATATCCAGCCGAGATGCGCGGTGATCTTGAGGCTCCGGGCCGCCTCGGTCAGGACACTTACGATCCCCGGATCCGCAACGGTGGAAAAGTTTCTCGGCACATAATAAGGTGTCGTGCCCTCCCCCCGCACCGCCCCCGTGACAATGACCAGGTCCCCGATTTTTACCTTTTCGTTCAAAGAACCGCAGCTCCCGATACGAACCAGAGACTCGACCCCCCCGGCACAGAGAAGCTCCGTCGAAACGGCGGTATCCGGAGCATAGCGCCCGCCGTTGCCTACCGTCACCCTTTTGCCGTTATAGGTGCCAGTGTGCATCTCATAATCCAGGAAAGAGAAGCTCTTTTCAGGCTTTTCCAGAGAATTTACCAGCATCCTGGAGCGTTCCTTGGGCCCGGGGACCAGGGCCACGGTCCCCAGGGAGCCGGGTTTGAAGCCCATCAGGGAAAGCATTTTTTCGGGCGTGAAATGGGGTTCTTTACGCATATTGTAAAATCGTCCCTCACTAGAGTGTCGGCCGTTCTGACTCCATTCCCGGCGTGAAGAGCCCTTAGCCTATGGGTTGAAGCGCTGAATCAAACAAGAGAATCAACGGATCGGCCGATCTGCGAGATAGCAGGCCGATGTGTGACACTTAAAATATTTGAGCATCAATCAATTGTCAACAACGGGAAGGTTTGATGGTCCCCTGCTCAGCGGTCAAGGTTGCCCGCGAATTCCAGCGCCTCGGTTGCCTTTTAATCCGCCATTAGTCTAAACTTCGCCTTGATGAATCGGCAGTTTCTGTCCCGTCCCAGCAATAGTCTCTGGATTCGATTCCTCCGCGTCAACATCTTTTCCAACAAGAAGTTGCAGGCCGAACTGGAGAAAATCGGTCTTACGGCGCCCCAGTACTACGTCCTGGCCACCCTCGGATATTCCGGGGGCCTCCCCTTCGGAGAGATCGGCGCCAAGATGATGGTCACCGTGAGCAATTTGACGGGAATCGTGGACCGCCTTGAGGAAAAGGGACTCGTGGTCAGGGAACGAGACAAACACGACCGTCGCGTGATTCACGTCAAACCTACCGATAAAGGGACCAAACTCTTCAAGGTCGCCATTGCGGCCTTCGAAAAGAGCGTGGCTCGCATCTTTTCTTCCCTCGACGACGCGGAGCAAAAAGAGCTGACCCATCTTTTGCGCAAGCTACTCCGTGGCCCAAAGACGTAAAAGCCATCAGCGCGCAAAAAAGTTGTAAACCCACGCAAACACGGCCCCCCCGACAAAACCGTCGAGGAGAGCGTAGAGGGTTTCCACGATAACGCTCCCAGCGGTTCCTATGACCTTGTATCCGGGATAGACGGAACTCAGGAGCGCTAGAAAAGAGTCGCCGTAGCCGGGCCAGAAGAGATTTGCCAGGGCCACGAGAAAACAGGCCCCGCCCCAAAGGATCCCTGGCGTGATCGCCAAGGATTTTTCGGAAAGTTTCAAGGTTTCTCCTCCCTCTTTAATCCGACAAGAAAGGACCACACGGCTTCACGCCGCAACCGCACGGCCCAACCGCAGGAAATAGAGCTTGAACGCGGCTACCTCTCTTTGAAGGCTCCGGCGCACTGCTTCGCAATAGATTTCCGCCTGGTGATGATAGCTCTTCACAACGTCCGTGAGGTGCTCCTCTGAAACGCGGTCGGTTTTATAATCAGCCACGTAGAGCACGCCGTCTTTTTCGTACAACAGGTCCAGAACCCCTTCCATGACCTGGTATCCCCAGGGAATCAGAAGGGGAATTTCTCTGCCGAGGATGCGCGAGTCCCGTAGTTCCCTATAGGCAGGAGAGGAGGAAAACGCCGCGAAGATGGTTTCCAGCTCATTCGACACCAGCTCCCGATCTGTGCTGGAAAGGGCTGCGAGCCGGTCCTTCAAGAACCGTGAAAGGCTTTGGCTAAAGCCTCCCGGCTCGTCGGAGAAATTCCACCCCTGGAGGAACCCATGGGCCAAATCCCCCACAAGCCGCGCTTCACGGCCGGAAAATCCTCCGTGCCCATGACCGGCTGCAAACCGCATCCCTTCCTCCTCACGCTGCTTCAGCAAGGTGGGATTGACAAAGGACGGGATCCGAACGAGCTCCTGATACCTTGCATTCCGCCCCTGGACCTCGGCCCTGTATCCCCGCCAATCAAACGTGTCGGCCTTCGCCTCGGGTTCCCTCGGTTGCGCCTCCGGGGCTTCGAGGGCCCCTTTTATGAGCGTCAACTCAATCCGCCCTGCACCCGCGGGAAGCGAACGCGACTCCGTGGACGACTGAAATTCCCCCAGCGCTTCTTCAAGAAGCGCTACGAAACTCCCGCTGCTCCCCCTTTTTGTCGCGGCGCAGGAAAACGTCAGGTGCTCCCGCGCCCGGGTTGCGGCCACGTAAAAAACCCGTTTTTGTTCTTCCTGTTCACGAGCTCTCTTTTTTTCTTCCAGAAAAATCCCCGAAAGGCTCCACAGTTCCTCTGCGTGCAACCCCACCAGATTGGCGGACCAGTCGTGGTAAACCTCCACCGGCGGGCCGCCCTGGCGCTCCACGCCGGCATGGCATCCCGCCAGGATCACCAGCGGGAACTCCAGGCCCTTGGCCTTATGGACGCTGAGAATCTTAACGGCATTCACCCCCTCCTCCGCAAGACTGCTCTCCCCTTCTTCCCGCATCTCGGATATGCGCCCTTCCAGAGTTGCGATGATCCCCTTCAACGTCGCCGATCCCATGCGTCCCATCTCCTCGGCGAGGAGCCGGACTTTTTCCAGGTTGGCAACCCGTTGGGCTCCGTGGAAGGAGCTCGCCGCCAGGACCATGACGGGGAGCGTGTCAAAGATCGCCCCCACCGCCTCTCCCACCGGCAGCCGCGGTGTCTCCGTGTGCAGACGATTGAGCAGGACATAGAGCTCCCGCACCCGGGACCCGGGGCTTTTTGGGGGGTACCCTTTTGCCCTATCCACCGCGCGATAATCGAGGAGCCCCTGCCTGTGGAGCTCGTAGAGCTCCCCGTCGTCCAGCCCGCCCAGGGGCGATCGCAGCACCCCGGCCAGGGCCAGCCGGTCATAGGGATTTTCCACGGCGCGGAGCAAGTTCACCATGTCGATAACTTCCTGAGTACTATAAAAGTGCTTTTCTCCCTCGACGACGTAGGGGATGCCGCGACGGCGCAGGGGCTCCAGGTATTGATCCACGTTAACCAGAGAGCGCAGCAAGATCGCCACATGCCCCGCTCGCACCGCCACCGCCGATCCGTTCTTATCGAGGATAACGGCCTTATCCAGAACTTCCTCACCGAGCCAGCGGGCCAGGGACTCGCCTTCCAGAGTGCGCGCCTCCTCGGCGCTTACACCTTCATTTCCTTCGACCCGGCGAATCTCTACCCCGCGCAGCAACGCCGAGGGGAAAGGCTCTCTTTCCGTTTTCTCCTCCGGCGGTTGTATTGCCGCGTATGGCGGCTGGAGCGTGTGGCGCGCTTTTATAAGCTGCGAGAACAGGGCGTTGACCGCATTGAGGATCCCCGCGTGGCTCCGGAAACTGGTCTTGAGGGTGCACTCCAGGCCGTTTTGCTTTTCTATAACGTCGCGGACAACGCGTAGGTGGGCTTCGATGTCGGCGCGCCGAAAGGCATAGATCGACTGTTTCGGGTCGCCCACCACAAAGAGCTTTCCCGGCTGAAGTCGGATGCTGCGCCAGTCGTCGGCGCGAGAGCCCTTCTCCTCGGCCAGGTAGAGCAGGACCTCGTACTGAACGGGGTCCGTATCCTGGAACTCGTCCACCAAAATCGCCTTGAACCGTCCCTTAAGTTCCTCCCGGATCCGGGGATGTTCACGCAAGAGCTGCCGTGCCCGCACCAGCAAGCCATCGAAGGAAATGAAGCCGGCCCTGGTGAACTGCTCACGGCAACCTTGGACAAAAGGGACGAGCAGGTCGCAGAGAAGCCCGGTAAATTCCCTGTCCATAGTTGCGAGCCGGCGCGCCACGCGCACCAGCCCCCTTGCCGTTTCCACTTCGCTGTCATCCCAACCTTTGGGTCCGGTGAGGGGTTTTCCCAACGCCAGCAGGGCCCTCTCCTCCAACAGGGCGCCGGTGCCGATGGCCCCCCGCTCGAGAAATTCCCTGAACAGCTGCTTGCCGGCCCGGATATGCTGTTCGATGACCCGATTTTCCGGATGCCGATCGATGAGACTGCTGGCCGCTCGCTCGAGATCTTTCAGTCCGTCCCGGTGGAGCGCGAGTTCCTCATTCCCCCGTACCAGCTGGGCGAGCCGGGTGAGGTCTACGGGCTCGGGGCACAGAGCGCAGGCAAGCTCCCGGACACGCTCCAGGGGAAGCCTGCGCAGAACCGTTTTCCACAATTCCGTCTGCAAGCCCTGTGAGGAGAGCTCGCGGTCAAGCCACAGGTTCCAGGTTTCCTCGAAGTGCCGCTCGAATTGGCTCCCATCGTCCTCACGGAACTGCGGGTCCAGCCCGGCTTCCACCGGATAAAGGCGGAGCAGGCTCGCCGCAAAGCTATGGATGGTGCCGATCTCGCTCCGCTCCAGATGACGGAGCGCATCTATGGCACGGCCGTCGATCTCCTGCTTTCCAAGATGGTAGCGTTGGATGAAACCCCGGAGCTCCTGGTGGACCTCGGCCTCTCTCGCGTCGCCCGGCTCCCGATCCAATCGAGCAACTCCATAGGCCTGAAGGCGCTGGCGCAGGCGGATCCTCATCTCATCGGCAGCCTTATTGGTAAAGGTCAAAGCCACCAGTTCGGTTACTTTCACGGGGTCGCGTTCCCGCATCAACAAATTGACCAGCCGATCCACCAGCAGGGTGGTCTTGCCCGTACCCGCGCCGGCAGTCACCACCACGTTCTGATCGAACGTGGTGGCCGCTTGCTGGCGCTCAAGCCCATCCACCAGAGAGGCGCTCATGTGCCCTTCCTCTCCAGTGTTGCTGTCGCCTTCTGATCGTTCAACTCACTGTGCAACTTTACCGCCGGATCGTTTTCGGCGCGCCAAAGCGAGGGCCGGTGACTCTTACGACAGGCCGCCCGCACGTCGCAGTTCTTGCAATGATCATCGGGAAAGATAAAGAATCGCCCTGCACGGATTCCCCGCAGCAGAACCCCCAAAGTTGCCTGCAACCTTGCGCGATTCGGCTCCTCCCAGGCTTCTTCCGGAAACCTCTCCACTACCAGCGGGCCGGTCACCCAACGGGGACCTAGGAGGTAAAAGGCTCCGTGAATTCGGGGAGACACAGCGCTCTTCCTTACCCCCGGTGCGTGCTGCTCGGCCAACAGGACGTAGAGCGGGAGCTGGAGTCGCTTGCCCCTCAAAGCCGACTGAAGGAGATTTCGATCCTCCGGGCTTTCGGTCTTCCCCATCCTGAGCTTGTAATCGATAACCCGGTAACGCTGCTCTCCCGGCTTGCTGTCGATACGGTCCGGGGTTCCCAGGATTGGGAGATTGCCCAGGGGTTCGGGCCAGTCCTCCTCCAAGCGCCCATGCCACCGTGGCTCCAAAAGAACGGGGCGGTAACCGGAAGTCGCCAGTTCCGCAAAGTCACGCTCCACCACCCGACCTAACATGTGAACCAGCTCCTCTCCCAATAGTTCCCAGGCGACCGGGTAGCCCACCGGATTCTCGCTGGCATAACTCGAGCATGCCTCACGGGCGAGCCGCTCCAATGCCGTTGACCAATTGGACTCGGACAACCCTGCGGGGTCTGCGCTAAAAGAGCCCTGCTCCATGAGCGAGCCGTAGAGGGAGTTGAGTATGGCATGGCAGAGTTGCCCGACGACGGAAGGCCCAGGCGAGGAAATATCCTCGGGCCTCTGTAGCTCGTGGAGGCCGAGGAGGTTAGCGGCAAAATACTGGTAAGGACACCGGGCATAGCGTTCCAGCGAAGTTGGCGCAATGCCCTGTTCCAGCAGGCTCTGCCAGTAATCGTGCACCGGTCCGATCATTCCGTCGTACCGACCCAGTGGCCGGCGCGGATCCTCGAGGATCTTTATGGAGTCCAGCCCACGGCGGTAAATTTCCAACGGCTGCGCGGCCAGCTCAAGGGCGGGTCTCGGGTCGCCCCCTTCCAGCGCCAAACGGACTGCGAGCTCCTGCGCCGTGAGCCACCGGGCCTCATCGAAGGGGGAAATGCTCTTCTTCTCCTGGATGCCGCGCGGGATGCTCTTCTCAACGCCGGGGTCCCCCTGTGCATCAAAAGACGCCAGGACTCCCCGGGACCCCCACACGGCGCGCCGGACCTCATCCAGGTACCAGGAGGGGGTCAGTGACCGTCCGCCTTCATCCGAGCGCCGGTAAAAACAGTACAGCCGTTCTCTCGCTGACCCGACCAATAAAGCCAAAATGAGTTTCTCTTCGTCGTAGGCCGCCAGCTTCTCGCTGATCTTGCACCCCAGAACCGTCTCCACGCTCCGCCGGGCGGGGTCCCGCAAAAAGGCGTCTTCCCGAATCGTCCGTGGGAAGATCCCTTCGTTGAGACCCAAAAGGAACAGGGCGCGAAAGGGAATGCCGCGAGCTGACATGGCATCCAGCACAGCGACACCGGGGAGGTTCCAATCGGTCACGGGAACCGCGGCGCGCTCAAGCCAGCGTTGAAACGTCCGCAGAAAATAAAGCAAGCTCACCTGAGGAGCGAGGCTGTCCAGACCCGCGAGATCGTCCAGCGCGTCCAGGACTACCGTGACAATCCGATCCTCAAGGGCCAAGGCCGGCGACGGCTCCTCGCGCCTTTTGAGACCGAGGTATTTGAGCAACAGTTCCTTCCAGCGCGCGGCGTAATCGGACCAGGCCGCCTCTTCCGGGAACGCGTCCATATCCCCGTGCAACCCGGCGACGATGGACCAGAGGATGTTAACCTGCTCCGCGGCAACGGTCGTCTCGTGGGGCTCCCCGTCCTCATTGCCCAGATTCGGCAATTTGACTCCCCGTTCCAGATAGCGTTCGAGTCGCCGCCATTCCTCAAAGCCCTTGGTAATGCCCAGGCGGCGGGTCATGGGGTCCCACAGGTCCGACCGGGGCAAGACCTTCTCCGGGCAATAGGGCTTCAGCTTGAAATACGGGGAGGAGACCAAATCCACCACATGGGAGCGAAGATAGTCGCGCAACGCCAATCCGCTGAGGAGCAAAACCGCCTTGGCAAGCGGATTTGAAGCGACCGGGGACTTGGCGTAAGCCGCCATGGGGATACCGTGGACGGGAAAGATTTCATTGAACCAGGAAAGATAAGAGTCCATGGATCGTACAACCACACCGATCTCGTCGAAGGCAAACCCTTCGCGGGAAACGAGGCGGAGGATCTCCTTTGCCGCGGTCAGGACCTCGTCCCTCTGACCGGAACAATTGAAGATGGTGCACAAGCCGTTGAACTCTTGAGGCTCGCTTGCTTCATCCGCAAAGAGCCGACGATGGATCGCCGCAAACGGGTTCCCGGGGGTGCTGCCTGCCAAGCGATTCTCCGGCGAACCTGTAACCAGTCCCTGCACGTGGCGGTCATAAAAACGCTGGGCGAAAGCCCACGCGGGGTGTGCCGTCACCAGCGGGAACAGCAACGTGGTAGGGGCGTGGCGCGCCACCGCCTCGAAGAGGTCCAGCTGCACCTGAGTGAGATCGTAGAAACCGTAATAGACGACGCTGGCGAACTGCCGGAGAAACCCGGAAGAGGGGACCCGTTCCGTCGCCAGAGCGTCCAGATCCGTGTAGTCTCGAATACCCTGCTGGCGCGCGTGGGCGGAAAACGCTCCGTAGAGACGGAAAAGGTCCTGAAGCTTCTCCTCACCCCCGGTATTCAGATACCCTTCCGCCAGGGCATCCAGGGCCGTTTGATCATCGACCTTGGCGTCTTTAAGGTCGCGCAGCGTCTGCCACAGGGCGCCGCATCCCCCTTCGCTGGTCTCGATGCCGGAGAAGACCGATTCCCACTTAAAGCCCGTGTGGATCATCTGTCGCAAGGCTTCCTCGGCAAAGGCATCGTCCCGGAGCAGTAACGGCGCAGCCTGCTCCCCTTCCTCCAGCAGATGCCGGGAGAACTGATGAAAGGTCAGAATGTGGAGGTTCAAAAAATTCAGCCGGCGTTCACGGGCCAGGAGGATTTTCAGACGATGGAGCAGGGGATCCGACGGGACCAGTATCAGCACGGGGGCAAGGAGATCCGCTTTCCTCTGGGCAAGAACCTCCTCCACCAACGCGTTTTCCAGATCCGGATGAAAGGGCCCCAAAACCACTCGCATGGTACCATCCCCGGGCGCAGCCGGAGGCCGGAGACTCATTGGCCTGCCTGGCGTTTCCTACCGCGGCTGCGCATTTCGAGCCACCTGCGGATCGATTCCCTGTCCCGCTCGAGCCACAGGGCGTTGGAGCGAATGCGCTCCACGGACTGTCGAATGGTCCGCTCTGCAGCCGGAACCGGATGGGAGCGGAAGAACGTTTCCACCTCCTCGGCCTTCTCCGCGCTGTGAAAATTGACCGTCGTGGACGAAATGACCCGGGCTAAGAGGAAGCCTCCTTTGCCGTAGCGCCGGTCAAATTCACTCCAATGATTCCGGAGAAAATTCCACGCCAATTCACGGCCTGGGCCGTTGACGGCCACGCTGCCCACGGCCAGAGGCGTGTCCTGGGACCTCACCTCGGGGGAGAGGGACAATTCCAGAGTGCGCTCAAGCAAGTTCCGGCTCCGGCTGTAACCCAGGGCGCGCAGGCAACGGAGTTTCTCCTCGTGCAGGTCGGCCTTCCGGAAAATATCGAGGACCGCTTGGTAGGCTTCATCGCCCCCGTACTCCGCCGAAAGCCTGTAAACCGGAAAGCGCAAGTCGGGGGGGAGGCTCTTGGGATCCTCGCGGAGGCGGGCAAAACGCCGCTTGGCCTGATCAATGGTATTTTCATCGCCGTAGCTTCCCAGGGCGCCGATGACGAGGCTGCGCAGCAAGGTGGTGAGATGGGATTCTCCCGCCCGGGACTCCCATCCGAGGCGCCCGGCCACCGGTCCATAGAGCTCCCGTGCGAAGGCCTCGAAATCCTCATAGCAACCATCGCCCCACAGAAGCGACCCCATCTCGTCCAGACCGGTGGACAGGTCGGCCCAGACGGTGTAATCGACCTCGCCTCCATAGGCCGCCGCGAGGTCGAGAGCATGGTGGGAGGGAAGAAGGCCCCCGCGTGCAAGGGCAAAGGCATCGTTTTCCAGGCCGAGGCGGTCTTCAGGCGAAAGCTCCAACGCCTGAACGGCCCCGGCGAACCGGGACAAAATTGCCGGCGGGTAACTCACCCGGTAAAAGCCCGTCTGGCCCCAGTTGAGCTTGATCCACCCGTCGCTCTGCCCCGCCAGATCCAACGTTCCCGACTCTTCACCGAGGAGCGAGGAATAGACCTGAGGCAGCCTGGGGCCGCCCGCTCCCACGGGGATCACCCAACGCGTGGAATCCGTATGTTTCCGCGGAATCCCGCTCTGGAAAAAGCGCGATTGAGTGAGGACCCAGGGGGACCCTTCCCCTTCCACTGACAGGACGGGATAACCGCCCTGTTTGGTCCAGGTATCCATGATTTCCTTTACGGGCTGCCCCGAGGACTCGCCCAAGGCTTGCCACAGATCCTCGGTCGTGGCGTTGCCGAACTGGTGCCGTTCGAGATACAGGTGGAGCCCGCGGCGAAAGGCATCGTCTCCCAGAAAGGCCGCCAGCATGCGAATGATGGACGACCCTTTGCTGTAGCTAATGGCGTCGAAGATCTCGCTGATCTCCCCCGGATCCTTGACTTCTACCTCGATGGGATGGGTATTCTCCAACCCGTCCAGATCCAGGGCGCGGCTCAAGTCGCTGAATACAAATTGTGTCCAGATCCGCCACTCGGGGAACAGATGATCCACGGCCAGATACTCGATCCAGGAGGCGAAGCCCTCGTTGAGCCAGAGGTGTGTCCACCACTCCATGGTGACGAGGTTGCCAAACCACTGATGCGCCAGCTCATGGGCAACCACCACGGCAACGCGCTGCCGCGTGGCCTGCGAAGACTGCTCCGGATCCACCAGGATCGCAGTTTCCCGATACGTAACGGCCCCCCAGTTTTCCATGGCCCCGGCCGCAAAGTCCGCGATGGCGATGAGATCCATCTTCGGCAGCGGATAGGCAATTGCGAAGTACTCGTGAAAGAATGAAAGAGTGCGACAGGCCACCTCCAGGGCAAAGTGCCCCTGTTCCTTTTTTCCCACCGGGGTGTAGACCCTGACCAGCACACCCTCGGGTGTCCTCTCTTCCACAAAGTCAAACTCGCCAACGATGAAGGCCAGGAGATAGGTCGACATGACAGGCGACTCGCCGAAGCGGACCACGCGGCGGCCGGCCCCGTCGGAGCGCCCCTCTGCCACCGGCATATTGGAGATGGCGACCCGGTCCTCGGGAACCGTGAGGGTCACATCGAAGATGGCCTTGCAGGCCGGCTCATCCCAGCAGGGAAAAGCGCGCCGGGCGTCGGTGGCTTCAAATTGGGTTACTGCCATGACGCGTTTCTCACCGTCCCTGAGATACTCGCTCAAGTAAAAACCCCGCATCTGGTCATTGAGCTTGCCCGCAAAGCGGATCGCCAGGACCGCCGGCCCGGGCAAAAGGGGACGGCCGAACTCCAAGGTGGCGGTTTCCTCCTTTTCGTCCAACTGGATCTTTTGGGGCGAGAGGACTTCGTTGTTCTGTCTGAGCTCCGCCCATTGCAAATCCAGCTCCGCGGCGTGGAGCACGATACGGGGGGTGGACTTCTCGATCTCGATATCGACCTCCTCGCTGCCGTCAAAGGTGCAGCGGGAGAGGTCGGGTGCCAACGCAACCCGATACTTTCGGGGACGAACCTCCTCTGGTAGCAGTATCCGCTCGACCTTTTCCAAAACGACCTCCTTGGACATTGTGCCCGGTATCGGATTCGATTCTTTCAGAATATCGCCCGGGCCCATCCTGACTTTCCAAACTAGCATCCCCAGCTCGGTTCTTGCCAGAGGCGGCGGAATTGTGCCAGGCTAGCGGGCATGCCTACCTGCATTGAAGTCGCCCGCAAGGACTCAAAAACCTTTTCTGTAACGGTGAACGCAACGACCCCTACGACCCACACCGTTACCCTGGAGCCCGAGTATTACGAAAAATTGACGGAAGGCAAAATCCCGCCGGAAAAGCTCATCGAGAGGTCCTTCGAGTTTCTCCTCGAACACGAGAGCAACACTTCCATCCTCCGGAGTTTTGATCTTCCGACCATCGGGCGTTATTTTCCCGCCTACGAAAAGACGATTGTCCAAAGGCTCTGAAGCGCCTTTTCTTGGTGCGCAGACACCGCTTGGTGGCCTGCGCGCTGGCCGAGGCGCTCAGCAATCGCCCATGCAGCATTCCAATTCAGTTCATGAGGGCGTTGCCCATCGTGGCATGATCCCCTCCTTGTGTAACCACGGGAACCTTTGGCTGTGCAGGTGGGTTTTAGGGGTAGATGGCGAAGCCATGTCGCGGAACGACTCAGACCGGCGCACCACGCCAGTCACCCGGCCCTGGCGCATGCTCCTGCTGGGAGCGGCAATCATCGCACAGTGGCTCTTCGGGTGGCTGACGCAATAGCTTTCCGGGCCCCTGCGCTTCAAGGTGAGGTTCTCCCAAATAGCGCCGTCCGGCACGGCCGTACTGCATCATTGGTATACCGACCCATTCGCTATCGGGGCCCTCCCATTGACGATCCTGGCGCTAGAGCTTAGATTGGAGGCCGGACTCGAGCCATGCCGGAATGATAGAAGCCAAAGGCCTTGAAATCTTTACCCTTGGCCATTCCAACCAGCGTCTGGAGGACTTTCTCGCTCTTCTGCGGGAGTTCGACATGCGCGCCCTGGTGGACATCCGTCGTTTCCCCAGCTCAAGAAAATTCCCTTATTTCAACGGCAGCAACTTACGAAATCAACTGGATCGTGAGGCCATCGGTTACTTCTGGTTAGAGAGCCTGGGTGGACGGCGCCATGCCGCCGCCGGAAAGACTTCACCAAATCAGGGGCTGGAAAACGCCGCCTTCCGCAACTACGCCGACCATATGGCCACTGGAGAATTTCGCGGGGGAGTTGAAGAGCTCTTGGGAATCACCAAGGGCCAGCGCACCGCAGTCATGTGCGCGGAGAAGCTTTTCTGGAACTGCCACCGCCGGCTGCTGAGCGACTTCCTCCATATTCGGGGGATCTCGGTGCAGCATATCCTCGGGCCGGGTCGCTACCAATCGCACCGCCTCACGCCCTGCGCCGAATGGGATGGTAAACGTGTCCATTATCCCCTGCCCCTCCTGGCCGGCGCAACTGGGTCTAAACCTGATTGCGTATAGGGATCTAACACCGAGGGGCTCACCCCATTCGCCAAATGCAAAAGAGGGGTCAGGGGAACTAATGACCCGCAGCTCCATCAACCCGGACCCCCTAGGAACTTCTCAATACGAGGACAGCGACGCCCGGCCGGCTTTGGCATCCTCGTATCCTTCGTCGTACCCCCGCTGACGCCCCGATTCATACCGCTCCCGACGGCCCCGTTCCACGCCCTGCTCGTAACCCTCCTCGTATCCCCGGTCGTAGGCGTCCCGTGCCGGGGGAGCGGGAGGCGGGGGTGGAGGAGCCGGATAGTAGACAGGCTGCGGCTGCCTGGGCTGTGTGATCACCCTGTCCAGGATAACCCCCACCAGGACCCCGCCCAGCACTCCGGCGGCGATGGCTCCCCCGTCGTAGTGGTTCCGGACCACTACCGTCCTTGAATAGTAACGGTGGCCCTCATATCGGGGTAAGGGTCCGCGGCGATATCCCCCGCCCCTCCAGGGGCCGGCGAAGGCCAGGGAGGGGACAGAGAGTACAAGAACCATTGCCGCGATCAGTGTTTTTTTCATCGTTCATCCCTCCTGTGGCGCCTAGCGCAATTGCCCATGGAAGCGCTTGTCATGAACCCGATGCGACGGTCGATAACGGCTGAACCAATGCCAGTCCCTGGGGTAGACGATCCGGCGGCCGTGCCGATAGACGACGATCCGTCCGTGCTCGTCGACCCGTTTGCGAATATAGCCGCCGTATCTGACATAGGGCGGCTTGGGGGTAAACCGTGGGCCGTCATGTACCCCGGCAAACCCGTCATGAGCCAGGGCCGCCGCTGGAGCCAGTAGCGCACTTAACATAACTGCCATGGTTAATTTTCTCATTGCGCTTCCTCCTAAAGCCTTGGCTTCATCCGCAGCCGCCTTTGGCCCCTCGCTACCTTTGCCTGCGCTGGCGATCATAGCGCCTTTTGAATTGTTCCCTGGATTCCGGCGGCAAGCTGCGCCAGCGTTCCCAATCGTCCCTGAGGCGCCGTTTCCTTTCCTCCGGGAGTCCCTGCCAGCGCTGGTAATTCCGTTCGATGACAGCCCTTTCCTCATCGGAAAGGCCCTGCCAGGCGCGGTATTTACGCTCAAGTTCTTCCCTCTCCTGGGGGGAGAGGGACTGCCATTGCTGCTGGCGCTGGCGCAGATTCTCCCCTTCCCGGGACCTCCGCCCCTGGCCCCGCTGCTGCGCCGAAAGTCCCTGGGGCAGGCCCATGAGAACCAGGAACAGGAAATAGGCAATAAACCGATTCACTTTGCTCGAACCTCTCATGTTAGACCAACCTCGTTGAGCGCTCCCGTGAGGAGTTCTCGTCCTGCTCCATGGCCTCGAGATAAGGCATGGCACGGAAGAACTCCATGTCCTGTACCAGGGGCGCGACCTCCAGAATCCTCGCTTCCTCCGACACCGACGGCTCTGAACGCCACAGCCCGCGGGCGAGGACAAAGGAGAGGGCAAGAATCGCCACCATGGCCGCCCCTAACGCCGGAACGGGCCAGGCGGGTAGAAACCAGAGCGCCCTTGCTGGGCTACGGCTCTTATCCACCGCGTTGAGCTTCCTCTTCAGCTCCATGGAGTAGTCGGCCCAAAAGGATGGGGGCAAGTTAACTCTCTGCGCCGGTCCCGGCAGCGCGGCGATTTCCTCCAGGAAGATCCGGCAAGCGGCGCATCTCGAGAGATGGGATTCGATTCGCGGGCGTTCCGTTTCCCCGTACTTGCCGTAGTGGAAGAGGACCAGATCCGCTTCCATCTTTTTACAGCCCCTGGCCATGGAAGTTTTTGAACCCGTCATTTCCCGCCTCCCGAAAGGTATCTGTTCAAGGTCCCTTTCAATGCCGCCATGGCGCGATGCAGGTTCACCCGCACCGCCCCCTCGGTCATCTTGGTCGCTTTGGAAATTTTCCCGATGGGAAGCCCCTGCTCTTTTAAAATATAGGCGCTGCGCTGCCTGGGGGGCAAAGCCTTTAGGGTCTCCGCCATCCGGACCGACAGTTCGTTGGCCGTGGCGCTTCCATCAGGCGAGGAAGACACGTCAATGATCTCATGGCGGGCAAGACCCGTGTCCGTCTTTTCGTCGAGCGACTCCATGGTCTTCCGGTTTCGGCTTCGAAGGTAATCCACACAGAGATTGGCCAGGATGCGGTAGAACCACGTATGGAAGCCGGATCGTGTGTTGAACCGTTTCAAATGGGTATAGGCGCGCAAAAAGGCTTCCTGGGAGAGATCTTTTGCCTCTTCGCGGTCGCGCGTGAAATCGTATGCGATACGATAGGCTTCCTGCTGGTATCGTGTCATCAGTTCCTCGAATGCCCGGCGCCCGCCCTTTTGAGCCAGTACAACCAGGTCCATGTCCGCCAGCCTACCCAGGGGTTTTTCCGTATCCATTTCCAGGATGTCTCATTCCCCGTTTAATGATTAGACGATGGAGCCCGCCGGTTGTTACAGAGGGCGTATACCTGGGATCCATCGTCTTCCATCAATTTAGACGTTGCTGGTTCCCGGGTTTTTGGAAGCTATTGATTTCTCGGGTATTTTTAAAGATCACGGCGGACGGGGAGAACAGACGAATGAATGGATTAAACCCCGATGACATGTAGAAATAGGGTTTTTTACCGGGGCGGCGCGAAAATAGGCTCTAAATCGGGCTCAATACATAACCCCCGTGACCGGATTAGCCACTGCCTCTTCCAGAGAGTTCGCCCTCCGCCACTCCGACGGGGGCCGGCTCTTCCCCTCCCAACCGATCTGGTCCATGGCCGCGTACAGTTCGATGTCGAACCCGTCCGGGTCCTGGAATTCGATACCCACGTTGCACCCGGGTCCCCTGCGCCCTTCAAACTTGATGGGGACGTTCTTCGAACGCAGGAAGTCCCGGATGGCGAAGAGCTCCGAGACGCTTCCTACCTCCAGCGCGCAGTGGCTGAAACTCACGCCACCGGTGCCGGGAAACGATTCCCGGTCCCGGGCCGGAGCCAGGCCAATGGTGTGATGATCGGAGGCGTTGCGCAGAAATACCATGCCCCGGTTGTTTCGGTCTGAAATTTGAAAACCCATGATCTCCGTCCAGAAGCGCGCCGTGTGCTCCACGTCGCTCACGTTGAAGACCACGTGGCCGATTTTCTTGACTCGAACGGGGCACTGATCCCGAGTTCTCTCCTTATCCGCTCCTTGCATCACCATCGGATACCTCCTTGCCAGTTCCCGGCAGGTCTAAAGCTTCAATAAGCGCCTGGCATTTCCTACCAGGATTTTGCGTTTCTCGGTCTCCGAGCAATCCAGGGCCAACACCTTGTCCACGGCCAACCAGTCCCCCAGCGGATAGGGATAATCCGTTCCCACCATGAGCCGGTCCGATCCCGCAAGGCGCCTCAGATAGTCAAGGGTGTCCGCGCGATAAACGAGCGCATCAAAATAGAGATTCCTCCTTAGATAGTCGCTCGGGGCCAAGGAAGCAGCGGCGCGGCGGGGCCCCATGCGCACCCCATGGCCCCTGTCGAAACGCCCCAGGTGGTAGGGAAAAAACCCGCCCCCGTGAAGGGAACAGAGCTTGAGATTGGGAAAACGGTCGAAGACGCCGCTGTAGGTTAAAAACCCCAGGGAGAGGGCGGTGTCCGCCGGGTTGCCGCAGATCTGCAGCATACCGTAGGGGCCCATGCGCTCGGCGCCCGCCACGTCTTCGGGATGCATGACCACCAGGGCATCCAGCGCCTCCGCCTTTTTCCAGAAGGGATCAAAGGCTTCGCTGTTGAAATAAGCTCCATTGACGTTGGTGGCGATGTAGCCGCCGCGGCATGTGAGCTTCTCCATGGCATCATCGAGGACCCTGGCGGCCCGAGCCGGGTCCTGGAGCGGCACAGCGGCCAGGGCGACGAAACGGTCCGGATGTTTTCGAACGAGTTCCACCAACCCTTCATTGTAGAGGCGGCACCAGGTTTCTCCCCCGGCTCCATCCAGAGGGTAACCGAGGCAGGCCGTGTGTGGCTCAAGGGCGGCCAGGGCGATGCTTCCCTTGTCCATCATCTCCAGCCGGCGCTCCACGTCCACAAGGCCCGGGATAACGACAAAGGGCCTGCCCCCGGCAAAAGTAAATGTCGGCCGGCCTTCCGCCGTTTCTCCCACCTCCACGCCAATGACCTTGCCGCTTCTTCGCATCTCCGCGATCAAGCCCGGGGGAACGTAATGTTGGTGTATGTCGATTGCCGAGCGCTCCATCTCCCGCCTCCTACTCTAGGGCCCGTTACCATACCGGCTCGATGGAGGTCAATACCGAGACCGCGCGTTCCCATTCCAAAACGCTATGCTTCGGGTCCGGCTCCGATGGGGGGCGACGCTGGAGGTCTCGGCCGTCAATGGGCTACTGTCTCGAAGCCACGCGACACCCCAGGGTCATTTGCTTTTTCACGACCCTCGTCCCATAAAGAACAGACGCGCCTATGGCTCACCTCAAGGATATTTTTCGCTTGTCCGACGGTCACTTCACGGTCCTCATCCTGGACAACGAGGTAACCGTGGGCCACTTTGTCGCGACTCCGCCCTATCCCTGGACCCGATTGATCCATCACGGCGTGAACTACCAGAGCGCTCCGGGTTACCCCGTCCCGTTAACCGCCGGGCAGGCGAAATTCGAGATGCGGAACTGGGATGCCGTGGCGCTGGACGTCGTTGCGGATGCCTTGCAAACATTAGACGCATCCGTGGATTGCGTACTCATAGGCAACAACGCCGGACAGGGCCGGCCATTGGCCCGTAGCCTGCCCAAGGAGCTTGCCCGGGAACACGGGGCGATCATTTACGGGACAAGCCTGCCGGAAAAGGAAGCATACGCGGCCATGGGTTACAGAAACTTTTTTTCAAGGAGCGCGAGCGTTCCCCGCATTGTCCATCTGGCCCGGGAGGCGGGACGTCCGCCCGCCCTCTTCTTCATCAACACCATTCAACACAACGAATCGAATTATCACGATCCTTGAAACACGGGGGTCGCCACGCGGCGCCAAGCCACTGAAGAAAGCACGGCCCGCAGCCCAGGGTACTGCCGTGCGGTGGTGACCCGCGCGGCGACCAACGCCCGATGACCATACTTCGCCTCGACAACGTTTCCCTGGCCTACGGCCACCATCCCCTGCTGGCGCGGGTTTCTTTCCAGATCGCGCCAGGAGAGCGGGTCTGCCTCGTCGGACGCAACGGCACCGGAAAATCGACTCTTTTGCGCGTCATTTGCGGGCTCGTCGAACCGGACAAAGGCGAGATTTGGAGGCACGAGACGCTTCGGATCGGGTACCTGGAGCAGGAAGTCCCCGCCGACACGGATCAGACCGTCTTCGAAGCGGTGGCCTCTGGATTGGGCCCTCTGGGCGCGAGTCTAGCGGCTTACCACAATGCAACGTTCCACGCTGACGCAGCGAAACCTTCCTCGCTTCGGCGCCTCGCCGAGCTGCAAGCCGAAATCGACGTCGTGGACGGCTGGAACATCAACCGTAAGGTGGCAACGGTCCTGACGCGACTCCGGCTGCCACCGGACCAGCGCCTTGCCCATTGCTCAGGTGGCACTCGCCGGCAGGCCATGCTGGCGCGTGCCCTGGTAAGCGAACCCGACCTGTTGCTCCTGGACGAGCCGACCAATCATCTCGACATCGGCGCCATCACGTGGCTTGAGAGGTTTCTGCTGGGATATCGGGGCGCCTTGATCTTTATCACCCACGACCGCACGTTGATGAAGCACTGGGCGACGCGCATCATCGAGCTCGACCGCGGTGAATTGAAGTCCTTTCCCGGAGATTTTGACTCCTACCTGCTGAAAAAAGAGGAACTTCTGGAGATCGAGGCGCGCGAAGCGGCCAAATTTGACAAGAAGTTGACCGAGGAGGAGGCGTGGATTCGCCGGGGCATCAAGGCCCGCCGCACTCGGAACGAAGGGCGCGTCCGGGCCCTTGAAACCATGCGGCGCGAGCGCGGACTGCGCCAGGCCGCCCCGGGAAAAGCCGCTTTCGGCATCGGGGCTGGGAGCCTCTCCGGCAGGCTGGTGATCGACATGCGCGGGGTGGGCTTTCGCTACGGCGATATGCCGCTCATTCGCGATCTGTCCACGGCCATCCTCCGCGGGGACCGGGTCGGCATCATCGGCCCAAACGGCTGCGGCAAGAGCACCCTGCTCAAGCTGATCCTGGGCGAGATTTCGCCCACCGAGGGCCAGGTGGTGTTGGGGACAGGCCTCGAGGTCGCCTACTACGATCAGCAGCGTGGCTCCCTGGATCCGCAAAAGACGGTGCGCGAGAACATCTGTGAAGGGACGGACACCGTCGAGGTCCAGGGGCGCCGCCGCCACGTCATCGGCTACCTTAAAGACTTTCTCTTCCCGCCCGAGCGCATGAACTCTCCAGTCGCGGCCCTCTCCGGTGGAGAGCGCAATCGGTTGCTGCTGGCCAAGATCTTTACCCAGGCCGCCAACATGCTCGTCCTGGACGAACCCACCAATGATCTCGACGTCGACACGCTGGAGCTACTGGAAGACCTCCTGGCCGACTACCAAGGGACGCTTCTCCTGGTGAGCCACGACCGGACTTTCCTCGACAACGTCGTTACGAGCACACTGGTTTTCGAGGGAGGCGGCAGGGTCGGGGAATACGTCGGCGGATACGAGGATTGGGTGCGTTACAGGGAGCGCACCGGTGCATCCACTTTCTCCCCCCAAAACCCTGTCCCCCCGGCAAAAAATGTCCCAGTAACTGCGGCCCAACGCAGCCCCGGCGCCGGCAAACTCTCGTACAAGGAGCGGCGTGAGCTAAACACCCTGCCGGGAGAGATCGATACCTTGGAGGCTGAACAGGCGCGTTTGACAGAGGCTATGGGCGATGCCAAGTTTTACCGCCAACCCGGCGATCAAATCGCCGCCGCCGTGGCCCGCCTGGAAGAAGTGAGAAAAGAGCTCGAGGCACGCTACGCCCGTTGGGAACATTTAGAAGCCCGGGGTAAGCCAGAGTAAGGGAGTGGCGTGGGATGCCTTTGCAGACACCGAGGAGTAATCTGTGAGCGACGCGCAAATGGGGTCCGGCGTCTATTCGCGCCACAACTTCCTGTCCATCTATATCCCGGCCATGACTCTCGCCGTCGGCACCGGTATTATTATTCCGGCGCTGCCCATTTACGCCAAGTCGTTCGACGTCTCTTTTGAAATCGCCTCCCTGGTGATCATCGTCAATCAACTGGGCGTTACCTGCTCGAGCCTTCCCACGGGCCTGCTCCTGGACCGCATCGGGCGGCGCCGGGTGCTCCTGGCGGGTCCCATCCTGCTCGCCGTCTCCTCCTTCCTCATCGTGATCGCCCATTCCTTTACCGAGCTGCTCATCTACCGTTTCATCGGCGGCGTTGGGCAGCAGATGTGGCAACTCGGCCGGCTGACCATGATCGCCGACACGGGAGCGGACCGCGAGCGCGGACGCCAAATTACCACCATGAGCGCCATGGAGAGCGCCGGGCGCCTTTTTGCTCCTGCTCTGGGGGGTTTTCTCGCCGCTTTGTGGGACATTCGCGCCCCCTTCATCGTGCACGGGGTGCTTTCCCTCCTGGCGATCATCCCCAGTTTCAAGCTGCTGAAAGAAACCGCCCCTCCACTGGTCCGCGGCGCTGCCCGCGATGAATCCGGCGGGGAAAAGGACGGGAGCTTTCGGGCGCTGCTTACCTACCAGGTGATTATCTTTTTCGTAGCGCAATTCGTCGCCTCTCTTACCCGGGGTCCCATCTTCTCGGGCCAGGTGAACTTCTATGGAGCCTACGCCTACAACTTGTCGCCGCAGAGCATCGGGATCCTGGCCACCATCGTCACGGCCATCGGCATCCCCATCACCCTGTGCGCGGGGTACATTATGGACCGCTTCGGACGCAAGGCCACGCTGGTACCCGGCTTCTCGCTTCTCACCCTGGCCCTGATTTTTATCAGCGTCACAGATTACGTGGGGCTTCCCTTCAAGTTTTTCGTCATCGCGTACCTCTGTGTTTACACAAGCAACGGCATCACGGGGGGAAATATGCAGACCCTCGGATCGGACATTGCCCCGCAAAAGGCCCGGGGAAAATTCTACGGCGTATGGACCACCCTTGGAACCTTCGGCGCCCCAACCAGCACGTCCCTTTTTGCCCTGCTCTCCGCCGGGTTGGGGTACTGGGCGGCCTTCGGTTTTTTGAGTTTGATGGCTTTGCTGGCTGCACTGATCCTCGGCACCCAGGTGCGGGACCGCCTGCGGGAGAAGCCCGCCCTTGCGGAAGCCCAAGGGCCTCAGGCAGTACGGTGAAAGAAAAGACGAGCGCCCGCGGCTAATGCAGGTAGCCGGTCCCGCCGAAGCTGTTCGCAATGGCGAGGGAAAGGTTCTGGCGCACGGCCTCCATATGGGGGTTGATCTCCAGGGCGCGACGACAGCAAACCGCCGCGTCGTCATATTCCCCCAGGGATAGATGGCATAGGCCCTGGCCCGAGAAGGCGGCAAAGTGATGGGGGTTGCGCGCAACGGTTTCCCGGCAGTCGGCCACGGCCCCTGTAAAATCGTTCGCCATGTAGCGCACCGTTGCCCGCTTGTTCCAACCCTCGGCAAAACCGGGAGCCATTTGGATCACACGCGTAAACGTCTCCTCGGCCTCCTGAAGCTCACGACGCTGCATGGCTTCGACGCCGGCGCGCAAGAGACGGTCAGTTTCGGCGTCCCCCGACCGGCACCAGCTGCTCCACAGGGTTGCTTCTGCCGTTGCGGCCAGCACACGATCGTCCCCCTTCAGGTTTCTCAGAGCTTCTTCCTCGGTCATGGACTTCCTTTTTAAAGCAACCGCCGATCCCATTCAAGCGAATCACATCGCTCGTCCGCCGCTCCCCACGGAGGACGCGGCCGAACGGGCAGGCGGACGAAGGCTGTCCGCTCCTCGGGGCGTGAGCCTTCCGGCCATCCGCCATGGGCCGGTGCCTCAAGGCAATAGCCCATCGGCCACCAATGCGGGGCAGGACCCCGAAGCCTGACTTCCTCGTTTCTCGTGGAACAAGATGGTATGTTTTCTTCGCCCCCGTTGAATTCTCCGTGAATCTAACCTATTTTTACCCGGCATCATCGCCAGCTAGATCTTCGATCGCGCCAACTATGCCAGTCCAGTCACTACGGACAGAACTCTTGATCATCGGCGCGGGTCCTTATGGACTTGCAGCGTCCTCCTATGCCAAACAGGCGAACATCGACTTTTGCCTGATGGGAAGGACGCTGGACTTCTTTGAAAACCACACCCCCAACCCCCTCGTCATGGCCACCTCTTACGACACGGCCATCAAGGACCCGAAACGCGAACTGACCTTGCGTCGTTACTGCACCCTCGAGGGCATAGCGGTGGAATCGGCTCCTGGCGAGCCTACCAGCCACTTTCCTCCCCGCCGGCTTTTTCTGGACTATGCCCACTGGTGGATGGACCAGATCGGCCTGAGTCCGGATCCCCGCCTGGTGACGGCCCTTGGCCGGCAAAACGGCGGTTTCGGGGCAATCCTGGAGGACGGCAGCGCCGTGGAAGCCAGAAGAGTCATTCTGGCTACCGGAATGTATCCCCACCGATTCATCCCCTCCCTCTTCCGGGAGAGATTGCCCAAAGAGAGGTACTCGCATAACACCGACGCGGTAAACCTTGAGGTCTTCGCCTCCAAGCGGGTTCTCGTGGTGGGTGGCGGGTTGAGCGGCGTGGAATGGGCCATTTATCTTTCCCAGGCGGGGGCCGAGGCCACCTGCGTCTACCGCGGGGAATGGAACCGCATGGAGCAACGCTTTGCGTTCACCGTTTTCAAGTGGCGCGACCTCTCCGAGACCGACCACCTCTGGTGGCAAAAGCTCACGCCCGCCGAGCGGGAGCAAAACCTCCACCTGCTCAA
>Ga0326597_10001059_pt1 | contig 45776 bp, 41 predicted proteins | sample RVTome_12_FD_203789 | JGI IMG/M metagenome (GOLD analysis project Ga0326597, IMG submission 203789) | Soil microbial communities from uranium-contaminated site in the Upper Colorado River Basin, Wyoming, United States - RVT100D185 | ecosystem: Environmental > Terrestrial > Soil > Contaminated >...
TTCTCCAAGCGCATCCCACAACGAACGAACCATGGCGAATCACTCCCCTTCACGTGATTCGCTATCAGAATCGCTTTCCACCCTGCCGTCAGCAACCATCACCTGCGGTTCATTGAATCACCCTGCGCCAACGCCGTTCAGCTGTTCCGACTGAACCTCGGCCCATAGAAAGGTGTGTGTTGATTGATCCTCAAGACTTCGACCTGACAAACGGCCTCAATATTCTGCGTATCATCTGCGGGGTATTCTTTATTCCGCATATTGTCGGGAAGTTTTTCGAGCCGGCTGCCCTCAATTTTTTTGTCGCGGCGAAGTTTAAGCCGCCAAAGATGTGGATGTACACCTCCGGCTCGGTCGAGACCGCGCTGGCTATATGTCTGATCGCCGGACTCTTTACACCTTTCGTCGCGGCGATTGCCGCCATTCACCTGGCGATTGCCGCCATTGCCGTATTCCGTGTCTCGAAAGGAAAATGGCTCTGGAACATTGGCGGCGGCGAATATCCGGTGTTCTGGGCCATCGCCTGCCTCGTCGTCGCCATGAAAGCGATAGAGTGAGGATTTCGACGCTCGGGCGGACCGAACTCGGCCCCTGGCGACCGGGCCTTCGAACGGGCGGGCAACAAGCATGGGAGTGAGCCAATGATCGCGGTTGTCGGAGCCACAGGCAATACCGGGCGCGCCGTTGTCAGGGAACTGAGGCAACTCGGTGAAGATCCGGTCTGCATCGTGCGCGATCCCGACAAGGCCCGGGAGATTCTGGGCCCGGATGCGAGATCGGTGGTGGCGGACATCTCCGACCGCCAAGCGCTGCAAACGGCCTTGAGCGGCGCGAGGCGCGTCCTCGTCGTCACCGGCCACAATCCGCAACTGGCCGAGCAACAGATCAATGTCGTGGAAGCCGCCAAGGCGACCGGCGCCGAGCTCATCATCAAGGTGTCGGGTGGCACGGCGGTGGTCGGCCCGGAATCGGAAACCATCGTCGGGCGCGGCCACCACCAGGTGGAGGAAGCGATCAGGAACAGCGGCCTCGACTGGGTGATCCTGCGCCCCGGGCTGTTCATGCAGAACACCTTCATGCAGGCCGCGCTGATCAGGACCGACAGCAAGATGGTGCTGCCGTTCGCCGCCGACCTGCCGATCGCATTCATCGATGTGCGCGACACTGGCGCGCTCGGCGCGCGCATCCTCCGCAACCCCGATGGCCATGCCGGCCAGGACTATTCATTCACCGGAACGGGCTCGAATTTCGCCGAGTTCGCGGCCGTCTTCTCCGACGTGATCGGCAAGACGGTGACCTACATCGAGGCCTCGCTGGATGAGGCCGAACAGGCGCTGAAGGGGCGCGGTCTCCCCGACTGGCTGGTCGCCCATCAGCTGGCGATTGCCCGCATCGCCGCCAGGGGCGGGTTTTCCGCGGAGGAGACCCGGCCGATCCTCGACATTGCCGGGCGTGCGCCGCTGACCATGCGCCAGTTCGTCGAGGATCACAAAGCCATGTTCATGTGAACTGCCGGAGCGGCGCCTCGGCCACCTGTCGCGGTTTCGTCGCATCGATCATGACCGAGATAACCGGAGGAAATGCCCGGCGCCCGGAAACGGCGATGTCGACGAACCCCGCCCCGCGGACCGCCGCCTCGAGCTCTTCCTCGGTCGGCACGCCGCCAAGCGAGGCGGACCAGCCCATCGGGTCTTCCAGGAGCCCGGCCGGCAGCTCGTCGCCGAGCACCAGATCACGGATATGCAGGCGCCCGCCGGGGCGCAGGATCCGGTACGCTTCGCAGAAGGCGGTCTCGCGATCGAGCGCCAGATTGAAGGCCGCATTGGCGATCACCACGTCGCAGACCGAGTCCGCCAGCGGCAGACCCTCGAAGTCGCCGGCGACGGGCAGCACGTTGCCGTGCGCATCGCCGACCAGGCGGGTCATCTCCGGCGTGAGGTCGAGGGCGATCACAAGGGCCGGCGGAGCATCGCCCGACGCGGCGATCAGGGCATCGACGCCGCTGCCGGCACCAAGGTCGACGACGATGCGCGCGCCGGCCGCGGCCCGGTCGGCCCCGAGGTCACCACACCCCGACCATGCCGCGACCACGGCGCGCGGCAGGCGGTCGAGTTTGGCGCTCGCATAGCCGGCGCGAACGGCCCTTCGTCTGCCGTCCGCCGGCTCGTCCCCGCTTGTGGCCCGCTTCGCATATCGGCGACGAATCAAGGATTTGACATAGCACTCGCGGCTCTGCATGGCTCGGCTGCCCGCCCGGCCGCTCAGTGCGGCATGTGCTCGGGATTCCAGAAATAGCCGGTCCGGACCATCTTGCCGATCCGCTCGCCATGTTCGATCCAGCAGTTGTCGTTGTATTTCGCCTGGGATTCGTAGTCATAGTCGACGCGCTTGGTTTCGGCGTGCCATTTGCCTTTGCCCCTGTACTCCACGACCGCGTAGGACGGCCGCGGGTCGCCATCCCACGACATGCCGACCGCCGCGCAGCAGACGAGCGTCTGCTCGCCGACCTTGCGGATCGAGGGGCCATGGATATGGCCATGGGCCATGATCTCCGCGGTGACCCCGCCGAGATGTGCCCTGACCTCGTCGTCGGAGTAGCGCAGCGGAAGCGCCGCCGTGTCGCCGATCTCTTTCGGTGTCGCGTGAAAGATCAGGAATTCGTGGCCGGGTTCGGGGACATAGCTCAGTGAAAAGGGTAACGTTCGCAGATACTGAATCTGGTCTTCGCTCATGCGTTCGCGGGTGCCGCGGGCCATGTCCAGCATCCATTCGTGATAGATGTTCTTCGGTTTCATCCATTCCCATCGCTTGTCGACGACCCACAGATCGAGGTTGCCGGCGATGACATCGCAATTGCTCCGGCCGCGGATCATCTCGACGATCGCGCCCGGGTCGGGACCGAGCATGACGAGATCGCCAGCCACAATCTCCTTGTCGGCCTTTTCCTTGGCAACTTCGTTCAGAACCGCCTCGAGCGGCGCCACCTGGGCATGGATATCGGAGTAAAGTACGAATTTCATCGGTTTCCCTCCCGTGCAGCCCGTGCGCGCGGATCAGTGGACCAGCACCGGATGCGAGCAGACACGCCGTGCCCGCAGATCCCGAATATTTTGTAGCAGGCGAGCAAATTGCCGACTTTGACCTAGGACAAGTCGGATGGCATTGTCAGACAGAATTGACAGATCAGCTTGAGATTGACGGGGCTGGTCCGATTTTTGCCGCGGAAATCTGGAAACGACGCATTCAGAACCGGTCATGATCGTGCTGGCGCCGGCACCTCGACGAGGTGCCCGGGGTCTTCGCCGCGAAACGTTGGGTTGTGGGACATCGACGAGCGCCATGCACGGCCGAGCGCGGCCGGAGAACTGCATCACCAACGCGGACGCGGCCCGTCGAGCCATCGGTGCGGTTGATCACGGCGTTGCCGCCGCTGCCACGATGGCCTGACGAGGCTGGGTGTCGGATCCGCGATCGCGCCCGAGGAACGAGGCAGCCTCGCTCGCCGCTTGCCCGGCCCGGGCGACGCAGGCGGCGAGCCCCGGTCCTTCGAAATAGTTCCCGGTCAGGAACAGGCCGGGAATTTGCTCCTGCGCCCGGCCAATGGCGGCGAGTCGGTGGCGATGGCCGCGCGTCATCTGCGGCAGGCCGCGCGGCCAGTGGCGGACCCGCGCCAGCACGGGCTCGCCACGCGCGCAGAGCAGGTCTTCGACATCGGCCCGGGCCAGGGCGATCAGCTCGTTCGCCGGCAGCCGCGCCGCGTCCCCGGCCCGCGCGCCACCGATATAGAGCGACAGGGCGATATGGCCCTCCGGCGCCCGCGCCGCGAACATGGTCGAGCAGAACAGCGCCCCCGACACCGTGCGCGTCTCGCCCGATGGCGTCAGATAGCCGAGCCCGTCGAGCGGGTGGGCGACCTGATCGCGGCGATAGCCGAGAAAGACGACCGAGATCGGCGGCGCGGGGATCGAGGCAAGCTCGGCCGCCGCCGCCTCGCTCAGGCGCCCGATGAGGTTCGCGGCGACATGGGGCTGATTCGCGATCATGACGCTGCGGGCGCTGAAGGTGCCGGCCGGGCCGGCGTCGACGACAAAGCCCCGGCTTTGTCTGACCACGCGGCGCACCGCGACGCCGGTGACGAGCCGACCGCCCAGGCGCCGCGCCAGCATCGCCGGCAGGGCGCCGATCCCGTCGCGCCAGCTGAACAGCCGACCGCCCGGCATCCGGCCGCCCGTCATCATCCGCGCCAGCACGCCGAGGGTGACCGAGCCGTATCGGCGCTCCATCTCGGCGAGCCTCGGGAATACCGCCGCCATGTCGAGATCCTCGGCCCGCGCCGCAAACAGCCCGCCGGCCAGGGGGTCGATCACCTGTTCGGTGAACTCGCGGCCAAAGCGGCGGCGAAAGAACTCGGCGACGCTTTCATCTGGATGGTGGCGGCCGAGCGGGACCGCGATTTCGGCGATCATCCTCGCGCGCCCGCCAATCGACAGATAGGGCGCGGTGAGGAAGCCTGCCGGCCGCGCGGAAATCCGCGCCAGCATGCCGCCCTTGGCGAGATACCGGTGGCGGACATTGGCCCCGAGCCCGAGGCGTTGCGTGTCAAGTCCCAGATCCCGCGACAGATCCGAGACGTCCGCGTGCAAGGCACTGACCGAGCTTGGACCGTGCTCCATCAAAAACCCGCCGATGCGCTCCGAGATGGCGTTGCCGCCGGCACGTATCTGGCGCTCGAGCACCGCGACGTTGAACCCGCGTCGAGCGAGCAAATAGCCGCAGCTCAGCCCCGAGACGCCGCCGCCGACGACCGCCACATCGATCATCGCTTGCCACCCTGGCTTGTGGCCGCCGCGGGTGAAGGCGGTCGAGACGGCACGCGGTCGCCGAAGCGGCGCCTTGCCAGCGCGTCGAGATCGGCGGTCGTCACGGTCGTTTTGCCCCGGCCACGCGCATGCTCTTCGGCGCGGGCGCGCACGAACCGGCGCACGAAGGCGGGAACCCGGCCAATCCGGGCCTCGGCGCCCGCGGTCCATGCGACCGGCGGGCCTGCCGCCGTTCGCGGCTCGACGAGCGTACCCTCGCCCGGCTGATAGGTGCACAGGAAATCCTCGCCCATGACCGCGCCGTCGCGGGCGGCAGGTCGCGCCCGGCAGCCGCCACACACCCGGCTGTAGGCGCAGACGCCGCAACGGCCCTCGAGCCTGGGCGCGCGCAATGCCTCGAACAGCGGCGCGGTGCGCCACAGATCGGCCAGGCGCGCCTCGCGCAGAGAGCCGGCCGATGCCTCCATGTAGGGACAGGCGGTCAGCTCGCCGTCGGGCGTCACCCGGCAATAGCTCTTTCCCGCCATGCAGCCGCCGGCGTCGTAGCCCTGGACGGAGGTGACCGCGAGCGGCGGATCGGCCTCGAGCGCCATGCGCTTGAAATGCGGCGCGCAGCGGGCGCGGACGACGAGTTCCGTTTCCTCCCGCGCCGCGATCACCAGCCGGCGCAGGACCAGATCGTAGGTTTCGGCAGAAATGTTGCTGACCTGCTCGCCGCGCCCGGTGCAGACCAGGAAGAAGACATTGAGCACGGCCGCGCCGGCATCGCGACAAAAGGCGATCATATCGTCGAGCTCGGCGGCATTGTCGTCGGTGACCGAGAAATGGACCTGGAACATCAGCCCGCCGCGGCGGCAGGCGTCGATGCCCGCCATGGTCCTGGCCCAGGCTCCGGCAAGACCCCTGAACCGGTCGTGATGTCCCGGTTCGAGCGAGTCCAGGCTGATGCCGACGGCGCGCACCCCGGCCCGCTGAAGCGCCTCGACCCGGGCATCGTTGAGCAATGTGGCGTTGGTGCCCATCACCACCATCAGCCCATGATCGCCGGCGCGGCGCGCGAGCTCTGTGATGTCCGGGCGCATCAGCGGCTCGCCGCCGGTCAGAACCACCATCGCCTCGCCGTTCAGCCCGGCGATCTGGTCGATGATCGACAGCGCCTCGGCGGTGGACAGTTCATCCCCGCCGTCGGCGCGTGTACCCGCGTCGAGATAGCAATGGGCGCACCGCAGATTGCAGCGCCGGGTCAGATTGAGGGCAACCAGAAAGGGCGGGGCAATGGCGGACCCGGTCATGATCCCTGATCCGATGGATCGATGCCGAGCCTGTGGCCGCCGTGGCGCATCGCCTCGCCCATGGCCGCGCGCGATCGCTCGATCGCTGCTTCGACGAGACCGGCGTCGATCTGCCTCGCCGCGGTGTCGAGCGCGAGCGTCTCGACGCGGCGGCACAGGGATGCCCGCACCATCTCGGGAACCCGCGCCAGCCGGGCCAGGGCCGCCGCGCTCCAGATCGGCGCCGGCGCAGCCGCGGCATCGGGAACCGGCCGGACACGGGCAACTTCGACCGTGGCGGTTCTGTCGGCGCGGGCGCGCTGTTCCGCCCGCATGCGAACGGCTGCGCCATCGGACCCGACGGTTTCCGGCAGATCGCGCGCTCCCTTGCTCCGGGCCATAGGCTCACGGGCGGGCTCGCCGCCGCCGCGACCCGGGCAGAAGCGCTCGGTCGCCTCCTCGACCAGCGCCGTGGTGATGACGGTGTGGCCGCTCTCCTGGGCAAAGCGCAGGATCGCCATGCGGACCATGGAAAGCGCGGCCTCCGGCACCCGTTCGAGCATCGCCTCGGCTTCCTCGGTCCAGGCGATGGTCTCCCGCGCAATGGCCTCGAATGGCGGCGTGTGGACGGTCTGGCCGAGCCAGACGCTGCACGGAGCGAGCCGCAGCAGGTTTTCGGCATTGCCGCCGATATCGAGGTCGCGATCGGCATGAATGCCGGTCTTGCCGACGACGGCGAGGCTGGCCCTGACTTCGTTGAGATAGGCGAGCATCGCCTGCCAGGGTTTGCCTCGCAACAGCCGGGTCTCAAGCGCAGTGCCGATCGTGCCGGCGATGGTCTTGGCCACGTCGAGATGTGACTGATAGATGCGGGCGATGCCGGAATCGATGATCTCCTCGTGCAGCCTTTCCTGCTCCTCGAAGCGGAACTGCGCGGCCACATCCTCGCTGAGGGTGCCGGAGATCTTGTGGAACGCGACATAATGGAAAAAGGGATCGTAGGCGGCGACCGCATGGACCGGCGCCTCGACCGCCCGGGCGACTGCAAAGGCCGTCATCAGGGCGCCGTAGGAGCGCGGCGAGCCGTCGAGCCCGACCACCACGGGGCCGGAGCCGATGGCGCGCCGGGGATCGCGGACGATCAGCGTATCGATCGGGCTGCGCCGGCAGACCCGCTCGCACACCGTGCCGATGGTGCTGCCTTCCACCCGGCCGAGCCCGACGCTGCCCAGCACCAGCGCGTCGAAATCGCCGCCTTGCGCCGCTTCGACGATGCGCCGGTAGTTCTTGCCCTCGGCATTGAGCCGGGAAAACGGGACGCCGGCCTGTTCGCAGGCCCGCGCCGCCACATCGTGGTAACTGTCGGAAATGATGTTGAGCCCGCGGGTGATCAGATCATCGTGAACCACCCGTTGGTTCTCCATCTCCTGCTCCTTGCGGTGTCGCTCGGGCAGGCCCCCTTCCATTTGCCGGAACCGGCTGTCGTGAAGCCTGGCGGCATAGGCATGCAGTCCGGTGACCTGGCCGCCCTCGGCCGCTCCGGCAAGGCGAATGGCCTCCGCCAGCGCCTGGCTGGCGTGCTCGGACGCGTCGAGACACACCAGCAGCCGGGCCGGCGGACTGGCCCCGGTTCTGGCTTCGTTGGCGGTTCGCGGCCCGGCGCAGGGCCGGGAAGCTGGGGTCGGCGTCATGGCGAGCCTCCTTCGAGCTTTCTGGAGCTAGCCCGAATTTTTCGCACCGTCACGAGGCGTCATCGCGCCCCGGCGGCGCCGGTCCGGCAGGAGAAATCCGAAAAGCGTGGCCGTTCCTACGGTTGAGGACTTCGACGAACGGGACGGCCGGGCCTCGGCGCCCCGGATGGCGCCGATGGCGTAGACGAACAGGCCGAGCGCGATGAGGATCACGTACCACTCGCTCGCCGCGAACCCGCCGCGCCACGACAGCATGCTGTCGAGAATGCCAATGAAAACCAGGACGATGCCGATGAGCCTGGTCTTGATTCCCGTCTTGACGTCAAGGTTGTCCATGGCCGCGTCTCCTCACGCTGTCTGGTCCGCGGGCCGGCGGCGTCTGACGCTCGACAGCCAATAGGCCTGGCCCAGCACGATCAGGCCGAATGCCGCCAGCGCCGCCGCTCCCGGCAGCGCACCGGCCGGCCGCTGCACCAGCAGCCAGTACCAGGTCGTCAAGGTGTGGCGGGCGCCCCTTTCGCCGTTGGAGCCGTCCCATGTGGCGAAGGCGATCGGGATGTAGGCGCCTTGCGTGATCTGCAGATCCTGGTCGGCCGGGGAGGTGCGCAGCGGCCTGGTCATGATCACACGCCAGGTGCCGTTCGCGTACTCGCCCCTGGCTTCCAGGCCGGCCACCGCGGCCTCGCGGCCGGTGAGGTCCCGCGAGCCTCGGGCCGTCATCAGGCTGACACTTGCGGGACTGTCGGCCGATCCGCTCGACCAGCGCCACAGCGTGACCGGGCGGGCCGCATCGCCCATTGCGAAATACGGACGTTCCATTCCCTGCGGCACACTCACCGGCATCTGCACCGCCACGGCGTCCTCGCCCATGTCCTCGTCGGCGATTTTTTCCGCGTCGGGATCGCCCGGAATGCTTTTCGTGCGGTCGTCCCATTCCAGGAGCATGCCGAGGCGGGAGCCGTCATGGAGAGCGCGCACCGTTATGGTGTCGTTGCTCGGCGTGAACAGGCGCTCCCCGGCCAGGATCTGGGGGACCAGCAGGAAGGTGACGGGCTCGCTCTGCCGCCACACCGGGTCGTCCGGCGAGAGGGGAACGGCGTCGGTGACCCTCGCCGCCTTGATGACGGTATTCTCGGGCCGAACCACCTCGTCGGTCTTGGCCAGCGAGTGCACGTAATTGGCGATGTGCCAGCGCTCCTCGACGCTCAGCTTCTTGGTGCTGGCGGGGTCTGCGAACGACGGCATCTGGGTGCCGGGGATGCCCACCGAGATGCGTCGGAATATGTCCCTGGGATCGTTGCTCGCCCGGAAGGTCCAGGGTTTGGTCAAGTTCCTCGGCCACGTCCTGGCGCCATTGTCGTCGCGCAGCTTCTTGACGGCGTCGCCCTTGCCCTCCTGGCCGTGACACTCCGAGCAGCGGTCGTCCTCGTGGAACAGTCCGCGGCCGATCTCGATGCTGTCCGCCGACGCCGCGATCTCGCTCCCGTACTCGAGCTGCGTGGTGGCCTGCTCCTGTTCCAGACCGGCGAAGGTCTTGATGTATGCGATGACGCCCAGCATCTGGCGCCGCGACAGCACGTCGGCCCATCCCGGCATCGCGGTCCCGGGCATGCCGTCGCCAATCATCCGCAACAGGTCCTCGTCGTTGGGAACCGGGTCGTCGAATGCGCTCGTCTTGATCTTGTACTGGCCGAGGGTGAAGTCGCGCGGCGGCGGGTTGAGACGCTCGGCGCCCGGCCCCAGCCCATCGCCGTCCTGGCCATGGCAACCGATGCAATGGCGCAGATAAACCGCTTCGCCATCTTCGCCATCGCCGCTCCGGGCCGCCGAGTCCGGCGCCGCAGCGGCACCGCCGATCGACGCGGCGGCGACCGGCGCCACGGCCCGACCGGCATCTGAATGGTTGCGGCCCGTCGCGGAGCTCTGCTGCTCATCACCGCCCTCGCTCCACGACCTTGGCCGGTGGCCGGTGCGCTGGTAGAGGAACAGAATGACCTTCCAGATCTCGTCCTCGGTCAGAAACTCCTCCCACACCGGCATCGCGGAAAGCCATGGCGCCGCTTCGTTGGGCAGACCTGGCCCGCCGGTGGCGATGCGCCAGAACAGATACGATTCCTGGAGCTGGGCGATGGTGCCGACATCCTGGAAATTGATCGGCGCCGGGTTGAGGCCCGCCGCGTACGGCCCCTTGCCGTCCAACTTGTCGCCGTGACAGAACTGGCAGTTGCGGACATAGACCTCGCCCCCCTCCGCAATCAGCTGCTCGAACCCCGCGGGGTCGTCCTTTTCCACCTTGCGATAGGGGTTTTCCAGCTTCAGGAGGTCGTAGCGCCTGCCGAATATCTTCACCTCGGAGGGCGGCGCGGGGTGGATCGAGCGCAGTTCCAGCGGCGCGTCGAGCTTCGGCACCATCTGTTGGTAGACAATCGCCGCCGCGGCGAGCGGGAGGGCCACGAAAACGGCGTTGCGGATGCCCTTCCTCGACGGGTCCTCGACCAGGGCCCGGATCGGGGCGACGAGCTGGCGGCTGCTCTCCTCGGTAAAGGTGTAGACCATGAAGACGCCGGCGACGATGAAGAACATGTACATGCTCAGCACGCTGGACGGGATCGGCTGGCCGAGGACGATGTCGAAGAGCCCCCTGAACGCGCCATAGATCAGGGCCACCGTCAGCACCGCCTGGACAAGCCGTGGAATTTTCATCGGCGCCACGTTCCTCACTCCAGATCGGCCAGATAGCCGACCAGCATTTCCAGTTCCGCGGCGTAGAGCTGCTGACCGTAGTCGGGCGGCATCAGTCCCTGTTCGAAACCGGGCGCGATATCGGCGTCCGGACTGAGGATGGCGCGTCGCAGATACTCCCGGTCACGGATGGCGCCGATCCCGGTAAGGTCCGGCCCGACATCGCCTTCCTCTCCGGCCACCATGTGACAGGTGCCGCAGGCGAATTCCTCGATGACCTCCTCGGGGCTGCCGAGCGGCGAGCGCGTGTCCTCGGCCGTCTCCGCCTCGCCGTCCCCGTCCGGACCGGCGGGGGGCTCGACCGTGACCTCGACACCGGACAGCGTCTGCAGAAAGGCGATGACCGCCCTGATTTCAACGTCCGCCAGGGCCGTAGCGCCCGCCTTCATGCTGGGCATCGGGCTGACCGTGTCGCCGGTGCCCGTCTTGCCGAACCCGGCCACCACATAGGCCGACGGCTCGACCAAGCTTTCGTAGAGATACTCCGCCTCATCGGCGGCCTGGCCGGCATAGCGGGGGTCGGCGAGCCGCTCGGCGGCGACCCCGGCAGCCCTGTCGAGCGGCGGCGCCCGCCCGCCGACGGCGTTGTGACAGAGCGTGCACGAACCCTTGCCGCTGAAGATCCGCCCGCCGAGCGCGGCGTATTCAGCGGTGGTCATTCCGCTCGCCTCGATCGATTCCTGGCGCGGTGGCTCGGCCGGCGTGATTTGGGGGATTCCGTAATTGGAATAGGCGGCAAAGAGGCCGACCGTTCCCAGGCTGAACGCCGCGACCTTGAGGACATGACTCATGCCGCAGATCCCACCGTTGAATCTGCCAGCGCGGTCCGGGCCGTACCCACATGGCCCAGCCAGAAGACGAAGATCACCATGCCCATGAACAGGATCGCGCCCACCGAGACGACATTGGCCGCCTCGCCGAGAGTCGGCGTGAAGGCGTCGGCGGAATTGTCGCGGACGATGCCCGTCACGTGCCAGTGCTGGCGGATGCCGGAGCGGATGTAGCCCATCAGCCCCATCAGCCAGGTGAAGGCCACGGGCAGAAGGAACAGCGCATATTGAGCGCGCTCGGGAACCCGACCCCAGCGCAGCGGTGCCACCTGGCGGGCGCCTTTGTACATCAGGGCGTCGATGACCAGGCTCGCCGCGATGACAACCAGCGTCGTCACCACCTGCGGAACCGACGAGGCCACCTTGTAGACCGTGTTGGTGAAGTAGCCGTGGTAAATGCCGAGGAACAGGATGTTCGACAGTCCGGCGCTGAACAGCGCCGCCTGGGCGGCATTTCCGGCCTTTTTCCAGGACACCTGAGCGATCTTGTTCGCGCGGCGATAGATCAGGAAACTGAGCACCGTGAACAAGATCATGACATTCACCGCCACGTTCTTGGCGGGCATGATCCCGAGCGGACCCAGCACCTTGTGGTAGGGTCCGCCGAGCATCTTCAGCTCCTCGTTCGTGAGCACCATGGTGTGGGGCGTGAACCACACCAGGAACGCACCGACGAGAACGGCGGCCAGATACTTGACGTAGCGGTTGTAGCGTTCGGCGCCGTCGCTGCGGCCCATCGCGCACCACAGGTAATAGTTGGCCGCGAGGAACAGCGTTCCGATCAGGACCGCCTGAATGATGAACAGCCAGCCGAAAATGCCGCCCATGAGGGTGATGCCCATCTGCTGGCTGTAGGCGTAGATCTCGGCCGCCAGCCAGTATCCGGCGAACGGCAGCGGCAACAACGCCGAAATGGCGATGAAGTTGGCCGTGTACCCCATCCAGTCGTAGTGCGCCCGCTCTTCCGCCCGGGTCGCGCTGAGGAACCTGAACGCCGCATAGGCCCCGACGATGGAGCCGCCGAAAGCGATATTGGCGATGAACCGGTGCAGATTGATCGGATTCCACAGATGGTTGTGGATCGCCGCCCAGACGTCACCCTGGAAAACCCCCGACTGGTCGAGCCCGGCAGGGCTCATCATGAAGGTCAGCCACGCGTTCGCGAGGAACATGAGCGTGGTCCCGACCGCGTTCAGGACGAGGCCCACCGTCAGGTGCACCCATTTGCGCACGCCGCCCTGCAGCCAGTGCCAGCCATAGTAGTAGACGTAGAGAGTCGCGCTCTCCAGAAAGAAGAGGAGCGCGTAGAAGAACATGGCGTCCTTGAATATCGCCGCCAGATAGCTGGTCAAATGGGGATAGAAGATGAGGAGACAGAACAAAAGGAACCCGCCCAGGATCGCGGTCAGCGAGTAGGCCGCGATGCTGATCTTGATGAATTCGTAGGCCAGATCGTCATAGCGCCGCTCCCGCGTCGCCATCCCGACCGCTTCGATGATGAGGACGAAGATCGGCACCGCGAGGATGAAGGCGGCGAACCACAGATGCATCTGCGCCGCCAGCCACACGACGACACGGCCATTGAGACCGCCGATACGCGGATAATCGGCCCGCGTCAGGTCCGGCGGCGGAACGTAAGGTCTCGCCTCTCCGCCCGCCGGCGGCGCGGCCGATGCGTCTTCGGTCTGCTGGGCCTGCTGGGCCGAGGCGCTGGCGTGAGTGGCGGCCAGTGCGATGGCCATCGCCATCACCGCCGCAAGGATGGTCAGGAGTGCACAGCGTATCACCGCAAGCAATGTCGTCTCCGATCTTGCGCGCTCGAGCTCCCGGCCGCCGCCGCCTATGGTTGAAAGATCAAGGAGAGCCCCTGCAGGCTCATGAGGGTCGCATCGATCGCCAGGAAGGCGGTTGCGAAAGCCGCGAAGGCGGCGATGAACGCGATTGCGTGGTCTGCCATCATCGTCTCCGTGGTGCGGCCGATCGGGGTCCGGCGGTCACAGAAGCCACCAGAAGAATGCCGACAGAACCGAAGCCACCGCCGCGAACAGCACCGGCCCCGCCAGGCCGGATTCATCGTTGTCAGTATTTCGCACCGGCGTTGGCCTCGACTGCGTGGGCCCGGATCTGTTGACGGCCTTTGTCGGTTTGCCTATCGTCCGCTTCATGAAACCGCTTCGGAATAACATCTTCGATTCCGTAATATTCATTGGACTTGCTTTCAATGCAGTTGTAATAGCTCTAGTTGTTTATTTTTTATATTTCTAGGTTATTCTTGAATTCTGGCCTCGGAATATTGCGCAAGACGACGCCCCGCCCACGTACCCGTGCCGGGCGGGTCGGGGCAACCTCCCGGACCAGCCGGCGGGGTGGGCATGTCGCTCCCCGCGGGTCTCAAGGCGTGCCGGAAGGCGTCCGTTCGCGGCATGCAAGCCCACCCCCATGTTCTCTCGCCGCGCCTGGGCTCCACCTGCCCGCACCGCGGCACCTCCCGGCAACCGTCACTTGTTCTCCTCGCATCGGCACAATTCGCGCAGGTGGACGACCAATTCGCTGATTTCCTGTTCCGTGAGCGTGTACTTCCACCCTGGCATCAGTTCCGATTTTTGCACCGCATCGCCGCCCTCGGCGATCGCCAGTCGAAGCTCCTCATTGCTGAGCTTGGCCATTTCATCCGCGTTGGTGTGGTCTCTCGGCGACACCGCGAGCCCGCCATGGGTGTTGTTGATGCCGCCGCCATTGCCTTGCGTGCCATGGCATTGGACGCAGTAGAGCCGGTAGGTCTCCTGTGCGGTTTCCGCGCGCGGGCTGGTCAGCGAAGCCGTCGCGGCAACAACCAGCGTGAGCCCGTTCAGGAGGTAGCGGTGCCTGGCCATTCGAGGCCCCCAATCATTTCATCGACGAGATCAACAGGGCCAACAACTCGCGCTTGTCGTCGGACATGCCGATCTTCGGCATCCAGGTTTTCGGATCCCAATACTGGGGATTTTCGATTCTCGCGTAGATCCAGTCGGGATTGAGCCGCTGCCCCGCCTCGGTCAGAAGCGGGCCCGACACGCCGCCGATGACCCGCTGCCCGAACCGGGCCTGGTGGCAGCCCGAGCAGGGCAGTTGCTTGGTAAACAGCAGCCGCGCCTTGCTCATGCTGAATTTCTTCATCGGATCGACAATGCCGATCTTCATCGTGTCGTCCGTGAGGGTCATCAGATGGTCGGCGACCGCCTGCGCCGCTTCCGGACCGAGCTGTGCGGCGCACGACTTGATGGACTCCTCCGCGATCCGGTCCTTGCCCTCCTCGCTGCTGATGTGGTTGAGGAACATGGTTCCGGCGGAGCGGATTTGGCTCGGCGCCTGCAGCCAGCCGACGAGCCACTCGCGCCGGAACTTGCTGCCGGCATAGAACAGGTCCGGGGCCGGTCTCGCGATCACGCCCTCGGCGGTCGCCGGCGCCGGCCCGGTCATGTCGTGGCAGGATGCGCACTCGCCCTCGATGATCGCCTTGCCATCGACCGCGTTGGCGGCGTTCTGCCCCGCCAGCAGCAACAGCAGGCAGGCTGCCGCGGCGACAGGGAATGTTGCGTAGCGCACGTCACCCTCCGTTCGCCGCGCGAGTTCGCGGCGCCGGCTGGAACCGGACCCGACCGGCCCGGTTCCAGGCCGTGTACCCTTCAGTTGATGACGATGGTCCCCGTCATGCCTTTCTGGGCATGGGTTTCACCGTCCTTTTCCTTGATGTGGCAATGCATGTCGGTGATTGTTCCAGCCGCCACCGGCACGAACCACCATTCGCTGGTGCCTCCGGGAACGACTTCGATTTCCCGGATGTTGCCCTTGATTTCGGCGATCGCCTTGCGATCGGCGCCGATGTCGTCCATGACCTGGACCTTGCGCGTGAAGACACTGGCGGCGAGGCCGAGCGAGGTGAAGTAGTGCTTGCTGTTGCTCGGATTGTGGATCACCAGCTTGTAGAGTTTCCCGGTTTCGAAGGTCAGCGTGTCGGGATGAAAACGGTGCTGGTCGACGCCGTCCTGGCCGAGGTCGACGCGAACTTCAATTGGCTCCTGGTCGGTCATGTCGCCGACGGCGAAAGCGGCGGGCGCCCAGATCAGAGCGATGCCGACGACGCCAGCGACCATCAGTATGGTTTTGCGCATTGTTCCTTCCTCCAGTTTGGGATCGGCTGTGAGGACAGATGATGTTTCTGAAGATTCGCCGGCCTTGCCCCGATCGGGACACCTCGGACCCGGTTTCCATGTGAGTGGGTTGAGATCGAAACGGGCGCCGCGTGCACGTTGTCGACCGCCGTACACGGCGGCCCGGGCTCCCGGCTCAGATTGTGATTTCACCACGTCCCCGTCTCCATCCACTCGGGTGTGGTCATGTCGGGCTACGCCGTCTCATGACCCTCACCCGCGCCGGTCAAATTCTCGAGCGGGCGATCCTCAGTCGCCCTCGGGATCGAACCTAGCAATGGCAGGGAAGAAGAAAAATCGGGGAGTCCGCGTAACCAGGCTAAGGGAATTCCACTATTACCCGCCCAGCATGGCCGCCATTCTGACCAACTCTGCCAGAGACTTGGCTTGCATTTTGTCCATGACCCTGGCGCGGTGGATTTCGACGGTTCTTTCGCTGATCCGCAACTGGCGGGCGACGCCCTTGTTCGTTTCCCCCGCGACCACAAGATCCAGAACCTGATGCTCGCGCGGCGTGAGAAGCTGGAGGCGCTCGGCGAGTCGGCCCCGACTGGCGTTGCTCGCGCTTGAGCGGAGGCTCTCCTCGACCGTTTTCTGGACCCGGTCCAGCAGCAATTCGTTGTTGAAGGGCTTTTCGATGAAGTCCACGGCGCCCGCCTTCATCGCGTGCACCGCTATCTGCACGTCGCCATGGCCGGTCAGGATGATGACGGGCAGGTCGATCTTCTTCTCTTTCAGCATCTTCTGCATCTCGAGGCCGCTGGTGCCCGGCATGCGGATATCGAGCAGGATGCATCCCCGCGAGCCGGGCTCGCAGGCGTCGAAGAACTCCTGGGCCGAGGCGCAACTCCTCACCCCGAGACCCACCGATGCGATCAGGCCCTCGAGGAAGCGCCGCACGGCCTTGTCGTCGTCGACGACAAAGACGGTCGCTTCGGCGGTCATCTCGCCCTCGCCCGTCGGCGGGTGGCCTTGGATACGCTCGCCGCGACCGGCAGGACGAACCGGAACACGGTGCCGTTCTCGCCATCGGAGGTGGCCCACAGGCGGCCACCGTGACCCTCGATGATCGAACGGCTGATGGCGAGACCCATGCCGAGGCCGCTCGGCTTGGTGGTGTAGAAGGGCTCGAACACCTGGTCGAGAACCGCGGCGGATATTCCGCGGCCGGTATCGCCGACGGCAACCTCCACCGTGCCGTCCGCGAGTGCGCTCGTTCGGATGGTCAGGCAACGCCGCGCGGGCTTGCTCTCGGCCATCGCCTCGAATGCGTTGTGCGCCAGATTCAGGACCACTTGCTGAATCTGGATCGTGTCGGCCCACACCGGAGGCAAGGCTTCGGTGACCTCGAATTCGAGCGCGGACTCGTGCTCGCGGGCGTCCGACTGGAGCAGGTTCAGGAGGTCATGGATCACCCCGTTGACATCGATTCGCCCCCGTTCCTCGTCACCCTTGGCAATGAAGCCACGAACCCGCCTGATGATATCGTTGGCCCGTTGCGCCTGCTCGGCGATCTGTTCGACAGGATCGCGCAACGCCTGCGGCTTGGCCGCTTTGGAGGTCAGCTTGTCGAGACACATCTGGGCACATCCGGAAATGACCGTCAGCGGCTGGTTCAGTTCATGGGCGAGGCTGGTGGCCATTTCTCCCATCACGACCACGGCGCCGACCCGAGCCAGCTCATTTCGATGACTCCGCGCCTGGTCCTCCGCCCGTTTCCGCTCCGCGATCTCGTCCGTCAGCGCCTGGGTCCTGTCCGCGACCCTCTGTTCCAGCTCGTCATGCGCCCTCCTCAGCGCGTCTTCGAAGCGTCTGCGCTCGCCGATCTCGCGCGTCAGCGCCGAATTCTTGTCGGAGATATCGGCATACTGGCGCCTGATGGTCCGGTCGGCACGGCGGACAATGAGGAACAAGGTCCCGTACGAGATGACAAAAACCAGCGTCGCGCCGAAGATCAGCTCGGTGGTCGAGCGCTGGATCTTGGCAAGCAGGGGCGTGACATCGGAGTAGAGTTCGAAGACGCCCTCGATTTGGCCGTCCGCCCGCCTGATCGGCAAATAACTCTCGACCGCATCCCGATTGAGAGCGATCCCTTCGAACGTACTGAACCGGTCGCGCGAGGTGAGCTGGCTCGCCGGGGTTCCGTCCCGCGCCGCGGCAAAAAAACCGACATTCGTGCTCTTGTCCTCGCCGATCTCCACCCGCTCGGAGGAAAAGACGGTGATCCCATCGAGGTTGTAGATCTTGACCTTCAAAATCGGCAGCCCCGCCGTCACGGCCTTCAGCGCCGCGCCGATTTGCCGCGCTTCGGGGCGTTCATTGAGGACATTGCCCTCGAGGTCGGACGCCGAATTGATGTAGGTCGAAAAACGCGGCCAGATGGCGTTGGCCAGTGATCGCGCCAGAATCACATTCTGACCCTCGGCGAACGCGATCAGACGGCCGATTTCGTCCTGGCGGTGGAACACCAGGGTGGCGGCGACCACGATCACGGCGAGCGAGCTCGTGAAAAAAAAGAAGCGAACAAGCTGGAACATCGCAGTTCAATCCCCGGCGATACACGGATCAAACGTGACCCCCGCGGCGTCAGCCGATGGCGGCGATGCTAGAACTTAATCGGGCAGGCGTCATGCGGCAGATTGGACGTGCCGTGACCACTCGTTGCCAGTTTCGCGCGCGCCCTTTTGCCGCAGCGCCCCGTTTTGGGAGCCCGGCACTCAGAACCCCCTCACCGCGCCGCACTCTGACTCACCCCCGAGCCAGTCCCGGCGGCGCAATCACGACGGCCTCGAGCGCCGCGTCAGCGATGCCAGCATCATGATGGCGAGCGCGACGATGATGATTGTCAGTGACGCGGGCCGCTCGATGAAGATCGCGAATGACCCGCGCGAGATCGTCAGTGATTGCCTCAGCGTCTCCTCGGCCAGCGGCCCGAGCACCAGGGCGAGCACCGTGGCTGCCGGCGAGAAGCCGAGAAGCTTCATGAAGAAGCCGACGACTCCGGCGACCAGCATCAATGCGGTCTCGATCATGCTCGAGTGCACGCTGAAGGTGCCGATGGTGCAGACGACAATGACCGCCGGCGCGAGCAGCCGATAGGGAATCTGAATCATCCGCACAAACAGCGGAATGGCGAAGATGTTGAGCGCGAGCAGGGCGGCATTGCCGAGATACATCGAGGCGATGAGTCCCCAGGCGAATTCCGGATTCTGCGTCATCAGCAGCGGCCCGGGCCTCAACCCCCAGAGCAGGAAGGCGGCGAGAAGCACGGCGGTCGAGGCAGAGCCCGGGATGCCGAGAGTGAGAAGCGGCACCATGGCGCCGGCGGAGGCGGCGTTGTTGGCGGCCTCCGGCGCGACGAGGCCGGCCATCGCCCCCTTGCCGAACTTCTCGGGCGTGCGCGAGGACGACTTCTCGATCGTATAGGAGACGAGCGAAGCGATGGTCGCGCCGGCCCCCGGCAGGACGCCGATGGTGAAGCCGACCAGCGAGCCGCGCACCATCGTGATGCGGGTGTCGATGAAGTCGCGCGCCTCGGGCCAGAATCGCTTTTCGCGCTGGTACTGGACGATGCCGCCGGACTCGGACCGGTGGATGCCCTGAAAGAATGAATAGAAGATCTCGCCGAGCCCGAACAGTCCGATGGCAATGGGGATGAACTCGATGCCGCCGATGAGCTCGGCCGAGCCGAACGTGAACCGCTGCATGCCGGTCTCGAGGTCGACGCCGACCGTGCCAAGCGAAAAGCCGATCAGCGCGGAGATGACGCCAAGAATCCGATTCTCGCCGAGCATGACGATGAGCAGAAGCAGCCCGGCGATGGCGAACAGGAAGTACTCCGGCGGCCCGAAGCTGCGCGCGAGCTGGCTGAACAGGGGCGCGAGCAGCGTGATCAGGATCACGCCGACGGTGCCACCGACAAAGGAAGCGACGGCCTGCATGACGAGCGCCGGTCCCGCGCGCCCCTGCGTGGCCAGGGGATAGCCATCGAACGTGCTGGCGACGGTGGACGATTCACCCGGTGTGTTGAGCAGGATCGAAGTGATCGTACCGCCGTACATGGCGGCGTAGTAGATGGCCGCGAGCATCACCACGGCGCTGATCGGGTCCATGCCGAAGGTGATGGGAAGAAGGATGGCAAGCCCCGCCGACGGCCCGAAACCGGGGATGATGCCGACAATCATGCCGACGATCGCGCCGATCATCAGAAACAGAAGATTCGTCGGCGTGAGCGCGACTGACATGCCGAGCAGAAGATTGTCGAAGAGCTCCATCGGCGGGTTCCCCAGGTTGTCGGGAGCGTGGCGGCCGTATCAGCCAAGCCAGCGTTCGAGCAGTATGCCCCGCGGCACCGACGCGTTGAGCCAGACGTCGAACAGGAGATAGATGGCCGACGGCAGGAGCAGCGCGATCACGCCGTTCTGCACTGGCCGCGCGCGATTGAGGATCATCAGGATGGCAAAGATGAACGCGAACATGGCCGGGTAACCCCCGATCACGCCGAGAGCGGCGACGAACAGGGCGCTGAGTGTGGCAACGACAATCACGGTCTGGGTATGTTCGGAGCCGGCAACCGGTTCGCGCGGACGGAAGAACCCGATCGCGAGGTCGAGCACGCAGACGCAGATCAGGCCACCGCCAATGATGCGCGGAAAGAATCCGGGTCCAAGCCGCCCCGTCGAGGACAGGAAGTTGAGGTCCGTGAACGCCGCGTACGTGTAGATCGCGGATGCGAACAAGATCACGAGTGTGAACGCGATTCGCATGGCTCCCCCGGGCGGTGGGCTGCCGGAACGCTCGCGTTCCGGCAGAACCCCGGCAATTTTCGGGTTTTACTGAATCGCGCCCGCCTCGCGCAGGATATCGGCGAAAGCGTTCTGGGTGTTCTCCAGAAACGTGAAGAAATCTCCGCCGTAGCGGACATTCTCGGTCAGACTGCCTCTCTTGACGTACTCGGCCCATTCCGGGGTCACGACCACCTTCTTCATGGTCTCGATCCACCACTGTTGAGCTTCTTGAGATACACCCGGAGCAAGGATCAGGCCGCGCGGCAGCGACACGTCGTTCGGGTAGCCTGCTTCGGCGAATGTGGGCACGCCGCTGATGGTGTCCGGCGTTTTCACACCGCTGAAGGCCAGCGCGCGCATGTCCGCGGACTCGATCAGCCCCAGGACTTCGCCCGGGTTGGCCATGATCGCGTCAAGAGAATTGGACAGCAGCGCCGTGTTGAGTTCACCGGCATCGTTGAACGAGACGTATTCGAACTCGAAACCGGCCTGCTTGGCGAGCAGCGTCGGCACGATGAAGTCGACGTTGACGGCGCCGATGCCGCCGATCGTGGGTGACTGTTCCTTGGCTCTGGCAATGAACTGCTCAAGCGTCTCAACTTCGGAGTCGCCCTTGACCAGGAGCAGCAGATCGTCGGTGGCGAGGAGCGCAACTGGCGTGAAGTCGGTTGGTTTCCACGGCGTATCGGCCTGAAGCGGTGTGGTGATGAAGCTGCCGCTCGTCGTCGAGATCTGGTAGGGATCGCCGGCGTTGCTGTATACGTACCCCCAACCGACCGCGCCGCTTCCGCCTGCCCGGTTCTCCGCGGTGATATCAGCCGGGTAGAGATCGTATTTCTGCAGAATGTCGATAATGGTGCGCGCCATGATGTCGTTGCCGCCGCCCGGACCGAACGCGATCGTCCAGTCGAGCCGCTCGCTGGGGTAGTCCTGCGCATTTGCCGGGTTGCCAAGGCCGCCCGCTATCAGAACCGACGCAGTCACGGCGACGGCTCCAAAACTCCTCAATTTCGCGAGTTTGGCTTTCATCATCTTTCTCCCTTTCATTTTTCTGGCATTCCAACTCCGATGCGGCCGCCTGGTTCTGATCGCAACCCCGTGCGAGCCCGGAACGGGGCGCAATCCAGCGGGGCAAGAGCACGATCGGTGCGACACGCGTCAGTGCATGCGTTTGATAGCACAGTACGCGGCCAGACCGTCTGCTGGAAGATGACGACGTGCCGACCCGAAATGTCCCGGCGCGGCGCTGGGATCGATTGACAGGCCCTGCCGGCGGCGCCCGAAGGCGGCCGACGCGCTGATTGCGTCGAGCTTGAGCGCATCCGATTCCAATCAATCGGATCGCCGCTCTACACTTTTGATTCCGCATCATCTTTTCCGAAAGGTCGTTCCACTTTTCTTCGATCATGCTCGATCTCGCCGGCACGTTCGAGCGCGTGCGTGTGGACATGCGCTCTGGCCGCCACTTCCGCCGCCGTGCGATTCTTGATGATGCCGCATTCTCGACGGTGCCGATCTGCGCGAAGAGTTCGCGAATGAGCGAACGGACCTTCTTACGGGCGTTGAACTGATCGCCGCGGCGGCGAACCTGACGCGGATGGTCATTGCCGAATCCACCATCTGGTAGACGCCTTGCGAAAGCCGTCGCCGCCGCCCCGACGTTTCGGCGATCGCGTCACCGCTGTGCGCGATCGGTGACAGCGGCCTCATTCCGTTGACTTGATGCGGTCAAGGCGTCCGAGAGCGGACGGCGAACACCTCTGTCGGGTCGTCGGCTCGGTTCACAGTTCATTTGCGGCAATCGACGGCCTGGACCATCGCCTCCACGGCGGCGCTCGATGTCAGGCCGCCTTCGCCCACCAGCGTCCGCCAGGTGAAGAAGCTCAGCGCAAGCCGCAGGACCGGGCGCTGTTTCGCATTCAACTTGTCGCCGAGCACCTCCCGGTAGGCCGCCATCGGAGGCCCGAGCCGCATCTCGGTAATCTCCTTGGTGAGCGCGTGGTGCTCACCGTCGCGTAGCACGCATGCAGCCAGCGAGGCATTGCGCTGATACCAGCCGTAGATTGCACTCAGGCCGGCGCGCAGGCGCTCACGTTGATCCTCGATCGCGCGCCACGGATCGGCATCCGGCAGCGGATCACGTTCCATCGTCAGCCCCGAGCAGGCGAGGTACAGGCGGCGCTCATCGGGGAAATGCGCATAGAGGGTATGGCGCTGAACGCCGGCGCGTTCCGCGACCATGGTGAACGTCGTGAGTGCCGGGCCGACGCTGCTGTGCAGGTCGACCGCGGCTTCGACAATGCGGCGACGAGTTTGCGCCTGTTGTTCGGCGCGGCGCTTGAGGGTGTAGGTCCGCGTCATCCGATTTCAACCGCACACGCGTATGCATCCATTATTGACAGTCCCGTTAAGTTTCGATACACACTAACGTACCATGAAATTTGGCCGAAAGCCAGCGTCCACCCTCGATGGGTGGCGATGGAGAGCGGCAACGCATGGAGGGAGTTCATGGAAACGAAGATCAGCGAGATCGCCGACGGCATCTATCGGCTCTCGACCTATGTGCCGGATATCGCCCCGCCCGCCGGCTTCACCTTCAACCAGTTTCTGGTCCTCGGTGACGAGCCGCTGATGTTCCATACCGGCCTCAGGAAGATGTTTCCGCTCAACCGTGATGCCCTGACCCGCATCATTCCGCCGGAGCGTCTGCGCTGGATCGCGTTTGGCCATTTCGAGGCCGACGAATGCGGGGCGATGAACGAGTGGCTGGCCATCGCGCCGCAAGCCACACCCGCGCAGGGCCAGACTGGCTGTCTGGTGTCGCTCGATGACTTTGCCGATCGCGCCCCGCGTGTGTTGGCGGACGGCGAAGTGATGGACCTCGGCGGCGGCAAGCGCGTCCGGTTCATTGACACGCCGCACACGCCGCACGGCTGGGACGCCGGGGTGATGTACGAGGAGTCGACCCGCACGCTGCTGTGCGGTGACCTGTTCACCCAGCTCGGCAACGACCACGAGCTGACCACCGGCGATGTGGTCGGGCCGGCGATCGCTGCGGAGGACGTGTTCAAGTATTCCTGCCTCAACCCCGCCATGGGAGCGACGATCCGCAGCCTCTCGCAGCTCGCCCCGCGCACGCTGGCGCTGATGCATGGCCCCTCCTTTGCCGGTGACGGCGCCGCCGCCCTGCGTGCTCTGGCCGATGACTACGATCGGCGTGTCTCCGGCCGGGCGCCTGCGGCCCCCGACAGCGCGGCTGCCTGAGCGCCAGAACCGCGCAAGCTTTGCCGAGGTTGACGCCGAGCCGGGGCGCCTTCTCAAAGACGCTTGCCCACCCTGGCGAGGGCACGGCAAGCGGTGCCGTCATGGTCGACCACGAGGCACGCGAGGCACGAGCCGGGGTCCTGCCTCCATCTCCATGACCTCGGGCGGCGCGGATCGGGCCACGGCTCGCATGCCACACCGTCCTGGTCCCGGTCGTGGCTCGACCGTCACCTGGCTCGCCTCCATTTGCCGGCGTGAGCCCCATGGCTCTCGCCGCGTCGCAGTCTTGCACACACGCGAGATGGCGAAGTGTTGTGAGCGGGGGCCACGGGCTCATCGCCTTCGGCGGCGCCAAGCTGAACACAGGAAATACCGGGATGACGGCGGGATCGGAGTGTTCGGACGGGAAGGAATCTGACAGAACCAGGCTCGATGGCGTGATGCCAGGCCCGACCGGAGCAAATCCGAGCGACGGGCGCTTCAAGCTTCCCGGAACGAGCTTGTTCGGCTATCACCGGGGACGAAATTGCGAGTCATCCGGGCAATGTCGGTTAGTATGGAGCCAACGTTCGGCCGTCGGTGCGCCCGCATGTGACCGCCGATGCCCCGGTCTTGCGGGGGAGGTGCCGCGATGCTCAGGCGAATCACCAATGGAGCGCGGTGTGGGCAAGGCCGGTCATGTCCGGCATTCCGGCTGCGGCGTGGAGATACGATGTTGCGTCCCGCCGCGCGCATCGCGGGAGCGATTCTCGCGCTCGCGGTTCTGGTCCTCGCCGACGCGGCGGCTGCTCAGACCCTCGGGCGAAACGTGCTCGATGCGCTCGACCGTCTGACCGCCCTCGAGGCCGTCGGCGGAAGCGCCGCGGCGAGCCTGACCGAACGCGACCGCGCGCTTCTGTTCGCGAACAATGCCGATATCAACGCCGCCGCCCTCAACGGCGAAATCGGCGACGAGGCCTACCAGCGCGCGCAAAGCGATTTCGCGGCCCTCAACCGGGAATTTGCCGCCGACGCCGCCCATGACGCCAGGGCCGACTTCACCGTTCAGCGCCGGACGTCGGAGGTCTTCAGTCCCGGAACGGATTCCGACTACATCACCGTCGTCGTCGACTCCTCGCGGGAGATCGCCGACATGCAGGAGAGCTACAACGATCGGGTCAATGCGTTCCTCGAACGAAACGGCGTCATCGCCGAGCCGCGCGACGACTGGCACAACAAGCTCGACACCGATTTCATGGCCGATCCGCGCTATGTCACCCAGGAGCAGTTCGAGGAGATCGCGCGCCTCAACAACGATGCCTACTCGCGGCGCCATTCGGCCGAGTTCGAGCGCGTCATCCGCGAGCCGGGCGGCGGCCGCGTCGATCCCTGGCACATCGTCGCCTACACCGAGGAGATGGACGACTTCGCCCACAAGAAGCGCCGCCATCTCGACGAGGCGCTGGCCGATCCGTCCGGCTTCAGCGATCCGCGCATCCGCGCCGACGCGTTCCGCACCATGGCGCAGCAGCAGAAATACATCTCCCGCATCGAGATGGCCGAGGACTATCTGCGCGCGCAGGAGGGCCTGCCGCCGCGCGACCGGGGACCCAGGGGCTCGATCGCCAGGCTCGGCTCCAAACGCACCTACGAGAACTCCAGGACCATCCGCGACGCCTACCAGGTCTCCGACCAGTCGCTCTCGAACGCCATCGCCAACGTGGTCGAGACCATGGCGGAGGTCAGCCGGACGAACGATCAGTTCGCCAACAGCGCGGTCGACGACATCACGGCGCTGATCACGCGGCTTCCCGATGACCAGCGCGGCGCGATCCTCGAGCGGCTGCGCCGGGCGGGAAGCACGGATCTCGCCGACCGGGTGGCGGCGGCGCTGGCGGGGCGGAACGCGCCGGACCCGACCGGCGGCCCGCCGGGCGGGCGCGACGAGCTGCCGCCGCCGGACGACCGCGACTTCGACAACGTGGTCCTCGCCCTGCCGCCGGGCGCGGCCCCGGCCGGCATCGAGGAAGCGCCTCTCGCGCTTCCCGGGCGAAGCGAATACGCCGGCCTTTACATCGATGCCGCGAACGGGATCGCGCGCGAGCAACTGGCGCTGCCCGCTTCGATCGAGGACGGCTTCGTCCTGCCCGAGGTCGAGGAGGTGAGCGACGAGATCGGGCGCGAGCGCTCGCCGCTGTGGGACCGGCTGAAGGGCGAGATGGGCCAGCGGCTGGGCTCGCTCGCCGCCGATCTCGACACCGAGACGATCTATCGCGCGGTCGACGAGCAGAAGCTGCGCGAAGCGCAGGCGATCCGCGCGGCCTATGCGACTTTTGTCGCCGCAATGCCGAGCCGGGCCCAGGACAGCCTGATCGAGGCCGAGACCTTCTATGACGCCCACGCTGCCGATATCGGCAAGCTCAGGTCGATGCTCGGCCAGATGCGGCTCCTGTCGACCGCCGCGCGCGCCTATTACGACAAGGGCGCGAAGGGGCTCGTCGAGGTCGGCTTCCTGGTCGGCTGCAAGAGCCTGATGCAGAGCGCCGCCGAATTCGGCGCCGGCGCCGCGGCCACCACGTTCGGCGCCGCCGGCTACTACCTCGCCAGCGCGGCGGGCACCAGGCTCGGCGATGCCATCTGCGGCAAGTTCGCGTGGTTCCTGTTCACCGAGAAACGCGGAGAAAGCTGGCTGACCGGCGAGGTCGTGTATGCCGCCGACCCGGTCGTCAACGAATGGGTCAGGATCCTCTACACCGGCGAGATCATGGCGGGCGTCGACCGGCCGGACCTGCCGCCGGGGATCGACTTCTTCTACGCCGAGCGGGTCAACAATCCGCGCCAGATCTTCCGCAAGTTCCCGTCCCAGCCGGTGTTGCACGCCGCGCTGCAGAAGCACTGGCGCACGCTTTACACCGAGCATCCCGAGCTTCAGGAGGTGCTCGACGTCGCCAACAGCGAGATCGCGCGCAAGGTGTGGGACCGGATCTATACGGTCGCCGGCGAGACGCTGGCCCAGGCGATCCGCGAGAAGCTGGAGGCCGAACCGAAGCCCACGCTCGCCGGCGCCTCGATCATCGACTATTTCCGCCAGGGCACCATCGCCTGGCCGCCGGCGGGCGACCGCCGCGCCGCGCCGACCGTGATCCGGGCCGCGAGCGACAGCCTCGGCATTCTCGAGCCGGAAAGCCGGACCGAGGTGCTGGCGCGGCTCGGCGTTCTGGGGCTCGCCGGGCTCGACGAGACCGTCGATGTGAGTTGGCAGATCACCGGACCGGGCCTTGCCGGCGAGGTCGAGGAGGAGGATCGGCTTATCGTCCCGTTCGCGAAGGACGAGACCGATCCCGCCTCCGATCTGTTCAAAGTCGCGGAAAGCCGGTTCGAACTCGACATCGATCCCGAAAGGTTCGAGGCGGGTGAGGACTACAGCCTCATCGCCCGCGTCGAGGGCACCGACGAGACCTTCCGCTATCCGTTCACCGTCGCGCCCCAGGAGGTCCATTTCCTGGTCTCGATCGAGGGCGAGGGCTATACGGCCAATTTCGACTACGCGGCCGAGGAGAGGACCGTCGACGCGGACGGCACCGTGTGGATCAGCAAGAGTGGCGCCTATGTCGGCTGGAAGGCCGCCGGGCTCCACGAGATGTGGATGACGCTGAAGGTCGGCGAGGATCACGACCGGGCCAAGGAGAACCTGCGCCGCTACATTCTGTCCGGCGTCTGCCGCAGCCCGTTTCTCACCGGCGGCGGGGGCGATCCCTCCGCCGAGGCAGGCGGCATGCCACGCGGCTACGTGCCGATCGTCTGGCAGCGCGGCCCGAAGATCGTGACCGTGGCCGGGCCGTTCCGGGCGCGCGAGGAGTACCCGGCCCAGCTCCGGCGCACATGGTCCATTATCGAGAAGCAGCGGCCCGACGGCTCCTACATCCTGATCAAGGATCTCGCCGCCAAGGTGAAGGACCTCGCCGATTGCGGCGGCGCCTGCTGCGCCGTCCAGTGCACGGACCCGTACCACTGTGACTAGTGGAGCGAATTTGACATTTGAGTCCCGGTTGCTGCCAAGCTCGTGCTCAAATGTCAAATTCAAAAGCTCCACTAGATTCAATAACAAGCTAGTGGTCCTCATGATTGCGACATTTGCCAGGGCGGGTGCAGCGAAGGGAGGCAAATGTCGCAATCGGACCACTAGAACGACAACATCGCCCGGGTGGGCCGGGTTGTGCGGCGCCGGCCTCGCCGCGCTCGTCGCCGGGCTTGTCCTCGCGCCGCCCGCGTTCGCCCAGTCCGGTTCGGCGCCGTCCGGGTGGCGCCAGTCTCTCGCCGGCAAGGTCGGCCACGTGACCGGAACGCTCGAGCCCCGGTTCACCCTCGATGAGCCGCAGCCGTCCGGGGACGCGCCGGCCGGTGTCGGCGGTGCCGGCGCTCCGGAGGGCGGCGAAGCTGGAGAGGGGGGTGCCGAAGCGTCCGCCAGAGGCATCGACCCGGCAAGTCGCGATCATGCGGCGCTGATCCTCGAATGGCTGCGGGTCGCCGAACCGGCGCCCAATGCGACCGAGGGGGCCCGGTTCCGCTACAGCAACTCGGGGGCGATGATCGGCACGACACGCGACGGCGGCATCATCACCGCGCGGCACGATCCGCCGGCGCCCGATCCGGTGTGGCTGTGGGCGAACCGGCGCGGCCTCGACTCGGTCGATCACTGCACCATGGAAGAGTATGTGACCGCCCGCGCGGGCGGCGGGTCGATCGCGGGCTGCGCCGGCCGCTACCGGGGCGATGGCGCCGTCGCCGCGGGCGCCGGGCCGGGCGGCGAGGGCGCGGGTTCGGCCGCGCCGGACGCCGCGGAGGCGGCGCTTGCCGGGACCTGGGAATTCGGCCGCACCGACGGCACCGTCCTCTGCACCATCACCCTCGGCCGGGAGGCCGGCGCGCACGGGAAGGTCATCGGCGCCTGCCATCCGAACGAATCGTTCTGGACGCTGGAGGGCAATGTCCTCGTGTTCCTCGATTCTTCGGGACGGGTCACGAGCCACCTGTCGCGCGCCGGCGAGGGGGAGTGGACCGGCCCCTATGTGCTCGAGCCGCAGCGGCGGATCACCCACTACATCCGCCGCGGCGCGGGAGCGGCGGAGCCGGGGACCGGGGCGGACGCCGGGACCGCGGCCGAAACCGGCCCCGTGGCGGCGGCCTTCGAGCCCGGCATCGACCGCATGGGCGGGGATTACCGGAGCTTCGACCTCGATGCGCCGGACCCGCGCCTGTGCGAGGCCCAGTGCCTTGCCGAGGATCGCTGCCGGGCCTGGACCTATGTGGTTCCGGGCCATCAGGGGCCGTCGGCGCGCTGCTGGCTGAAGTCGGTGGTTCCGGCGCCGAGACAGAGCGAGTGCTGCACTTCCGGCGTGAAGGGCGGAGCGCGCGAGACGGCGGCGGACGCGCCCTTGCCACGGCCGGGAACGGCCGGCGAGCCGGCGGTGGGCGAGGACGCATCCGGCCGTCCTTCCTATTTCGTTGGGGTCTGGGCGCTCGATGAGCGTGCCTGCACGGGCGGCGCTCGCGCGAAACGGAACACGGGCCAGTCGGGCGGCATCGGCGATGCCATCGCCGAGGGAATCGAGGAGGGCCTCGAGCAGGCGTTCCTCGCGGTCGCGCTGAGATTCGCCGCGGACGGCACCTATTCGATGGTCAATCTCGCCTCCGGCGAGGAGACCCGCGCCGGAAGCTGGAGCTTCGAGGGGGACATCCTGGCGACGAAGAGCGAGACCGAGGGGATCCAGAGCGGTGCGGTGAGGGTGGCCGAACGGCTCCCGGGCCGGTTCGATGTGGTCGATACCCAGTCGCAGTCGGGCGCGAGCTTCTGGCGCTGCGAGGGGCGGTAGCCGCGGCCTTGCAGCAAGTCGCCCGGATGGAGCGAAGCGAAATCCGGGGCTGAAGCGATAATACCGGTGGCGGAAACGATTGATACCAGCGGCAGAGAAGATTGACTCTTATCGTCACCCCGGCGAAAGCCGGGGTCCATTGGCGGATGCGACATGTGGTTGACGGGCCAATGGATTCCGGCTTTCGCCGGAATGACGACGGGGTCTGTCGAACGGTCGGTATCAAACGCCGCTGGTATGACCCATATCGTCACCCCGGCGCCGGATCGGGGTCCGGGGCAGGCTCCAGCCGGGGTCCATTGGCATCGGCATCAGTCTCGCGCCGGCGCCAATGGATTCCGGCTTGCGCCGGAATGACGACCGGGTTGGTCTGACGGTCAGCTCGTAGCCCGGATGAAGCGATAATGCGCTTCCAGCGCCGGTCCGGTCGTGCGGGCATTATCCGACATTGCTGCACGATAGACCGATTCGCCGACGCTGGGGGCTCCGCCCCCAGACCCCCGAGGTAAGGAGGTAAAGATTCAGGGGATAAGCGTTCTGGCAACTCGGAACCCGCTGCTGATGCTGCGGCTGCCAGCGATGAGCCTGATGCGGTTGTCGGATCGCAGGCCCCACGGTTCGTCGTACCAGGAGCCGCCACGCAAAACGCGCTGACTGCAATTACCGGTTGTGCGTGCCGAGCCCTCGCCCGGTGCGCTGGCGTAACTGTCGTCCCAGCAGTCTTCCACCCATTCCCAGACATTGCCGTGCATGTCGTGGAGGCCGAAGGCATTGGCGGCGAACGTCCCGACAGAAACTGTTTGTTCTCGATAAGACCCCTTGCGAGAGCCGCCATACGTGTAGTTGCCATCGAAATTCGCCTGATCGGTGGTGATGGTTTGCCCGGTGTAAAACGGTGTCACCGTTTCGGCCCGGGCCGCATATTCCCATTCCGCTTCGGACAGCAGCCGATAGCCTTTGTCGGTCTTGCGCGCGAGCCACGCGACATACGCACGTGCATCGTCCCACGACACATGGATCACCGGACGTCGGCCGCGGCCCCAGCCTTCATCGCCCGGTCTGTAGTTATTACATCCGCCGTCCGCCACGCACGCGTCCCACTCGGAAAATGTCACCTCGAACTTGCCGACCGCGAATGGCTTGGCGATGGAGACCGTGTGCTGCGGTCCCTCGTCGTTGCCGCGATCGGTCTCGCTTGCCGGTGATCCCATCAACAATGACCCCGCCGGAACGACGACCATCTGCGGGCAGGCATCGCAGTCCTGGAACTCATCGCCCGGCTTGGGCCCGCGGTCGGGCGATGACTGGAGCTCCGGTTCTGCCGGGAACACTCCGACCGCGACCCGGTCCTCAAGCTCCTTCAGCCGCTCGAGCCGGCTCGCCGCGAGCCGGGCGTAGAAACTGTCAGGAAATGCCGCGATCAGCGCCTCGAGGTCGGAAGCGATGTCGGTATCCTTTACCGCATTCCACGCCTCTCCCGCTTCGCTGGGGCCCGCAGCCGGATCAGCCCGCGCGCCATTGCCGCCGGGCACACCGCCGCCGGCCGCCGCCGCGAGGACGATCTCCTCGCCGCCGAGCGAGCCGTAGATGAACGGCTCCTGAGCGCCGCCGGTCGCCGCGCGCACCTCGTCGCGCACCCGGCCGAACAGGATGCGTACATCGAGGCCCGGCGTCGCCAGATGGTTGATGAGCGCGGCCGCATAGGGGCTGTTCGCGCCGTCGCCGTCCTCGGCCACCGTGCCCTCGCGCGCCGCATAGGCGATAAGCGTGTCGCTGCCCTGGGGCTCGACGCGGGCGAGCCCTCGGCCGATCGACCGCGTCGCGCCGGCGACATCCATTTCAGGCACGAACGGATTGTTGCGGCACGCATCAAGGATCACCAGCTTGAGCTTGCCGGCGCGGTTCAGCGCATGAAGCGCGGTCGAGAGCGCCACCGCCTCGAACTCGACATCGTCGACATGGGCGAGCGTGGCGTCGGTCGGAATCAGATAGTTGGTGCCGCCGACCTCGATGCCATGGCCGGCGAAATAGACCACTGCGATGTCGGCGCCGGCGGCGGTGCGGGTGAACTCGCCGAGCGTGGCGCGCATCGCGCCATGGTCGAGGTCGAGCGCCAGTGTCACCTCGTCAAAGCCGATCTCTTCCAGCGCCGCCGCCATGTCCGCGGCGTCGTTGGCCGGGTTCGCCAGCCGCGTGACCTGCTCGTAGTCGGAATTGCCGATGACCAGCGCGACCCGCTTTTCGGCCAGCGCCACGGGCGATGTTGCCATCCCCGCCAGGGCTAGCAACATCGCTGAGACAATCGCGCGCATCATGGCGGTCGCTCCCATGCTCGCGGGCTCGGGCAAATAGCCTAACAATGGCCGGAATGTGGCGCAAACTCGGCTGAATGTCCGCTGAACGGGACGCGGCCGGCGTCGGCGGGTTGATGCGGGGTGGCGGCAGATTTGGCCGGATGGCCTTGAGTCCACGCCCGATCGATCGACGCACGATGCGTGCAGATTGTCTGGTCGAGCGATGCGGGACCGGGCAATGGCCCGGGCCGGAAAGTGCCGCATCTCCAGTCTACGCGCCGGTCGAACCTGTTTTGCGGAAGGCGGTCGAGCAGTCCCGATCCGGCTGCGCGGCTGACGAGGGGCCAGCAGCCAAAGGCCAATCTCTCAGGTTTCAGGACTCGTTCCCCGAACCATCCGGCGAGCTGGCCGGTGTCGCGTCTTGCGCGCTTTTCCATGCCAACTGGTCGAGCACGGTCTTCAGCCGAGGAGCTGCAAAGTCGATGAACGCGCGTGTATTGGGCGCGACGAGCCGCGCATGCGGGTAGACCAGGTGAACGGGGTGCGGCGGCAGCGCGAAGCTGTCGAGCACCGGCGCCAGCGTTCCGGCGCGGATCTGGTTGCTCACCATGTAGGAGAGCGCGATCGTGATGCCGTGCCCCATCTCGGCGGCCTGGATGGCGGCGACCGCGTCGTTGATTTCGAGCGTCGGATGCAGGCTCACGCTGCCCGGCTTTCCCCCATTCAGAAATCGCCATTCCCGATTGGGCATGAGGGCCGTGAACGAGATCACGGAATGGCGCCGCAGGTCCGCCGGAGAGGCGGGCGCGCCGCGTCCGGCGAGGTAGTCCGGGCTCGCGACCAGCAGCCGATGGACCGCGCCAACGCGCCTGGCGATCAGGTTCGAATCCGGCAGGTGCCCGATGCGCACGGCGACATCGATTCCTTCCTCGACAAGGTTCACGACCCGATCGAGCAGGAGGACGGACGCCGTTACCCGCCGGTGCAGGTCGAGGAATCCGCACACGACCGGTGCCAGCGCGGATCGGCCGAACGTCACCGACGCCGTGATGGTGAGGTGACCGTGCGGCATTGCGGCCTCGCCGACCGCCTCCTTCGCGGCCGTATCGAGATCCGTGAGGACGCGCCGTGCGCTTTCAAGGAAGCGCTGCCCGACATCGGTGATCGTCAGGCTCCGGGTCGTGCGGTTGAAGACGCGCGCGCCAAGCCGGTCCTCGAGCGCCGAGACGGCGCGCGTCACCGCGGGCGGCGACAGGCGCAACCGTTCGCCGGCCTTGGCCAAGCTGCCGGCATCCGCCACCGCGACGAAAACCTCGATCTCATGCAAGCGGTCCATCCTTTATTCCTCCTAACGGAATAAAGTGTTGCGCATTTCGCGTATTCTTTCAATCGGCGCGATGAGCCAAATTGCGCTGAGCGGGGCTGTGGAGCACCGCACCACCAGTACGAAAGGACGTATTCCATGGCTCGTGTTGCCGTTATCGACCCGAAGACCGCCACCGGCGAGGCCAGGCAGCTTCTCGACGCTGTCCACAGCGGTCTCGGCATGGTTCCAAACTTCATCCGCGTGCTGGCGAATTCGCCGGCCGCGCTGAGTGCCTTCCTGGGCATCCATGGCATCGCCGGGGCGGGCTCGCTCGAACCGAAAACGCGAGAGCGCATCGCGCTCGCCGTCGCCGAGCAGAATGCCTGCCGGTACTGCGTATCCGCGCATACGGCGATCGGCCGCAAGGTCGGTCTCGACAATCAGGAGATGCTCGCCAACCGCGTGGGCCGGTCTTCGGACACCAAGGCGGAGGCCGCGCTGACCTTCGCCCGCGCGCTGGTCGAGCACACCGGCCAGGTGAGCAAGGCCGAGTTCGACGCGGTGCGCTCGGCAGGTCACTCCGACGCCGAGATCATCGAGATCATCACCCATGTCGCGATGAACATCTTCACCAACCTGCTTGGCAAGGCGACCCAGGTCGAGATCGACTTCCCCGAAGTCCAGCTGGGCGAGGCCGCCTGACCACACGCGAGGCGACGTGGCGCGGCTTCGGCTGCGCCACCTTTCGCCGCGACAGACCGAGGAAGATCCAATGAACCAAATCGCTCAAACCGGCGCCCGCCCGCCACTGCCGCCCTTCACGCACGAGACCGCGATCCAGAAGGTGCGGATGGCGGAGGACGCCTGGAACACGCGCGACCCGGAACGGGTGTCGCTCGCCTATGCCGAAGAGAGCCGCTGGCGCAACCGCGCCGAGTTTCCGACCGGCCGCACTGAGATCGTCGCCTTTCTTGAGCGCAAGTGGGCGCGCGAGCTGGAGTATCGCCTGATCAAGGAGCTCTGGGCCTTCGCCGGGAACCGCATCGCGGTGCGCTTTGCGTATGAATGGCGCGACGACGCCGGGAACCGGTTCCGCAGCAATGGCAACGAGAACTGGGAGTTCGACGAACACGGCCTGATGCGGCTGCGCTTCGCCAGCATCAACGACCAGCCGATCCGCGAGAGCGACCGGAAGTTCCACTGGCCGCTGGTGCCCCGCCCCGGGGATCACCCGGGCCTCTCCGATCTCGGCCTGTAACGCGCGGGGCGCAGACCCGCAGGAGGACGTCATGTCACATCATTTCGCCGATATCGCCTTCACGCCGACGGTGAGGAAGGTACAGGAGGAGCAGGGAAGCCGGTCTTCCTACGCCCGGATCGAGGGCGTGCCGGAGGCGGTGAACCATCGGCTCAGCGAGACCGAGACCGGCTTCATCGCGGCGCGGAACTCGCTCTACATGGCCACCGTCAGCGAGACGGGCTGGCCCTACATCCAGCACCGCGGCGGGCCGACCGGCTTCGTGCGCGTGCTCGACGAGCGCACGATCGGCTTCGCGGATTTCCGCGGCAACCGCCAGTATGTCAGCGTCGGTAACCTGATGACCGACGACCGGGTGTCGCTGTTCTTCATGGACTACCCGAACCGGGCCCGTCTCAAGCTGTTCGGCCGCGCCCGGATCATCGGGCTGGACGACCAGGCCGTCCTGTCGCGCCTCGAGATGCCGGACTACCGGGCACGCATCGAGCGGGGCTTGATCATCGCGGTCGAGGGCTTCGACTGGAACTGCCCGCAGCACATCACCGAGCGCTACACGCTCGAGGAGGTACGCGCCATGACGGCGCCGCTGACGGCCCGGGTCGCCGAGCTCGAAGCCGAGCTGGCCCGGCGCGCTCAGCCGCAGCCGGCGCCAGCGCAATAAGGTCCGTCATGCCGGTGGCGCGGCCGCCGATAGACGGCGATAGGGTGCCGAGATTCGACTCGGGAAAGCCTCTGGTCGACGGGCATCGCTTCTGACCCTCGCCGCGATCGAGCCGGAATCCGAGCTCATCTCCTCCTACTGGCTTGCGTCGCTGGACGGCGCCGCGTTGCCGGCGCCAGCCGCCGGCCAGTACCTGCCAATCGCGGTCGATGTGCCCGGGTTCGGCGTGCTGCGGCGAACCTATACAATCTCGGCCTATGAAGCCGGTCGCTACCGACTGAGCATCAAGCGCGAGCGCCTGCCGGATCAGCCGCCGGGCGGGTCAGCAATCACATTCATGACCATTGGGCGGTGGGCCATCAGATCATGGCCGTCTTCGCGATGCCAAGCCTCTCCGCGAGAAGGTCTGTGGACTTGAGGACGGTCCCGCGGATGTCGCGGATTAAAGGGCGCCCGTGGACTGCACGAGGATCAAGACGATGGTTACCGGCACGACAAGTCGGACCAGCCACAGCCAGGCGACGCCGATTCGGCTCGGGCCAAAGTCCGCGTCTTTCAGGAGAAGGTCGCGCTCGATCCGCCAACCGACATACAAGGCAGTCATGATACCCGTTATGGGCAGCAGAACGTTGGAGACGCTGTAATCAATCGCCTCGAGAATGCCATGGGTCCCGACGCGGACATGGCTCAGGAGCCCGTAGCTGAGCGCCGAGGGCAACCCGAGGAGAAACGCACATGCTCCCATCGCGGCCGTGGCACGAAATCTGCGGAACCTCCACCGGTGGATGAGAACCGCGACCGGAATCTCGAGCAGCGCGACCATCGAGGTGATGGCGGCAGTGGCAAGGAGCAGGAAGAACACAGTGCCAAGCACTCGGCCCGCCGGCATCTCGAGGAATATCTGCGGCAGTGTAATGAAGGTGAGCTCGGGGCCGGCGGCCGGATTGCCGCCCAGCGCAAAGACAGCGGGGAAGATCGCAAGCCCGGCCACGATCGCAAAAAGGCTGTCGCCGACCGCGACCATGGCGCCCGACGCCGGCAGCGAGAACGCCCGCGGCATATAGCTCCCATAGGTGACGAAGAACGCCATCCCGAGGCCCAGGGAGAAGAACACCTGACCGAGTGCGGCGGCGTATACCCCGGGCTCCCGCAGCGCCGACCAGTCGGGCTCGAACAGAAAGGTGACTCCCCCACCCGCGCCCGGAAGTGTCAGGGCGTAGCCGGCGAGCGCGAGAATGATGATCGCGAGGAACGGGATCAGCAGCCGGTTGACACGTTCGATGCCGCGCGTGACGCCGCCGGCTACGATGAACATCGCCACCATCAGCGTCACCGCCTGCCAGGCGAGCGGTTCTCCCGGATCGGCGATGAACCGGCTGAAATATCCCCCGTAGTCCTCGCCCGCGGCGCGCCATAAGGAGCCGGCGCCGGCGCCGACGAAATACTTCAGCGCCCATCCGGCGATGACCGCATAATAGCTGAGCAGCAGGGGCGCCGCGATGACACCCAGCCAACCCACGAAGCGCCACGAACTCGCCCGGTGCGCAACTTCAAAAGCCGTGATTGCATCGCCCCGGCTTCGGCGCCCGAGCGCAAGCTCGGCGACCATCAACGGAACGCCGACGAGCAGAATGAAGGCAACATAGATGAACAGGAATACGGCGCCGCCGTTCTCGCCGGCCACATAGGAGAAGCGCCAGATGTTGCCAATTCCGACGGCGCCGCCGATCGTAGCGAGCACGAAACCGGTCCGGCTGGTCCACTGCTCCCGCGCCATGCTCGCCCCGTCATCCGGCATTTGATATTTGTAGGCCATTTCCAGGTGCGCGGAAGGGCATGCGTCTCGCTTTGGCGGCGCCGCAAGAAGCTCGGTATCGGCCATGGGGCCGAGCTGACCGCCGGGGTCCAACAACCCCGCTGGCCACTTCATAGCGGCGGGCCGCTATCTTGTTGGCTCCCACCAGCGTCACTCTGGATCTGGTTATTGCCGACGGTGCGTGGGCGGGACGGCGAGTACGTCCACCGGCGATGTTCGCAGCACCTGCTCGGTGGCACTTCCAATAAAGAGCTTCGCAAGCCAGCTCCGGTTGTGGGTCGCCATGACGATCAGATCCGCCTTTTCCTCTTCTGCCGCCTTGAGGATCTCATGGGGCGCCGTTGATGCCTCGTGGCGGACGATTGGGTCGATTTGTTTGAGCTTCGCCGAGACCAGAAAGTCCGACAGACGAGCGCGCGTTGCAGCTTGCCCGCCAACATCAACTGGAGCTGCGGGTTCTGCACGTAGTCGCAGCTCACATCAGATCCGGACGCTGGCGCATCCGCCGAACAAGCCCTGAACGAGCAGGTTCGGGAGGCAGCCGGTGACATTGACGTGACCGATTGCACCGCGGTTGGTGAGCCTTCCACCGAAATCCTTCGTGAGGCGGTTGCCTGGTCGGCAGAGCTTATTGTGCTGGGCGCCGAGCGGGACGCCAGCGCCGAGAGCATGTCGGGGCGCGCACCAAGATTCGGTAAACTGGCTGACACGGATAGGGATCGAGCAAGCATGCCTGGGCCGCGGATTCATTGGCGCGAGGCGGATACAGACGAACTCGACGATGGATCTTGCTTGCGAGCCCGCTGCTGGAACGGCCGGTGTGCTGTCATCTGTTGTCGCCGATCCGCGCAACAGGCGACGTCGGTGCACCTCACGTCAGTGACACAGATTGTGAGGGGTTTCGGATGCCGGCTCGTTGGCGGAGGTGCGATTGCGCACGGGGCCCGGCGTCCGGAAGCCTCCGGGGAAGGAACCCGCGGGATCGGGGGCACGGTCTATCGGGATTTGAAGGTCAAGCGTCGGCCGATTGGGTTACGCGTGCACCGCCTGCCCCAACATCTAACCACGTTGTAACCGCGGCCTTCCGCACGCCCTTCGGACAGCCCTGACGGGCCTCTTGGCAGAACGCCAGTACCCGCGGAAGTCCGCGGGCTTCGGGCATTTTCGACCGAACGCTGACAGGACCCGCTCAGGGTTGGGGATGCCTCACTGGCCGGCGCCAAGTCCGAGCTTTTCCGTGAGCGCCCCGATTACCGCGTCGGTGTGGTCGTTCCAGGCGGCCGAGGCTTCGCCGTCGAGGACGTTCGACAGGTTGTCCGGCTCGTCGAGATTGCGCCGGGCCACGAAGTAGCTCCATGTCGTTGTCTTGGCCCACAGGGCGCTCAGCCAACGGACGTGGAGCGGATCGACGCTCGCCGGCACCACGACCTGCATGGTACGGCTCATCGGATCGTCGGTCATGCCGACGTCGGCCGCGGTCGGGACATCGTTGTCGCGACCGCGCAGCCGCGTGTTGCCGGTCACCAGGATCATGTCGACCTCTTTGGCCTTCTGCAGGTTGGTCAACTGTTCCATGTCGGCGACCGTGATGTCCGCGTCGCAGCCGACGACCGCAGCGGTCCGCGCCGCAACATCGCCCGCATCGACGTGGCCGATCGCCGCTTTGTCGTAGAGGCCGCCGAGCCCCTGGACATCCATGTAGTAGGCGAATGTCAGGTCGAGGCGGTCTCCGGGCGCGCCGCCGGCGTATCGGACCTCGCCCGGATGGTCTTTGATCTGCCGGACCAGCGCCTCCCAGGTCGGCTCCCAGCCAGCCTCCTTGCACTGGACGACCACGAAGCGATGATCCTCAACGGTGACGACCTCGGTCAGATCATCGAGACCGACGCCGATGTCCTGGGTAACGGAACCGGTGTGGAGGGTGATAAGGTCGTCCGGGCTCTCGAATATGACGTTCACGTAGCCTTCGCCGCCGCCCTCGGCTTCGGCGGCGTGCTTCAGCGCGTCCCAGCTGCCGTAGGTCGCGAAATCCGGACGAAACTCGACGTTGATCTTGACCGGCGAGTTCGAGATCGAGAATTCGAACAGCCGCTGCGCCAACACGCCGGCTGCGCTGTCCTCGGCGCCGGCGGCGACCACGGTGATCGGCCCGGCAGGGAAGCCGTCCGGCAGCGGCTGCAGCTTGCCACCGGCGAACTCGGGCTCCCAATCCTGTGCGAGCGCCGCATCGCTCGCCAGGCCCCCACAGGTCGCGGCGAGCAGCAATCCGAGCACGGCGGCGCCAGATGCGGCGTACTTCATGTCCGCTTCCCTCCCGTTCGCGCGGCATCGGCGAATGACGCGCCGGTCCGCTCTCATTGCAGGCCGGTCGATCAAACACCCGGCCGGGTGATCATGCGCCGCCAGGATCGATGTGCCAAACGCAGAATTGCCGACATGGACCGGATGACCGTCCCGATTGCGCCGATATTGGGGCGACAGGCCGAACGCGGCAAGCGACCGGTGGCCATTCACGTGAAGGGTTTCGGATGCCGGCCCGTTGGCGGAGGCGCGGCCGCGCACCAGCGGCAGCGCGGCTGCCCATCCGGACCCGGGATCGTCGCGCTCATGGATCACGCCTTCAGAAAGGCGAGGCGATCGTCGGTGCGGCCCGGTGCGACTTCAAGAATGTCGGCGCCGACCACGCCTTCGACAACGAACGGGTCCTGCTGCACACGCGCCTCGACATCGGCGCGCGAGGCATTGTGGCCAATGATGGCTCCACCCGCGTTCGGCCGGAGACTGCCGGCCAGCAGGAAGACACCATCATCGAAGCCGCGTTCGAGCCAGGCATTGTGCCCGTCCATGAACTGCGGCGCCTTCGTCTTGTCAGCAAATTTGAGCGTTATGATGAACATGGTTCCATCAAGCGGGTCGGTGTGAAGCAGGTCGCGGAATCGGCGATCCAGTGGGGCGCTGTGCGTCGAGCCATGCGTCCATGTCCTCGACCTCGCGGCGTATGAAGTCTTCGTCGCGGAACGCGGTGGCGAGCGTCGCAACTCCCTGGCTTCGCATCAGGATGTGCAGCGCGAGCGGATCGGCGTCGGCGTCGCGGCCCATCGCTGCGAATTGGCGCGCGAGCCAATTGCGAAACACGGAGAAGAGCTCGGCAGCGTCGCCCTTGGAATCATGATCGAGCTTGGCAAGTTCGTAGGAGAGCGTGCCAACGGGACAGCCATGCGCCATGATCTTCGAACGGTTCATAATAAGGATCCGGATAAAGCTGCGGATGCGGTCGGCAGGTGTTGCGCCGTCGGTCTCCCATGCGTCGAGCATGGCCTGCGTGTTCGCCATGCGAAGGGCGATCACTGCGCGGAGAATCTCGTCTTTCGTCTTGAAGTGATAATAGAAATTGCCGCGCGAAAGCCCAACCGCTCTGGCGATGTCCGCGAACGATGTCGCCTCGAAACCATGCTCGTAAAAGAGCCGGTCAGCAGCCTGCACGATCTGCTGGCGGGTATCGCTCGCCCCCATGACGGTTATCCCTTTCGCCGGACATTGACTACAACCGAAAGCGGTGACGCATATCGGCGCAGGACATTTGACCTACACACCTTCTAGGTCAAATGTCCTACACAGTCAATCTCGCCGACTCTGGCCTTTTCTTCGCCATGGCCGCGCGGCGCCAACCACTTGCCGAACCGAACCACGGGCGGACAATCTCCCGATCGGCCGGATTGGCGCAGCTCCGGTGCACGCCGGGCGCCCTGATCGAGTCGACCTCGCGGGCCGACAGCGCACGCTTCCTCGCCATGGCCGTCTGCCATGTCAGGACGGCAAAGCCATGCTTGCCGCCGGCCGACAGTCCAGTCTTCACGACAGACGGTAGGGCAGACGGCTGAACGAAACGCCAACGGCGCGGGATTCAGCGGTTCTTGTTCGACAAGGGCCGCTCCGCGGGATTCGAAGTGCCCTAAACGGTGGGAAACGCTCGCCAAAAGTGGCCGATTGTCGCCGTTGGTACAACGTGTGACGACCAACTGAGGCCGCAATGATGGCGGAGGGAGAGTCAGGACCAAGGTCCCAGTTCCCGCGGGGTACGCGCGCCGCTTGTTGCACGACAGACGGCACGACAGACGAATGCGACCATTAGTGGGGCTGAGTTGGGCATTCGCTAACCAATTGATCGAACAGGGTTCATTCCACTGGACTAGCCGCCCAGATGTAAGCGTTGGTCGGCCCCAGGGAAGTGTCGAATCGGGCGGCGCCAGAACCTGGAGACGACGCGATGCCCAAGACTGCAACGCCCCGCAATCCCGCCGCCAAGCGCCGCTCGCCGAAGACCCAGCCCGCGCCGAAGGCGCCGCGCGTCACCAAGCACCAGATCGTCGTCGACCTGCTGAAGCGCCCCGAGGGCGCCTCGACCCAGGAACTCGTGGACGCGACGGGCTGGCTCCCTCACACGGTCCGCGCGGTGATCAGCGGCATCAACAACGGACGCAGCGGCAAGCGCGAGATCCAGCGCCATCCGATCGAGAGCGTTCGCAAGGACGGCGCGACCGTCTATCGCATCATCGAGCCGGCCGCCTGATCGCACGCTGACCGCCATCGAGGCCGCTCGCGGTGAGGCGGGCGGCCGTCGCCGTTGGAACTGTGCCCAGCCAGCGACCCACCTCGCACGCCCGAATTCGAGACGACGCCCTGCACACGGGCCCCACAATTGCCCGGAGCCGTCCCTGGACGGGCCCCATGCCCCCGCCGGGAAGCGTTCAAGCCGTTTCGCAAGGTCGAGATGTCGCGCAACCGAGAAACCGGCGGCACCGGATTGGGACTCTCGGTCGCAAGAACGATCGTGCTCGCCCATGGCGGTCAGATTACGCTGACGAACCGAATAGGAGGCGGCCTCAATGTCGAGGTGCACCTTCCGCACTGAAGCAACGACGTCGCCTTTGTTGAGCGGGCGCGCAGGGCCCAGCCGGGAATTGGAAACACGATGAAGGAATCACTTATCGTGCTCGCGGTCGTAATCTGCGTCATCGTGGTGATTGCGGTGTGGCGGCAGATCGGCGGTCCTGCTTCCACCGACGGCGGGGCGATTGTGTCGGTCAACGTTCCGCGTTCGCTGTCGGACGTGGCCGAAAGGGGCAAGCCCTTGTTTGAGGAGGCGTGTGCGCAGTGCCACGGCGCAAACGCCGGCGGATCGGCCGAGGGCCCGCCGCTCATCCACAGAATCTATGCGCCCAATCACCACGCTGACCTGGCGTTCGTGTTGGCCGCAAGAACCGGCGTGCGTCAGCATCACTGGAATTTCGGGAACATGCAGCCGATCGCCGCAATCGAAGAGTCCGACCTGTTGAAAATCGTCGCCTACGTCCGAGCGCTGCAGCGTGCTAACGGGATCCAGTGAGCGGATGCGGCCGGCCTATGCCTGACCCGAAGAACGCCACAGACGGATCGCAGGCCCGAGTGACCGATGTACTCGTGCAATAACTCGTCTGGCGCGTTGACAGAAAGAGCCACGCGGGATCGATCTCGGTCGCTCGGTTGCAGAGGCGGATCCATTGCCGCTATGCTAACTGCAACGTGGTCAGGCGATATTGACCGTGATGAGCAAGAACAACCGATGCCGGATCATCATGCTCGTGGCCATGGTGTTCGTGGTCGTGAGTACAGCACTCGTTGGTCCGGCTTTGGGATCCGCAACCGGAACAGTGATGTCGGCCGCGTCCGCATCGATCAGCGGCAACCCTGCAGTTTGTCTGCGTGGCAACGTCGCCGATTCGGCGTGCATGCATGGTGGCCACGGCGCCGCTCAAAGCGCGCCGTGCTGCTTGTCGTTGTCCTGCGCGGCATTCCTCACCGCCGATTATCCGCCGGCCGATTCCGGCGCCATTCGAGCCCGTCGGGCGCGTCATGCCAATGACGGGACAATCGAAGGCGCCTGCCGCCTCAGGATAGACCGCCCCCCCATTTCAGCACCCTGAGCCCAGCCGCCGATCCGCCGACCGTTGTCGGCTAGTTCGGCAGTTGCAGCCACGATTGCCGGCGCGTCGACAACGGCGGTTACCGCCAGATCCAGCGGCTGCTTTCGATGGCTCATCGGACGTATCGGTGACTAATGCGGGCGTGTTCCGATCAGCACACATGCAGTCGTCGCATGATGGAAGCACCGCGAACTCCTTCGTTGGAAAGAGACCAAACCATGCTCAACAACCGCTCCCTTACCAGGAGACAGGTCATTCATACCGGCCTCGGCGTGCTCGTCCTTGCCGGTCTTGCCGCGGGCACGCAAGCCTCGCCGGCGCGCCATCTCGTCGTCTACAAATCGCCCTCGTGCGGGTGCTGCGGCGGATGGACGAACATCGTCTCTCGGGCCGGCTTTCTCGTCGAGGTGCACGATCGCGACAATCTCGACCCAATCAAGAAGCAGGCCCGGGTGCCGGAGGACTTGGCCGCGTGCCACACCGCGGTCCTCGGGAACTACGTCGTCGAAGGACATGTCCCGATCGAGGCGCTCGAGAAGCTGTTGGCTGAACAGCCGCCGGTGCATGGGATTGCGGTTCCGGGCATGCCGGCCGGCTCGCCGGGCATGGGCGAGGACGCCACGGCGCAATATGACGTGATCGCCTTTACACTCGACGATCCGGACGGAAGGTCGCTGTTCATGCGGATCGGCGGCCCATGAATGTGATGCGCCCCGCGTTTATGATCGCGGCGGCGTCTGCCGGGCTTGCCGAGTGGGTGCAGCCTGACCACAAAATGATCAACGAGTGAGTGGAACGATGCGGGCGCGACGCATTTCGCTCACCGTCGGCGTCTCGTCGACCGTAATAGTGGCAGTGGTCGCGATCCTGGTCTGGCAACAGACGGGATCAGTCCCGTGGATGTCCAGATGGGCCGACGACGGCACGCTCAAGCTCGGTGCGACGCTCTACGCGCAGCACTGTGCCTCGTGCCATGGTGCCAATCTGGAGGGCCAGGCGCACTGGCAGACACCGCAGGCCGACGGCGGCTACCCGGCGCCGCCGCACGATGCGACGGGGCACACCTGGCATCATCCCGATCAGCTTCTCGTCGACTACACGAGGGACGGCGGAGCGGTGATCGCCGGCCCGACATTCAAGAGCAACATGCCGGGCTTCGGCGATCAGCTGGGTGACGACGAGATCGCAGCGGTGATCAAATTCATCAAGTCCGCTTGGCCGACCGACATCCGTGAGCGGCAGAAACAGCTGAGCCGTCGCGTCGGAGCGCGCGAGCCGTGACAACACCGTGAGCAGGAGAAGTCGATGAATGCCAAAGCGCTAACCGAGCGTCGGTCATTTCGACTCTGCGTCCTCGCGGCGATTGGCCTTGTTTTCGCGTGCACCGTTTCTGTGCGGGCCGACGAACACGGAACGGTCTTTGGAGAACGCGAAACCAGGGCGATCGAATCCATCATTACCGACTATCTGATCGACAATCCGGAAGTCGTCGTTCGGGCCCTGCAAGTCCTGCAGGAACGCGAAGACCTCGCCGAAGCCGAGAAAGCACGGTTGGCGATCAAGGCACATCGCGATGCACTCGAACGCGACCCCGACAGCCCGGTCGCTGGCAATCCGGCGGGGGATGTCACTGTGGTCGAGTTCTTCGACTATCGTTGCCCATACTGCAAGAAAGCGGCGCCGGACGTTGTCGAGCTTCTCAAGTCGGACGGTAACATTCGCCTCGTAAACAGGGAGTGGCCAATTCTGGGCCCTGAATCGGTTTTTGCCGCGCGTGCCGCGCTCGCTGCGCGCGAGCAGGGAAAGTATCTTGAATTCCATGACCGGGTGATGGGCCAGCAGCAGGATGGGACGATGCGACTGGCCGAGGCTCTCGGGATCAATGGCACACCGGCGTTCATCGTCGGCGATCAGCTGATCCCCGGCGTGGCGCCGCTTGAAGTGCTCCAGGCTTTGGTTGAGCGAGTTCGCTCGCAGGCCGCCGCAGAATGAGCAGTCGCCGTTTGCGCATAGCCGAGGAGGCCGACCCTTTGATCCGCATGAGCCAATCATGCTTGGCATTCAGGAGATTCTCAATCTCAGCCTGGCAAGCCCGGTCGGGCGCAAATTTCTGGACTGGCCATGCGCAGGCGCTCGAACAGCCTTCGCTCAGGCCGCAAATGGGGAGTGATCAATGACCAACCTTCTCAAACTTGCTCTGGCCGGTGCGATTGCCTCGGCCGGAGTGACGATGACACGACCCAGGGTGTCGGGCCGCGTCGAGATGGAGTTTCTATCCACGCCCCCGCGCGCGGGGCGACTGAACCGCCTCGGGTTTGCCGGAGGCGGTTTGGTTTGAGTCACGCTGCCATGGCGGGCTCTTCCAGCATGGCGTAATAGCGTGTCTCGGCTTCGGCCGGCGGGATGTTGCCGATGGGCTCCAGGAGCCGGCGGTTATTGAACCAGTCGACCCATTCCAGCATCGCGAACTCGACGGCCTCGAAGGAGCGCCACGGCCCGCGTCGGTGAATGACCTCGGCCTTGTAGAGTCCGTTGATCGTGTCAGCCAGTGCGCTGTCGTAGGAATCGCCGACGCTGCCGGTGCCAGTTCGGCAATCACCTGGTTTCGTTCGCGTAGCGCGGCCGGTTCGGTCGGATCGCCCTCGACGCGGTATGTTTTGAAGAGGTGCTCGCGCCACGTGTTGGGATTGGGCACCTGTGTTGTGCCGAGTTCGTTCGTGCGGAGGTCGAAGCTATAGGCGACGACCATTTGCTCGACCTCACGGCGCGTAAGGGCGCCGATCTCGACGAGGTCGTCATCCATCGGATGATCTGCCGGCAAGATCGGGGTGCGCCGATGGGCAGTAGGTTCGTAGCCTTCCCCGGCAATAGCCCATGGGCCTGTCAAGGCTAATTCGGCAAATACCAGGGTCATTCAAAGAACGGCGCCTGTGACGAGGGCGATTGCGGCAGAACGATCCTCGCGGAAGTTCTCGCGGGCTTCCGGGATGGCGAGGCCGGCGCGGCGGATGAGGGTGATGGCGAGGTTGCG
>Ga0326597_10001060_pt1 | contig 45761 bp, 57 predicted proteins | sample RVTome_12_FD_203789 | JGI IMG/M metagenome (GOLD analysis project Ga0326597, IMG submission 203789) | Soil microbial communities from uranium-contaminated site in the Upper Colorado River Basin, Wyoming, United States - RVT100D185 | ecosystem: Environmental > Terrestrial > Soil > Contaminated >...
TTCTGCTACCACCTCCGCAGGCGCTTCCCCGAACTGTCTGGCCTGATCTGGAGCAGGAACGCCATCCCACTCCTGGAGGGACCCCTGGCCGGGAAGTCCGTCCAGCAGATCGCCATGCGCCTGGACGCCCTGCTGCACAGGAAGGGCCGTCCTCGGTGGGTGCGGGAAAACCCCCATGCCCTCGCGTTCATCGAGGACTATGTCCCGATGCTGGAGACCGACCGGCAACAGATCGATCAGAACTGGGAGACCATGAAGGCGGCAGAATGGCTGCCCGAGGGTGCGCCCAAGGCGCGGTTCGGCAGGTCCCTGGATGGTCTGGAGCTGACGGTCTGGATGATCCAGGATTTTGAGCACCTCCTGTCCTCGACGCCGGAACTGGACCATGCTCTCACCAGGTTCAACCGACAACGCCGCAACCTCGTGCTTCCAGAAGGATGGGTTAGTTGATCTACGACCTGAGTGCTCGGATCGCCGGGCTGAAGTCCCGGGGGCGCATCCTGGACCGCATGGCCGAGGCCGCAGAGACACTGCCCGACGTGGGCGTCGTTGCTCTCAACGGCATTCCCTTCGTCGGGGATCCCCCCTCCTACTTCGGCGTATCCGTGACCCCCGAACTGGTGCGTGAGCAATTGATGCTCGGGCTCGGGTTCGGGGGGGTGCTCACGTTCATGAACCCCGTCGGATACTCGCTGGAGAGCTTGGCGAGGATGAGTCTCGAACACGGGCATGGCTGGGCCATGCACGGCGTCACAGTGACGCTCTGCTTCGCTGGTGCCCCAACCTTCGTCGAGCTGTCCTTCGCTCGGGACGGCCGCTTCCACATGAGCTGGGTGGAACCAAAGGGAAGTACTGACTGGGCAATCCCCCGGGTGTTCACCGCCACGGCCTCCCTGAAGCGCTGGTCCAAGTACGTCGCCAACCGAAACTCCCCGGACTTCCTGAAGACCCAGCAGCACTGGCTCGGGCTGGCCCATGCCGAGCTTGTTGCCCTGATGCCGGACTACTTCTGATGCAGCAGCACTTCCTACAAGACCTGCGACCCCAGCTGTACCGCTCGACGAACGCGGCGGTCGCAGCGTACACGCCCCCCGGCGGCCGGCGCGTGAGCCAGTACGTGCTCGCCGACTGGTGCACGCGCTGGGAGGCCGTGAGCTACCCAGCGCTGTCGTACCTGGTCGGGCGCGACTGGTGCTGGGCAGGCCGCGCCGACGAGGTGCCGCCGGAGCTCCTGGCGCTGCTCAAAGGCCGTCTCACCGCCCTCGAAGCGATGGAGGCCGCGGACGCGGCATTGCAGCGCCCATGACCATCCTCGGAGCCACCTACGCCTTCCGCAATTGACGTTCGATTCTAGGCCTGTTGCTTCAAGCCATGTCCAAGCTTTGCATGTTACGCTCTGAGCCTCCATCCTTCCAAGGACTCTACTATGGCACAACAAGGTGAGGACCTCATCAGCGCTGTGACGCTAGGGCTCGGGGTCCACATCGTGCGCCGCGCGCAAGCTGGCTCACGCTCCATCAAGGCCGTCAGCTTCCGTCATGCGATGAATCTGACGCAAGGAGAGATGCCATGAGCAACGGAACCTGGCTCGCACTCGGAGCACTGGGCGTCCTCGGTCTTGCGGGCGCTGCTCGAGGAAGCCGCGCGGTGATTCATCCGCTCAGCCGTGTGCAGCAGAGCCTCTTGCGCGTGAAGAACACCTACTCCAATCCCGAGACGGTGGTTCGGGTGGTGGATGTGGTGGTGAGTGCGCTCCCCGAGTTCCCGAGCACCGAGGGCCTGGACGCTGGGCTTCCGGCTGTCTACGGCACCCGAGGAGACCTACTGCGGGACATCGAGAGCTTCCGCGGCGCCCCCTCGACGATGGAGGACTACCGGGACCTGATCATCACCTTCGTTCGCAACAACAGCTATGGAGAGGCCCTGAACGCATCCATCGACCTCAATGTGGACTGGGGGTTCGCGCCTCACATCCCTTGGATTGCTCGGGAGGTCCATCGACTCGTCAAGGCGCAGAACAAGGGGAGGATCTCAGAAGACGCACTCGCCTCGGGCGTTGAGGACATTCACAACAAGCTCCCCTACGTGCTCGACTGGGTCTCGGGCGAGCGCCCCAACCTGATGGCGTTCGACTTTAACGCGGCTCACGAGGCCAGCACCGAGTGGCACAATCGCGCTGCAGAGCGAGTGACTCGTGTCAAGCAGCAGCGGTTGAGGCGTGAGGGCAAGTGGTTTGACTGTCCCGGTGGCATCGCGAGCCAGCAGGGTCAAGTGGTGCACCAGTTCTCCAATGGCTGGACCATTCAGCGCCTGACCTCGATGAAGCAACTGCGCGAAGAGGGCAACATCAGCAGCGGCGGCGGGTGCCTCAAGCACTGCGTAGGTGACAGTGAATACTACATGAACCAGGCGGATGCCGGTACGCACTACATCGACAGCCTGCGCTCTCCTGACAACAAGCCGTTTGTGACTCTGACGATCCGAGCCTCGGATGGCTCGGTGGTTCAGGCAAAGGGCTTGCAGAATCGACTGGCGGGAGCCGTGCGGGTGGGGTCGGGCCAAGAGGTCACCTTGATGCGTCGACTCGGCAAACAGTACAAGGACATCGACAGCTATCTCGACGACGAGGCGCGCATGCTCAATGAGTACCTGAAGTCACACAGCTGGAGCTTCGAGAGTGATGGGAGCCAGGTCAAGGAGCGCTTGCTTGCCATGCGACAGCGCAAGGTGAAGGGTAGCCAGAACCGCGCACCGAGACAGGCCCCGAAACGGCGCTTGTCGGGATGGTGGTGATGGAGAACGGCGCTTGGCTCACGCTGGGCGTTATTGGCATGCAGTCGGGAAGCTCGGACGCCAGGGCGATGTCGATGCACGCACGGGCGAACTGTGCGCGCTCAAGGCGCGCGAGTACACCCAGGCTCTCGGGGGGCGGCCTGTAATGGACGGTCGCTGGCTGGCATTTGCGGCGGTTGCAACCCTGGCCGCGGCTTCTTCGGCCTCGTCGAAGGGCTCGCTTGGTCGTCCCAGGTTCGGCAAGCGTCTCGACCTGACGACGGATCGGCCGCTCCCCCTCAAAGAAGCTCGAAAGCTGAAGCGATGGTGGGAAGGGCATGGTTGGAGCGTAGAGCTCTTCAAGAAGCCTCGAGGCCTGTTCGGCGTTGTGGCGACCAAAGTGGAGTTCAAGTGACCCCGGTGTACCAGACCATCATTGACTCGGAGCGCGGGGACTGCCAGCGCGCCTGTGTGGCCACCATCATGGATCGTCCCATTGAGGAGGTGCCGAACTTCGTGGAAGCGAAGCTGTGGAAAGACCTCATGTCTGTGTGGGTACAGGCCCAAGGGTGGGGCATTATCGAGACGAAGCAGCCATGCGGCCCGAACAATCTGAACTGGTCGGCGATTCGTGGTCTTGTGGCAATCGCTACCGTTCCCAGTCAGGTGTTCCCGGGTGGCAAGCACGCCATCGTTGTCGGCTGGCGAGAGCACCCCGACCACGAAGAGGCGAACGAGTGCTATGTCGTGCACGACCCGAACCCGAACAATGCGCCATATGAAAACGTGGCTGGCATTGTGGAGCGGCTGGAGTGGCTCGTACGCGTGAATATCTGAGAGCACGTCAATGTCGCGATATTGACAAAATCACGTATCGTGATAGGGGCCTGCAAGACCTGGAGTTCGAATGCTTCTCTTGATTCTTGCAGCGTGCGTGACGCCCTGCGATACGGGATCAGTGGTGGATACGGGTGAAGACAGTGCAGTCATTGAACCTGACCTGCCAAACGATACCTTTCCTGTGAAGGATCCGATTGTCGCCTGCACGCCGCAGAGCACGGACTGGGCCACTGATGCAGAGGGGAGCGGACGGCGCCTGAGGGTGGACTCGAATCCTCTGGGGGAATGCCTCTGCGAGCTGCGTAGTGGTGGTGGCACCTTTGCTGAGATCATCTATGGGGACCAAGGCATAGTCACCGTCTTGGCTGCGGGTCCATTCTGGGACGTCGTGGGGGCGGCCCCAGCCCTGACGTTAATGGATGATGCCGTTGACATCACAGCGGATGTGGCCGCATTCGTCACCCTGCAGAGCTACGTCGGCCCCGGCGCCCGGCGCACTCTCTACTTCACGAGCTCGCCCGAGGGCCTCAGCGAGGCCTCGATGGGCTGCGACTAGCGCCGCCTCGGGCCACCGAGCGCGCGGTATCGGCCTGGCAGGCCGGGAGGGGGGGTGCCCATCGGGCCATCGAGTCGACGGGTCGACAGTGCGGTGCGCATGAGGGGCTTGTGGCCTTCGAGGTGCTCGGCGAGGGCTTGCCACTCGGCATTGTCGGGTGTGTTGCGCGTGGCGGCTGCGGCCTGATTGGCGATGACCACGGCTTCGTCGAGGGCGGCATTAAAGACGTGGAGGTTCTCCCGGATGTGTGCTTTCACGGACTCGGGGAGCCAGGGCCAGGTGGAGAAGAGGCTGCGGTCCAGGTTCTCTTCGATGAGGCTGACGATGGCGCGGGTGGGGAGGTCTCCGCCGTAGGCGTTGCGGGCGAACCGCACGCTCGTCAGGTACATCTCTTCGGCCTCGGGGCCTGGGTTGCCTCCCATCACCTCGGCGAAGGCGCGGCCCATGCGCTGGGAGATCAGCGCGTCGATGCGGCGCGGATCGACTCGAGCTGCATCTTCGAAGGAGAGCTCGCCGAGCACATCGCCGCCGGTCATGATGCGGTGCCCGAGATCTGCATCGGACAGCGCGAGCTCGGCGCGCTGACGAAGCATGGGCACATTGCCATGCTGTCGCCGGCCGGGCTCCTGCCAGACCTCAGGGAGGTCGACGCGAGATCCACGACCACGCATGGCCCCCGCAGCGCCAATGGCAGCAAGCGCTCCGAGTGCGAGCCAGGTGCCGTCGGTGTTTTTGAATGACATGAAGCCTCCAGGGGTGCAGTCTATCGCGCCAGGAGTGGCGATCCCAACGCGATTTTTCTTGCGCACTCTCGAAGCCACTGCTACACCTTCTGCATCATGACTCGATTGTTTACCTCCAGCCATTTCTACTTCGCCAGCAGCTCGCTGCTTTGGCTGAAGCGTGGCGTGGACGGGGGCACCTGACAGTCTGACGAACTGACTCGAAGACAAGCCCCCTCCGGTCACCGCCAGAGGGGGCTTGTTTCGTTTCGATCCTTGAAATCGCTGTTGTTTTTATTCGTGTGGTTCCCTGGCTGGAATTGGAAGACGCGCTGCGCTCAAACCGCGGTGTCCGCAAGGGCGTGAGGGTTCGAATCCCTCGGGAACCACCACCTTTGGTCACGTAGCTCAGTCTGCTAGAGCGCCTGTCTGAAAAACAGGAGGGCGTGGGTTGGAATCCCGCCGTGGCCACCATTGGACTGCAAGCATTGGGGTGATGCGCCGGACTCTTAATCCGATCTCGCTGGGTTCGACTCCCAGGCAGTCCACCACTTCATGCCGTCGTAGCCCAATTGGTAGGAGGCGCCTGATTCAGGGTCAGGACAGTGTCAGTTCGAATCTGACCGGCGGCACCATCTTTGCACTCGTGGCGTAATGGCAGCCGCGGCGGCCTGAGGGGCCGTTGTCTTCGGACGTGCGGGTTCGACTCCCGCCGAGTGCACCCTCTTGTAGGAGTCGCGCTGGGCACGCGAGCTGGATTCCAAATCCGGCTGTCTGGAGAGTTCGATTCTCTCGGCTCCTGCCATCTTGTGGCTTGAATTATGGACCGATGGTCAGAGAGGCGAGCTGCCTCGCCGCGAGGTAACCCCACTCGAAAGCCACGGGCATCGCGGCATCACCGCCCGTGCCGGAACTTGCGATTGCAACGAAGAGCTTGAGGGTATTGGTGTACTCGTCATTCGCAGTGTTCTGGATGCCAGTTCCCGTACCGCCGAGGTTGTTGACGTAGATTGAGGCGGCGGCGCGGAGGACGAACATGCCTCCGACATTGTTGACTGATGGGCGAGCCAAGAAGTCAACGTAAGCGAAGGAGGACCCCACGCTAGCAGGCCCATCCGTGGAGCCGGTTTGATCCTGTGAGCGCGGCGTAGGGTTGGCGATGCCGTAGCCGATGCCGCCGCCGAGGTATTGCTGTGTGACGATGTTGGTACCGTCCACGATTCCTACCAGCACGTCCACGCCGGAGGCTGCTGGCGGGGGTGTTGTGATTTGGATCCAGAAGGTCGGGGGTGTCCAGGGGAAGGTTCCTGCGACAGCATCATCAGGATCGAGCATGTCGAAGATCCACCCGAGCCCCCCCCGAGCTAGCGCGGGGGCGCCAGTCACGATGGTGGAATCGATGACAGCAGAAATTCCGTTGCCCGACTGCACGGCGCTGACCTTGATTCCGTTGGGGTCGAACTCAGTGCCGAGCGAGATGTCGAGATTTCGAAACAGGGCAGGGCTAGGAGCGACAGGAGGGCTGGTGCGGATGATGAGTTCTGGCATCGACTAGACCGGACTTGAAGCGAAGATCGCCTGCACTGTCGTAGGAGCGCTGGGATTGATGTAGACCGTCACAGGCTCTGTACATACTCCTTGAAGGAGCAGGGCATTCGTTGGGGCTACGTAGGTGCCCTCCCCAGCTACGTTCAGGGTGTTCACCGATGAAGCGCGAAAAGAAGCCGTGATGTCGTCGATGCTGATCAAAGCATCTTTGGCTCCAATGGGGACCACAAGAGCGGTCCAGGCACCCGCAGCAACAGCTACGCGAACCTGGCTAAGAGAAGCGATGGTCGGCGACATGCGAGGGGCTCCTGCGGGGTGCTCGGCAGAGCATAACTCATGCGCCTACACCGCGTCCTGACTGACTCTGTGTGAACAACTTCGACTTTCTTGTGGACAGCCGAATCTTGATGACCTAGAACTCAGGAACAAGGACGTGTACCTACAATGTTTCCCCCCGCCGCCACAATCCAGAGAACCAAAGTCGTCATCGAACGACCGGGTATGGGTACGTGCGCGGTGCAGCATGAGGATCGCCAGATCCCAAATGCGACCGCCGGGGGCAACCAAGGGTAGACCGTTTCCAACGAGAGTCCCCAAAGAGCCCCCGGCACCGCAAGGTCCGGGGGCTCTTCGTTTGGGGGTGTAGTCCAACTGGATGGGCGCTGGTCTACGAAGCCAGATTGATGCAGGTTCGAGTCCTGTCGCCCCCGCCATTTCGCTCTTTCTTTGACATCACGAAGACAATGGTCTGCAACGCTGGGGAGGCTTCCTCCTCGGCATACGCCCTCGAAGCTCAAATGGAAGAGCGCTGCCCTCCGGAGGCAGAAGATGCTGGTTCGAGTCCAGTCGAGGGCGCCATGGTGGATGTAGTTCAAGCGGCAGAACACCCGACTGTGACTCGGGAGGTTGAGGCTTCGAGTGCCTCCATTCACCCCATTGGTTCCGAGGCCGAGAGACGAGGCGCCTCCCTGTCTAGGAGGATGTAGCGGGATTGTTACCCGTCGGGACCGCCATTTTGGAAAGGAGGCCCGATTGAAACACCTCTACAGTCCTCGGGTTTGGGTCTGTAGCTCAACAGGCAGAGCGCCGTCCTTTTAAGTCGGTGATGAGGGTTCGAGTCCCTACAGGCTCATTTTACGGGTGTAGCTCAACTTGGCTGAGCGTCTGCTTTGGGAGCAGAAGGATGCAGGTTCAAATCCTGTCACCCGTACCATTTTGGGGAGTAGCTCAAGAGCGTCGGCGCTGAATCCGGATGGATGCTGACTCGAGGTCAGCCTATCCACCATCTTGACGCAGGGAGGGTATTGGTTCCCACGCTGGCTCATAACCACGCGCTATGTCGGTTCGATTCCGACCCCTGCAACCACTTGGAGGCAGTCCCGACGGGTGCTGCAGCACACAGGTGTGGGCGGCACACGAGCAGACCTGTGCACACGCGACGGCGGAATAGTCAATGGCTGCTCCCCGCCCCTCTACCTGTGTCTCCAGCCTCTGGTCGTGAAGTACCTCAAGCCCAAGGAACGAGGCTCGCTCACAGCCCAGGTCTGGTAAGTCTCCGACTTCCTTCCTGCGATGCAGGTGCCGGCTGGTCTGTTCTGTGTAGCGTGAATGTCGGTTCGAATCCGACCCACGACCGCTCTGTAGGGGAGTCGCCAAGTTGGTAAGGCGCCGGGTTTTGATTCCGGTCATCGCGGGTTCGAGTCCCGCCTCCCCCACCATCTCCATTCGGCTCCCATCGACTAGAGGCCAGGTCGCCGCTCTCTCAAGGCGGAAACAGGGGTTCAAATCCCCTTGGGAGCTCCATTTACGGGTCTGTAGCTCAATGCCAGAGCAGTGCGCTGTTAACGCAAGGATCAGGGTTGAATTCCCTGCTGACCCGCCATCTAGGGCGTCATGCGGCTGGTAGTCCAGTTGTGTCTGATACACACGACGTGCTCGGGTTCGATTCCCAGGGCGCCCACCATTGGAGTGTAGCCAAGTTGGTAAGGCGGCGGCCTCTGAAGCCGCTCACCGTAGGTTCGAATCCTACCACTCCAGCCATTTTGTCGATGAGCCTAGGGGTGCACTCGGGTCGATTTCGAGCATCGACTCCATCGGCTGGGCCCATCAAATGCCAATCAAATGCCAAAGTGGCGCTCTGACGGTCACTTCTTGGCATCTACTCCTCGGTGGACAGGCGCGCCATCAAGAGCCCATCAAGAGCCCATCAAATGCCAATCAAATGCCGAAGTGGCGGTCACTTCTTGGCATCTACTCCTCGGTGGACAGGCGCGCCATCAAGAGCCCCTCCCTTGCTTCCGTCTTCCATTTTCGGCTCGGTAGTCCAGTTGGTCAGGGCATCCGGCTCATACCCGGAAGATCGCCAGTTCGAGTCTGGCCCGAGCTACTCTTCCTTGTTCTCTCGCGGGTGCTCCATGGATGGGCGCACTGGTTGCCAGTCAGAGCTGCTGGGTTCGATTCCCAGCACCCGCTCCACCTCTGGCTCCGCGCAGGACGCCTGGTCTCCCCTTGTAGCGGAGCATGTCCACTTCGATGTGGAGCGGAGCTCCATCTTGCCCCTGTAGCTCGTTGGCCGAGCATCTTCCCTCGTAGCGAAGAAGGACCGGGTCGGTGCCGGTCAGGGGCTCCATCTTGCTGTGTAGGCCCAGATGGCGGGGCACGCGCTTGGTATGCGCGCGATGGCCGATTCGAGTTCGGCACACAGCTCCACTGGAGGTGACAATGGCCAAGCCCAAGAAGCAGCCAGGTCGACGCAACATGGTACTCGTCATCCACATCGCGAGAAGCGGTGCGGGCGCTGGGTGCCACAAGAACAAGCGTCGAGCGGTTCAAGTTCCCCGGAAAGCCAAGCACAAGGGGAGCTTGGATCGTCACCTCATCGCGCGTGTGAGATCTCAATGGTGAGAGGCCGGGCTTCCATCCCAGCATGGGCGCGTTCGATTCGCGTCACACGCTCCATTTTATACGAGGAACAGGCCATGGAAGGCAATCGGACGCCAATCCGATGGGTTGGCGGCGGCCTGGTAGTTGGTTCGACTCCACTCATCCTCGCTGCACTTCGAACGAGTAGCTGAGAGGCACAGCACCAGCCCGACACGCTGGCGTACGCGGGTTCGACTCCCGCCTCGTCCACCACTTTGGGGGTAGCGCAGGGCGCAGGCATCCTTTGCAAGGAAGCCCCGCTGGGTTCGAGTCCCAGTACCTCCACCCCTTCCAAGGTAGGGGGAGCTCCTCGATTTGATCACCCGAGGCGCCAACTCCGAACTCCCGCACTCGCAGCTCTCGGTAGCTAGGCTTTGGATCTGGACTCGAGGCCAATAGGAAGGCAGCGTCGTCACATGGCGTGAATAGTGGGTTCGAATCCCACCGGGTCCACCATTTTTGCTGTGGTCGTCTAACGCTAGGACAGCTTGGCATTCATCCAGGAAGACGCGGGTTCAAGTCCCGTTCACAGCTCTTGTGCGCCCGAAGCTCAAGTGGACGAGCAACGGACTTCTAATCCGTGGGTTCCAGGTTCGAGTCCTGGGGGGCGCGCCAGTGTTCTACAGACTATGCATTTCGTGATAGCACTGTCGGGCAGCCCCCTCTGTCGTCTTGAGGTTCCAAAAATGAACTCCGTCCTCCTTCTCAATGCTGACGAGAGCCCTCTGCAGGTTCTGTCCTGGGAGCGAGCTGTAGTCCTGTTGCTCGAGGACAAGGTCCGCCTGGTCCGCCAACGCGCCAATGCAATGGTGAGCTCGGTGAACGTGCAGATCCCATGGCCCAGCGTGGTTGCCCTCAAGACCTACGTGCGGCGTCGCGGCAAGCTGAAGTTCAAGCGTCACAACGTCTTCGCGCGTGACCTGTGGACCTGCCAATACTGCGGTCTGCGGCCCGTGAACCGAGAAGGGCGCCCAGCAAGCGAGCGCCTCACCATGGACCATGTGATTCCACGCGCTCAAGCCACGCGCAAACAGCAAGTCGAGCTGCCCTGGAATGGCAAGGTGGTCTGTGTGACCTCCTGGGAGAACATCCTCACAGCATGCGGACCATGCAATCGCGAGAAGGCCGATCGCACGCCTACCCAGGCTGGCATGCCGCCCATCAATGGATGGCCCAAGCGCCCGAACCCGGTCTCGGCCTTGCGCATTCTTATGCGCAAGGCCGATCTGCCCGAGGAGTGGCATGAGCACCTATAGGCGGCCTCGTCGCCTATAGGGCGATGGCTTTGCCGTCTGGAAGCTGGATGTCCGCTTTCTCGAAGGCGTCAGCGCAGACCTCGCAAGCAATGAGGCACTGGAGCACGAGTGTAGGCCTGGCGCAGGCGTCGACCCGCACGCCGCAGCGCACGCAGCGGTTGATGCCCGTTGCAGTGCGCCACTGAAGAGGCTCTGGCGTGTCGTCAGAGGCGCCCAGGTACAGTTCGATGCGGCGCCTCCATCCAGGGAGTTCTCTGCATCTGCGACCGTCCCTCAGTACGAGAACTTGAGCCCTCATGGTTGACACGTCTTCATAGGTCGGTATCGAGACGTGAAGCCCTCGAGCCCGGTGTCGCTGAATCGGACTGAGATCCAACGACAACCCTTGCTCTTGTTGTTCATCTCGAGGATCTCTTCATCAGTCAGCGGCCGAAGCTTCTCATTGTCGCCAAGAATGCGTACGCAGCGGTAAGACCCCCGAAGCGACGCCATCGTTTCTTTGTCCTGAGAGGGCGTGTAGGTCATGTTGAAGGCCACGGCCATCTTGCGACCGAAGTCAGCAGACTTGACGACCTCGAGGACGGAGCTGGGCACCCATTCGCTGTCACGATGGAACAAAACCACCTCTCCGAGCGCTGGGGCTGAAGCGGTGGGGTCGGACAAGTCGACAATGTCGAGGAGTTGTTGGATCATGAGGGCTTCATCCAGAGTGGTAGTCAGAAAGGTTCTTCGATGCGGCAGTCGAGCCGGACACGCAGGGCGTCGAGGACGAAGAGCCCACGTGGGGCGAGTGGCTTGGGAGCGCGTTGCTCACCCAGGCGGGGAAGCCCTCCTCCTCGTATTCGCCGTAGACCTTAGACCAGTCGTCATCAGGTCCGAGCACCACTTGGGGGTCGCTGGGGAGACCTCGTTCTTGGTACACGTAAGTGTTGCCAGCTTCGTACCACCACTCCCTCCGAACGGCCAGATGCTCCTCACCCTGACCTAGAAGGTCCATCGGGTCGCCTCCCCAGTAGCTCCATTTCATTTCCGGTACTTTTTTGCTAACGGGCATTACTCGGAGCCTCCTTTCATCCGCATCCGGCAATCAAGTCGGACACGCAGGGCGTCGAGGATCCGGCTGGCCCGCTCGACGGTGACTCCGTGGTACTCGTTCCGCTCGTCCCTGGACACCTGCGACTCGTGAACTGCGAGCAACTCGGCGAGCTGCCGCTGGGTGAGTCCGCGCGCAATGCGCAGGCCCACGAGCATCTGACCGAAGCCGTGCAGGTTCTGGAGCGCCCCCACCTCGCCCCGGCGCAGGCACTCGTAGTGGTCGACCTCCTCGCGGAGTTGAAGGTGGAACGAGCGGAAGGGGTCGAGCACGCGCTCTACCTCCTCCGCGGAGAGGTCCATTTCCACGAGCTTGGCCTTCTGCTCGGCCAACCGAGCCTCCTCGTCGCGAAGACGGGAGACGGCCTCGCCGTACTCGGTCTTGTTGCGGATCATGGTTCCGAAGCCGTCTCCGGTCGAGTCCGGAGCACTTGCCGAAGTTCGTCGACTGTCTCCTCGTGGCTCCACGAGTGAGACTTGACGAGGATTCGGCGGAGACCGGTGAGGAGTCTGGTGTGATCGGCCCAGAGTCGGCCGATCTCCGCGTCGTCCTTGGTCAGGGTCAAGGCGCGTCCACAGGCCTCGACGGCTTGACGCATCCTCGAGCTCGGTGGGTCGATCGTACCGGATTCCCAGCGGGTCACGGTGCCGACGGTGACCCCGTCTTCGCCGAGGAGGTCTGCGAGGCCTTGCTGCGTGAGGCCAGCATCTTTCCGCGCTTTCCGGATGATTTGAGCGGGACTCATGGCCCGGTCTGATAGGATACTCATTTTGTTCTCCACTGAAGCAAGGTCATGCCAGGAGCCCCCTTGTTGGGGATCCGTTTACCTCGTTGCGCTAGGTCGTTTCGCGACAGATTGTCCGAGCGCATGGAGGTGCTCGAGAGCTAGCTTCAAGCAGGCCCGCTCAGCTTCCTGGCGTGTCTCACCGTAGGCTAGGCAGCCCGAGAGTTTCGGGGCCTCCGCGATGTGTCGTCCATCAGTCTCGAGGTCGAACTCGAGAAGGGGCGGCCAGTCGGCACTCATCCCGCAACTCGAAGCGAAGTCCTCTTGTTCGGCTTTGCTCATGCCAGGAGCCCCCTTGTTGGGGGTCAATCTATCTTGTTGCACCAGGTCGTTTCGCGACAGATTGTCACAGATTGTCATCGGAAAGGATCTCTTGAGCGAGCCTCAGGCAGGCCTGCTCAGCTTCCTGGCGTGTTTCACCTAGGCTAGGCGCCGGAGATCATCCCGCAACTCGAAGCGAAGAGTCCTCTTGGTCGGTCTTGTTTTCGGAGTCGGCAAGCGAATGATGACGGTGTTTGATTCTGCGTAGCTCGTTGATGAGCTCGAGAGAATCCACTTCACCGAGCGATTCCTTGCATGCGGCCTCTGTCAGTCTTTTCAGTCGGTCGCGTGAGGTCTCTCGCGTCATGGAATGATCTCCGGTAGGGGAATGCCGTAGGTCATTGCAATCCAGGTGACGAAAGCGGTAACCGCGGACCAGAAAGCTGGATGCTTGACCGTCGTGTTCGCCATTGTAACCCCGCCATCGACAAAGCTGCGCCAGGTGTCTGCTTCATGAAGCTCCAGAGCATGTTTCTGGGCTTGGTCATCGAGAGCTATCTTGGTGCGTTTGCGCTCTTCTTCGTAGATGGACGCGACGAACTTGCTGGTCTCAGAGATTCCCGGGATCAGCCTGTCAATGGTTTCACGCATCTGGTTCGTCGCGCTTACGGAGAGGTGAATGGCTTCGACTACCTCTCGGAGCCATGCATGCATGGGCCTCTCTTCTGAGATCTCAGCAAGTCGCTTTCGAACAACGCCTACCTCATTAGGGAAGACGCCCTCCATTGCCATAAGCGCTGCTTCAGTCTCTTCGCCAGTTGGCATGGCACGCCTCCACGATCCTGCTTCGAAATAGCATGTTGGCGCATCTAGTTCCAATCTGCGCATGGGTGGGATGAGGGATAGAGTAGCGATTGTGAGGTTCACACCAACAAGGAGTCGATGATGGGCGCATGGCTTGCGATTGGCGCAATCGGGCTACTCGCTGGAGTAAGTGGCGCACATCGTGGATCTCGATCAGCGAGGAGGGAAAAGTTTGTCTTTTGGCGTTCGTGTCCCAACATGAGCTACGAGACGGTGAACTACATCACCGACAGAGTCAGGTCTGAGGAGATTGCCTACGCTACCTTCGCGCGGAACGTGAACTTGAGGGAGATGCGGGATGAAGATCATCCTGCGATGTACCGCATCAGCGCGCCGGACAACTGGACGATCTCATTTCACAAGAGCCGCCTCCCCAGCGGCAAGCTCATCTATTACTTCCTCTGGAGTGGAATCGAACACGTCTTCGTAGGCTCCGAAGACTGGCCAGACTTCGACGAAGAGCATCGACTGGCGGAGATGGAATACTAATGTTCAAGAACACCAACGGAACCTGGGTGGCCCTTGGCGCCATGGCACTTCTGGGTGCTGTCACAGTCGTGAAGCGTGGCAGTCGTGCGACGGGCCTTCAACGCATTTCTCTGCCAGGTGTGCACGGACGCATTCCGTACTTCACCGCTGACTACATTGAAGAAGCGGACATCACGGCTTTGGCTGACGAAGTCTCCGAGGCTTACTCGGGCTTCATCTACGTTCCGACCAAGGCCGAACTCCAAGCGCTGAATTGGATGGGGGACAGGACAAGCATCGGCGCGTTGCTGCTTGCGTCGATGAGAGAGATTCCAGTGTTGCCACGCACGCTGGGAACCGCGGGCAACACGCAGACGGCTATTGTGATCTCAGATCTCCAGGCTCTGAAGAAAGCGCTGTCGGACGACGGAGCAGATCGCATTCCCGGCCTCTCGGAAGACCTGCCTATTCAGCGTTTGATCTGGCCCGTGGCTCATTGAGCGCTTTGCGATTGAGGCAGCGATTGGGTGAGCGCTCCCGCATTCAGGGCCAGCAGGGCTTCTGGCTGAATACTCCGTAAAGAGATAGGTCTTCCCTTCCTAGACGGCAGGCCATTCCCCATGTTCGATCTCGCCTCCATCCTCTCGACGATGAAGCCTCATTCCCCCCTGCCTCTTCAGTCTCGGGTGCGATTCGCGGATGAGTACGTAGCCTCCTACGATGAGTGGGACCAAGAAGACGTAAGGGACGCGCGCGGCACCATTCTTCGCGCAGAGCCATCGGCGTATGAGGGCTCGCTGTACCAGGTGCTGTGGGATCACATGCCGTGGACGACCGCTCTCGCCGTGCCTCATGGCATCTTAGCGCCCTCATTGGCCGAGGTGGACCACGACTACACCGAGGTCACCATCGACAAAGGGTTGGGCTCGTCGTTGATGGAGTGGATGGTGCGCACGGCAGACCCCGTCTTCGCCGTGGCCTCAGCCTCGTTGGCTGGTCTACGCGTGCATCGGCGCGTAGCCCTTCAGGCGCAAGCCGTACTCGAGCACCTCTTGGAATCCTTTCGCGAGGAGGATGCAGATCCCAGCGATATCGAAGCGCTTGTTGAGGTGATGGCCGAGCTCGAGGAAGCGCTGACTGGTGAAGAGGAAGAAGAGGAGGACGAAGACGTAGAGGCTCTCATTCAAGGCGCCTTGATTCCACTCCGCGAGCTCGGGCGTCCCTATCGGTTGGATCTCCAGGGCTCCGATGCCAGCCTGGCCGCACGCCTGTGGAATCTAGGGACCGACGCGAGGGGTGGTGTGATCTCAGATCGCTCACGGGCAGCCTGGGTCGGGCGCGAGCTGCAGATGCAACTCCATGCAGACGACGTGCTGGTGTTCATGCGTCGCCTTGCAGAGCAGCAGGACGACGAAGACGCTGTGGAGCTCACGGGGCAGATGCTCGAGTCGCTGGGCCTGGGTTCCTCTTCCGGGTTGTAGAACAGATACACTCGATGAAGGAGCCATTATCGCCACTCATTACGAGACCTTGGGGATCGCACAGACAGCGACGCTCAAGCAGATCAAAACGGCTTGGCGAGAGGTCGCGAAGAGCAGCCATCCGGACCACCATCCCGACGACCCCGGCGCCGAAGCTCGCTTCAAGCTTGCGCAGTCCGCATGGGAGACACTCAAAGACGCCAAGTCACGCGCCGCGTACGACCTTCGACTTCGATCTCCATCATCACCACCTCCCCCGAATCCAAGGTCAAGCTGTGAGGACTGCTCTAGTCCTACGGCGGGTCCGCATACCCTGTGGTGCACTCGGTGTGAGAACAAACGGCTAAGACGCGGCAGGCAGGCCTCTCGGCCAGCACCATACCGAGACCCATACGTCTATGAGGCAGACCAATCAAGGCTCGAGAAGGACTATGGTGGATTTGGTTACTGGACGCGAGAGGGGGTGCCAAGGTGGACGAAGTGATGGAAGGCGAGACCTGGTACGACTTGCTCGGCGTGGCTGAGGATGCATCTACAGGGGAGATCAAAAGGAGTTGGCGCACCATCGCCAAGCAGTGTCATCCCGACTACCATCCTGATGATTCTGTACGTCTCGCACTCTTCAAGCGTGCCAAGCATGCCTACGAAGTCCTGTCCGATCCCGCGTCGCGACAAGACTACGACCAAAGCCTCGCGGCTTCACGCGTTCCGAAATGCGTGGGGTGCGGCAGCGGTGCGATTCCAGGCCAGCGCTTCTGCTATTTCTGCGCAGCGGCATTCGTGCGTGAGCGTGAGCGGGAAGAGGCGCGCAAGGCCGAGGTACTGCGTCAAGCCGAGGCGGCTCGTAAACGGGCTGCTGAAGCAATGCGCCGACGCGCCGAAGAAGCCAAGTGTGCGCAAGAGGCGCGAGCCAAGGCCAAGGAGAAGGCTAGGACAGCTCGAATCAGGGCCAAGCAGAAGGCAGAGGAGGCAGCGCGGCCTCGGGAGTACGACTGGAGGGCAGATCCAGACGAGTTGATGGACCGGACACCCTTCGACTATGACTACGGCTCCTCCTCGGACTCGCTCAACGCGGATGATCTGTTCTCTGTGATCTTGTCCGAAGCCGCCATTCGCTCGGCTGCGGGCGCCGCTCGGCGTGCAGGCGTCAAGAGCGTGACGGTCAACGTGAAGACGGAAGGAGGAAGTGTCGAGGTCACAGTGAACAAGGACATGGCCAAGCTCTCACGCGAGGTAGGAAGTACCCTGCGTGCGGCGAGCAAGATGGCGGAGTCGGTCAGTAAGTGGTGGAAGGGCGACTAGAACGCGCGTTGGACTGGATTGCGATAGGCTATCGACTGGAGGATGCATGAACGGCATGCTCTGCGTCGCGAACTCCGACTTCGGCATCCGCATCTCAGGGTCTCCCGCGCAAATGTGGAAGAGTCGCTAGCGCGACTTCAGCGACGCGGACATGTCTACGAGGGGCCTACAGGCTGGAGGCTCGGTTGATCTCGTTCAAGTCGCCAGTGGCAAGTGCCCGAGATGGCGACGAGCTGCGGGCTCTAGGAGCACGAGCCTTGAGCACTCCGAGCGCTGGCGAGACCCCAGCGGAGAGCTCTTGGGCAGTGCGAGTCGCCCACGACATCAACTCCTCCCATGCCTCAGGATTGCCACGGGTGACCGGCGGCGTGTCCAGACAGAGCTCCTCCGAGAGCCTCCTAAGCAGCTCTCGTCGTTTGTTTCCTTCAATCCTCCTCGTCGTCGGGCTCTCCTGCTCCAAGCTGCTCAACTCCAGGAACCTCAACACCATCGACATGACTCTCGCCCAATTCGGAAACGCCAGAGCGTCGGCACCGAGCAGCGCTCTAAATCTGTCGTCGTGAGCGATCTGGAAGGTCAACGCGTTTCCGGCGGGGAGTTGCTGCGCGAATCCTGCATCGCTCAACTCCGATAGAATCCCAGCGAGCGCCCGCTTCGAGTAGCCCAGCTCGGCAAGGTCCGAAGCACGCGTCCAGGTGCCCGATCGCGCGATCAACTCACCGAGGACATCTGCCCTCGCCCCGACGCCGCAGAGTGCTCTGACACGGAAGCGCAATAGTGCCGAGCGCTCCAGCGGCAGTCGGCGGGCCTTCACCTCGGGCGGGCGCCCCCAGGGTGGCTGACCGTCGTCCGGCCATCTGACCTTGGCGTGCTTGCGTAAGGTTGCGGCGAGTCCATGGAACGCAGTTCGAGATTGCGCGGAAAGGTCCCGAGACAATCCCTTCAGGCGGCTGAGCGAGAGTTGGTCGGCGTGCGAGGCGCACCAGCCGTAGACCTGGTCCCGCAAGCGGGGATCGATCTTGAACAGCGACGGGACCGCCACGATAATCGGCTCGGGATCGAGGGCGATCCCCTGGTGGTGGCGCACTACGCCAGGAACGCCGAGCTCGGTGAACAAGCTCCAGCCGAGCTCGACCAGAGCGTCGCGCAGCGCCTCGCTAGAAATCGGGATCTTCGACGCCCCCTGAACATGTTGAGAACATAATATGCGCCATTCGCGAGTCTGGCCACCCACGACGCGCCGCGTCGAGACTCTGGTCGCCAGCCTGTGGAAGGTCGATGACGAGGCCACCCGCAACCACAGGTCGCCCTAAAAACCGCTTGCACTTCCGTACTCAACAACATAGCCTGCCAAACGTGGAAGAAAGGCGAAGCTTTGAGCGATGGTTCCGAGAGCAATGGTAGAGGGAGCGACCCCATCTACTCCGCAAAGGAGTTTGCCGCATGCATCGGCCGCAGTCGCAGAACGCTGCAGAACTGGGATAAGAGCGGGTGGCTCGTGGCCTGTCGCTATCCTTCTGGGCGCCCCTTCTATACTCAACAGCAACTCGATGCTGTACTAGAGCGTATTCCTTCAGCATCCGACCAGACGTCCGCGTCTCAGGAGTGATTTCATGGCGACGATGATCGCGATTCTTTCCGAATTTCCCGAGCCCCAGCAGGGGGAGCAGGTCTGCTTGTTGCGTCTGTCTTTTCAGGAGGGTCTTGGCTACCGCGTCAGCGCTCTCGCGCCCCCCTCGAATCGGGCGGTAGGTCGCTGGGTCAGCGATTGCCCCCTCACGGCTTGCCAGAGCGCCCTGTTGTGGGTGACTACGCAGCCTTGGACTGTGCAGATTGCTCATGACAGCCTTGATGTCAATCAGGTCATTGCGACGGTTCCCAGCCCTTCTCCCATGGAAATGCCTGGAGTTCATCCACGTGATGTGGTGAGCTTGCTGATGAACAACCTGCCCCCGAAGCACCCGACCAATGCGGCCACTGGCGCTACCTTGATGCTCGGAGGGCCGGCTGCGGCGCCCGCTCCAGTGCCGGTCCAGCAGCGTCCATCTCCTCAGGCTCCTGCAGCGCCCATTCCTACGGCGCCCCAGGTTGCCCCTGGAGACGAGCAGAAGGAGGCTGCCAAAGAACTCGCTGTCTTCATGCGCGGGATGATTCACGCGCTGCGTGACGGACATGATCCTGACACCGTACGTCAAGCCATTGTCGACCAGCTCGGGTTCTCGGTCGACCCCAGCGACTACGACGGTGGCGATGAGCATGAACTGGAAGATGACGACCCCGAGCTCACCGCCCTCCTTGAAGAAGATGATTCTGACTTGCTCCTCGCCGAGGAGCCCGAGCCTTCTCGTCGATCGCCCGCTGAGATGCCTCGCAAGCCCCTGGAGGATGAGGCCAGCTCAGAACCCGTCACGACCCTTCGGCCCCTTCTGCCCGGTGAGCCCCTCCCTGGTCACCTCTCGGAAGAGGCTCGTGCGCAGCTCGCGGCATGGGGTGACGATGGGTCCGCGCGCGCAAAGCTGGAGAGAACCATGGAGCGACGGGAGCGCCAGGCGGCTTCGATTCGCGCGAACATGCTTGCGGCTGGCCTGGATCCTGATGAGCCCTGGCAGCTTCAGCTTGCCCGCCAGGAGGCGGAGGCCGCTGCTCCCGCTGCTGGTGAAGCGGCAGAGCAAGAGGTCATGACCCCAACTCCAGCCATTTCCGCCGCTGCCCCTCCCCTCGCTCTAGCTCCTACAGTCGAGAACGAAGCTCCGAGCAATGGTCGGACGAATGGGGTGGGGCGTGCGCTTACGCCTGAGCAATTCGAGCACCTCAAGGCTGAAGCTTCCGCTGAGTCAGAGCGCGCGGCGGCAGCCGCTAAGGCAAAGTCGACAACCTCCTCGGAGGCGGAAGCTGAGCCCGAGTCGAGTGTGAGCGTGGGTGTGCGTCGGGCCGTGAGTGGCCCCATCAAGGTGAGCTAGTTGCTCGAGAGGCTCGAGCAACTGGCTAGGGCGCTGCCCGAGTGGACGCCTCGCTACGAATCCCTGGACAAGAGCTACCAGGTGCAGTCTCCGAGCTACAAAGTGGATGGGATCAGCGTCAGTGGACCCTCTGTCGAGGCTGTGATCGAGCGCGCTCGAGTACTTCTTGAGGTGTGGGCTCCGCAGGTCGTTGACCATGACTGATTTGGAGGTCAAATGTCAGGAGTGCTGCGGGCGCCTCATGATCCCGTCCTGTGCGGCGAAGCCGCACTGAGATAGGCTAGTGCTTGCTGGAGGTCTCGTGGCAAACGTAAGCGACAAGGTGCTTCTCTTCCCGGGCACAACGCATGTGGACGTGTTCATCGACTCAGCGCGTTCGCAGATTGCAACGAGCCGAGGGGCCGTTGCCCGAGAGTCGGTTTCTGTGGACTATCGACCGAAGATGGAGGAGTCCTGGGCTCGACAGGTGCGACAAGAGAGAGAGTTGGTCCATCGTGACTACCTTCGGCGACTGGTGTCCCAGCGAGAGCAGCTCGACAGACAGGTGACGCGAGTAAAGCGCGAGGCGCCTGTCGCTCTGGATGCAATGCCTACGGGTGCTGCGTACGGCTTTGGTGCCGGCCTTGTGGCTCATCTGGTGACGCCGAAGACTGCGACTCCTGAGTCCCGTTCGATTGCGACTGTTCTCGTGGGTCTTCTTGGGGCCTTGTTCGGCTTCCACGCGGAGATGCATCGGAGAGCCAAGGGACACGATCAACAACTCTCGGCTCTCGAAGAGGAGCACTCTCGCCTCGAAGGTCGGATTGCAGACGCAGCGGAGCCGCGCCCGTGATTCCATTCTGGCCCATCGTCGCACCCAGGTTGCTCAAGCAACTGAGCGTTGTGATTCTCATTGGAGCGATGACTGCGTGGCCCTTCATTTTCTCTCGAGAGCCCATGAATGAGACCGATCTGCGACACGAGGGAACGCACGCTTGCCAACAGTTCGAGTGCTCGGTACTTCAGGTTCTTGCTTTGTTGATCGGGGCTTGGGCCTGGACTCCGTGGCTACTCCTGGGCATTCCCGTTGCATTCGCGGTGGGCGGGCCCTTGTTCCTCGTCTTGTACTACGGGTCCTACGCGGTGAATCTGCTGCGCCTTGACGGGGTCGCCGCCTATGAGGCCATTCCTTTCGAGCAGGAAGCCTACGCACACGAGGATGACTTCACCTACTTGAAGCATCGGATTCCGGTGTGGTCCTGGCTTTGCTATTTCATCCCCTGGAGGCGATGATGCTTCTCGGCTACCTCCCCATCTGCACGGCAGCAACTCGCAAGCCCCCTACTACTGGTTCTGCCAATCAGGGCTCGGCGAAGATAGTGGTACAGCCCAAGGGGTTTGGCTGGGCCTGGTTTGGTGTGGGCGCGCTCACGGTGATTGGCATCGCAGCGGTCGTGTACGCTGATGATCACGAGTACGACTTCGAGGCGCAAAAGCAATGACGACGATTCCTCAGGTCTCAAGAGGCGCCACTCGAGAGGACCCCCTCTTTGGCTTGCAGCGCACAAAAGGCCCTCCAAAGTTCGGCCCAGATGCGGGCTTCTGTACGCCTGGAAATTGCTATCGCATGATCGACTTCATGCGGCTGCATCGGCCTGAAGACTACAGCCCGGACATGTACCGCATCTACGACTGTCCGGACTCGAATCTCTCCGAGCAATGCTCCATCGAGTACAACCGCATGCTTCGCGAGGAAGCGGAAATTCAAGAGGTCAGCGTGAGAGATCTCCGGAAAGAGGTCCGCGATGTCGGGACCGGGCAGCAAGCTCTTGGTCCACGCAGGCCTGCCGACATCATGGTTGGTGGAGCGGCCCCCTCCCTTCTGGCGTACCTGGCGCCTGTCTACTGATGCCAGACGGAAGTCGAGCGATTGACCTCGGGGCTATCTTGGCAAAAGTTCAAAGCGGAATCGCGTCGCGTCGTCATCCTCCTTCCGTTTCCGGAGGTTCTTCGACTCTTCCTGGCTCCGGGCCAGACCCAATGAAGGCGTGGCTGTCGCTCATGGGCCGCGTGTGTGGTGCTTCTTCGGCACCCGAGAAGATGGACGGATGGACTGCAGGGCAGCGGAAGGCCGCCCAGGTCTTCAAGCCTGACCACAGATGGGGATCTTCGAGCGCCTGCTCGGTTGATCCTCTTCACCAACATATTCGCGTAATGCTTGTTGCGACTTGTTGTGGACGCGAATACGATCGCCTTGTCGAGCGTGTGGTGCCCAGGCTACGAGCTTGGCACCGGGTGCGACGAGTGGTCGGAGGCGCCCCTCTGTGGTGGGGGGGCGCCACATCCACCAAATCCACATCCTAACTTCCGCGTCGCACGTCATCGAGAATGCGCTGCAGATCAAACGGCGACCGCGGCGGAGTTGTCATCGGGCAACCCTGAATCATCGCCTCGAGTCGCCCTCCGCAGTTCATGCGCACGATGCTGACGCGACCCCAGAACTCGAGAACGCGACGGGTCGGCCTTGGAGCGAGCAGGAAGGAGTTGTCCATGTCCCAGGACATGCCCAGAGCCTTCACTCCAGGCCGCGGCTGACGGCGAAACCCCTTGGGGGTGAGTTTAGCTGATAGGTGGGCTTCGAGGTACGCGTAGAGGCCATCTCCGACTGGGGCATCCATCGAGAGGTGCGCGTAGTCAGCCGGGTCGGCCGAATAGTCCCCGTCCACGCGAAGCGATGTGATCGTGTAGTAGAAGGGGATGTCGGATGGGAGCATGCTCGGAATAGTATCCGTAGCCCTCCTTACCTCCAACTCTCGGGCACCCAATCGGCATCTTTCGTCAACTCGCGACACAGGCGGAGCCGACGTGTAGGCGGGTACAGGCGGTAGCCATCACGGTACAGGAAGCCGAGGCTGGTCTCCTCGATCGCGCTGTTTGGGATCATGGCTTGATGAGAGGCCAGGAAGTCCTCGAAGGAGAGGTCTGGGTCATTCCATACGACGGTGCGCTCCCCGAGAAGAAGAGAGGGCTCACTATGAATGGTCGCTGCGAGCTGCACGAGCTTCGCGCAGAGGGCGGCGATGGCAAAGCGAGGCATCTTCGCTTCAAGGGCATTGAGGCGCTGACGTTGAGCGGCCACGTAGACCTCATAGGGTGTTGGCTGCGTGGTAGCACTCATCAAGTCCGCAATCAGGCGTGAGAGTTGATCTTCGTCAGGCTCGCTTCTTTCCTCGCTCGCTAGCTCTTCAGCGGCGAAGACAGCGCCCAGGTAACTGCGTCCAATTTGGCCGAACAGAGACAGCAGTGCGTCTCCATGAGCGTTGTAGGCGTCCATGGTCCGATGAATGTCCGCGCGAAGCCCTGAGAGACTCCACTGCACGAGAGCTGGATCGTCCCCGGCTACTGATGCATAAGTGACTTCGCAGTCCCGGGACGCGGCGAGCAGATCGAGGAGCTCAACGTGAACCGGCGTGGGCGCCGAGACGGTGATGGTGTCGTATTCTGCGGCGCCGTCTTCGAGCATGTAGGCCAGGTCAGGGTGTTTTTGGATCAAAGTGTCGAGTCGCCTCTTGGCGCCCTCCCCCTCGGGTCCTTCCTCCGCGGCGTGGCGGGCGAGAGCTCGAGCGCGTTTTCGAATCTTGTCGTTCACTCTCGGGGCTCCTGAATTTCACCCGTTGCAGCAAAGAGGCAGACCCCTTCGGTATGGGCGCATTGACTGTCGCGCTCGCATCCTCCCCCGCATCGCTGAGGCAACATGGGGAGATGATCGAGCCGTGTGAGGTCTGGGGGAAAGGTGAAGGCGTGACGGGTCGCTTTCAGGCGACGAACTGCTCGCTGGGCGCGATCGACCTCAGCGCGGACTTCTTTGAGGTCTGCATGCGCCTGCACAACCAGGCTCTCGAAGTCAGTGGGCTTGCCTTGCTGCCGGCGTCGAAAGGCGGCCTTGCGGCAGGGGGAGCAGCAATAGAGGGAGAGCGCGTGGGCTTCCTCGATGAGTCCGCCACAGCTTCGGCAGGTGCAAGGGTCGAGGTCAAGGGAGAGAACCCATTCGGCAAAACGCCAGGTCCAGAGCACCCCCTCGACCCAAGTCAGGGTGTGGACTCGTTGACCACGTACCACGAGTGCCCATACATCGGGCCACTTGGTATCAGGGGGGCGAAAGGAGGCAATCTCCTGAAGTCTTGAAGTCCAATTTTTCAAGTCTTTCCTCGCCGGAGAGTGGAGAGGAGCTCCCGTTGAATGGATGTGCGACTTTGGATTTGGTCGACGATGGCGCGCTTGCTCTCGAGCAAGGCGTCCACGTAGTCATCGAAGCTGCCTGCGATGTGTAGTGTGGTGCAGAAGACCGGACGCGCCTGGCCGATGCGATAAGCCCGATCATCGCCTTGGTCCTCATCGCCTGGGGTCCACCAGCGTTCGAGATGGAGCACGTAGGCGCATCGATGCAGGGTAACCCCCTCCTTCATGGCCTCGGACCCCACCAGGACGTCGATCTCGCCAGCTTGAAATCGCTCTTTGATCTCCTGGCGCTTCATCTTGGGAGTAGAGCCCACGATGGCCTCATAGCGAAGGCCCTTCATCCTCTCGAGGCCAGATCGAAGTTCGGCGTGCACATCGTTGTGATGGAGAAAGACGATGCAGGGCTCCCCTTGAGCATACGTCTGGACAATCCAGTCGAGGGCTGGAGCGACCTTTGCTAGCCCCACATGCTTGCGGATCTCGCTCATCAGAGCGAGCGCATTGCCTCCGTCGGCCTTCTCTTTCTCCTGGTTGATCGCCTCGATGAGTAAGCTGTGATCATAGTAGAACTTTCGACCCGCATGGATGATGAGCTTGCTTCTGGCTTTTGGCGGAAGCTCGGGACACGCGTCGACTTTGGTGCGTCGCTGCACGTAGGGGCGCATGAGTCGATTGAGCTCGGTGAGTCGAGAGGCCCCGGTATAGGTGCGGATGGTGCGGTGGGCGATGTGCTTGTTGCTCGGAGCGCAGAAACGCTCTCCGAAGCGCCTGAAGCAAGGGAAGGCGAGTGGGTCGATGATGTGGAGCAGGGTCCAGAGCTCTTGAGGACGACTGCGAACTTCGGTGCCCGTCAGCAAGATTCGTCGCTCGGCATCATGCATGATCTCAATCAATGCCCGAGTGCGCTGCGCTGTTCCCTCCTTGGCGTTGTGTGCTTCATCGGCGATGACAGTGTCGAAGCCGAGCTGGACGAGGATGCCGCGGCAGCGCGCAAACAATCCCCAGGTCATGACCCACCCCTCTCCTTCAGCAAGCCCTTCCGTGGCAAGGGTGGCGCACTCGCGTGTGCTGCTGACCGTGCGAAGAGTGAGACGTGGAGCCCAGGTCTTGCCCTCAATGACCCAGTTGTCGGTCACACTGGAGGGGCAGACCACGAGGACACGCTTGGCCTCTGAGGTGATTTGGCAGTACGACAGAGACTGCGCGGTCTTTCCGAGCCCCATGTCGTCGCCAAGAATGCCTCGCCCGCCACACAGGATGAGCCAGTACAGACCGACGCGTTGATAAGCGCGCAGCTTCCGATAAGGGGCGCCAGGTGGGAGCGTCTGGGTCAGGTTCTTCGCACCCGTCAACCAGAGCGACCTGGGTGCCGTGAGTGCGCCAGAGAGGTCGCTGAGTGCATCAAGATGGCGATGCATTTGGTCGTGACGAGCCTGCTCGGCCTCGAGCCAGGAGATCCAGTGTGGGTACTCAGCCTCGACGAGTCCCCTCACTTCCGGCGGGAAGACCTCGAGCACCTTTCCGAGCAGGGGTCGGGGCACGACGAAGGTCTGGACGCCGCGGCCCTTTGTCTTGCCCATGCGCTCGTGTACGGGGATGAGATCAAGGGCTACGAGAAGTGCAGCCCCTTTCTCGGCGGGTCGGATGGTGAGTCCATCGGGACGACACCGCACCTGGGCCAGGTAGCGGGAGGGATTTTCGGGATCCAAGACATCGAGCCAGGTTTCCGGGACCGCCTTCAAAATCGAGCGAACTCGAGGGCATCGGCCCAACCAACGCTTGTGGGCGCAAAACGCGCGGCCGGGCTCGGAGCGTCCTGGGAAGTAGAGGGTTTGGTGTCCCGAAAGTGAGGGTCGATGCGTCGCCACATCATCGCTTCCTTTAGAGAAACCCCGCAGAAGACCATGATCTTCACTCCCTCGAAGCTGCACTTGGCGCAGCTCGGATAGCGCACCTTGAGGGCGAGATTGGCGCCAACTTGCTCTACATCGAGGACCTCATACTTTTCGGTACCTTCCGATTCCGACTTCTCCGCCCTTCGAAAACCCTCCGGAGAGCGAGCGAAGTCTCGATGGCTGCTGCAGTTCGGGTCGTCCTTGTCATGGCGGCAGGTCATTTGAAATCTCCGTCTTGTCCCGAAGCGGGACGAATGAGCACCCCTCCTAACGACATCCCCCTTCGCCGACAAGAGAAGACAAGAGGACTTCGTGTGTCATACTAGAAAAACAGGCTCAATCTGTCCCGAAATAGGACAAGCAATGAAGGCGCGGACGCCTATTTATGCGCACTGAGGAAGAGCGGCCTGTCGAGGCTTGTTTATGCGTCCCGTTTCGGGACAGGCGTAGCCCACTTGTTGTTTGCGGAGGAAAATGGTGCGGCTAGTAAGGGGGTGCACCGACCAAGTGAAAGACCGCAGGCATCCTGCCTGGGGGCAGTTCGGCGCACAACAAGAGAGAATCCGATCATGAGCTCAGAACCCGCCACCACTGGCCCCATTACTCCCGGCAAGACCGCTCCGAAGGGGGGCGGCGGCCGTGACCCTATCCCTGTTGGGAAGCACCTGTGCCGCATCAGGCACGTCGAGAAGTCCTTGGCGAAGACCGGTTCGCCACGCCTGGCGTGGCAGTTCGAGATTGTCGCTGGCAGTCTCAAGAACCGCATCATCTTCGACGACACCTACCTCACGGAGAGCTCCCTGTGGAAAGTGCAGAGCCTGGCTGCGGCGGCGGGGCTGAAGGCCGAGGAGAGCTTCGATCCGGACAAGCCCGCCGAGCTCATCGAGAAGTTCCAGGGTCGGCAGCTCTGGGTGACCCTCGCCGAGGACGTCTACACCAACAAGGACGGCGTGTCGGTCTCGGGCCGCAAGGTCACGGCCTACGACTCCACCGTCGCCTCGATGCCGAAGGAGCGGGAGCGCACCAACGCGGCTTCGACCTCCAGCGTGCAGGCCGAGGAGAGCGAAGAGATTCCCTTCTAGGAGATCTCGAACTCTGATGCCAGCACAGCAGCCCCGACGGGTTACACTCGTCGGGGCTGCTCTTGTCTCAGGCTCGAGGAGCCACCCGGGTAAACGTGCGTCTGCATTGCAGCCAGCATTACCCAAATCCGACCACCACCGCCCATCACCACCGATCACTCGGGGCGCTCAACTATGCCAACCTTCAGAGAACGGCTCACTGGTCTGTTCCGGCGAACGCTGGACCGCACTGTGGGCCGACTACGCCCCGTGCGTCCGGCTCAACCCGTACGCCCAACACCACCCCCAGCGCCTCCGTCGCCCTCGTCGGAGCCTCCACGACCAGCGCCTGCCGTGCCAGCGGCTGGCTTGGTTCCGCCCCCCACGTCACCCCCTTCGGGTCCAAGGGGGCCCAGTGCCCCTGCGGGACCCGTTGGGAGTGACGCTGCCCAGCTCTTGCACCAGCTCTCGAATCTCGCGATTGCTACCGCAGACATCACCAAGCGCCTGAATGACTTGGGCTATGGGCAGTCTGCGCAAGCCATCGTTGGCGTGCCTCCGATTCCAGAGACGCTCGAAGTCCCGCCGCCAGAGGCCTCTGAGCCTGTTCCATCACCTCAGGCTCCTCTGCCGCCCCCTCCGCCGCCAGAGCCTCCGCCGCCGCCATCACCGCCCCATGTACCGCCTTCCGAGCCCCCGGCGAGTCCTACGGAGCGATACCTGCTCGCAGGATCATCCATTTTTATTCCCTTCTTGGACCCGGAGACGGCCTTCCACACACTCGCAGCGGAGTGGAGTCGGGCCATGATTGGCTCTCCCAGGCCAGGGGGAGTGCCGGTCGGGGTGCGGCCTATGTATGCTCCGGATGCTTTCGTGCGGGGAAGCGCGCTTGACCCTGGCGTCCAGATTCCGGCGAAGGCGACCAGGAGTGCTGAAGCTTTCGTTGAGTGGGCGAAAGAAAACGGCTACGAGAAAGGGCTATCGATCGAGGTGGATGGACTTCTCGCACCACCTGGCCGTGCCTCCATCGTCAATGAGGTCCAGCCTGATGGCTCGACTCGGGCGAGGATGAAGGACGTGCGTGCGGGTAGGCCTGTGTGGGTTGCGGGCGCTCATGTCTCCGATCCCTCTGACGAGGAATCGGAGACCTAGCGCCCATCTCTCTCTCTTCCTTCAGAGCTGCGGAGCAACCTTTGAGTCCTTCCTTCCTTCTTGCTTCATCCATCAGGGCTGCGGAGCGGCCCTGATGTTTACTGGCCTCGTGCATCAAGACGCCGATGGCGTTGTGTGGTTCGATGACCATCCGGTCAGGAGCCCTGCTGATGTGCCGAGGACGCGTGCCTTCCGCTCCACCTTGTGGTACGCCACCTCGTCGATGACGCCGACTGCTTGGTCACGCTTGATGGGCGACGAGGACATCGCCTTTGGTCCGAAGCCTGGTGAGATTCTCGGAGTGCGCTTCCAGTGCGGGAAGAAGCGCCAGTTCAGGGTCTTTCAGGCCTCAGCTTGGGGGGTGGGTGACCGGGACCCCAATGTGGTCGATCGGCGACTGATCGACCTGATGGTGACGGCGGCATCGGCCGGCATCAAGGTCAAGTCTTCGATCGCAGGCACGGCCATGGGCCTATACATGGATCGGTTCGATGGTCAGCATGGCAATCCAAAGCTGCGTCAATTGCCCTGTCGTTGGCGAGGGCTTGCTCATGCGGCTCTTCATGGGGGTCCGATTGCTGTCCTCTCGGGGGGCGCGCCTTACGCGGTTCAGGTCGACGTCAAGCAGGCCTACCTCTCGGCGCTGTATGAGCCCGTGCCCGTCCTTGGGACTGATGAGGCTGGCGACAAGGTGGGGGGCTGGTTCACTCATGGCGATCGCCGCTGGAAGTCTGTGCGGAAGTTGGTGGGCTTTGTGGATGCGACGGTTCGGATCCATGGTGATCTTCGAGATCCCACAGGACTCCCCCCTCTCCCCGTGCACATGCCCTTTGGCTCGGTGCATCCTCTCGGGTTGATCCGCAATGTCTGGACGATCGCCCAGGTGAAGGATGCGGAGGAGCGGAGCGAGGTCGAGGTGCTCGAGGTGCACCAGTTCGCCTTCGCTCCGGTAACGCGTCCGCTCTTTGCTGAGATCGCCGATCTCTTTGGGCGCTTCGGTCCAGACCTCGGCAAGCGACTCTATACGCGTTTCTGGGGAAAGTTCGCCTCTCGCGGTGGCTACCTGGGGCACAAGAACGATGTGGAGGCCTGCTTTGGCGAGGTGCCAGCATCAGGGCTCTGGTGGAAGTTCGATGGGATCTCCCTCGATACGCATCGCGCCTCTCCGAGCTATCGTCCAGATCTTGCCGCCTTTGTGGCTGCAGCCAACCACCGACGCGTGATTGCCGCCGCGCGCGAGCTCGCGCCAGGCTCGGTCGTGGCCTGTCATGTCGACGCGCTCTGGACGACAGACATCGTAGGGGCCACGAAGATTTGTTCTCGAAACGAAGGCCAGCTTGGAAGTTGGCGCCAGAAGCGCGCAGGCGAGCTTCGATTCTATGGTATTGGCTGCTACCGGCATGGAGGGCGCTTGGCTGCGAGTGGCTACGACAAGAAGACCAATGGGGCGTTGACGCGGGACAGACTCGAGAACTGGATTGGAACCGGGACCAACATGCGTCGACGTATGTTGATGCAGACGCGCGAGTGGACCGGAGACCCCGCAGTCGACGCCCACGCGACCAGTCGCCCTCTCGTCATGGAGATGGACACGACGACAAGTCCCATCGAGGGCGAGAGCGTGTACGACCCCTGCTGGACCCTTGGGGGCTGGCGTCGCAAGACGGATGCGGCAGAGGATGAGCCCTTGTCGAGAACACCACCGCCTCATATCGAGGCAACCCCAGAGGAGGGCTGCTGTGGCTGAAGAGCTCGAATTGGAGCTTGCACGACAGACGTGCAAGCTTGCACGCACATGACCGAGGACGACGCGACCCCTCCTTGGATGGGGATGCTCTGCGAGTCCCCGGACTGGCCTGCGGTGCTCTCGGCTCAGATCTGCGAGCTGCTCGAGTCTGAAGAGGAAGGCCTCACCGTAGTCTCCGTGAAGCACCGCATTCCTCATGGCGAGCGATTCACGGTTCGGGAGGTACAGGTCGAGCTCGATGAGCTCGTGCGCCATGGCTGCATTCGCCATGATGGCGAGACTTATGGGCGCAAGTATTTCATGGATTGAGTTGAAGGAGTCATGTACTGGGATAGTTGTTCTTTCCGACCCACCACCCCGGTATGCTCTTGTCTGATCTCTTCACGCCCGCAGATCTCGCTGCCCCATTGCCCGAGTGTCTGGAGGGGACGCGCGATACGCTTCCGTGCGCCTATTGTCGAGAGGGCTGCGCGTTTTTCAAGCTGGAGACCACACCCCCTGCGCGATGCGGTACGCAAGGATTTCTTCCCTGCATCGGCTGCTCTGGAGACTGTCGATACGCGCCTCGAGCCGAAGCCATCGCGAGTGCTCGCATCAAAGGGAAGTGGGCAGACGGTCGGCGCTACCGGGACGACGGCAACTACTTTGACGACCCTTGGCCAGAGGGGGAGGGGGCTGTTGAAGAGGGGCTCGACGAGTCGCTCAATGAGGCTCAACAGCGTGCGGTCGAGTTCCACCAGGGAGCTGTGCTCACGATTGCGGGTGCAGGGTCGGGCAAGACGCGGGTGCTCATTGCGCGAATCGCGCGTCTCATCGAGCATCATGGGGTGCGACCTTCTGAGATCTGCGCGCTGACGTTTACGCGCAAGGCTGCGAGCCAGATGCGTCAGCGCATCCTGCAGCGATCTGGGGGCCACGCCGCCAAAGAGCTCACCGTCACGACCTTTCACAGCCTGGCGCTGGGCATCTGTCGTGAGCACCCCGAGTGCGTGAGTCGCATGCGTGGCTTCTCGGTCTGGGACGACAAGCTCATGATCGTCGAGATCCGACGCGTGCTCAATGAGTTGTGGGAGGAGACTCATGCAGACATCAAGAAAGACGATCAACCCACGAAGCCCAAACCGGCCGAGGTGCTCGATCAGATCGGCAAGCGCAAGGCGGCGGGTTTGCACATCAAGGATGAGGCCTGGTTGTCGCTGGTGAGGGCGGCCTTTCACCCTGTTGCCGCGGATGCGATTCTCGAGTACGAGGCTGCCAAGAAAGCCAGCAATGCGCTCGATTACGACGATCTCATCTGGTCTGCGGTGCGGATGCTCTCGGCGAATCCGGTGATTCGAAAGGAGTACCAGGAGCGATGGCGCTTCCTGCTCGTTGACGAGTACCAGGACACCAACGACCTGCAGGAGCGGTTGCTCGTGCACCTGGCTGGCGGCGATCAAGTCAACTTGATGGCGGTAGGCGACGAGGATCAGTCGATCTACGGCTTTCGCGGAGCGAATGTAGGCCATATCCTCTCTTTCTTGGAGCGCTATAAGGGCTCGACCCTCATCGAGCTCGGGCAGAACTACCGCTCGTCAAAGCGCATCGTCGCTGCGGCAGCAAAGCTCATCGAGAACAACCAAAATCGGCGCAAGAAGAACATCCACACCGAGAACGCCGAGGGGTGGCCAGTCGAGTATTACACCACGCGCAATCCGCAGGACGAGGCCGACTACATCGCACGGGTACTCCATGGCTCGGTTCAAGCGGGTCATGCGCTCGAGGAGCACGCAGTCCTCGTGCGTACGCGTCGGCAGTTCGTGGCACTTCAAGCAGCGCTGTCTCACTACGATCTGCCTTACCAGACCGTGGGCGCTCTCGATTTCTGGCAGCGAGCAGACATCAAGCTGGTGCTGCGCTGGATGCAGTGCCTGGTCAATCCAGTCGACTTCGCCAGCGCAGCCCACTGTTTTCGGTACTGGCCTCGGATCGGCGCCAAGACGGTCCAGCGTTGGCAGGATGTCTCGATCGATGCCGGAAGTGGCCTATGGCGATCCCTGTCGACCTTGCTCCACGACAAGGGCTGCAGTTCGACCTCGCTTCGCGGCAAGAGCATCATGGAGTTCCAGGCGACCTACGACCACCTCGTGGCTTTTGTGCGACGCGGGGACTCGATCTACGACATCTCGCTGTACCTATACAGGCGCATTGGTCTGGATGCGCAGATCGTAGAGGCTGTGGCCTCGAGCGGCAAGGAGGCAGACGAGGGACGCAGTCGCGCTGCGTTGCGGACGGACTTCCTCGCTATGTGTCCGCGGGAGTGCGAGGAGGGATCGTCAGGCTGGGACCATCTGCGTGGCTTTCTTGATGCCGTGCTCTCGAACTCGGTGCGGGATGCCGAGGAGCCCAAGATCGTCCTGTCGACGATTCATTCCGCAAAGGGCCTCGAGTGGGACCATGTCGTGGTGGCTGGCATGAACGAGTGCATCTTGCCTTACAGCCGCACCGAGGTGAACAAGAACGCCGTGCTTTCGGACGACGAACTCGAGGAGGAACGACGCCTTGCTTACGTGGCCTATACCCGAGCAAAGCAGCGGTTGATCCTCACGCGCTATAACGAGCGGCTCGACATCCAGGGCAAGCCCGAGCGACTCAAGCCGTCTCGCTTTCTCATCGAGGGCGCCACGCCCGATGTGATGCCTGTGAAGTTGTCTTCGGATGATGGCATGCCTTCATTCGGAATCATTCGGGTGGGGGGATGAGGTGGGTTCAATATATGGGGCTCGACCTTCTCGACGTGGGGCGACCTCTCGATCTCATGGACATCATGACGGGCTTGCGTCTGTGCGAGATCAACGGGAACAACTCGGGCCTCCGCGGATTCAAGATGTCTGGGGGGATCACCGACTCTCCCGTCGTCCTCTTCAACGCTTGCTACTCGACAGACAAGGGAGAAGGGCTTGCTGCGATGGCGGAAGCCTACGACAAGCATCTCAAAGAGAGTGGCTTGTATGCCGGGCTGGGCTTTGACCCGGAGGGCAACGAAGCTTGCTCTCCTCTCGAGGCGCTACTGGCCGACAAGGTCGACCAGCGCTTCCTTCACCCCCCAACGGTGACTCCCTGGGCGACTTTTGAGCCAGAGTCGATCGCAGCGCTGCTCGAAGAGACAAATGCCACCCACTTCGTGGTCAAGCCAAGGAATGGGATCCAGGGGAACTTCATTCGCATCGTGCCGCGTGCGTGCCTCTACGAGGTGGTCGACCCATCGGTGATCATTGAACCCCTCCTGGTGCCAAAGGGTCGTTTTGCGCGAGCGCTGCGAACGGGCGTTGCGGTGATACGAAATGGAGCCAGGCTCGATGTCTGCCACCTGGCTAGCTATTGGCGCGTCTCGCGCTGTCCTTTCGATCCTGGCAACCCTGGAAGTGTGATTGTAAATCTCTCACTGGGTGCCCTTCCGGTGGCCCTGAGTTCTCGAGATGAGTTCGAGGCCATCACCACCTGGATGCAGCACTGGTGTAGCCATCTTCGGGCTACTTTACCGGGTATTGAGCAGCTTTATTTCTGGTCGAACTTCAATGAGATCTGCCCGGATGTGGATCCCTTGTGGATCCGATCCCGCATATCCCTCTTATGAATGCCAACGCCGCGAGGGTGACGAGAGCTGGAAAAGAAGAGCGGGGATTGACATACCGAGTTACGGAGTACTCCATGAGCAATCCTTCCCTCATCGACCGCGGCTGATGCGTCGCGCGGTCCGCAAGATTGTCTACTTCCTCTTTCGCTGGCTCGACCGACGCAAGGAGCGCCCTTGAGTACCGTCTGCGATGTCCCATGTCCGTCGTGCAAGGCACTCAAGCACCGTGCTTGTGTCTCGAAGACAGGCAGGAAGCTGTCTCGAAACGACAGCCATGCGAGGCGTCGCCTCGCAGCTCCAGGAGTCCAACTCGATCTCGTGTCCAACCCGGTGCCCCCACCCATTGTCGGCATCGACCTCGGGCTCGGTGATGTCGCCGACCTGGCCAAGGATTCGGGCTTGCACGGCAAGTTCCGGCTGATTCATGTGGACGCGCCCTGGAAGTACGACAACGTGGGGGTCAACGGGGCAGCCGACAAGAAGTACGGCGGCCTTCCCATTTCTACCATCATCGAACATGTGAACTCGGCCTACGATCTTGCCGAAGAAGACGCTTACATGCTCTTCTGGTGTACCTGTCCCATGCAGCGTGACTGGTTTGTGCAGGAGGCTGCTGCACAGAAGGTTGGAGAATTCCGCTGGCGCTACGTCAGTGGGGGCGCCTGGGGAAAACGACCCGACGAAGGGCGCGACCGAAAGGGATCCGGCACACACATGCGCGGCGACGCCGAAGTCCCCTTCCTGTACGTCAAGGGCAATCCGAGGCCCTACTACGCCTACCTCACGAACTGGACCGTCACCGAGCGCCCAGCGCACTCCGAGAAGCCCGTCTCGTGGCTTCGGGAAGTGCTTCGTTGCTTGGTGCCCCCAGATGCTCGCGTGGTCGACTACTACGCCGGCCGGGGCTCGATGGCTCGCGCTTGCTACTCGGAGTATCGAGAATATCTGGGTCGCGAGATCGATCCCAATCGCCTCGAGCAGGGCCTTGGATCTCTGTCTCGCTACGCGAACTTGCATCCAAGATCTCAGGCGGTAGCCCTATGATGACTTCAGCTCCAGTTGCAGGTCGGTCTTACATCACTGAGGACGGCGAGCCATTCACCGTGCAGAAGGTGTTGACTTCCGACTCGGTGATTGGTTGGCTTGCTCTTATTCAATGGGCAGATGGGCACTTGAGCGTCCGTGAGCCCGAAGAGTGGCCCGCTGCAGATCTCCCTCTCCCCCCCCTCGAGGACAATCCATGAACGCCGAATCCAAGACAACACGCAATCCCCTCCATGAGCCCGCCGCTGGCGATATCGTTGATCGAGGGGAAGCTGGACGCCGCTCCGTGGAGCACGTCTTCGAAGCAAATGGCCGCCGGCAGGTGACCTACCGCCGCGGGTCGCGAAGTCTGCTGCGTACGTGCTACCTCGAGTCCTGGCGTCGATGGGCACGCGGCGGGACCGTCGTTGACGGGGAAGCAGCCTGACCAGACCTCAATCCGACCACTACACCACTCGACAGGAAACGACCATGATTCTTGAACGCATCCGCACCAGCCTCGAGCGCTGGGGCTCTGAAGAGATGGCCCCGTGCTGTGCTGCGCGCACGGCACTCGACGCCGCTACTCACAACTCATTTGGCCGCAATGGCTTGCTTGCTCGCCTCTCTGACGTCTCCCCTCGCTACGCGCTCTCTGAGCAGTGGGAGACCCACGAGGCGCCGTGCGAGCTTCATGCGGCCTGGTACCTGGCTACCGGTCACTTGCCTCGATTTGCGCGGCCTGCAGAGGTCGAAGAGCCTGCAGAGGTCGAAGAGTCTGCAGATTCGTGCCGAGGGGGTGAAGACGAAGGCTTTGAGGAAGAGCTCCTTGAGTTTCTATCGAGGGCATCACTCGCTACGGAGCACACCTACCATGACTGTCCCGGGGGCTCCGACTGTGACTGCGGCGGCGTCATCTGCGAAGGTGGGCTTGCATTCTGCGACATCTGTCATGGCGGCGAGGGCTCTCTGGCTTACCACTGCCCGGGTCGGGCGATGACCCATGAACAGAGCGAAGGGGTGTACGGGCGCACAATGGAGTTCGCTTTTGGTAGCTGGTTGGACCTGACGAACAGGGAAGATCACAAGACGTGGACTGAGCTCAACCCGAACCATCGAGACGTCTTCGAGGAAAAGGAACCTCAGGTCCCTGTCAAGCCAGGCCCTGGTTGGCCCTTTGCGCCCCAGGTCAGGCTGTGAGCCTGCCCATGACGTGGGAGTCGGGGACGATTGTGATCGAGGGGGAACGGCGCGTCCCGTGGTGGTGGTGTGTCCCTCCTGGGCAGCGGATGAGGTGGTCGATCATCCAGCATGGGGAGGACGACTTCAGGATCTCGCTGGGTCAGGTAGATCCAAACTTCGAGTCGAAAGGCTGGTACATGGGGCGGGGGTCAACGGGGGGTCGGGACATCTGGAGGTCTCCTTCTCTGGACGAGGCGAAAGCGCATGTGGCGCGTCAGGTCCGTCTGGACGGGAACTGCTGATGACCATCTACATCGCCGGACCGTACACTGGAGACGTTGAGGAGAACGTCGCTGCAGCCATCTTCGCTGGCCAGTCCCTCGTTGAGTATGGGTTCGTGCCTTTCGTTCCTCACCTGTACCACTTCTGGGATCAACAGCACCCGAACCCCTACGAGACGTGGATGAAGCTATGCCTCATGTGGGTGACGAAGTGCGATGCGCTCTTGCGATTACCTGGGAATTCGCCAGGAGCTGACCGAGAGGTAGCACTGGCCAAGGCGACTGGGGTTTTAGTGTTCTACTCGATCGATGATGTGATCAAAGCTCATACTCTTGGGGCTGAGCCTTGGCCCTGAGGCTCCATGAGCTCGACGAACTGCGGCACTGTGGCCCCGGCGAGCCGACATGCAGAGGATGTGGGGGCTACTACACCGAGTTCTCTTCGCGCACCATCGCAGAGCTATGCGAGGGCAAAGTGAAGGCCGCCCTCGCAAGAGCCAATGCCCCAGCCGACGTAGTGACCTCCGTTGCCGTCGGGCTCACTGACCGATGAGCGGCAAGCTGCACCTACTTCCCGTAGCTTCGCGCACCGTCGATCCTCCGCGTGTGCAGGGCAGCATCATGGGCTCCGGGCACTGGGAGCGCGTGGCGGCCTGCGGTGCTTGCGCGCACATCGTCGCAAGGCTCGACAACGAGACGCCGCCGACCTTCTACTTCAGTGCGAAGCCTGATCGCCTCTGCCAGGGCTGTGGGGAGTTGTTGTCTACGGGTCAATCCGACGAGGCAGGGTTCACCATCTGGCGCGTGCTTAGGGTGTCCGCGCGCTTTCATTCGACCTCGACGTGGTACTTGCCCTGGACCTGGGACCGAGGCACACTTGGGAGATCCGCAGCGCTGACTGGGACTACTGGCTACCGCCAGAAGAAGGCTCCAATAAATAGGGCCGCGAGAGCGCGGCGCTGTGCAGTCTTCGTGAGCGCGTTTAGCACTTAGCAGATAATCTTGGAATATTTGTTGGACATAAATCACTATAGGGATAAGTAGTCCTCCATTTCGGGGAGAATGAAATGAGTGCTGTCCCGTTCCAGGATTTTGTCGCTGCTGTTCAGGATCGTTTCGTTGAGCTCTCGCGGTCCTCGAGCCATAGGCTCTTCGTCGTTGATGTGGATGGCGATGCGCTCTACGCGCACTACCTGGAGTCCTTTCCAGAGGGCTCCAATCCAGTTCGCAAGGTGCGGACCGAGCACGACTGTGGGACCTGCAAGAGCTTCATTCGGCAGCTCGGTGGCGTGGTTGTCGTCACCCCCGATCTGAAGCTCGAAGCGCTCTGGGATATCTTTTCGACGATGCCATACCCCTACAACGTCGTGGCCGAAGGGATGTGGAGACTCGTTCACGGAAGTGCCATTGCTGGGCGCTATGTGCCCTTGAGTAGCGCCGTCGGATGCAAGACGACACACACCTCAGCCGACGGCTTGGTCACTTCGTTCGACCACCTCTGGGCCAAGCCCAAGCCCCTTGGTCGAGGGGAGTTGTCTGGAGCTTTCGCTGGAAAGCACCAGACGAATGTAGATGGGCTGCGTCGTGTCATGGAGGAGTTCTCCATGAGCACGCTCGAGGCAATCTCTGACCTCGCGCCCTCCTTGTACCGCGGCGCCGAGTGGGCTTCAGCAATCGGACCCGTCATTGGAGCGCATGCGGCGTATGCGATCCTCTCGGAGCGGGAGCGCCACCTCTGGCTCCACCATCACGCAGACGCAGACCTTGGCGTCACCCACTTCCGCGGAAGCGTGCTCGGGACCCTAGCCAAGGATCTGCAAGCTGACATGGACATCTCCACCGCGGTCGCGCGCTTCGAGGCTATGATCGCCCCTCAGAACTATCAGCGGAATACCGCTCTCATCACGCCCCGGATGATCGATGAGGCGCTCGCCACCCTATGCGAGCTCGACCTCGAGTCCGCCGTCCATCGTCGCTATGCCGTCTATGAAGACATCAGGGCCGACGCCCTTCTCTTCGTGGACAACAGCCTGAGGGGACGCCTCAAGGATGGCCTCTGTGACCTGCTGATGGAGGAGGTCAGGACGCCCACTGGAAAGATCACCGAGGGAGCTATTGACATCGCCTGGGAGGACTTTCTCGGCCAGGTCTTAGCCCAGGGAGCGCAGCAGATCACACTGGTGCTCGAACACGAGCACGAGAAGAACTTCATGGCCCTCACAGCTCCTACCGACCCTGCAGCGCCTCCGTTGTTCAGCTGGGGCAATGGCTTCGGATGGACCTACACGGGAAATGCCACCGACAGCATCAAGACCAAGGTCAAGCGAGCCGGCGGCAACGTCGACAACGCTGTGGTGCGCGCCAGTCTGGCCTGGTGGAATACCGACGACCTCGACCTGCACTGCAACACTCCTGCGGGCCTCATCTACTATGGCCGCAAGCAGTGCGCCGGAGGCTTTCTGGACGTTGACATGAACGTCAATGGCGAGAGCACCACGCCCGTCGAGAACATCGCCTTCAGCCTGATGCCGCGGGAGGGTACGTACCGGTTCTCTGTGAACCAGTATTGCCTACGCAACCGCATCAATGGAGGGTTCGAGGTCGAACTCGTGCTGCCTGACGCGGTGACCTACCGCTACCGCTACGACAAGGTCGTCCAGAACAAAGAGACCATCCTGATCGCTACTGTGGTGGTGAAGGGGTCTCGGATCGAGGTCACCCATGCGATCCAGCCCGTGAGATTCAATCAGGGCCGGACAGTAAAGTGGGGGGTGGACACCGCGAAGGAGGTGCCCGTCGACTTTATCGCCACCTCTCCGAACCACTGGGAAGAGAGCCACGGGCAACGTCATCTCTTCTTCGTTCTGCGTGACTGCACGCCTGATGAAGACCTGCGTGGCATCTACAACGAGTTCCTTCGCCCCGAGCTAAAGAAGCACCGCAAGGTCTTCGAGGTTCTGGGCGAGAAGACGAAGTGCCCTGCTGGCGAAGGCGTTGCGGGGGTGGGCTACACCTCCGGGCGCGGGGACAACGTCGTTGTGCGCGTCGTCAAAGACAACAACCATCGGGCCTACAGGGTCCACTTCTAGGAGTCCATCATGGATGTATTCGCCAAGGCCCTGCGCCAGAAGCTTCGGTTCCCTTCACTCATCGGCGATCTGACCATCGAGCAGTTGTGGGATCTTCCGATCAGCAACAAGGGCATTCGCAACAAGGCAAGCCTCGTCGACATCGGCAAGAGCTTGGTGGTCGATCGCGACCCTCAGCTTCCCGACTTCTTGGTGACGGCCTCCCCTGACCCTTCCTCCGAGAAGAACGTGCTGCGCCTGAGCGTGCTTCAGGCCATCATCGAGACGAAGCGCGAAGAGGAGAGGGATCGTGAGGCCAAGGACGTCAAGATGCGTCAGGTCAACCTGCTCCGAGAGATGATCATGAAGCGCGAGCTCACCGATCTCGAGAGCCACGACACCGAGGCTCTCCGAAACATGCTCAAGGAGCTGGGGGGCTAGATCACCACAGTGAGAGGGGGCGGTGCGCCCCCCCCCTCTCCTAGCGACCCCTCATCAAGTTCCATCACAGAGAGACCACCGTGCAAGACTCAATCACCATTCGCGTATGGGGACCTTACGCCCTGTTCTGCCCTCCTCACTTCAGGGGGGATCCCTGCAGTCATCCGGTGATGACGCCCTCGGGTGCCAATGGCATCTTGCGGGCCATCTATCACAAGCCTGAGTTCGAGTGGGAGGTCGACGCCATTGGCGTGCTCAACCCCATCCAGTACCACACCATGGTGCTCGGGGGCGTGAACTCGCACCGAGAAGGCGACCGCACCCTGCAGTCGGTCACAGTCCTCGTCGATGTGGCCTACACCATCACTGCGCGCATCGTGGCCAATCCTCACCGAGGCGAGCGAAGCGAGGTAGCGTACTACCAGCAGGCCTTGCGTCGCCTGCGGAAGGGTGAGTATTACCGGCAGCCCCACTTCGGGCGCAACGAGTACGCCGCGCACTACGAACTGCTCGAGGGTGAGATTCCAGCTCCCATCGATCTCACTGTCCCGCTGGGTTCGACACTGTTCAACCTGATGCCCCTCGATCTCGGCGTGGGAGACGGCAAGCGGCCCGACTCTTTCGAACCCGTTGCTTGGCGGGCTGAGATTCGCAATGGCGTGATCACCGTACCTCGCGATCTGCACGATCGATACCGCGAGCGCACGATGTGGGCGCGCAACCGTGGTCACAGCAAGCGCACAGACCGCGAGCGCGCTGCGGCGAAGTTGCCGAGACCGCAAGTCGAGCGCGGGAAGATGGAGATAAGCCCTGCTGACTGGGCCGGCATGCAAGCCATCGGCCCCATGGGCTTTCTCGGCGCGCTGATTGCGCGTTCGCGCTCCACGGGCGTGCCTATCGGCTACGAGGAGTACGCGTTCTCCCACGTACTCCATCTCGACACGGAGGGTGCTTTCCTTCGCTTCGAAGAGCTCGAGAAGCCGCGCAAGGAGAACATTCCGACCTTCGGTCGCGCTGGGTCAGCGCCAGTGACGCACACCGCATTCGACAAGGCGACTTACGCTTTCGGGGCGGGTCCCGCGGACAGGGATGAGGAATGGGTGGCTGTCCGTCACCAGGCCTACCGCGAGGTCAACAATGCGATCGATCATGGGGCTTGTCGTGCGATCAGCGCTTTTCTCGACAACCCGGACCGTCCCCTCATCGGCCCCGAGGACTGCCCACTTGGAACGCCAGACTACGTGGTGCCCGAGGGCAAGCGCGTGCTCATCGAGGTGCAGGGCTACCCGCAGTGGTGGACTGATGCTCCCGTGGCCAACGCGCACGCAGCGCGACTAGAGATCGTGAACGAGAAAAACGGAGCAGCCCCGAACTTCGCTTGCCTGCTCTGTGGCTCTGAGTCCGGTCTCGCGCGCCTCTTCCCCTTCTCCAAGAAGTTGGCAGGCTCTTTCGTTACCTTCAACAAGTTCGCCTGGGAAGGATATGGCATGGCCAAGGGCTACAACGCGCCGACCTGCACGGACTGCGCAGCTTGTATCGCCATCGGTCTCGATGACATCTGCGCGCGTCCTGGGCATCTAGTGACCGGGAAAAAGAGCTACATGAAGGATCGGTATCTAGCCTGGTGGCCGACCGACCCGAGGGCTCCCGCGCTGTGGCCCCTCCTCGAGATCGCCCTCGACAGCAAGCGCGCCGACGAGGAGCGTGAAGAAGCCATCGGACAGATTACCGATGGACACTTCGCGAGTTTCAGCAAGCTCAAGACACGACTGTCGCTGCGCCGCTATATGCCGACCAGTGCGGACGAGGTACGCGCGCGCATCTTGCGCTGGAATGAGTTGTGCAATGCGTCTCTGTGGGTCATGGCTGGATCGCTCACCCAGTCTGGGCTCAAGATCGGCGAGGTCGACTTTGACCACGCCGCCCGCATGGAGCTTCTTGCATGCATGCTCATCGGCGGCGAGGCTGCCATGCCCGGAGTCCTGCGAGCAGTCACGCGGTACGTCAAGACGAGCCTGCCAGATCTCGAGAGCCACACCAATACTCGCCGCGCAGGCTTCCTGGCCTGGGCCGGCGACCCCCTCGACACAGGAGCACCCATGTCTCTCCCCTCTCCTGGTTCGGATGAGCCTCCAGACCTCTTCACCCTCGTCAACGGCGAAGAACGCATGTCACCCAGTCAGCGCGGCATGCTCAACCTGGGGCGCTGTCTCGTACGTGCGGACTCCCTGCAGCGACGCCGAGGCGTCAAGGTGCAGAAGCCTGTGATCGCCACCTACTACCGAGAGGCGCTCGTGCGTCCTCAGCGCTCCGTGGGTTTGCTCGAGCGCTATGCCCAGTCCAAGGATCGTGACGGCATTCCGCGCCCTGACAAGGCTTTCGACGAGTACATGTCGCGGCTGTGCCGCGTGCTTCCGAAGCGACCCAACTACGACGACCAGGACGCCTTCCGGGTCGGCTACAGCCACCAGCATGCAGTCGAGCGTGCTCGTGCGGACTTCTTCCGAGCGAAGAAGGTTCCTGACTCCATCGCTGCCAAGTAGGCAACTCCCTCTTGTTCCGTGATCCTCAATCCACCACCTCCACTCCGGAGTAGTTCCATGTCCGACCTCGACCCCATCTACCGCTTGCCCGTCGACCCCAGCCTGCGACTGAAGATCGTCTGCTACATGGACGTGACGCGCAGCAATCCCAATGGAGACCCCCAGGGCCGCGGCCCGCGCCTCGACCCCTTCGAGCACGGCTTCGTCTCATGCGCTTGCCTCAAGCGCATGATTCGAGACTACGTTGAGCAGCACCTGGAGAAGGAGATCTACCTCAAGCGCGGCACCGACCTCTCCGTGGCCCAGCAGAACTACAAAACCAAGGACAACCAGATCGACGTCGACAAGATGCGCGCCGATCTCTGGGATCTGCCGATGTTCGGCGCTCCCCTTCTGCAGACCAAGACCCCCATCCGTGGCGCCCTGCAGGTCACCGACGGGGTCAGCGTGCATCCTGTGATCCTGGAAGAAGTCCCATTCACCAGCAGCGTCGGCCAGGTCCAGGAACGCAAGAAGAAGGGCAGCAAGGAAGAGACGGAGGAATATTTCCAGAGCGCCTACAACTCCTACCACCTGGTCAACTACGGGCTATACCGCTTCGAGGCGACCTTCAACCCGGCGGATGGCGCCAAGCACGGCGTCAGCCGTGAGTCCCTTCAGGCGCTTTGGGCTGGCCTCATCGAGGGGTGGGAGTACAACCGCTCGGCACACCGGACCGGGGTGAACCTCCGGCGCGTCTATGTCTTTCAGTTCCCGAACACTCGTGGGACCGAGCCTTCTCACGTCACGGCGGGTCGTGTGCGTGCCGAGTTGATCGAGGGCATCAGCGAACCGCGCTCCTTCGACGACTACATCATCACGGTCGACGACAACCTCCCTTCGGGAGTGCTCCTGTCGCGCTGGGAAGACGGCGTGGTCGAGAACGAAGGGCGCCTCGCGGCCAAGTAGTTCTGCACTCAACCGAAGGCCGGAGCTCACTTCGGCTTTCACAAGGAGGGCACTTCGTGCTCAAGCTCTACCGTCATCAGAATCAAGGAGTCGATCATCTGCTTCGAGAGCACTTCGAGCGCTTTCGATCTGTGGTCCTTCCCACAGCGGCCGGCAAGACCGCTGTGGTCCAAGTGGCAGCAGCTCGAGCGCTGCGTCGACGCGACGAGCCCCTCCGGGGTGTTCTCGTCGCAACGTCGATGGAGCATATCGAGGACGCGTTCGCTTCGGCTGGGGCTTTCAGCTATCGACCCGAGGGCGCGAGTCGGAGCGTGCGTGTTCCGGTCTCTGATGTCTTCTGGCTGCGTCTGAGGGAGAACAAAGAGATCCCAGAGCGACTCGCGAGTCTGCTCGAGGGAAGCTGCAAGCAGGGGATACTCACCACACACGCACAACTGGTGCGCTGCCACAAGGCGGACGTGCTTCCCGACGACCTCACGGGCTGGGCCTTGGCCCTCGATGAGGTGCAGCACTGCGGAGAGGACCAGACGGCCCTGTTCGCCTTCATGGATGCTTGGTACAAGGGGGGCGGCATCGTCTGGACCTTGACGGCAACACCCTTCCGAGGAGATGGGCGCCCCATTGCTCCAGCGCATGTGCAGCCGCTGGTCTTCACCTACGCTGATCTAGCCGATGCTGGGATCTTGCCCAAGCGCATCACGCTGCGCCTGTTGGATCTCGGGGTTTCTGGTCGGCCTTCTGGAGTACTGCTCGACTCAGATGTGCAGGCTGTGGCCGATCTCGTGCGGAATGCAGGCCGTCCCGCCATCATTCAGGTACCTCCAGGTGACTCGGTGTCGACTTCCGAGCGGCTACTGAAGGCGCTGGTATCGCACGGGTATCCCGAAGAGGCCTTACTGAATGCCGTAGGCGTGGGGAACTCGACGCGAGAGAGTGTCTTGTCCGTCCTGCTCGAGGAGCGGAGGCTCGCGAAGAGCCAGGGCTACAAGGCCACCAAGCTTCGGGCGGCTGTGTCCTGCCGGCGACTCGGGGAGGGGGCGGACTGGGTGACGTGCGGGCATGTGGTCAGCATTGGACTGTCCACGTCTCTGTCTGCGGTCATTCAGCTCCTGGGTCGTGCCGCGCGGTCTAAGCAAGCAATTGCTGAGTACCCGAAGGAGTGGAGAGACGAGGTCTTGTTCACGGTGCTCGTGCCTCGCCTTGCGGCCGGGGATCGGCGAGAGATTCTACAGGCCCAGCGCCTGATGGAGATCTCCTGTGCCCTCCAGTGTTCGGATGTGGTGCACGACTTTCAGCGCTTCTGGCTTCAACTGGTCGCAAATTTTCGACTGCCTCCTCAGACTCGGACTAGCCGAGCGCAGCTCGAGTGCATCGGCAACGTCTCGATCGAGGAGGCGGCGACGGCACGCCTCGTGGGCGTACAGGCAGCCACGACATTGCGCCGAATCCATGGGGGTGACGCACCCACCCTGGGTGATGTCTGGGCGCTCTGCAAACGCTGGGAGGTCTCGGACAGCTTCCGGGTACTGACTGAACTGATGCAGGCCTCCTCGCTGGAAGATCCCGCGCTCAAAGTTGACTACGAAAGCCGGCTCGTGGATGTGCTCGCCGATCTCGAGGCTCGCATGACTGCGGCCCCCATGGATGCGCCCGCCCTGAAGTCAGCCTATGAGGAGTCCATGCAGGAACATTTGATCCTGCTGGCAACCAAGTACAAGCACCTGTCTATCAATGTAGATCTTAGAGTCGCTTCCGGGCTTCAGGGCGTGCTGACTCCGGTTCGAATGCGCGCCGTGGTCCAGGACTTGACCAGTGCGCGTGACGCCATCCTCAACCTTACCGACGAGCAGATCGTGCAGGCTTTTATCGACCCCTATCGGACTCGGTATGGGGTCATGCCGAGTGCGCGTCGCCCCGCGAAAGACCTGGCGAAGCTTACACACTCACAGCAGCAGGAGGCTGACTACGACCGACATCTGAGACGAACGGGCTTCTGCCTGCCTCGCCTCGTCGCTTGCCGCGACTGGGTGACAGGCCCGCCGTTGGATGTGAAGGAGTTGCGACGCAAGATCAAACGCATGCATCTGTCTCGCATCCGATCGGATCTCTGGAGCACTTCCGCCAGCATCGCGAAGTCTAGCTACGACGCGCGCCTCGATGTCTCGGATCTGTTTGGGCGCCCCGAACATCTACTTGGACTCGAGCTTGCATCTCGACGTGGTTGGCGCGGCCTGCCTGGTGGGCAGACGCTGGCCGAGCTCTTGGGATGAACGCGACGCGAGCGGTTGTATGGTGGTCACAACTCCCGGGACCGCTCGAAAGAATCTTTGGTCCTTGATAACACTGATATGAATGATGAATTTCAGGGTTCATGATTGGGAACTTGTTGGCCCTTCTTGCTGACCATTCGAATATTTGCTTGAAAGAGCTGATAAAGCGATGGCTCTAAAGGGGGCCTCCGCAGCCTGGACTTGTGGTTGCGGGGTGTTGGAGCGCCTCGACGTGCTCGGTCGCCTTGTCGGTGATGGCCTCCGCAGCCTGGACTTGTGGTTGCGGGGTGTTGGAGCAGGTCGACCAGCCGCTCGCGGGTGACGGCCTGGAGATCCGCAGCCTGGACTTGTGGTTGCGGGGTGTTGGAGCGCGGGAGTCATGGAAGTTCCTCGGAGGTGAAGATGCTGTCCGCAGCCTGGACTTGTGGTTGCGGGGTGTTGGAGCCCCCCGAGCAATGGGTCGCCTGGGCGAGTGGCGTGTCCGCAG
>Ga0326597_10001061_pt1 | contig 45754 bp, 36 predicted proteins | sample RVTome_12_FD_203789 | JGI IMG/M metagenome (GOLD analysis project Ga0326597, IMG submission 203789) | Soil microbial communities from uranium-contaminated site in the Upper Colorado River Basin, Wyoming, United States - RVT100D185 | ecosystem: Environmental > Terrestrial > Soil > Contaminated >...
ACGACAACGATTTCCTGGGCACGGGTGTGCCGACGTGGACGACCGAGACGTTGCAGGCCTGGCTCGACCGCAACGTCGACGGCTGATCGGCCCGAGCGAAGGGTCGACAGGTCAACCGCTCATGCAGCCTGCCGTTGAACGACTCGATCCAGGCGTTCAGCCACGGCGAGCCGGGGTCGATGAACACCGGGCAGGGAGCACCTGCCCGGTGTGGATGGGGGAGGGCTGGTTCGGCACGCTCACTGGGTGAATGTGGCGTTTTCCAAGGGAGGTGCGGGTGGCCAGACCTTGTCAGGACCATGGTGGGCGCCAACGTTGGCTGGTGCGCCCGGGTAGCGGGCAGCCGTGAGCGAAGGTCTGGCCGAACTGGCGCAGTGACTCGACGGTGACGGGCTCGTCCGAGGTCGAAGCGACGCGCAGCATCTGCCGACGCAGGTACTCCGTGCGGGACAGGCCAAGACGCCTGGCAGGCACACGAGTTGCCCTCGGCGGGTATCGTGAATCAGATGAATGATCTAACGGAATCACCACCGCTCGATCACGGACTGGTTGGCCGAGTGGCATCCCTGCTGGGGACGACACAGGGGCAGGTCTACACACTTGCTGTCGCGATCCTGGTCACTGCGCTTGGCCTGGGTGGCATGGGCCATGCGCTACGAACACCAGTCGTCATGGCATCTCCCGCCATCCCTGTCATGGGGACACCGGATCTCGGGCCTTCCACAGGCCCTCCATCTCCCGGTGTCGACGATGGCACGACACCCGACGACACGCCGCCAAACAGCCTGCAGCTGGCTGTGCCCAGGGCACAGCCACGGGATGAGTCCACGACCTCGACGCATCCAACTGATGGTTCCATCGACGAGCCGATGGCGGACACACCCAAGACCGACGGGGGCACCGGCACGGACACCTCGGCAGCGCCTCGGACCCTGGCCGCGTTCGCCGGCGATTCCCCCAGTGGTCTGGCGTCCCTTGACGACGGCAGCATCGTCGTGTCTGCCAATCCGAGTGTGGACGATGGTCTCGACTCCTCAGCACCTCGCGTCGTCCAGCTTGACCGGGACGGCGCGGTGCTCCAGGAGTTGTCCGTAGGAGACGCATCGACCAGGCTGGGCGGTGTCGCCGCCGTTGACACGATGGTCTACGTGCTGACGACTGAGCCCAGCCAACAGGTCGTGCAGGCAGACCTCTTGACGCGAGAGGTATCGGTCCTGGCCGCGCTGCCCGACCTGCCAGCCTGCCTGGGCTTCCTCGTACCCGAACCTTGCGAGGAGCACCTCGTCAGCTCGGCACCGCAGGCGGTTGACCTCGTCGTGTATGGCGATCGTCTGCTCATGTCCGACTGGGCGCAGGGGGTGGTCTTCTGGGTCGATCCAAAGACCGCAGAGACCGGCGTGTGGGCCAAGGGCGCGCCGCTGTCATCCCTCACCGACGACGCTGGACCCACAGGACTCGACGTCACCACCGAGGGGATCGTGACGGTCGTGTCGGGGTCGGCCGGCGCCGTGGTCGTACGGGTGGCCGACGACCGGGGCCGCACCGTTGCCGAGGTGGCAAGGTACGGCGCGGAAGACGGTGCGCGTGATGTTGCCACGGTTCCGGCAGGCTTTGCGGTGAGCCTCGCGCGGGCCGGGGTGGTCGATGTACTGGCGGATGATGGCTCCGTCCATCTTCAGCTTCGTGACCCCGATCCGCTGTTTGAACCCGAGGCCATCCTCTCGGTCGGGACGCGACTGGCCATCAGCGACCCAGGTACCGGACGGATTCTCCAGGTCGAACTGTCCGAATGATGGCTGGGACGGTGCGCCGCGCTCTGCGCCGCACTCACAGGGCCGCGTCCTCGTAGAGGGCCTTTCCCCATCCCGGCGTGGGCGTGGTTGCGGGATCGAGTCCCCTGTGTCGAGCAACGTCACCGACCATGTGCAGGCTGCGAAGCAAGAGCAGCAATGACGCGGCCGGGCCCGGCGTCGCCTCTGCGACGTGGAGCCTCGGGATCGACTCCGGGATGGCGGCCAGGGTTCGCTCCGCCAGGTCTGCCTCCGACCCAGCGGACAGGACCACCACACCCGTGTTGGGGTGCGCCATGGGCCAGTGGAAACGTCCATGTGCGAAGTTTCGGTAGTCCGCAACCTGAACATGCCCGAGGGCACCCTCAACGAACTTTGATTCGACATCGACGGCCGCTGCACGGCTGTTCGCACCGTGCAGCAACAGGATCGTCGCCCGCTGCCAAACGTGTGCAGCACCCACAGGTGGCGCCAGGCGCTGCAGACCCGCTGTGGCCAGTGCAACTGCCTCCGGGGGCGCCAGCCACGCAAGCGCGGCTGCCGAGAGGCCGGCCAGAGACGTCGTCGCGACGAAGCCCTCCCCCGAAGGCAATGGCACCTCAGCGACCTGCGCACCGATGTCCCTGGCCGCAGTCTTGAGCGCGGAATCGCCGGCTCCGGTCAGCACCGTGAGCGCATCGCCCGACATCTGCGCAACGCGCCGCGCCAGTGCCCGGGCATCGGAGTTGTTCCCGCCAGCGCTGCACAACACGATGTGGGCACCCACGGGCATGCCGCCACGCGCCAAGAGCGCAAGAGGCGTCAGCGCAACGCCGAGCGAACCACCTTGGTCAGCCAGATCCGCCACCAGGCGAGCCACCGAGAAGGATCCGCCCGAGCCGACCGCCACGACGATCTTGTCACGTGCCCGGTCCAGACCTGCGCCAATCCGCAGCCCGTCGACAACCGCCGTGGGGACTGCGCCGAGCTCCTCGAAGTAGGTGGTCACGGGGACAACGCTGCAGGCGTACGCCAGCCCCCGCCCACGTCGACCAGTTCGTCACCTCGTCGTTGCAGGACCAGTGTGTCCAGATTGTGCAGTGACGGGAACAGCGGTGATGCCTTCGCCGGTGACAGGTACGTCTGCATGTAGACAGGTTGGTCGTTGCTCGTATCGAGATGCTCAAGGACTTCCTGCGGCGTCGGCACGCCAGGTCCCAGACGTCGGAATACGTCGGCCATGGTCATGATCGCAGCGAAGCCCCCTTGGGCGAATGCGGACGGGACGAAGCCGTCCACCCCAGAGACAGCACGATGGAACTCGTCAACCTGTGGATGTGACCGGTCGGTGTAGGGCCAGAACGCGGCCGTGAGGATCAGGCCTTCGGCCAGTCTTCCGAGTGGCCTGAAGAGCCGGGCCTCATCGAGGCACGCACCCGTGAAGACCACCTGGGCTGACGGTGCATGTTCGCGCGCAGACCGGACGACATCGGCACCGTCACTGGCTTCGCACAGCCCCACGATTACGTCAGGGATGTGTGTGGCCAGAGTCTTGACGGCTTCTGCGTAGCCATGTGTCGCCGGCGCGGTCTGGATGTCTGCGATCCCCGCCTGACGCAACGGCTGCTCCATGAGCATCGCCACAGCCCCCTGCGCCATCTCCATGTCGGCATGCACGATGCCGACGCGCCCATTGACGGCACGCTCTGCCGTCACCTCGGCCAACAGAAGCAATTCTGACGCGGCACCTCCGATCAGGGGGCGACTCACATAGCTCATGTAGGCAGCCATGTCGATTGCGGCACCAGTGAAGGGCACCCCTGCATCCTCCAATACCTGCATTGGCCCTTCGTTCCACGCCGTGGACGTGCCCGTCACCGTCAGGACCCCAGCATCGACCCACGACCGCGCCAGTCTGACTGCCCGCGCGGGATCACCTGCATCCGTGGCCGCGAACAACTCAATCGGTCGCCCGTGGACGCCGCCGCGCGAGTTGATGAGTTCGCGCGCAGCCGCGGCCGTCACCATCGTGTCCGGCAGGGCCAGTGCATCCTCGTCCGGACACAGATACCCGATCTTCAGGGTCTCACTCATGTACAGGCTCCTCAGCTGTCGGCAGCTCCCCGTGGGCACGGCCCGGCGGATGGTGGTCGTGAGGGAGATCACTTGGCCTCACGCAGCGAATCGAACTGCCACAAGTTCAGCAGTGAGGTGCTTCCTGGCTGGACCCCTAGAGTTCAATAGGTTATATTATCTACCGATTAGAGTTCAATGGGTCATGTCATCTACCGATCTTGGCCGGACATGTGAGGGGGCACGGGATGCGGTACGAGCCTGGTTCCGAGGAGATGCGACTGGACCCCGTTGGGACGACGCGGAGAATTCGCGAGGAGTCCCCGGTCCAGTGGTGTGATGACCTGAACTTCTGGGTCGTGGCGCGCTATGACGATTGCTGGGCGCTCGCAAAGGATCAGCGCCTGAGCTTCAACAACGGGGGAGGCTTCGGCGCCAACATGAGCATGGACGAGGCGGGGGCGCTCGCAGAGCACGACCCAGAGGCGCTGATGAAGGCCGCCCAGGTGATCGGCGCTTGCTTCAACTTCCTCGATACGCCCGACCACACGCGAATCCGGGGGCTGGTCAACAAGGCGTTCGGTGCACGCGCTGTGGAGGGCATTCGTGACGACATCTCCAAGATCGCCAGCCAACTGCTCGACGAGATCGAAGACCCCCGGTCCGTCGACCTGCTGACCGCCTACGCCAACCCACTTCCGATCCTTGTCATCTGCCAGGTCCTGGGCATCCCCTCTGACGATCGCGCCACCTTCCGGGACTGGTTCACCCGGCTCGAGGCCCTCATGAGCCCACACCGGGAGCCGGGTGTCTTCGCCAGTGGCCTCGAGGCGCTCACCGCACTGCTGGACTACATCGAGGGACTCGTTGAGCGACGTCGTGCGTCGCCCGAGGACGATCTCATCAGTTCGCTGATCGAGTCGGAGGAGGCTGGCGATCAGTTGACCGCCATCGAAGTGATCGCCACGACCATCACGGTCTTCGGCGCCGCATCCACCACCACACAGCGGCTCATCGCCAATGGCCTGATCGCACTCGTCCGCAACCCCGACCAGCTCGCACGATTCCGAGCCGACCGCACGATCGCCCCCACAGCGATCGAAGAGCTCCTGCGGTTCCACAATCCAGACTTCCGCACCAACACCCCAAGGACCGCCACCGAGTCCATCGAGATCCGCGGCCACACCGTCGAGGAGGGTCAGTCGATCCGGCTGTTGTTCGGAGCTGCGAACCGGGACCCCGAGCGTTTCGATGACCCCGACACGCTCGATCTGACGCGACCCAACAACCGACATCTGACCTTCGGACGCGGAGAACACTTCTGCCTCGGTGCACCGCTGGCCCGACTCGAAGGCGAGGTCGCCATCACCACACTGCTGGACCGCTTCGAGAACATCGAACTCCTCGACGAGTTCCAACGCACCAGCACCGCCCTGTACGACGCAGGCTTCCCCAGCGTGCCGGTGTCGCTGGCCTGATGAGCGAGCGGGGACCCGACACAATGCTTCGGCTTGCGCAGCGAGCTGGGCGCGACCGGCCAGGTCGGGCACCCTTCTGGTTCGTCCTCGGGAGCCTGGCCGGGATGACCGCGATCGGGGCAGTCGTCCCGGCCATGGTCGAGCGACCCACGGTCACCAGTGAGTCCGCGGCCCCGACACCTTCCAGCACCATCGACGGGATGGCGGATGGGCGCCCTGCACCCAGCGATCCCTACAACGAACAAGTGTCTTCGGATCCGACCAGCGGCCGCGGTACCGATGGTCAACCAGTGCCTGACGATGCTGCGGCACCAGGACGGGCATCGGCGGCCTCTGAACCGTCGCCGCCGGTAGTGGCGTCGCCAGCGGAGTCCGCCAGCGACGCCACGTTGCCGGCTGTCAACAGTGACCCCATCCGAGTCGGGGTGGGTATCCCGGATCTTGGAGCCGTGGCTGCCCTCGGCCCCAACTACGACGACGGTGACGTCGAGGAACAGATCAACGCGTTGATCGACGGCTGGCGCAATGAGGGCCGAATCCCGATCAACGGACGCGAGGTCGAGTTCTATCTTCGCTCGTACGACATCCTCAGCCCCGAGGCCAAGCGCGCCGCATGCAAGGGGTGGTCGCGGGACGACAAGGTTGTGGCGGTGTTCACCGTGCACAACTTCTTCGATGCCATCGAATGCCTGCCTCGCGAGGAGAAGGTTCCTCTCGTCGCGACCGACTATGCCTTCGAGTCGGTGGAAGCGTCGTCACGCCCGTACCTGTTCCTGACCATGCCATCCGTCGACTCGATGTGGCGCAATTGGATCCACTGGATGGATGACAACGACCTCCTCGAGGGCAGTCGCATCGGGCTGTACTACGCCGATGGCCCAGGGCGGCGGGAGGTCGTCGACGCAACGATCAAGGCCGAACTCACGCGCCTCGGACACGGTGACAAGCTCGTTGCGGAGGTGACCACGGACAACGACGGGACAGGATCGAGCCAGGAGCAGGTGGCTGTCCAGCGCTTTCGGACGGAACGTGTGGACCTCGCGCTGCTACTGATCAGCGCCATCGGCCAGACCAATTTCATGCAGTCGGCGGAGGTCCAGGGCTACCGGCCGCGGTATGTCGCCAACGACTGGTACACCACAACCAACGACGCGGCTGCGTCCACGTTCCCGGCGTCGCAGTACGACGGGACCCTGGGGATGACGAGCGTGCGATTCGGGGAGCGGAACTCCGGGTTGCCACTCACTCCGGAGGCGACAGCATGCATCGACAACTACGAGCGGTACTCCGGCCGCCGTGTCACCTGGCAGGAGCGGCCAGCCGAATGGATGGCGCTTCTGCAGGGATGCGATGCCGGAACCCTCCTTCTGGAGGCCCTCGAACGGGCCGGGAATGACGTCACGCGCGACTCGGTGGTCACGGCCCTCGATGCCACCCAGAACCGCCCATTGGCCTTGCACGCCAACGTCACCTGGAGCCGCGACTACCACCACGGGCCACAGCTCCAGCGGACACTCAAGTGGCAAGCAGACTGCGCCTGCTGGCGGGTCGAAGGTGACTTCGCACCGTTCTACGTCCCATGAGGAGTCAGCATGAGCAATGAGATCGAGTCCGGTGCTCGCTTCGACCCGACCTCCCAGGCCATGCGACTGGATCCCGTCGGCACGCTGAGCCAGGTCCGAGAGCAGGCACCGGTTCAGTGGTGCGACGAGCTCGGCTTCTGGGTGGTCGCCCGGTACGACCACTGCTGGGAACTCGCCCGCGATCCGCGACTGAGCTTCGCAGGCGGGGGCTTCGGTGCAAACATCCCCATGGAACAGGCCGCAGAACTCGCCGGCGACGCCGGCGACGAACTCATGCGTGCTGCCGAGATCCTCTCGTCGTCGTTCAGCTTCATGGACCCCCCTGAGCACACGCGGATCCGCAGCCTGGTCAGCACAGCATTCTCCGCTCGCTCGATCGAGTCGCAACGCGATGACATCCAGCGACTGGCGGATGACCTCCTGGACGGCGTCCCCTCGCCGGGCGAATTCGATCTTGTGGCGGACTTCGCCGATCCCTTCCCACTCTCGGTCATCAGTCACATCATTGGCATTCCCGCCGAGCAGCGCCCCACCTTCCACGTGTGGTGGGACCGACTCGAAGCTCTCATGCGACCGAATCCGACGACGGCGACCTTCTCGGCCGGACTCGAGGCGATGGTGGCACTGATCGATTACATCGAGGACCTCGTGGCTCGCCGCCGCGACCATCCGTCAGAAGATCTGCTGTCCCAGCTCGTCCAGGCCGAGGTGGGCCAAGATCGCCTGAGTCGCACCGAGGTGGTGTCGACCGTCCTCACGATCTTCGCGGCCGGATCCATCACCACGCAACGGCTCATCGCCAACGGCGTGATCGCACTCGTCCGCAACCCCGACCAGCTCGCACGACTCCGAGCCGACCACACGATCGCCCCCACAGCGATCGAAGAGCTCCTGCGGTTCCACAACCCAGACTTCCGCACCGACGTTCCACGGATAGCTGATGTGGATGTTGTCGTCGGTGACCAGCGGATCCCGGCAGGACAGTCGATCCGGTTGTTGTTCGGAGCTGCGAACCGGGACCCCGAGCGTTTCGATGACCCTGACACGCTCGATCTGACGCGACCCAACAACCGGCACTTGACCTTCGGACGCGGAGAACACTTCTGCCTCGGTGCCCCGCTCACCCGACTCGAAGGCGAGGTCGCCATCACCAGCCTGCTGGACCGCTTCGAGAGCATCGAACTCCTCGACGAGTTCCAGCGCACCAGCACCGCCCTGTACGACGCAGGCTTCCCCACCGTCCCGGTGGCGGTTTCCTGACCACCCCCGCCGCCGCCTTCACCATCCTCGGGTTCGAGTTCCCGATCGAGATCCTGATCCTCGGGTTGGTCACGGGCCTCACGTACGGGCTGCTCGGCGTTGGCATGACCCTGACGTACCGCGCCAGCCGTGTCCTGAACTTCGCCCATGGTCAGATCGGCGCGCTCGCCGGAGTGCTCGTCCCCCTCCTGGTGATCAATCGGGGCATGTCGTGGCCCCTGGCTGTCACCGTGGCCCTGGTCGTGGCCGTGGGACTGGGCGGACTCATGGAACGCCTTGTGATCCGTCCGTTGCGAGGGGCGCCTCGACTGGTGGCCATGGTTGCGACGATTGGAGTAGCCCAGCTTCTCTTCGTGCTCGATGCCTTCATACCCAAGGGCGATCTGGGCCGCAGCACCTACCCGACCCCGATGGACTGGCGGGTGACCGTCGGCAACCTGGTCCTGGGACCGGGACAACTCATGATCCTGGTGGCTGTCCCGCTCATTGTCGGCGGCGTCACGGTCTTCCTGCTGCGCACCAGCATCGGCACGGCCACCAGGGCCGCATCCGAGAACGAGGAGTCCGCACTGCTGGCCGGGGTCCCCGTGGAGCGTCTCTCCCTGCTGATCTGGGCGCTGGCAGGCCTGGTCGCCGGGCTGTCCGCCATCCTTGTCGGACCCACGCGCCCAGTCCTCAGCGCGGTCGCACTTGGTCCAACCCTGCTGGCCAGGGCGCTTGCCGCCGCCATGATCGGTCGGCTTGATCGGTTCCCAGTGGTATTCGCGGCTGGTACAGCCATCGGCGTCGTCGAAGCGTTGATCCTCTGGAACCACCCCACAGGTGGACTGGTCGAAGTTGTCATCCTCGTCCTCGTCCTCGTGAGCCTCCTCTTCGCCTCCGAAGGTGCAACGGGAGATCGCGTTGGCGGCGGCTCCACGTGGTCGCTGGTCGGATCATCGCGGACCATCGACGTACCCGGGGTGACCGACCTGCTCACGCGTTGGCGTCGACGGGGCTTCCTGGTCGTCATCCCGGCCGCCGTTCTGTTGCCTCTGATCATGAGCAACGCTCAGCAGGTGCTGTACTCGAACGTGATGATCGTGGCCATGATCGGGTTGTCGCTGGTCGTCCTCACAGGGATGGCCGGGCAGGTCTCGTTCGGTCAGTTCGCATTCGTGTCACTTGGCGCGCTTGTTGGCGGTCGGCTCCTGCAACTTGGTTTCTGGGGACCGACCGCCCTGATGTACTCCGCGCTGGCGGGGGCCCTCGCGGCTGTTGTGGTCGGGGTTCCCGCACTTCGGCTGCGGGGCATCTATCTGGCGGCCGTCACGCTGCAGTTCGCGATTGCCTTCGACAGTTGGGCGTACCGCCAGCCATGGCTGGTCTCGACCCTGAATGGGACGTCGTCGATGCGTATCGAGCGACCCATCCTGTTCGGAGTGGACCTTGACGATGAGCGGATCTTCGCCTGGGTGGCCCTGGCCGCCCTGCTCGTCACGGGGGTACTGGTGCGACAGCTTCGTGCCAGCGGGATCGGGCGCACCCTCGCAGCCGTCCGCGACAACGAGCCGGCTGCAGCCACGCTCGGCATCTCCCCGCGACGAGCCAAGCTGACGGCCTTCGCGGTGTCCGGAGGTATTGCTGGTGCGGGTGGCTTCCTCCTGGGGGCCCTGTTCGTGGACTTCTCCGCTGATCCTCAAGCGGTCTTCGGGGTCCAGGAGAGCCTGGTCATCGTCGGGCTGGTGATTCTGGGCGGCGTGACGTCCGTGGCCGGCCCGATCGTCGGGGCAGCGGGACTGCTCGGCCTCGGATACTTCCTGGCACCGCTGACCGGCGACATCCTGGGGCCACGATTCGCCATCCTGCTGTCAGGGGCCGGCCTACTCCTTGCGATCCTGCAGAACCCGGGTGGCGTCGTGGCGCAGGGACGGTTGATGGCTGAACGCCTGGCCACCAGACTCGCCGGCGGCGATCGCCGCGAATCCGCGGCCGGAGCGGCGGGTACCCGCCAGCGTCGCTCCCTGCCCGCTGCCATCCCGATCGTGGTGTCCTCACGAGATCCCGAGTCGGCCCCAGTTCTTTCCGCGCCGCCGCTGCAGGCACGCGACATCGAAGTCCGCTTTGGCGGGAATGTGGCGGTGAACGGAGTCAGCCTCACGGCTCGAGCGGGCGAGATCGTTGGGCTCATCGGACCCAACGGCGCCGGGAAGACGACCCTCTTCGACGTGCTGTCGGGTCATCTGCGACCTGCGGCCGGCAGCGTCCACCTTGGTGAGGTGGACGTGACGCGGCTGGCCCCCGAGGCGCGAGCCGAACTCGGCCTCGCGCGAACCTTCCAGCAGGCGCGCCTGTTCGACGACCTGCTCGTCCGTGAGGTGCTCGCTCTGGCCCTGGAGGTCGAGGAGCGCTCGGAGCTCGTCCCGTCGATGTTGGCGCTTCCACCGTCGCGACGAGCTGAGCAGCGCAAGCGGGCCCGGGTGGAGGAACTGGTCGACTTGCTGGGCCTCGGCGACTTCGCTCACCGCGCCATCCGCGAGCTGTCCACGGGAACACGGCGCTTCATCGAGCTCGGATGCGTGGTCGCCCTGGGGTCCCCAGTCATCCTCCTCGATGAGCCAACGGCCGGCGTGGCGCAGCGTGAGGTTGAGGCATTCCGCCCTGTCCTGCGTGAGATCCAACAGCACCTGGGCGCCACGATGGTCCTCATCGAACACGACATCCCCCTCGTGATGGACGTTTGTGATCGGGTGCTCGTGCAGGCTTCAGGCATCATCATTGCCGAAGGCACGCCTGATGAAGTCCGCTCGGACCCCGCCGTGATCGCGGCCTACCTCGGGACGGACGAGCGGGTCCTGAACCGCTCGGGACACGTCGAGCCGGCCTCATGACCCCTCGGACCCCTGACGACGTGTTGCTGACGGTTCACCAGGTCGATGCCTCATACGGACCGCTTCAGGTGCTCTTTGGCGTCGACCTTGAAGTGCGGCGCGGCGACCGCGCGGCATTGCTGGGCACGAACGGAGCCGGCAAGTCCACCCTGCTGCGTGTCGTGACCGGCCTGTTGGAGGCTGACACGGGGCGTGTCGTCTTTGACGGTGCCGACATCACGAATTGGTCCCCACGGCAGCGTGTGGAGTCCGGGATCCGCATGGTCGCCGGCGGACGGGCCGCCTTCTCGAGCCTGACCGTTGAGGAGAACCTCCAGGTCGGGTGCTATCCACGACGTCGTGAGCGAGCCTGGGTCCGTTCTCGCCTTGACGCGACCTACGACCGCTTCGTCCGGCTGCGCGAACGTCGCAACCAGTTGGCCGGAACGCTTTCCGGCGGCGAACAGCAACTGCTCGCGGTCGCGCGCGCCCTACTCGAACAGCCAAGATTGATGGTGATCGACGAACTGTCGCTGGGGCTGGCACCGTTGGCGCTGAGCGACCTCGTCCACACCATCGACGAAGTGCTCTCGGAGGAGCCTGACATCACCCTGCTGGTCGTGGAGCAGTCCCTCAACGTGGCAGCGGAACTCACGCACACAGCCCACTTCATGGAAAAGGGACAGGTTCGCTTCTCGGGGAGTACGCGCGAACTCACCGAGCGCGGAGACCTCGCCCGTTCGGTCTTCTTCGGCGACGCAAGGGGCTGAACGATGCCCGCTCCGGTCGTCGTCGGCACCGGATTCACCGCACTCGACGTTGTCCTTGGGACCCACGGTGTTGGCCCAGCACAGGTCTGGGCCGGTGGGACCTGCAGCAATGTTCTCGTCGGGCTGTCTTCCCTCGGCTGGCGTGCCCATTCGATCGCCAGAGTCGGCGAGGATCCCGCGGCTGACCTGTTGGCCGCGGACCTTGGCCGGAATCGCGTGGGCACGACGTTCATCGAGCGCTCAGAACGGCGGCGCACGCCAATCGTGATGCAACGAACACTCGGGGCGCGACGTGGACACACCTCCTCATTCCCAACAACCTGCCCCAACTGCGACAGCAAGCTGCCGGTCCCCCTCCCGTGGCGAGTCCAGCGTGATCGCGCCGCCCAGATCATCAAGGAGGTCGGACCCGTGGCGTGCGTCTTCATCGACCACGCCACGCCTATGGGGGCTGCGCTGGCCGAAGCGGGCGCAGCGGCAGGTGCCGTGGTGGTGGTCGAGCCCCAGGTCATGGGCGACCGCCAGTCGATGGCCCGCCTGATGCAGACCGTCCATGTCCTCAAGTACGCGCGGCAGTGGGCCTGGCGGACAGCCGGAGCTCGTCAACTGGCCCAACCGATGATTGAGGTCGAGACCCTGGGGTCAGAGGGCCTGCGGTACCGGCTGGAGGCAGGCCAGTGGTACGACCTCCCGGTACCCGTGGCCGACCGCGTCGTGGACACGGTTGGGGCGGGCGATTGGCTGACGACCGGATTGATCCACAACGTCTGCATGGACGGCGTGGACGGCCTGCCCCAGGAGCCGATCGGTTCACTTCGAACGGGGCTCGAGGCGGGGCAAGCGCTGTCGCTGAGAACGTTGACTCACCGCGGTGCCAGGGGTGGGATGACCGCTGATCCACCGCCGGGGCACGACCCGGCGCTCTGGAATCAGGTGCCCACAACGCTTGGTGACGTCAGCAGCCTGTGTCTGCACTGCTGACGTCCACAGCCGGCAAGCGTGGTCCAACGATCCTCGAGGCGTGGATCTGAATCGAACCGACGAATACCGGTCACAGTCGGATCTCGCGGCGATCGACCTGGTCGCGCAGCGAGGCGGTGAGGGGGCGGAACGCGTCGTCGGACGGCGTCAACAGGTACAGCGGGTCGCCGACCTGGTCCGGGTCGTAGGCCTCGCGCTTGAGTTCGAACTTCTGGAACCGGAACGTGCCCGTCATGGCCACCTCCTGGCCCACGCGCAGGAAACGGGGGACGGCGTAGCGGGGCAGGTTGTCGCGGAGGTGGGTGGCGAAGCCGGCGAGGTCGAGTTCCTCACCGTCCTCGAGCAGGACCAGGGCCATGCCGCAGCGTCCCTCGGTGCCCGACACCTCGACGCCGTAGACGACGGCCTGATCGATCTGGGGCCAACTGCTGGCGACGCCCTCGACCTCCGTGGTGGCGACGTTCTCACCGGTCCACCGGAACGTGTCGCCGGTGCGGTCCGCGAAGCGGACGTGGCCGTGGCCCTGGTTGAGCACCAGGTCGCCGGTGTTGAACCAGGTGTCACCGGGGGTGAAGGCGTCGCGCACGACCTTGGCGGTCGTCGCGGCCTCGTCGGTGTAGCCCTCGAAGCGCTGGTGCTCGTCCACCTTCATGATGAGCAGGCCGACCGAGCCGGGTCCCACCTCCTGCAGGTGGCCGTCGGCACCACGCACCGGATGGTCGTTCTCCGTGTCGAACGCGACGGTCTTCCAGCCGCGCGGGTTCCAGCCGCAGGTGCGGTCGAAGTTGAGCAGGTTCAGGAAGCCGCTGGGGGACTCCGAGGCACCGTAGACCTCGTGGATGCCCTCGATCCCGAACCGCTCCTTGAACTCGTGCCAGATCTCCGGCCGCAGCCCGGCGCCGTAGATGGCCCGGACTCGGTGGCGGCGGTCGTCGGGGTGCGGCGGCTGGTTGAGCAGGTATCGCAGGACCTCGCCGACGTAGCTGAAGCAGGTGGCTTCAAACCGGCGGATGTCGTCCCAGAAGTCCGCGGCGCTGAATCGGCGTGCGATCGCCAGGGATGCCCCAGTGTGGACGCAGGCGGCCCAGCCGCCGAGCAGCCCCGTGGAGTGATACAGCGGCAAGGCCGAGAACACCGTGTCGTCGGGACCGAGTTCCTGCACCACCTTGCCGACCATGAGCCCGCCCATGCGCAGGCGCGAGTGCGGCGTCACGGCGGCCTTGGGCAGGCCGGTGGTCCCCGAGGTGTAGATGTAGACGGCGGGGTGGCCGAGCGTGATCTCCGAGGTTCCAGGCGGATCCTCGGTCGACGCGGCCTGGGCCGCGAGGTCCAGGTCGATCCAGCCGTCGGGACAGCCTCGCTCGCCGTGGTCGGCGCAGTAGATCCAGGTGTCGGTGACGTCGTCGAGGTCGTCGATGGTCCCGAGGACGTCCAACTGCTCCTCGCCGGTGATGACGGCACGGGGCTTGACGAGGTTCATCGAGTGGGCGAGCGACTCGCCGGTCTGGCCGGTGTTCACCAGCGCGGCGATCGCTCCGATCTTGAGCGCTGCCATCGTGCACAGCAGCATCTCCGGCCGGTTGATGATGTTCACGACAACGACGTCGCCGCGTCCAACGCCGAGGTCGGTCAGCGTGTGGGCATAGCGGTTGCACGTGGCGTTGAACTCCCGCCACGTGAGCACGCGGTCCTCGAACTTGATCGCCGGCCGGTCGGGCCACTGGCGCGCCGCGACCTCGAGGCGGTAGGCCAGCGAGTCCCGCGTCTCGGGGTTCAGGCGGCGGGACTCGACCAGGGACCGCATCACGCCTGGGCGGGTCAGCTTCCGCAGCAGGCGTCCGTACACGCGCAGCGCCGTGATCTCCTCGTTGCCCCTTGCCATGTTGCCCCCTCGCGTGCAATACAGTTAACCAAGTTAGTGGATTGGTCTCAAGAGGATGGCAAGCCGTGGATCTCGAAGCCTTCGCCGCCGTCGCCCGGACTTTCCTCGACTCGACCCGCCAGCCGCGCTCGTCCGAGGCCAGCGACTGGGGCGTCGGCCCCGATCGGATCGGCATCATGGAGGAGTTCGGGGCGCAGGAGGAACAGGCTTTCGTCGCCCAGGCCTGCGACTGGCAGCGTGAGAAGTTCGATGCAGGGTTCGGCTGGATCACCGGCCCACCGGAGTTCGGTGGCCGCGGCCTGGGCCTGCCGCATGACCTCGCCTTCGCAGAGCTCGAGGCGGAGTACGACGTGCCCGACGGCACGCCCATGATCGTCGGGCTCGGCATGGTGGCCCCGACCATCCTCCAGCACGGCCAGGATCCGCTGCGCGCAGAGTTGCTGCCCCAGCTTTACCGGGGCGATCGCGTGGCCTGCCAGCTGTTTTCCGAGCCGGGCGCCGGCTCGGACCTGGCTGCGGTCTCAACGCGGTCACGCCGCGACGCCGACCACTGGATCGTCAACGGTCAGAAGGTGTGGACGTCCTGGGCCTACAGCGCCGACGTCGGGCTGCTCCTGACGCGGTCGGACCCCGACGCCGCCAAGCACGCGGGCATGACGATGTTCGTCGTCGACATGCGGGCACCTGGTGTCGAGGCGCGACCGTTGCGGCAGATGACGGGCGGGGCCGGCTTCTGCGAGGTCTTCTTCGACGACGTCGTGATCCCGGACACGCACCGGATCGGCGAGGTCCATGGTGGCTGGGCGGCTGCGATCACGACACTCTCGAACGAGCGTGCGGCGCTGTCGGCGAAGGGCAGCGCGTTGCCCGTGGCGCGACTCGCCGCCGCCGTGCGCGAGTTCGGTCCGACCGACGACCGGCTCGAACGCCTGGGCCGGCTGGCCCGGGACGAGCGTGTTCGCGAACTCACCAGCCAGCGTGCCCTTGAGATGCTGCGCGCCGGTGACGCCCCGGGGCCCGCCCTGTCAGCGGGCAAGATCCTGCTCACCCGCGGTCACCGTGAGGCCTCGCGGCTGGTCCAGTCGCTGCTGGCCGATCGCCTGGCCGTCGATGACGGCGCGTGGGGCACCTTCGCCTGGGGCGAGTATGTCCTGGGTGTCCCGGGCACGCGCATCGCCGGGGGGACCGACGAGATCCAGCGCAACATCATCGCCGAGCGCGTGCTGGGGCTGCCCCGCGAGCCGCGCTGACGCGCCGCGCGCTGCGACGCCCGACTGATCAGGCCGTGGGAGCCACGCGCTCCAGTGCCAGCGCCAGCGCCGCGAGGCGCTGCTCGAGGCGGCCTGCCGACGTGTCATCGCCGGCGGCGCGGGCCTGTTCGAGTTCGGCCTGGGTCACGTCCAGCTCGGCCGCGAGCCGCTGGCCGGCCTCGTCCAGCGTGAGCAGGTCCTGCTCCTCCCAGTCGGAGGTCTCGGACAGCGGTCGGTCATGGGCCATGGGGTTACTCGAACAGTTCGATGAGGGTCTTGGACTCACGCCCGGAAAGCATCCAGTGGCCGATGGCGCGCATGTGGTCGTCCCAGTGGGCACGAGCCTTGTCGGCCTGGCCCGCCGCGACGAGGTCGAACAGGCGCTCGTGGGCCTTGTGGGCGGCCTTGATCTCGGCCGGCTTGCTGGGTTGCTTGCGGACGACCTCTGCGGTGTGGCGGTCGATGATCTCTGCGAGGATCTCCGCGAACACGCTGAGCGTGTTGTTGCCGGCCAGTTCCGCGACCTTCTCGTGGAACACCGCCGACGCGTGCGCGAAGGCCTGGTGGTCGCCCATGGCCGCGGCCTCGAGTTCGAGGTACTCGCGCAGTTGCTCGACCGCGGCGGGGTCTTGCTTTTCCGCAAGCATGGCGGCCGCGGGGGGCTCGATCAGGAGCCGGGCGGCATAGACGTCACCGACGGTCGTGCGCCGAAACTGCAGGACCGAACCGGCGAGCCGCGCAACGACCTCGGCTTGTGGCGAGAGAACCTGCGCGCCACCACGCGATCCGCGCCGGATGGTGATCAGTGCCTCGGACTCCAGGATCCGGAAGGCCTCGCGCAGGGTCGGACGGGACACGCCGAAGCGCTCCATCAGCTCTGCCTCGGCGGGCAGGTTGTGGCCCTCCTCCAGTTCGCCGCGGACGATCTGTCGCCGGATCTGGTTGGCCACCAGTTCCGCGGTCTTGGGGACGTGGACGCGCTCGCTGATGGCCAAGAAGGGTGCCTTCTGTCGTGACTGGAATAGGTTAGCGAAGTACCACGATTGACCGTTCGAGCCCGATCCGTCCGGTGTTGCCGGATCTCGACAATCAGTTAGAAGAGTTATACGTTTCGCCCAACACTGGGTAGCTGGGGAGCGTCATGAGGATTCTTGTCACGGGTGCTTCGGGCGTGTTCGGGAGGGCCACGGTCGACCGCCTGGTCCTCGAGGGCCACGAGGTGGCCGCGATCTCGCGGGGCCGGCCGAAGAACCTTCCCAGCACGGTGCAGTGGACCTCGGTGGACATCCGGGACGCCGAGGGCGTGACCAAGGCGATGGCTGGGGCCGACGTCGTGGTCCACAACGCCTGGGCCCTGACGCAGCTCGAGACCCCTGAGGCGACGCGTGACGTCGACGTCGGCGGCTCCCAGAACGTGCTGGCCGCCATGTCGCTCACCGGTTGCCCGCGCCTGATCCACACCTCGTCGGTCATGGCGTACGGCGCCAACCCGGACAACAAGCCCGCCCTGACCGAGGACGACGAGCTGCGGCCCAGCCCGGCCCACCTGTACTCCATGCACAAGAGGGAGGTCGAGGAGTTGATCGGTGCGTCGGGGGTGGAGGCCGTGCTGGTCCGGGCCGCCAATGCCGTCGGGCGCCACGTGCAGAACGTCACGGCCCAGGGGTTCGGTGGGCCGGTGATCCCGACGATCCGCGGCTACGAGTCCCGGATGCAGTACATCCACCCGGAGGACATCGGCCGCTTCTACGCCCGGGCCTGCACGTCGCCGCTGACCGGGCCCGTCAACCTGGCCGCCGACGGCACCGTCACGTTGGCGGAGGTGGCCCGGGCCCTGGGCCGCCGGACCGTCGAACTCCCGGCGTCGGTGCTACGCCGCGTGGCGACGTTCGCGTTCGACCGGCGCCTGACCGACCTGGACCCGGGTTCGTTCGACGCGATGATGTGGTTCCCGATCGTCGACACGACCCGCATGAAGCAGGAGTGGGGCTTCGACTGCGCGTACGACTCAAGGGAGGCGGTCCAGGACTTCGGGCGGTCGACGTACTGGTACGTCTACCTGGGCAACCGCCGCCTCGAGGTGCCGTGGCGCATCAAGTACCCCGAGCAGCATCTGCCCGACAACATCCCGCCCAGCGACGGCACCGAACTCCAGCCTGCGTCCGACCCTGAGTACGCCGGCGAGTTTGATTCGTTGGTCGACCCCAGGTACGACCACTACACGGCTGCCAACGTCTCCGAGGCCTTCGCCGGGCCGATGACACCGTTGTCCGTCGAGTACGCCGGCAACTCGATGCGCTGCTCGGCGGAGGTCATGGGCCACACGCTCGGGCTTCCCGACGACCTGTATGAGCCGTTGGCCAACCGCCCGGTGAACGTCTTCGGGCATGGGCTCTACGCCAACCTCTCGGTCATCCACCGCATGGCCCGCAACATGCCTGGCTACGACGCCGACGCCTGGAACGAGGCCCTTTTCGGTGGTGCCCGTGCCGCGGACGGCGACGACGTCGACCACACGGTCGAGGGCACGCCGATCCAGCGCCTTCGCCGCGGCCTGCGCATGGGGCCGAGGTTCGCGAACTTCGGGGCCGAGTGCCGCCACGTCGCTCGGGAGGCGTCCTCCCTGGCCATCAGCGAGGACCAGGTCCGGGGCCTCAACGACGAGCGCCTCGAGGCCAGGCTCAATTCGGTCCACGACGCACTGGTGCACGCCTGGGCGATCGCCGGGAACGCCTCCGCGTTCGTCGGCAACATCTACGGCCTGGTCGAGGGCGACGGGGCGCCGACGACCAACGGCAGCGACGACCTCGAGAGCGCAGGGGCGATCCGCGGCGTGGCCACCCTCGCCGACCGGGCCCGGGCCGACGCCGCCGTCAGCCACGTCCTGTCGTCCATGCCGCCCGGCGAGGCGCTGTCGGCCCTGCGCGAGCAGGCGCCAGGTTTCGCCGCTGCCTTCGAGCATCTCCTGGCGGAGTACGGGCACCGCGGGCCCAGAGAGACCGAACTGTCCAGCCGCGTGTTCGCCGACGACCCCGCGATGCTGCTGGACGCCATCGCCAAGCGCATGTGCATGCCTGCCACGTCCAGGCCTCCGGCTTCGCCGGAGCCGGCCAAGCTGAAGGCCCGCCTCGTGGGACGGATGGGGCACGCGTACCAGCGTCACCGCGAGGTTGCGCGTGATGCGGTGGTGCGCCTCACCCACCTGTACCGGGTCACGGCCAGGGAGGTGGCCCGGCGTCGGGTCGACCAGGGCGTCCTCGACGACGCCAACGATGGCTTCTACCTCATGCGCGGCGAGCTGCTGGTCCCGCCGTCGGACGCCCGCGAGATTGTCGCCCGGCGCCGTGCCGAGCGCGAACGCCTGGCTGGCCAGCGGATGCCAGTGGAGTTCCGCGGGACCTGGGCACCGGTCGAGGACGAGGTCGACGCTCTGGCCCCGGGGGAGGTGATCCAGGGGATGCCCGCTTCGGCAGGAACCGTTACCGGGACCGTCAGGGTCATGACGATGCACGACCTCGACGACCTCCAGCCCGGGGAGATCCTGATCACGCAACTCACCGACACCGGCTGGACCCCGCTGTTCTCCTACGCCGGGGCCGTCGTCACCGACGTCGGTGGGCAGATGTCCCATGCCGCGGTGGTCGCGCGCGAGTTCGGGATCCCCTGCGTCGTGCAGGCCGAGGACGCCACGCGGCGGATCCGTACCGGCCAGACGGTGTGCGTGGACGGGGCAGCGGGCACCGTCACCGCCGTCGACTGATGGCCGACCTGGTCCTGAGCCGGCACGTCGACGGCGTCGCCGTCGTGTCCTTCAACCGCCCAGAGCGGCACAACGCCCTCAACGACGCCATGATCGACCAGTGGCGCGAGGCCGTCGCCGATGCACTGGCCACCGACGGCACGCGCTGCCTGCTGCTGCGAGGTGAGGGCCTGTCGTTCTCCTCCGGGCGCGACCTGCAGGAACTGGGCAGCCGTCCTCGCGGCGAGACGGACGCGGAGTACGTGGCGGCTGCGCAGGCCGCCAACCTGGCGCTGGTCCGGGCGAAGGTCCCCGTCGTCGCCGCCATGCAGGGCCATGCCATCGGCGGTGCGTTCGAGACGGCGCTCTGCGCCGACGTCCGGCTGGCGGCGGACGACCTGCGCTGCTCGTTTCCGGAGATCCGCTCCGGCCTGGTGCCGGACACCGGTGCCTCGGTCATGGCGACCGCGCTGGCCGGGGCGTCGCGAACGAAGCTGCTGGTGATGACCGGGCGGACGATCGACGCCACGACTGCGCTGGCCTGGGGCCTGGTGGACGAGCTGGTCGCGGTGGACCGCCTGGACGCCGCCGCCCTCGACCTTGCCACGCACTTGGCGGCCGCGCCGCCCGTGGCCGTCCGCGCGGCGAAGCGGCTGGTCGACCAGGCCTGGCTCGAAGGCCTGGAGGCAGGCATGAAGCGGGAGCTGGACGCCCAGGTCGCGCTGTTCGCGACGGCCGACCACGCCGAGGCGCGGGCCGCCTTCCGCGAGCGCCGCGCCCCGACGTTCCTGGGCCTGTGACGATGGCGCTTCCCCCCGCGCCGCCTCTGGGCACGCCGATGCTGGCCGCCGATGCACTCGCCGGCCAGGTCGTACTGGTGACCGGTGGCGGCACCGGCCTCGGGCTCGCGATGGCCGTCGAGTTCGCGAGGGCCGGCGCGGCCGTCGCGGTCGCCAGCCGGTCCGCGGAGCATCGCGAGAAGGGTGTCGCTGAGGTCGCGGAGATCGGTGGCCGCTGCGTCGGCGTCCCCCTCGACGTGCGCGAGCCGGAGGCCGTGGCGGCCGCGTTCGACGAGGTCGAGGCCGGTCTGGGTCCGGTTACGACCCTCGTCAACAACGCGGCCGGCAACTTCACGTCACCCGCCGAGCGGATGTCAGCCAACGCTTGGCGTGCGGTCACCTCGATCGTGCTGGACGGGACGTTCCTGTGCTCGACGGAGTTCGCGCGCCGCCGGATCGCGGCCGGTGAACCCGGGGCGATCCTCAACATCGGGGCGACCTACTCGTGGACGGGGGGCCCGGGGACGGCCCACTCCGCGGCGGCCAAGGCGGGCGTGACCAACCTCACCCAGACGCTGGCGGTCGAGTGGGCACCGCACGGCATCCGCGTCAACTGCCTGGCACCCGGGCCCTTCCCGCACGACGACCTGCCCGAGACCCTGAAGCGCGCACGGCCGATCGAACGCGAGGCGGGGCGGGTGCCGGCCGGCCGCGTCGGCAGCCCCCACGAGCTCGGCTGGGCGGCGGTGTGGATGTGCTCGCCGTTCGCGGCCTTCCTGTCGGGGCACACGGTGGTGCTGGACGGGGCCAACTGGTTGCGGCGCGGCCTGGCGATGCCGGAGTTCGTGCCCGTCCACCAGCAGCTTGGGATCGCATGATGGACCTGCTCCCCGATACCCAGCAGGACGCTGTCGCCGAGGCCGCGTCCCGTGTCCTGGCCGACCTCGGTCATCCCGACCGGGCCAACGAGCATGCCGCGTCCGGCCAGGCGTCCGACGGTGAGCTGTGGAAGCTGGCGGTGGAGCTGGGGTGGCTGGGGCTGGCAGTGCCCGAGCGCGATGGGGGAGCGGGCTGCGGCCTGCCGGAGCAGGTGATGCTCGTGCGCGAGCTGGGTCGATCGCTGGCCGTCGGCCCATTCGTGGGCACTATGGTCGCGGTGGGAATGGCCGAGGGTGTCCTGCGCGACGAACTGCTGGCGGGCCGGCCGGTGGCGTCGGCCTTCGGCCTCGATTCCGACGGCCGGCTGCTGGTCGCCGAGGCCCCCGGCGCCGACCTCGTGCTGCGGTGGTGGCCCGACCGCGCCGAACTGCTCGAGTCGCCCGAGTCGGGTGTCCCGGTCGCGGGGATCGACCCCACCCTGGGGCTCGAGGTCGTCGATGGCGATGCCGCTCGCGTGGTGGCTGAAGGTTCCACCTCAGTGACGGCGACGGCGACCGTGCTCCGATCGGCGGGGCTCGTCGGCATCGCCGAGGCCGTCCGCGACCAGGCCGTCCACCACGCCCTCGTCCGCGAGCAGTTCGGCCGTCCAATCGGTTCGTTCCAGGCGATCAAGCACCTCTGCGCCGACATGGCCGTGCGCGCCGAGGCCGCGTGGCGCCAGACCTGCTGGGCGGCCGTGGCCGTGCGCGACGGCCGCCCAGACGCGGCCCGCCATGTCGCCGCGGCCCGCCTGGTCGCCCAGGCCGCCGCGCTCGAAGGCGCCGCAGCCAACATCCAGGTCCACGGGGCGATGGGCTTCACGGCCGAGCACACCGCTCACCTGTTCCTCAAGCGTGCGCGCTCATGGTCGCTGTTGCAGCGGCTGGACGGCCCCGCGACGCTCGATGGGACCGGGCCTGACAGCCCGGCGTGCGTCGGTCAGCGCAGGACGTCCGTGAGCCGGCCGTTGTAGGTCTCCATGAGGGCCTCGGTCATCACGGGCCGGCGGGTCTCGCCCTCCAGGTGCGCCCAACCCTGAATCCGTCGGTGGCCCTCCGGCAGGTCGGCGCGAATGGGGTCCCGGAAGCACGACCCGTGGGCCTCCCAGACCCAGGTCTGGCCGCCGCCGTGGTAGCGGACCGCGGCCGGATAGTCCTGCTTGATCACGACCTCGACCTCGAGGTCCCGTGCGATCACGGGAGGTCCGTCCGTTCGCTCGATGATCATCAGGTCGAAGCCCTGTGTGCCCCACACCAGGTGCCCGGCGTGGACGTTGCCGTCTTCGAACTCGGTCGCGAAGGCGACCCAGGCCGCCTGCAGGTCGGTGATGTAGCTGCTGCGGATGAAGTTCTGGCTCGTCGGCATGTGCATGGAGTCGTGGAAGACCAGGCCGCGTACCGGTTCGCCCAGGACCGTCCCGCCCATGCGGAACAGACGCGACGTGTAGACCAGCGGCTCGACCTCGTCGGGCGTGAGGAACTGCAGGGCATCGCCGACCAGTTCACCCTCGAGGTCCACGAAGTCGCCCTCGACCCAGCGGAACCGCGGACCGTCCGTGGCGTACAGGACCTGCTCGCCGATCCACGTCCCGGTCCAGCCGTCGCGCGACTCGTGGACGACCGGGCCGACGTACGCCTGCTCGCCCTCGGCCGCCCACCGGAAGTCCTCGCCGGGATCGGCGATCGACAGGTGCATGCGTCGCGCCTGGTCCACGAACGAGCCGCGGATCGGCCAGAAGTAGCGGGCGGAGTCCGCGCCGCGCAGCGTCCCGTAGGCGTACTGCATGGACATCGGGATCCCGTTGACCGGCTCCCACTGGCTGGTCCCGTCGGGGGTGACCAGGCTGCCCACCGGCTGGAAACCGAAGTGGCCCGGCGAACGGACGATCCTGGCGGCATCGGGTCCCATCGCTGCTCCTGTCGGTCGGTCAGCGCCGCGGGGCCTGCAGGCCCGCGGCGTCGCGGTCCCACGTTGCCTCGGTGCATCCCTGGTCGCGCAGTTCGTACTTGAGCACCCGGCCGACGGCGTTCTTGGGCAGGGCGTCGCGGAACTCGATGTAGCGGGGGACGGCGAAGGACGGCACGCGGTCGAACGACCAGCGGCACAGCTCCTCCTCGGTGATCGAACCGGCGTCGTCGCGCAGGACGGCCGTGATCTTCACGTCGTCCTCGGCGAGGTCGCTCGGCACCGCGTGGGCCGCCACCTCGGCGATCGCGGGGTGTACCCGGAAGGCGGCCTCGAGCTCGACGCTGGAGATGTTCTCGCCGCGCCGGCGCAGGTAGTCCTTCTTGCGGTCCATGAACCAGAAGAAGCCGTCCTCGTCGAAGCGGCCGTAGTCGCCTGTGTGGAACCACAGGTTGCGGGTCATCGCGACCGTCGCCTCGGGCCGGTGCCAGTAGCCCGAGAACATCACGTCGGGGCGCAGCGGCCGCACGATGACCTCGCCGGTCCGGCCGTCCGGCACCTCGTCGCCGGCGTCGTCGACGATGCGCACGTCGAAGTCCCCGTTGCGCCGGCCCGAGCTGCCCTGGGGGTGGTCCAGGCCGTGGGGCAGGCTGGTGATCGGCGCCGCCTCGCTCAGGCCGTAGACGTTGGAGCCGCACGTCCTGACGCCGAAGCGCTCGCGATACACCGCCTGGAGCTCCGCGGGAAACGGCGCCCCAGAGACGTGGCGCAGCTGGCCCACGCAGGCCAGCGAGTCCTCGGTGTCCTCCGCCTGGGCGATCAGCGGGATCATCGCGCCCAGAAGGCTGGCGATGGACGCACCGGAGCGGCGGATCTCGCCCCAGAAGTTCGACACCGAGAACCGGGGGTAGATCGAGGCGGTCCCGCCGAGGATCGCCGTGGCCAGGACCTTGGTGGCGGTGGCGTTGAGGTGGAACAGGGGCAGCGGGCTCCACACGACCTCGTCGACCGTCCGGGCGTTCGAGCGCAGGCCGTGGCGGGCGAGGTTGGCGGCGTAGTTGTGGCTGATCATGCAGCCCTTGGACGGGCCCGTCGTCCCGGCGGTGTAGATCAGGCATGTCAGGTCGTCGGGGCGTGCCCGGTCGGGCGGGGCGATGGTGTCGTCCACCAGCAGTTCGTCGAGGGACAGCGACGTCGCCTGGGGCATGGGCGCGATGGGGGTGTCGCCACGGTGGGCGACCAGGCGCACCTCCGGCAGGCCGTCCGCGATCAGCGCGAAGCGGTCGACGTAGTCGGTCTCCGCCAGGACGACGTGTGCGCCGGCGTCGGCCACGACGTGGCGCAGGAAGTCACCGCGCAGCGCGGTGTTGATCGGGACGCTGATCGCGCCGGCCCGGTTGACGGCGTACCAGGCGGCCACCGCCTCCACGTTGTTGTCGAGCATCGTGACGACCGTGTCAGCGGGCTGGACGCCGCGATCGAGCAGGCCGTTGGCCAGGCGGTTGACCAGCTGGTCGAAGGCGGCGTAGGTGTGGTGCTCGCCCACGAAGTCGAGGTAGACCCGGTCAGGGTCCCGCTCGACGGCGCGCGCCAGCGCCCCGGTCACGGTGTCGGTCTCGCCGGCGGCCCAGCGGATCGGCTCGCTGCTCACTGCTTGCTGTGTCCGTCGTCGAAGAGGCGGCCCGGGAAGGTCTCGATCCAGCAGAACGACGTGTCGGGCGTCCGGTCGTCGCCGATGCGGCGGGTCACGCCGCCCTGCGAGGTGTAGCCGCCCCAGCGCGCCTCGTTGAAGGAGAGCATCCGGCCCCGCTCGGACGCCATGAACTGGTACTGCTCGGAGCCGATGTCGAAGGTCACGGTCTCGACGTAGCGGTGGTCGTCGCTGAGGGTGCAGCGCGTCGGCATGTCGTCGCTCATCGCGACGACCTTCCCGTCCTCGAAGCAGATCGCCGCCGACAGCCCGCGGCGCCCCTTGACGATGACGCCCCACTCCGAGGTGTCGCCATACCGGTTGGCGAAGACCTCCCAGGCCAGTTCCAGCTCCTTGAAGACCGTGTACTCCTTCCACTCGGTCCCGGGCGTCCAGTAGCCGTGGTCGACGCCCACGAAGCCCTCGACCGGCTCACCGAAGAACGTGCCCGTCATCCAGTAGAAGCTGGTCGTGTAGAACAGCGGGTCGGTCCGCATCGGCATGTAGTACTGGAAGCCGGGCCCGAGGATCTGACCCGAGAGCTGGAAGTATTCGCCCTCGTTCCAGACCAGGCGGTCGTCGGTCATCTCAAGTTCGAGGGGCTGCTCGTCGGACGGTCGCAGCTTCTTGCCGAGCTCGTGCATGAGGTGGTTGGACCAGCGGCGCCGTTCGCTGGTGAAGTCGCGGACGGTCTCCCCGCGTGCCGTGTTCAGGGCCTGCGGCAGCAACATCGTGTTGCCCGACTGGTCGCTCATCAGCCAGCATCCACTGGTCATCGGACCGACCAGCTTGCGTTCCAGGATGTACTGGGACCCGTCGGGGCGCGTGAGGCCGCCGTAGAGGTACTGGACCTGCAGCGACAGCCCGAAGCGTTCCTGGACGGGGTCCATGTCGGCGATGCGGTGGTCGAAGGTGTCGACGACTGTCCTGAAACCGAAGTTCCCGAAGCGAGATGGCTGGTCCATCCGGGCGCTCCCTTCCCTGTTGGCGCGTCCGCCAGGTAAGACGGCATACAGTTAACCTAGTAATATGTTTAGCACGATGGGAGCACGTCCGTGGACCTGGACCTGACGCCGCAGCAGCAGGCGTTCCGCGACGAGGTTCGGGCGTGGCTGGGAGACAACGTGCCCCAGCACCCGCGCCCCCGTGACGGCAGGGCCGCCCGCGAGTTTGACCTCGCCTGGCAGGCGCGCCAGCACGAGGCGGGCTGGGCCGGGATCAGCTGGCCGACCGAGTTCGGCGGCCGCGGCCTGTCCACGATCCAGCAGCTGATCTGGTACGAGGAGTACGCCCGCGCCGACGCGCCGGACGACGTCAACTGCTGCTTCGTCGGGCTCAACCACGGTGGCCCGACGCTCATGGCGCACGGCAGCGAGCAGCAGAAGGCCCACCACCTGCCTCGGATCCTGCGTGGCGAGGCCGTCTGGTGCCAGGGCTTCTCCGAGCCCGACGCCGGTTCGGACCTGGCATCCCTGCGCACGGCAGGGGTCATCGATGGTGACGAGCTGGTGGTGACCGGCCAGAAGATCTGGAGCAGCTACGCAGACGTGGCCGACCACCAGGAGCTGCTGGTCCGCACCGAGCCGGGAAGCGAGCGCCACCGCGGCCTGACGTGGGTGATCCTGGACATGGACACGCCCGGGGTCGAGGTCCGTCCCATCCGCAACATGGCGGGCGACCTGGAGTTCTGTGAGGTCTTCTACGACGCGGTCCGCATCCCGCTGGGCGATGTCGTGGGCGAGCCGGGGCAGGGCTGGACGGTCGCGATGTCCACCCTGTCGTTCGAACGTGGGACGGCGTTCGCCGCCACGCAGGTCCGCCTGGCCAGGCACGTCGACGCCCTGGTCGACCTTGCCCGGCAGACGCCGGGCGTCGACGGGCGGCCGGCGATCGAGGACCGCGCCATCGCCGAGCGGCTGGCGATGGCCCAGGCCGAGGTCACGGCGCTCGGGGCCATGACGGCAGCCGGCGTGTCGCGCGTCGAACGGACGGGTGTGCCCGGGGCACAGGGATCGATGGTCCGGGTGATGCACAGCGAACTCAGCCAGCGCGTGCACGCCCTGGCGATGGACGTCCTCGGTCCTCGGGGCCTGGCCCTCGACGCGCCCGCCGGGTGGACCCACCGCTACCTGTACGAGTTCGCCGCGACCATCGGCGGAGGCACGAGCCAGATCCAGCGCGAGATCATCGCCGAGCGTGTGCTCGGCCTCCCGCGCAGCCGGTGAAGGAGGACTTCATGAGCACGGGAGCAGAGACCATCGATCCGGCCATCGACGAGGCCACGGCGCACACGATCGACGACGCGGACATCGAGCGCGACCGCGTGGCGTGCGGCCTCTGGTTCGCCAGCCGGATGCAGGAGTACCGCTCGACCGCGACGACCGAGACGATCCGCAACTTCGCCAACAGCTACGGCGACGACAACCCGCTGTACTGCGACCCGGACCACGGTCGCTTCTCGCGCTGGGGCGGACAGGTCGCACCGGCGATCATGGCCGGCGTGCTCAACGCACCCCTGCGCGGCGACCGCCCCGCCCGGGAGTTGCGCGGCGGCAGCTACCGGGGGATCCATTCGTTCGTCTCCGGCGGGACCTGGGAGTGGTTCCGTCCCGTGCGCCCGGGTGACACGCTCCACAGCTACGACGGCATCGAGTCCGTCGAGGTCAAGCCCTCGTCCTTCGCCGGTCGTTCGGTGATCCGGATCCTGCGCACGGTGAAGTTCAACCAGCACGCCGAGGTCGTCGGCATCTACCGCACGCTGGTCATCAACGCCGAGCGCGGCTCCGCCCGCAAGAAGGCCAAGGAGCACTCGCCGGAGACCGAGGCATGGACCGGCTACACCCAGGACGACCTCGACGAGATCGACGCCCTCTACCGCGAGGAGCACGCCGGCCGGCGGGGTCGCGAACCCCGTTGGTTCGAGGACGTCAGCGAGGGCGATCTGCTGCCCCGCCGTGTCAAGGGGCCGCTGCGCACCACCGACATCATTGCCTTCCATGCTGGCGGCTACGGCTTCACACCCTTCGGGCTGTGGCAGGGAAAGCTCGACTGGCGCAATCGCGAACGCATCCCCGCCTTCTATGTGCCCAACGCCCTCGGCGTCCCGGACGTCGCCCAGCGCGTGCACTGGGACCCCGCCTGGGCCCACGCAATCGGGGCCAAGGGCTCCTACGACTACGGCGTCCTGCGCGAGTGCTGGCTGCACCACTACGTCACCGACTGGATGGGCGACGACGCCTTCGTCCTGCGCCAGCACGACGAACTGCGCGCCTTCAACTACCACGGGGACGTGCAGTTCGTCTCGGGCGAGGTCGTTGCGAAGCGCCTCGAGCAAGGGCGTCACCTCGTCGACCTCGAGGTCACGATGACCAACCAGCGGGGGCGCCAGGCCCTCCGCGGCGACGTCACGGTCGCATTGCCCAGCCGGTCTGGCGGACCGACGCTGTTCCCGGCGGCGCCCGTCGAGGAACAGCGCACGGCCGTGGAGATGCTGGCCCGGCATGGTGAGCTGGTTCGCTCCGGAGACGAGCCGCGCACGATTACGCTCGATGACGTCAGGGGCGGGAAGTGACCACGTTCATCAAGGACCGTCCGGCCCTCTACGTCGACGGCGCCTGGCTGACCCCGCCGGATCCCAAGCTCCAGCCGGTGGTCAACCCGGCGACGGAGCGAGCGATCGCCGACGTCGTCGTTGGTGGAGCGGTCGAGGCCGACGCCGCCATCACCGCCGCCCGGCGCGCGTTCGACGAGGGCCCCTGGCCACGCATGACACAGGCCGATCGCTGCGAGGTGCTGCAGCGCTTCCACGACGTGCTGCTGTCCCGTGCTGACGACCTCGAGGAACTGGTCATCGCGGAGATCGGTTCGGCCCGTGCCATCGCCCGGCGGATGCACGTCGACGTGCCGCTGGACATCCTGCGGACCTGCATCGACCTCGCACGGGCGCGCGAACCTTGGCAGGCACTGCCGCCGCGGGTCGTCGCCAGCCGGCACGGGTCCGGCAGCACTCTGGGGGCGGTCGTCAAGGTGCGCGAACCGATCGGCGTGGTCAGCGCGATCACCCCGTTCAACTTCCCGTTCTTCCTGAACATCGCCAAGGTCGCACCCGCGCTGGTCGTCGGCTGCACGATGGTCCTCAAGCCCTCGCCGCTGACACCGTTGCAGGCCCTGCTCCTGGGCGACATCGCCGACGAGGCCGGGGTGCCCGCCGGTGTGCTCAACGTGGTGACCGGAGGTGTCGAGGTCGGCGAGCAGCTCACGACCGACCCCCGGGTCGACCTGGTCACCTTCACCGGCTCGGACATCGTGGGCGCCGCCGTGATGGGGCAGGCTGCACCCACGCTCAAGAAGGTGCTGCTGGAGCTCGGCGGCAAGTCGGCGATGATCGTCCTGCCGGACGCAGACATCGCTGCCGCCGCGGCCGAGGGCGTTCGGCAGATCATCGTCCAGGCCGGCCAGGGCTGCGCCCTCTGGACGCGGCATATCGTCCACAGCTCCGTGCGCGAGGAGTACCTCGCGACGGCCCGGGCCGTCATCGACCGGATCAAGGTCGGCGACCCGACCGAACCCGACACGATGATGGGGCCCCTCATCCGCGAGGCCCAGCGCGACCGAGTCGAGCGCTACGTGGCAGCGGGCGTCGCCGACGGCGCCACCGTGGCGGCCGGCGGCCGGCGGCCGGAGGGGCTCGACACCGGCTGGTTCTACGCGCCCACGCTGCTGTCCGGGGTCACGGCGAAGATGTCGGTGGCCCAGGACGAGATCTTCGGTCCGGTGGGCGTGGTGATCGACTTCGAGACGCCCCAGGAGGCGGTCGCGATCGCCAACGACTCCAACTTCGGGCTCTCCGGCGCGATCTGGTCCGGCGACCCGGGCGGGGCGTTCGAACTGGCGCTGCAGCTGCGCACGGGCGCCGTCTCGATCAACGGAGGCGACGGAGGCTTCGACGCGCGCGTCCCCTTCGGTGGCTACAAGCGCTCGGGGATCGGCCGCGAATTCGGCCAGGAGGGGCTCGACGAGTACTGCGAGCTCAAGGCAATCAAGTTTCACGCGGGATAATCAGGTAGACAAGTTAGACTATTCGGGATGGGATGTCTGCGGCGGGAGCAGGGATGACTCTGGACGGACGTGTCGCCATCGTGACCGGTGGCGCCCAGGGGATCGGACGCGAGTACTGCCTCGCCCTGGCCGAGGACGGCGCCACCGTGGTCGTGGCCGACATCAATGGCCAGGGGGCGGGGGAGACCGCAGAACTGGTCACCAAGAACGGCGGTGCCGCGACGGCGGTGACCGTCGACGTCAGCGACCGCGACTCGACACTGGGGCTCGCAGACCACGTTCGCGAGCAGCACGGGGCGGCGCACATCCTGGTCAACAACGCCGCGATCTACCACTCGATGCGCATGGACCCGGTCCTCGAGGTCGACGTCGACTACTGGCGCAAGCTGTTCCAGGTGAACGTCGACGGCGCGCTGCTGGTGACCCAGGCCATCGCCCCCATGCTGATCGAGGCTGGCTGGGGGCGGGTCGTGAATCAGACATCGGTCGCCGCCTACGGGGCGTCCGGTGCCTACAGCGCGACCAAACTGGCGCTGATCAGCCTCACGCGCTCGCAGGCTCGCGAACTGGGTCCGCACGGCATCACGGTCAACGCGATCGCCCCGGGCCCGATCTGGACCGAGGCCACCGAGGTAACCGTGCCGACCGAGCGCCTGGAGCGGATGCTCGCGGCGGCGCCCATCAACATGAAGGCCGGTCCCGAGGTGCTGCTCGGCACCCTGCGGCACCTGGTCAGCGACGGAGCTGCGTGGGTCACCGGCCAGACCATGCTCGTGGACGGCGGGATCACGCCCCGGATCTGACAGGAGCGGCATGTCCACCAGCGAACGGCTCTACCACGGGCGACGGCTCGAGCCCTTTTCGATCGGCGTGCTCGTCGACCTGCCCGACTACCCGGGCCTGTCGGACGCGTTCCCGGAGATGGTGTCGTTCGCCTTCGAGGAGGCGACGGCCCGGGGTGTGCTCGAACGCGACGTCGAGGTCGTGGTCCGCTCCGTGCGCGCCCAGCCCTGGACCGACGCGGCGCCGATTGTCGACGCGTTCGAGGAACTGGTCACCCGCGACCGGGTGCTGGGGGTGATCGGCCCCTTCACCAGCGACAACTGCCTGGCAATCCTGCCCGACATCGAGCGCACCGGTGTGCCCACCGGGACTATCTGTGGCAGCCAGCACTTCGTCGGCGACGCCGCGTTCAACCTCTCCAACGGCGGCATGGGCGACGAGCCGCCCGTCATCGCCGCCTGGCTGGCCGGCGAGGGGCACCGCCGGATCGCGCTGCTGCGCGAGACGACCCAGATCGGTGAGGAGTACCACCGCTACTTCCGGCCGGCCTGCCAAGCTGCTGGGATCGAGACCGTGATCGAGGTCCCGGTCTACACCGTCGAGAGCCACGACGCGCTGGTGCGCTCGCTGGCGGCCTGTCGCGAGGCCAAGCCCGACGCCCTGGTCTACCTGGGCCTGGGCGGGCTCAACCAGGTCTTCCGTCCGGCCCTCGAGGAGATCGGCTGGGATCCGCCCAGGATCCAGACCACCGCGTTCGTGTCCGCGGCCTACAACGAGGACCGGGCCCGCCGCCTCGAGGGGTGGGTCGGTGTCGACCAGTACGACGAGCGCAACGAGGTCTTCGCCCGCGTCCTGGACCGGTTCGAGGCCGGTCACGGTCATCGTCCGGCGCACTCGGCGGGATCGACCGGCTACGACCTCGGCCATGCCTTCGCGGTCGCGCTGGGCCGCATGCGCATCGCGACGCCGTCCGGCCTGCGTGACGCGCTGGAGACCGTGCGCCGCCTTCCCGCGTGCACGGGCGGGCCGGGCACGGTCATCACGTTCGGCCCGCAGGACCACCGTGGCTTCAAGGGCGCGGACTTCCTGGTCCTGCGCCGCGCGGTCGACGGCACGACCGAGTTCGTGGGAACCGCCCCCGTCCTCCCGTGGGTGCAGTGATGGCCAAGCGACCACGCATCCTCGTCACCGGTGGCACCGGTGCCCTGGGCACCGGGACCGTCCGCCACCTGCGGCACCGCGCCGACGTCGTGGCGATGGCCCGGCGCCACCCGTCCTCGTTGCCCGCCGGCGTGGAGTTCGTCGCCGCTGACATCCGCGACGTCGACGCCGTCCGCAAGGCGCTGGTCGGTTGCGACGCGGTCGTGCACCTCGCCTGGGCAGTCACGGTCCACCTGAGCCCCGAGGAGCAGCACCAGATCAACGTCGACGGGACCAGGAACCTTCTCGAGGCCGCGATCGACGCCGGCGCCAAGCGGTTCGTGTTCTGCTCGTCGGTCACCGCCTACGGCGCCAAGCCCGGGCACGTCGGACGCTGGCACGAGGACGAGCCGCTCGACCCGGAGTCGACCATCCAGTACGCGGCCGAGAAGGCCAGGATGGAGGTCGTGGTCGCCGACGCCGCCATCGACGACGTCCGCGTCCGCATGGCGGTGCTCCTTGGCCGCGGTGTCGACAACGGCCCTTCGCACGTCTTCACGGGCCCTGCCATCACTGGCATCAAGGGCGTGGACATGAACCTCCAGTTCATCCACCAGGACGACGCGGGTCGGTTCTTCGCACGCGCCGCCTTCGACGGGCCGACCGGTGCCGTCAATCTGGCGGCCGACGACACCGTCACCAACGAGGAGATGGGTGCGATCTCGGGTCGCAGGGTGGTCAACGTGACCGAGGCCACCGCGGAGCGCATGGTCAAGGTGCTGTTCAGGCTGGGAGCCAGCGAGGTCGACCCCGAGGCACTGGCCGCGGTCAACAACCTCCCGGTCGTCGACACGACCCGCCTGCGCGAGGACTTCGGGTTCCGGACTGGCTACTCGTCGCGCGAGACGTTCGAAGACATGATGCGTTCGGCGTCGCGCTACGTGGCCCTCGGGCGAAAAGTCGTCCCCTTCCCCCGGCGGCTGCCGTTCATCCCCACGGAGATCCCGTTCCAGCCGCCCGCCGACGGTGGCGAGCTGGTGAAGATGCTCCCTGACGACTGGGCGGGCGAGTTCGACACGCCGGTTGACCCACGGTTCCCCGAGTTCACCTCGACCAACATGTCAGAGGCCTTCCCGGGTCCGATGACGCCGCTGACGGCGACCATCTGTCGCAACATCATGTGCGCGGGAGCGGCCGGCATTGCCAAGATCTTCGGTTTCGACGGCCCCGTCCAGGACGAGCTGATCCACCGCGGCCCGGCCCTGTTCGGCCACCGGCTCTACGTCAACATCTCGGCCACTCGGCAGATGGCCGAAACCGTCCCGGGTATGACCGTCGAGGACATCGACCGGCAGTACCTGGGCATGGAGGTCTCCGACAAGCGCGCGAAGATGACCTTCAGGGACGCGATGAAGGGCCTGCGCCTCGGCGCGAGGGCCGGTCCCAGGATGTCGGGGTTGTCCCGCGAGGCCGACCTGTGCCACGAGCGCGCCGACGCAATGCACCGCACCGAGGAGCAGCTCGCGGCCATGATCGACGAGGCGCTGGTCGCCCACCTCACCGTCCTGCATGACGAGCTCGTCCAGGCGTGGAACGTGGCCGTCATCCTGAACATGGTCAGCGGTGGCGCCTGGGGCGTGGTCGAGCGGACGCTCGGCGTCGAGCAGGCCTCGCAGGTCCGCAACAGCCAGGAGAAGCTGGTGTCGGCGCGCACCCTGGTCGGGGTCGAACGGCTGGCCGAACAGGTGCGGTCGTCACCTGAGCTCCGGGAGCTGCTGGCCGCGGGCGACGTGGCGGTTGCCGAGCTGGCGCAGGAGGCGCCACGTTTCGCGCGGTCCTTCGCCGCGCTGCTGGAGCTGGTCGGCCATCGAGGGCCCGGCGAGACCGAACTCGACAACGAGATGTTCGCCGACCGGCCCGAGCTGCTGCTGGACGCGATCAGGCAGGCGGCGACGGGCGACGCCGCGGGGCCACGGGCGGCGTCGATCGAGCTGACGGGGGCCAGGAAGAAGCTGGTCGACGTCACGGCCAAGCAGCTCCAGGCGCGCGAACACGCCCGCGACAGTGCGATGCGCTTCACGCACGAGCTGCGCCGCACAGTACGTGAGTGGGGCCGCCGGCTGGCAGACAAGGGCGTCCTCGCCAAGCCGTCCGACGTCGTCTACCTCAGCTACGACGAGGTCCGTGCCGTCCCGCCGAGCGCCAAGGGCCTCGTCGCACGCCGTCGCGACGAGCGGGCCCGCCTCGCCGAACGCCGCCCGCCCGGGTTCCTGGCCGTCGGTTGGGAGCCCAGCGATGTCGTCCTCGACGACGTGACGGAGCTGACCGGCCTCGCGGCATCTCCCGGCGTCGTTCGCGGGCCTGCCCGCATCCTGTTCGAGGCCAACGGGCTGCAGCCGGGCGAGATCCTGGTGACCGAGGTGACCGACATCGGCTGGACGGCGCTGTTCGCCTCTGCCGCGGCGGTCGTCACCGACCTCGGCGGTGCCATGTCGCACGCGGCCGTGGTCGCCAGGGAGTTCGGCCTGCCCGCCGTCGTGGGAACACAGAACGCGACGCGCGTGCTGCGCGACGGGATGCTCATCGAGGTCGACGGCGCTGCGGGCCGCGTTCGTATCATCGGCGAGGACGAACAGTGACGGTCCCCGCCAGCGTGCTCTTCCTGGGCGACTGCGACCCGGCCGCGACGGATCTGGTGGGCGGGAAGGCCGCGGGGCTGGCGGAGATGTGGCAGGCCGGCATGCAGGTGCCGCCGGCCTTCGTCGTGACCGCGTCCGCGTATCGCCGCTTCGTCGCCGAGGCGGGGATCCGGGACGTGCTGTCGCAACTGCTGGCCGGGGCCGATGACCGCCCGTCGCGCGAGGCAGCCCATGCCCGCGTCGCCGAGGTGTTCGCGGACGCGACCTCGTTCGGGTCGTCGTTGTGGGACGAGGTCCGTGCCGCCTACGAGCGACTGGGCACGGAGGTCGCGGGGGACGGACCCGTCTCGGTCGCAGTGCGTTCCTCGGCGACGGCGGAGGACACGGCGGACGCATCCTTCGCCGGGGAGTACGAGACCGAACTGTGGATCCGCGGTGCCGACGACGTGTGTGCGTCCGTGGCCCGCTGCTGGACCAGCCTGTTCAACGCGCACGCCCTGGCCTACCTCGACCACGCCGGCATCGAGCCGACCGACGTCGCGATGGCCGTGGTCGTCCAGTTGATGGTGCCCGCCGAAGCGGCGGGCGTGATGATGACGCTGCACCCGGTCACCGGCGCGCGGGACACGATCGTCATCGAGTCGGCGTACGGCCTCGGGTTGGGCGTCGTCGACGGCCACCTGACCCCGGACCACTTCGAGCTCGCCCGGGGGACCGGTGACGTCAACCTGCGGCTGGTGGCTCCCAAGAAGCGCCAGTACACCTTCGATCCGCACCGGGGCGCAGTGATCCTGGCCGACGTGCCGGAGAGCCGGCACCGCGAGCCGTCCGTCAGCGACGACGAACTGGTCGAGATCGCCCGGCTCGGTGTCGAGATTGACCAGCGCAACGGCCACGCGATGGACATCGAGTGGGCGATCGGCCGCAATGGCGATGGCCAGCGCCGCCTCTACCTCCTCCAGGCTCGACCCGAGACGGTCTGGTCCAAGCAGCGCTGACCACCGCCGCACGACAGAGGACGAACATGACGGCCACCGATGCGCCGCCCGCGGCACTCGACGTCCTGATCCCCGAACGCCCGAGGATCCACGGGCCACTCACGCGTCGCACGCTGCGCCGAACGCTGCTGTTGTTTGCCTGCCTCTGGGCGACCGGACTGACGCCGGTTGTCCTGGACGCGGCGCCGTGGCTTCAGGCCGGAGGGCTGAGCCTGCTGATCCCGGCAGGTGGGTTCCTCTACACGTCCGACCCACTCCTCGTCGTGCTGGCGCTGGCGCTGGCGCCGTGGGTCGCCTTCCGGGCGCAGTACCGCGGCGACATCATCGTGCCCGTCGCCTACTGGGTCCTGTCGGCCCTGGGGGCGGCGCTTCGATCCGGGACGGGAACCTGGGACTGGGCGCGCTGGGCGGTGCCGTTGGCGCTGCTCCTGCTGATCGTGGGCTTCAGGACGGGACGGCGGATCGTCTTCGTCCGCGACCGCCAGCGTCGACTCGCTCGCAACGCGGTGCTTGCGGACGTCGTGGCGCGCCAGCCCGGGCTCGAGGAGCGCAACGTCATCGAGTTGAACGAAGGCCAGCTCGCGACGCTGAACGGGTTCCTGAACATCGGGCTGCAACCCGATGACCAGTGGGACGGCCTCGAGTGGGGCAACCAGTACAGCATGGAGGCGATGCGCTACCAGCTGGCCTGGCTCCAGTACGGCGTGGGCCTGGCCAACTACTCGGCCACTCCGGCCTTCACCGGCTACCTCGCGCAGGCGCAGCGCAGTCTCCTGACGCGCATGACGGACAGGCGAGTCTGGGAGTACTGGCGGCACGAGAATCTCTTCGGAAATCTCGAGCGGAACCCGGATCCCATCCGACGCGAGAACATCATGTACTCGGGGTACTGGGCCGCCGCGCTCGGGTCCTATGCCTCGACCACCGGCGACATGTCGCTTGCCGAGCCGGGGGCGCTGGCCCTGCACGAAAGCGAGTCCACCGTCTTCGAGTACGACCACCGGCGGATCATCGAGGCGCTGCTGCACAACATCGACAGCACGCCTTGGGGCCTGTTCCCGTGCGAGCCCTCGCTGAACTTCCCGGTCTGCAACACGCTTGCGCTCCTCGGCATCCAGGCATGGGACCGTCGCGCCGGGACCAGCCACACGGAGCGGCTGCTCCCGCAGTTCCGGCGTGCCGTGGACGAGGAGTTCATGACCGCGGATGGTGAGATCATCCCGATCATCTCCAACAGGTTCGGCTACTCGTGGCGAATGCTCGGGGGCGTCATGGCCGTGGCCGGCACGGCCTTCTTCATTCGCCCGCTGGCACCGGACCTGACGGCGCGGCTCTGGGAGGTCCTCAAGGCCGAGGAGCTCGCCAGCGGCATCCCCGACGATTTCGGGCGGCTGGCCATGGACTTCGGCACCGGCAAGAGGTCACCCGTGATCGCGCTGGCGTTCCTGTCGGCCCTGGCCCAGGAAGTTGGCGACACCGACGTGCACGCCCGGATGCTCGATCGGCTCGACGAGGCCTGTGACGGCCGGGTCGAGGACGGCGTGCACTGGTTCGACGGCGCGTCGACGATCGCGAACGTCATGGCAGGGCTCGGCCGGCTTGGTCGCACCGACGGCTGGTACGACCTGTACGCGCGCGGGAACCCCGCTGCCTGGGACGAGGGCCCACGCCTGTGCGAGGCGCCGTACCCGGACGTGCTGGTCGCCAAGGCCGTGACGGACGGCACGGCACTCGAGTTGGTGCTGCGCCACGGCGGCCGTGACGTCGGCCGAAGCACGCTCGGCTTCGAGCGGCTGCGGCCGCACGGTCGTTACCGGCTCCGGGCCACGGAGGGACCGGAGCAGTTCATCGAGGTCGGCGAGAACGGTCGTGCCCATGTTGACGTGACCGTTGGCGACCGCACCGAGCTCCTGCTGACGCCCGTCAGCTGATCTGCCACACGAAGGCCGGGGGACCGGCCCAAGGAGAACACCCATGGCAATGTCCGTCCGTCCGGGTGACTACGATTTCGCCCCCCGGCTCGGCGCCTGGGACGTCACGCTCGACGCCATGGTGCCCTGGGACGTCAAGCTGGGGCTCAGCCAGCAGGTCGTCTACCTGTACGGAGGCTTCCGCGACGCCGAGGGAAATCTGTACGCGATTGAGCGGAAGTTCATCGGGCCCATGACCGCCGGCCTGTGGCTGATGCACAACCGCAACGGTGACCTCGAGATGGACCCCGGCACGACCCGCAGCACGCGCGGCGAGGTGCGCCGCCAGTTCGGCAAGGACGAGCACCGCTACGCCGACCAACTCATGGCCCGCCTCGGTCCCGAACTCGCCCCGGAGGGCGAACAACCGCTGGACCTGCAGGTGACCCAGGACGGCCTGTCCTGGGACGAGGGGGTTCTGATGTCCCTTCAGGGCCGGCGCCTCGGGCCGGGCCTGCAGATCTACTGCCCACGCATCGACGAGTCCTTCCTCTACCTCAGCCACGGCTACCACGTGACGGGTCAGGTCCTCGGGGCCGACGTCCGTGGGTTCGTCTGGCTCGACCACGGCTACTGGCCGCACGGCCGGGAATGGAAGGAGTTCGTCTTTTTCGAAGACCTCCAGATCGGATGGGAGGTCTTTGGCAACGAATACGACGACGGCACCATCGAGTGGGGCCATCTGTGCCGGGGGCGCGGCGGGTTCACGTTCGGGGCGATCCTGGACGAGGACGGCCTGATCGCCTCGGGCACCGGTCTTGACGTCAGCATGGACCTCGACGATGAGGAGTACGTCCCGCGGGCGCGGTTCCCGCTCGGCGACGACGTGTGGGAGTGGACCGAGGACCCGATGGGCAAGCTGCGGCAGTTCTCGACGGCCCGCTGGGGCGGGTACCGCGCCCAAGTCGGTCACACCCAGCGCGTGGGCGACGACCGGGAACTGGTCCAGGACTTCACCTGGCTCGAGTGCTTCTCACAGCGCATCCGTGACGAGCAGGTGCCGGGCGTCGCCTGACATCCTGCTGACAACGAGTCCTTCGATCGGAAGGCAACACCTCGTGAACACGCCGATCATCGACGCTTGGATCCAGCCGTGGACCAAGGACGTCATCAGCGGTTGGCCGGAGCGCAACTGGCAGCTGGCCCGCAGCTACGGCAACGCGGACCGGCTCATGGCCGGGATCACCGTCGCCGAGATGGTCGCCGAGATGGACGCCGCCGGGGTCGATCGGGCGCTGTGCTCGGCGGGCCCGCTGATCCCCAACGAGGCCGTCGAGGCGGCCGTTGCGGCGCACCCCGACCGCCTGATCGGGGTCGCCTCGGTCGACCCGTGGGGCGAGGACGGGGTCATGGGCGCGGTGCGAGAGCTGCGTCGGCTGGTCGAGGACAAGGGCTTCGTGGCCCTCAAGCTGGAGCCGTTCGTCAACGACCGGGTGCTGACGGAGGCCCGCTGGTACCCCCTGTACGCGGCGTGCGTGGACCTCGACATCACGCTGCAGACACAGGTCGGCAACACCGGCCCACCGACGTATCCGTCGGAGACCGGCCGTCCGCTGTACGTCGACCGGATCGCCGTCGAGTTCCCGGACCTGCGGATCGTCGCGGGGCACATCGGCATGCCGTGGACCGACGAGATGCTGGCGATCGCGTGGAAGCACCCGAATGTGTGGATCGACACCAGCGTCTACCCGCCCAGGCGCTACCCGCCGCAGTTCGTCAAGTTCATGACCAGCTACGGCCAGGACAAGGCCATCTGGGCCAGCGACTGGCCGATGCTGGACTTCCAGCGCGCGCTCGCCGGGCTGGACGACCTCGGGCTGTCCGACGAGGTCCGCCGCAAGTTCCTGCACGACAACTGCGTGCGTGCCTTCCGGTTGGATGGGCGATGACGGCCCGTTGGGGGGACGCGTGAACTTCGGGCTGGACGAGCGGGAATGCCAGTGGCGCGCCGAGGTTCGCGCGTTGGCGGACTCCGTGGACGTCGGCGAGTACGCGGCCATCCGTGCCGAGATGGCCGAGCTGCAGGTCGAACGCCACGCGCCCCGATTCTTCCGGCGCCTCTGTGAGCGTGGCTGGGTCGGCCTGCAGTACCCCGAGCCATGGGGGAGGGCTGCTCCAGACACCGAACGCTTCATCCTGCACGAGGAACTCGGGTCCGCGGGCCTGCCGCTGTACGGCGTTGAGATCTCGGAGGCCATTGGCTGGATGCTGGTCCGCAACGGCCCGGACGAGCTGGCTGCCCAGCACCTGCCCAGGATCGTGGACGGCTCCTGGTCGTATGCCGCGGGCTACTCCGAGCCCGATGCCGGCAGCGACCTGCTGAACGTGCGCACTCGCGGACGGCTCGACGGTGACGCTTACGTGGTCGACGGCGCCAAGATGTGGACGTCCTCGGCGCACATCGCGGACTGGATCTTCGCGGTCGTGCGCACCGATCCGGCCGCCACGCGCCACCGCGGACTGTCGATCCTGCTCATCGACACGTCGCTGCCCGGCGTGGAGATCCGGCCGGTCGATGTGATGGGCGGCTGGCGCGTCAACGCCTGCTTCTTCGACGGCGTGCGCGTGCCCGTCGGCAACGTCGTTGGGCAGCCGGACCAGGGCTGGAAGGTGCTCAGTGAGGCGCTGAACACCGAGCGTGCCATGAGCTTCGGCGGCCGCGAAAGCCGCCTGCTGCTGACCAGGCTGGTGCACCGGCTGTGGGATGAGGGACGTTCCCTGGACGCTGGCGACCTGCGCACCCTGGGCAGGTTCGCCACCGAGCTCGAGGTGGAGCGGCTGCTGACGCTGCGCGCCGCCGGGATGGCCACGCGGGGAACACTCGCCGACGCCGAGGCCTCGATGGGGAAGCTGGTCGGCTCCGAGGTTGCCCAGCAGGTCGCCCAGTGGGCGGCGGACGTCCTGGGCCACGAGGCAGTCTGGACCGTCGACGCGGTCCACGTCGACCCGGTCGGTGGCGCCGAGGAACCCGACGATCCCCTGGCCCGAGACGTCGAGGAGTTCCTGCGAACGGCGACCGTCCTGACCGTGATCGGTGGCACCAGCGAGGTCCAGCGCAACGTCATCGCGTCGCGCCGCCTCGGGCTGCCCAAGGGCTGACATGCTGGATGAACGCTGGGATCCGATGCAGGGCGAACTTGCCGACGGGCTGCGGCTGGTCCTGGCGAAGGAGTGCGCTGCTGATGATGTGCGCGCGGCGGAGGCCCAGGGTGGGCTGCCGGCGCTGGAGGCCGCGCTGGCAGCGTTCGGGCTGTGGGAGCTTCCCGACGATCCCCGGCTGCGGACCGTCGCCGCCTGGGAGCTGGGACGTGCGCTTGCACCGATCGATGTCGACCGCCTGCTGCCCGGTGGCGTCACCGGCGATGTGGCGGCCCGGCTGCGATGGTTGCTGGATGCCGCCCGCCTGACCGGTGCGGCGGAGGGCTTGCTGGGACTGGGCGTCGACTATGCCAAGGAGCGCCAGCAGTTCGGCCGGGCCATTGGCTCATTCCAGGCGGTGGCGAACCGCCTTGTCGACGCCGCGACGGCCGTCGACGGCGCCGGGTTGCTGGTCAAGAAGGCCGCATGGATCGCGGGCCGGGCCGACGACCTGGCCCCGACGTGGCTGTTTGCACGGATGGCCCGGTGGAAGGCAGCGGACGCCGGGCGCCTGACTGCGACGAACGTCCACCAGGTCATGGGCGGCTACGGGTTCGCGATGGAGTACGACTGCCAGCTGTTCAGTCGCCGGATCCGTCGCTGGTCGGCACGCTGCGGCCGACCCGACGACGACCTGGCCGTGATCGGGTCTGCCGTCGCTGACGTCGATGCCCACGGCGAGCTGTCGTGGCTGTGGCATCACGACGAGGGGCTGTCGCTCCCGGCATGGGCCGCCAGCCCGTAGCGGTTGCGGATGTCGGAGGGCGTGGCCGGGGCCAGGCCCCGCGACCCGGCCAGTTCGACCGCCCACTCGACCAGTTGCGCGTTGGTCTGTGTCGGGAAGGCTGTCGGGTTGTCGCCGATCCCGACGCGGATGTGCATGCCCCGGTCCAGGGCAGCCAGCAGCAGCTCCTCGGTGCGCCCGCGATCCTGCATCTCGTACGGCACTGCCATCAGCTCGAGGTCGACGTCGTCGGGGACCTGGGACAGGAAGGCGTCCAGTCCGGTCACATCGGCGAACGGCCCCTTGATCCAGGAGTCGTTGAGAAACACCTTCACGCTCAGAGGCTGGGGGATGACTCCCGACCTCGCGGCCAGCAGGGCCCAGCGCAGCTCGCCGATCTCGAAGGCTGCGATCGTCGGCAGCATCCCCGCCTCGGCCAGCTGGTCCAGCTCCGACGGGTACGGCGGTCGGGGCGGTCCGCCCAGCGCCGTCACCGACTCCAGGCGCTGTTCGGCGTGGTTCCACTGGACGCGCCGAACGTGCTGGACGACGTCGAAGGGTGCGAAGTCGAGGACGTCCGACAGCTCGAAGACGTGACTGAGGTTCGACTCGACGTAGCTGGGGTAGCAGAAGGCATCGACCTCGGCCGTGATGCCCTCGATGGCCTTGCGGTAGAGCTCGTGGCCGGTCCAGTGCTGTGAGCCGTCCGCGCGACGGGCATGGAAGTGCAGGACCGAGGCACCGGCCCTGGCCGCCGCGATCCCGGCCGGGACGACCTCGTCGGGGCCATAGGGCACGTTGCGGTTGCGGTCCTTGCCGGCCGTCTCGTTGAGGCCGGCCTCGATGATCACCAAGCCGTCGTCGAGCAGTCCCATCGCGTCCTCCGGGAGTCAGGCCAGCAGGCTGTAGCCGCCGTCGACCTTGATCGTCTGGCCGGTGACGAAGGACATCGACGAGCTCAGGAGCGAGACGATGACGCTGGCGATCTCTGCCGACGTGGCCAGCCGCCGCATCGGGGTGCGGCGCGCCACGACCTGCACGGTGGCGTCGAAGTCCTCGGGCACGTCGATGCCGATCCGGTGCGACGGGTCGTCGACCAGGCAGGGGGAGACAGCGTTGACGCGGACGCCCCGGCGGCCGTGCTCGGCCGCCAGGTAGCGGACCGTGTTCTCCAGTGCGGCCTTCGCGGGCCCGATGGCCCCGTAGTAGTTGGCGTACGTCTGCGACCCCAGGCTGGAGACCGTCACCACGGAGCCTTTCGCGGCGACCAGGTCGTCGAGTGCGGCGGCCACGAGTTGCTGGAAGCCCCACACCTGCACGTCCATGGCGCTGCGGTACTCGGCCTTGGTCACGCTGGAGATCGGACCCATGATCATCGGTACAGCCGTCGTGACGATGGCGTCGACGTGGCCCAGTTCCCGGCGCGCGGCCTCGATGATCGCGGGTGCGTCCGCGCCCTGGTCGCCCTGGACCAGGACGGGCTCGGGACCGAGCTTGCCAGCATCGGCCTGGGTCGCCTTCGCGCGCTCGTCCCGGGACAGGTAGCCGATGGCGCAGCGCGTGCCCTCCGACGCAAGCTGCAGGACCGTCTCGCGCCCGATGCCGCGCCCACCACCGACGACCAGGGCCGTGCTGGGGTACTCGATTCTCATGCCTGCGCTCCGGCCTGGTCGATCGTCACGGTGAGTTCGCTGACACCGCGCATCATGATCGGTCCCTTGGGGGTGAACTCGTGGCCGGGGGCCAGGCGCAGACCGGGGAGCCGGTCGAGGGCCGTGCGCAGCGCCGTCGCACCCTCGACCCGTGCCAGCACCGCGCCCAGGCAGTAGTGCTCGCCGTAGCCAAAGGCCAGGTGCCGGTTGCGGATGTCATTCCGGTCGAGGTCGAAGCTGTCCGGGTTCTCGAAGACGGCAGGGTCGCGGTTGGCGGCCCCGACCGCCAGGCCCACGTTGGCGCCGGCCGGGATCTGCGCGCCGCCGAACGGACACTCGGTGGCGGCGACCCGGGGTACCCAGTTCAGCGGCGGGTCGTAGCGCAGTGCCTCCTCGACCGTGGTGTCCACCAGTTCGCGGTCCGCCAACACGCGTTCCCACTGGGAGCGGTCTGCCAGCAACTGGTGGAACATCGTGCCAAGCAGGTTCGCGGTGGTCTCGTTGCCGGCGATGATCAGGAGTCGGACGGCCTCGCGCAGCTGCTCGTCGGACAGGCTGCCCTCGCCGTCGCGTTCGTCGATCAGGAAGTGCAGCAGCGTCTCTCCCGGCTCCGACCTGGCCCGTTCGACCTGGCCAAGGATGTAGGCCTCGAACTCGGGGGCACTGGCCGCGGCTTCGGGCAGGTAGGCGTGGGCGACGGCCTCGTCGGACCAAGCCACGAACCGGTCGCGGTCCGAGGCCGGGACGCCGAGGACCTCCGACATGACGATGGTCGGCAGGGGCCGGGTGAACGCCTCGACGAGGTCGACTGGCGCGGCGCCCCTGCCGGCGTCCCGGGCGTCGTCGACCGACGACACCAGTGCGTCGATCAGCTTTGACGCGGTGGCCGCGACCACCGACTCGGTACTGCGCATCGCCCGCGGAGTGAAGGCGCGTGCCAGCAACTTGCGCAGCTCGCGGTGCTCCTCGCCGTCAAGGTGCACGAGAGAATCGCTGTCGCGGCCGTGCGGGGGGCGGTTGCTCAGGCAGTCACTGCGCTTGAATGCCTCCCGGACCAGGTAGTGATCTGCGATCATCCAGAAGCCGGGGACGACCTCGGCGAGGCCGCCCTCCTCGCGGATTCGTGCCTGGGGGGTGAAGGGGTCCCGGACGGGGGTCATCGGGTCGAACACGTCCACCCCGGAGTCGAATAGCGTTAACTTATTGAACGAAGTCAACCTTATACCCCGAACGCCCGCAACGACGCCGGAGCCATCGCGGTGGCCGACTCATCCCCAGGCTGGCAGGCCGTCATCTTCGACTTCCACGGGGTGATCACGACGCCTCCGCTGGCCGGTGTCGACGCCTACGAGCAGGAACTCGGCCTGCCTGCCGGTGCGCTGACCGGGTACATGCGCGGTCATCCGATGGTGCACCAGTTGGAGCGCAACGAGATCGACCCGCGCGACTACTGGCGCTTCATCCGGTCCGACGTGCAGGAAGCCCACGGCCTGGAGATCGACCTGCGCCGGATGGTGGCCGAGATGGACGGGGCGATCACGATCGAGCCGCGGATGGTCGAGTTGGTCGCGGCACTGCGCGGGGTGTACCGGACGGCCATGCTGACCAACGTCGGCAAGCGCTCGTCCCGCGTCTTCCACGCAGACGCCTTCCGCGACGTCTTCGACGTGGTCGTGGAGTCGGCGGCCGTGGGGCTGCGCAAGCCCGACCCGGAGATCTACCGGCTGGTGGCCGAGCGGCTGGGCGTGCCGACGACGGCCGCGGTGTTCGTCGACGACTGGGAGGAGAACCTGCCGCCCGCCGCGGAACTGGGGATGGGGACGGTCGTCTTCGAGTCGCCCGACCAGTGCGAGGCCGCGCTTCGGGAGCTCGGGCTGCGCTGGTGAGGGGACCTCATACAGGTAAATGAGTAATATGATTGCGTCCGCGCCGCGAGGGGATTTCCCGTGCCACTGACCGACGACATGCACCTCGTCTCGACCGACGACCACCTCATCGAGCATCCGCGCGTCTGGCAGGACCGACTGCCCGCCCACCTGCGTGACGCCGGCCCCAAGATCGTCGAGGTCGAACGCGAGGGTGGCGGTGTCCCGCGGCAGGTGTGGCAGTACGAGGGCCGCAACTACGTCCAGATCGGCCTGAACGCCGTGGCAGGCAAGGATCCCCACGAATGGGGTGTCGACCCGGCACGTTTCGACGAGATGCTCCCAGGCTGCTGGGACCCCAAGGCGCGGGTTGACGACATGGACCTCGACGGTGTCCAGGCGGCACTGTGCTTCCCGTCCTTCCCGCGCTTCGCCGGGACCGTGTTCCTCGAGGGGGAGGACCGCGAGCTGGCTGCTGCGTGCGTACGCGCCTACAACGACTTCGTGCTCGAGGAGTGGTGTGCGACCGCGCCCGACCGCCTGATCCCGCTGGTCATCCTCCCGCTGTGGGACGTCGTGGCCTGCGTCGCCGAGATCCACCGCACCGCGTCCATGGGCGCGAGGGCCATCGGCTTCCCGGAGAACCCGGTCCCGCTGGGGATGCCGTCGTTCCACACCAACCACTGGGACCCGGTGTTCGCCGCTGCCGCCGACGCCCAGATGCCGCTGTGCATGCACTTCGGCTCCTCGGGACAGGGCCCGAAGACCGCGCCGGAGGCACCGATGGCGGTCACGATCACCCTGTTCGGCTGCAACTCGATGTATGCGACCGCGGACCTGCTGTTCTCGCCGGTGTTCCAC
>Ga0326597_10001062_pt1 | contig 45749 bp, 40 predicted proteins | sample RVTome_12_FD_203789 | JGI IMG/M metagenome (GOLD analysis project Ga0326597, IMG submission 203789) | Soil microbial communities from uranium-contaminated site in the Upper Colorado River Basin, Wyoming, United States - RVT100D185 | ecosystem: Environmental > Terrestrial > Soil > Contaminated >...
AAACCCAAACTGCGAGCATCCTGTTTCATCGCCATACACATGCATACGATCACGCCGAGCGATGTGTTCAGTTATTCTGTGTCGGAGTAGTAAACCTCATCGGTCCGCACAGCGGACCCTACGTGCTGGAGAGCAGTCCGAGGGAAAGTTCCCGCCCGGAGGGCGGACGAGCGCTTCGCTCGCCCTCCGGGCGAAAGCTTCAATAAAGCTCGCCCACCGGCGGCTGAAGCCGCCGGCAACGATCGCACGCCCTCCGGGCGAAGTTCGTTGCCGGGCGGAGTTCGTCGCTGGGCGAAGCTCGTGGCCGGGTGGAGTTCGTGGCCGGGCGAAGTTCGTCGGTTTGCTCAAAACCGGTCAGTTTGTGTAATCAGGAGAATAAAGTTGACGCGGGATGTCTCGCAGCGTATATTACTAACAAGCGCTTGTTAGCAATACTTTGGAGCAGTCGGTTGCTCCACACCGGAGGTCGGACTTGACTGATGGCTGAGACACTCGCCCCCATGAAAGAGCAAATCCATTGGGCGGCCTGTCGGCTGTTTCGGGAACGTGGGTTCCACGCCACTTCGGTGAGGGATATCGCCGAATCGGTCGGGATCAAGGGTGGCAGCCTCTACTCCCACGTGGCCAAGAAGGACGACCTGCTGTGGGACATCGTGAATGAGGCGGCGGATCGGTTTTTCTCTGCCCTGCGGCCGATCGTTGAGGCCGATCTCGGCGTCATGCAGAAGCTGAGGAATGCCATCCTCGCGCATCTGGATGTGATCACGAGCGATTTGGACGCCGCGGCCGTCTACACGGTGGAGTGGCGACATCTCACGAGCGAGCGTCATGCGGCAGTGACGAAGCGACGTGACGAGTATGAGTCGTTGTTTCGAGGCCTGGTCGGCGAGGCGATCCGCGAGCGGTTCATCACCGCGATTGATGCCCCCAGCGCAGCGCTGTTCATTCTTTCCGCGTTGAATTATGTCTTCACCTGGTATCACGCCGACGGCAAGCTGTCACCCGAGGAAGTGGGGCGGATGCTCGCCGACTACGTCTTCGACGGCCTGAGGCGACGCACGGCTTAACACGAGGGAGGATGTTTGACTGATGGTACGAACGATCCAGCAGCAGAACGACCGGCCGGGTGATCCAGGGTATGAGGAACACCTGGCGGCCTTCGAGGCGCGAATCGCCCGTGGCGACAAGGTGGAGCCGGGCGACTGGATGCCTGCGATGTACCGTGAGCAACTGATCCGGTTGATCCACGTCCACGCCAATAGCGAGATTTGCGGAGCGCTGCCGGAGGGCGGATGGATTCCGCACGCGCCGAGCTTCAAGCGCAAGCTCGCCCTTGTTGCGAAGGTGCAGGACGAGGTCGGCCATGCCCAATTGCTGTACCGTGCCGCGGAGACGCTGGGCAAGTCGCGAGAGTCGATGATCGAGGAGCTCATCAGCGGCAAGGCCAAATACTCAAATGTTTTCCACTATCACGCCAAAACGTGGGCCGACGTGGCGGTGATTGCGTGGCTTATCGATGCAGCGGCCATCGTCAATCAGGCCATGATGGCCGAAGGTTCGTACGGGCCGTATGCGAGAGCCCTCAAGCGAATTTGTTACGAGGAGGCGTTCCATCTGACGCACGGATATGACATGTGCATCACTCTTGCGACGGGCAGCACGATTCAGCGGGACATGTTGCAAGACGCGCTCGACCGCTGGTGGAAACCGATCATGATGTTTCACGGCCCTGCGGACAAGGTGTCGACGCACACCGACGTTCTGATGCGCTGGCGAATCAAGCTCAAGACCAACGATCAGCAGCGGCAGGAGTTTCTGAAGAAATACGTGCCCAAGATGTTGAATCTGGGCCTGAAGATCCCGGACCCCGAGTTGCGGTATGACAGGGACGCCAAGTGCTGGCGATACACCGAGCCGGATTGGGACGAATTCTTACACGTTGTTCGCGGCAACGGCCCGGCCAGCGCGCTGCGTCTGGCGACGCGCAAGCTGGCCCATGCCGAGGGTGCCTGGGTTCGCAAGGCCCTCGCCGCCGCGGCATCTAGGCGAGAAATACCTGTGGATGCGAACTGAGGGTGAGAAAAGTCGAAAAGTCAAAACGCCAAGAAGTCAAAAAGTCAAAAATGGGACATCGCGGACGGTCAAGAATTGGTAAACCTGTTTGGCCGCGACCTAACGGGGAGCGCTGGACGTATACTCGCAGCCTCTATCTCGACGAGTGACGCATGAATCGGCGATGTGAACATGCCTGATACCAACGACACACAATGGCCCGTTTATGAGGTCTTCCAACAGCAGGCTCGCGGTGAGCCCCACGTGCACGTTGGTTCGATCCACGCGCCGGATGGCGAGTCCGCGTTGGTGTTGGCCAAGGAGCAATACGGTCGGCGGCAGGCCTGCGTCCACATGTGGGTGGTGCCCGCCGAGGCGATCCTGGCAACCGCGTACGAGGATGCGGACATCTTCGAGCACGGCACGGACAAGAGCTATCGTGAGGCCTTCGGGTACCAGACCACGAAGCGCGCACGGGAAATCGGCGACGAGGGCGAGCTCTGATGCGGTGAACGCCATGCGTCCCCGCTGATGCGGACCGGGACGTGACGACGCCGCCTGGGCAATTCACGAGAGTGGCGCGATGGGAACTTCCGGCATGGCTGAGAAAACGAGCGGCCGCACACTGACCCCACAGGCGAAGGCAGCGGTGATTGACCTGCTCTATCGCCTGGCGGATGACAATTTGGTGCTCGGCCATCGCAACTCTGAATGGACGGGCCTCGCGCCGATTCTCGAATCGGACATCGCTTTCTCGTCGATGGCACAGGACAAGATGGGGCACGCCCTGACTCTGTATAAGCTCCTGGAGGACTTGGGCGAGCCCGATCCGGACAGGCAGGCCTTCCTTCGTCCTGCCGGGGCGTTCCGTTGTTGTTCTCTGGTCTGCCTTGAGCGGGGCGACTGGGCCCTGAGTATCGTCCGTCATTTCTTCTTCGACGAGGCTGCCCAGATTCGATTCGACGCGCTGGCGTCGAGTTCCTATGCGCCCCTCGCCGAGGTGGCCTCGAAGCTGCGTGGAGAGCTGAAATATCACGTCATGCACGGCCGAACGAACGTGCGAAAACTCGCTCGCGGCACCGAAGAGAGCCGCACGAGGATGCAGGCTGCCGTGGACCGTCTGTATCCTCACGGCCTGGGCATCTTCGAGCCGACCGACGCCGATGAAACGATCGCCGCCGAAGGCATTCAGCCGGCGGAGGCAGAACTTTGCAAGACCTGGCAAGAACGGTGCGGCGCCATTCTGGATGAGGTCGAACTCGCCGTGCCGCTCGGCTGCGAGCCTGTCTATGGCGGTCGCCGGGGCGAGCATCCCGCGACGCTCCCTCCCTTGGTGGAGAATATGCAAATAGTCTATCGGCTGGACCCGGTGGCTGAGTGGTAGGGCGAGATCGTGGCCAACGACGGTGAGCAAACGCGCCAATCCAGAACCCCGGAAGAAGAGCGCCTCTGGGATGTGCTCCAAAGCGTCAAGGACCCGGAAATCCCGCTGGTTTCGCTCGTGGAACTGGGGATGATTTCGGAAGTGTCCGTCGCGGATGGACAGGTTCTGGTCAGGATGCTGCCGACCTTTGCCGGTTGTCCGGCCTTGGATGTCATGCGCGATCAGGTCGAAATGGCCGTTCGCGAAGCCGGCTACGAGGCGGTGAAGGTAGGCTTCGTGTTCGATCCGCCCTGGTCCACCGACCGGATCACGCCGGAGGGGCTGAGAAAGCTGAAGGAGTTCGGCCTGGCCCTTCCGAGTCCGTGCGGCGAAGCAGGCGCGAGCGAATCGGGGCTCGTGAATGTCGCCTGCCCGTTCTGTGGCTCAAAGGACACCGACCTCGAGTCGATCTTCGGGCCGACCCTGTGCAGAGCGATTCACTACTGCAAGGAATGTCAGCAGTCGTTTGAACAATTGAAGCCTGTGTGAAATCTCAATTACACACACATATCCAATACTTGTAAGATACTCTTACACAGTAGATTACAGTGTTTTATTGTATTTATAGACATCCACTTGACAGCGGGGTGGCGATGGATTAAGATTTCTGGTTGAAGCGATAGAGATGGCTCTCTTCCGTATGTTGGATGATGGAAGGGACGGACACATGAGAAAACCAAGAACCCGTACAGGTCCGATCGGCCGATCGTTTTGGGAGCGGGCCATTCCTCAGGCTCGGCAAGGTCGGACGAGCGTGACACTGACGGTGTTGCGCAACCCTACTCTGGCTGACGCGCGGTTTTTCTTGCACAGCGGTCAGGGCACCGCGACTATCCCTATGGACGAACTCAGGCGAGATCTTGCAGGCATGAACGCCGGCAAGAATCGGCAGATTACATTTACATTCGACCCTGATGCGAGGCCGGTGAAAGGGAGACCCACACTGATGTGGTTCGAACCATGAAAGAGGATGCCCAAACACCGAGACCGACGCGAGGCTATGTGCGAGCCGTCTTCGCGGAGTTGAATCCGCCGGGTAAGCGCCCGTTTTTCCGTGTACAGCTCGAAGCCACGGAGCTTGCGAAGCTATGTGAGTACTTGAAGCAATGTGACACGGGTCAGCGGGATTGGTTTACGCTTGCGGCGATCCAGCCGGACTTGACTCGCTTGACCTTGACCAAGGGTCGCACGCCAAAATATGAACTCAACGCATTGGCCGGCTATGCGCGTGGTGATGCGTTTCGCGTTTCCGGGAGGAATCAATCGTGCAATATCGACTTCTCGGGCGGCGACGGCGCATCGCTGTTGGCGAAATGTATTAGGTCGGCGCAATCGAAAATGCGTCGATTCGTGGAAATTCGCGTTCCTAGTCGTAGTCGAGACATTGTGGAGTTTATCCCAGATACGGACCTGGAGTCGGCGGGTTCCACGGAGCACGATAGGCTTGCAACGGTCGGAGGCGTCCTCGCTGGTGCGGTTTGGAATCAGGAGGACTTCAGCGACTGGGACGCCAAGGATGGCTAAGGTTCGGCAGGCAGAGATCTGGTGGGCTGATCTTCCGCCACCTGCAGGTCGTCGGCCTGTTCTGATTCTGACGCGCAGTGATGCTTTGGAGTATGTTTCCAACGTGACGGTCGCCCCTCTGACGCGTATGGTTCGGCATGTTGACTCGGAGGTGGTGTTGTCTCCGGATCAAGGGCTGCCATCGGTGTGCGCCGTGTCGCTGGATAACATCCTCACGATCAGAAAAGAACTGTTGGACCGTAGGCTGGCTAGATTGGGCACGGACACCATGCTGGAGGTCTTTGACGCACTGCGCTTCGCCTTTGCGATGCCGTAACGAGCGCAGACAGCGTGGTTGATGGGGTTGCGGGAACAAGGCAACAACGACAGATGCGAGCCTCACGATGTTGAAACAGAACGATTGCGAAAAGGCGGCCGACTTTCTGCCGATTGAGAGCATTGATCACGTCGAGTTCTACGTGGGCAATGCCTATCAGGCGGCCCACTACTATCGGCTTATGTTTGGGTTCGATATCGTCGGGCATCGCGGCCTGGAGACCGGCGACAAGGAGAAGGCGAGCTACGTTCTCAGGCAGGGCAATATCTGCCTTGTGCTGACCACCGCATTCACGCCGGATCACCCCATCGCGCGACATTGCCAGCTTCACGGCGACGGCGTGAAGATCGTCGCCTTTCGCGTCAAGGACGTGGATGCGGCCTTCGAGACGGTCAAGGGTCGCGGCGCCACGGTGGTTCAGCGGCCTGAGACCTTCAGGGACGAGAACGGCGTACTCCGCGCCGCGACGATTCGAGCCTATGGCGACACGGTTCACCAATTCATTGATCGCACGCGTTATGACGGCGTCTTTGGGCCGGGTTTTGAGGAAATGAACGTGCCTGCCGCGCGGGGATGCGGCCTTGCGGCGGTCGATCACATTGTCGGCAACGTCGAATTGGGGGCGATGAATCACTGGGCCGGTTTTTACAGCAAGGTGCTGGGCTTCGAGCAGTTGGTGCATTTCACGGAGGATGACATCAGCACGGACTACACCGCCCTGATGTCCAAGGTCATGCAGGACGGCACCGGCAAGATCAAGTTCCCCATCAACGAACCGGCCGAGGGCAAGAAGAAGAGCCAGATTGAGGAGTATCTTGACTTCTACCAGGGTCCGGGCGTTCAGCACATCGCGATGAACACCAGGAATATCTGCGAGACGATGCGGATGCTCCAATCCAACGGCGTGTGCTTCCTGCGCGTGCCGGATACGTACTATGAAGCGCTGGCGGCCCGCGTGGGGAAGATCGACGAGAACCTCGAGGAGATTCGCGAGTTGGGCATTCTCGTGGACCGTGACGAAGACGGCTACCTTCTTCAGGTCTTCACCAAGCCGGTGGAGGACCGCCCCACGTTGTTCTTCGAGGTCATCGAGCGCCACGGCTCAAGAGGCTTCGGCATCGGCAACTTCAAGGCCCTGTTCGTCTCGATCGAGGAGGAGCAGAAACGGCGAGGAACGCTTTAGGAGCGGCTACAATTGTCCCTTGGCAGGGCCATCAGAGGAGGAAACCAACTGATGAAGTACCTTGGAATTGCTCGTACAGAACACGATCATGTCCTGATGCCGGACGGATTTGAGGATATCGCCAACGGCCGCATGTTCGAGGTCATTGAACTCGGCGGAGATTTTCTACTGATGCCTTCGCCGTTGGATCGGCAACGCCTCGATCAGGTCAATGCACTGGCCAGACAATCCATTGAGGAACACCGCAAGAGCCTGGAAGGGTTGGCCGATTGAAGTGGATTACACTCGAAGATATTGTTTTGATTCACTGGCACGTCATCCGGCAAACCGGGGGCGCGCACGGAATCATGAATCCCGGCGGGCTGGAATCGGCAGTTGCCAGACCGTTCACTGGCTATGGCGGAAAGACGCTGTTCCCTGACTTGTTCGCCAAGGCTGCAGCGCTGATCCACGCGATCATCAGTTTTCATCCCTTTGTGGACGGCAACAAGCGGACGGCCTTGGTTGCCGCGGATGTGAGCCTGAGATTGAACGGTTATCGCATGGTGCCATCAGAGCAGGTAGAACCGGTTTTTTGGGCCATCGCCAGGGGCGAAAAGGACATCGAGCAGATCACCGACTGGCTCAAGATGCACACAGAACCCTGGACTGAGAAGGGACAGGAACCATGATCCGCTATCTCAAACTGGGAAAGATTCCGCCGACGCCGCATACTGCTTTTTACGAGGATGGCAAGTTGCTCATGGAGCAGTGCCACACGCGTGAGGGCTTTAACGGCGCGTTTTCCATCCTTTATTTCCGCATCCCGCCGACGGATGAAAATGCCGTCGAGAAGCTGACCATTCCCGGCTTCTGTCCCTTTGAACCACTGGAGGATCAGCCGCTCTACCGCCGGCACATCAGGACGACGGAGATGAAGCTCAGCGGCGATTTCCTCGACGCCCGACGGACGATCATGTTCAATGCCGACGTCCACGTCGGCATGTGCAAGCCGACGACGACGAGCAGGCGATTTTTTCTGAACGGGGACGGCGACGAGCTATACTTCACGAACAAGGGCAGCGGGTGTTTCGAGACGCAGTTCGGTGTGTTGACTTTCCGCGAGCGCGACTATGTTCTCGTTCCCCGCGGCACGCCCTATCGCATTCACTGGGAGGGCTCCGCCCCGGAGTTCCTCGTGTTCGAGGGTCGCGGATTCATCGACATTCCCAGTGAGTACCGCAACCGCTCCGGCCAAATCTCGATGTACGCGCCCTTTACGATGCGCGACTTCCGCGTGCCGGAGTCCTTGCTGACCTACGACGAACAAAATCACGGCGATGCGCCTCACAAGCTGGTCGTCAAACGCGAGGACGTCCTCACCGTTCACCTGCATGCGCACTTCCCGTATGAGGTCGTCGGCTGGGACGGCTACGTCTATCCGTTCGCGTTCAACATCCACGACTACAAGCCGCGAACCGGCAAGATTCACCTTCCGCCGACGATCCACACGAACTTCGCCGGCAATCATTTCGTTGTCTGCTCGTTTGTGCCCCGCGTGGTGGACTGGGCCGAAGGCGCCATTCCCTGCCCCTATGGCCACGCCTCGGTTCACATGGACGAGATACTCTTCTACGTCGATGGCAATTACATCAGCCGCAAAGGCATCGGGCCCGGCTCTATCAGCCTGCACCCGGCCGGCGTTCCCCACGGCCCTCACCCCGGCACGTATGAAAAGAGCATCGGCGTGGCGCGGAGCAATGAATTAGCGGTCATGTGCGACACGTACAAGCAGTTGCGCCTGACGACCGCCGCCCACGAGGTCGAGGACAAGGACTACCACATGACGTGGCTGGCCAAAGAAGGCGGCTGAACGGAACGTGTGGGGGTGGGGATCGCGTAGGAATAACCTGGCCGCATTCGCACGCCAAACGGCAAGCCAGGTCGAGCGTCTTGCTCACAATTCGCACTCGTTATTTCCACGCGACTCCTGGGTTGTCCTCCGTTGAGTCACGGCGAACCGGTCTGTTTCTTGTAGAGATACGCGCACTCTTCCAAACGGGCCTTCGTCCCGTCGTGCACTGCATATTGCGCCCCGGACCACATCGAGGCCGATCCGTAGCGGCCGTCCTTGGCAACGGCGTAGAACGTCAAGCCGAACTCGGGCCGGCCTGACTTGTCGCGCAATCGCGGCTCGGTGTGTTCGGCGATACGTTTGAGCGTCTCCAGGCAGGCTTCCTGCGGGCTCTTGCCCATCCGCATGAACTCGACGATGAGGAATGATGCGCAGTTTTGCAGGTTGGCCTCGCCGCGGCCGGTCGAGCCGGCGGCGCCGACGGCATTGTCCACGTAAAGCCCCGCCCCGATGATTGGCGAATCACCCACGCGACCGGGAATCTTGAAGGCCAATCCGCTGGTTGTGGTCACGCCTGCGACGTCGGCCTTGGCGTCCACGGCGCAGCAGTTGATCGTTCCCCAGGTCCGTTCGAACGGAATCCGGCCGCGGGCCGACCCCTTTTCCAAGCCGGCCTCTTTCGGCGACAGCCAATCGTCATGGTCCGAGTGAGACTCCTTCCACCGCAGCCATATCTCACGGGCCGCGTCGGTCAGGAGTTCTTCTTCGGCAAAGCCATGCGCTTTGGCAAATCGCAGCGCCCCTTCGCCAACCAGCAAGACATGATCCGTTCGTTGCAACACGAGCCGGGCCACCTTCGACGGGTTGCGAATGTTGCGGATCGCGGCCACGCCGCCGGCCTTGTGCGTCGGGCCGTGCATGCAGCAGGAGTCGAGTTCGACGACGCCGTCTTCATTGGGCAGCCCGCCAAAGCCGACCGAATGATCTTTCGGGTCGTCCTCGACGATGTTCACGCCGGCGATCACCGCGTCCAACGGATCGGCCTTGTCGCGCAACATAGCCATGGCCTTTTCGACGGCGCTCAGCCCGTTGGCGTCGCGTGACTTCAGGCCGTTTGCGCTGGAGACGACCACCGGCAGCGAACCGGCCTTCGCTGGCGAGCCGGGCGCCATGTCCACCTGCTGCGCCGAGGCGGTCGTAGGCGCCACCAACCGCGCCGCCGCGCCGCCGGCCAGGGCCGCGGCCGAGGTCTGCATAAAACGCCGTCGCGTCCATTCCTCGTTTTCGTCTTTCAGTTTGCGGTCAAGTTCGTGTTCGCGGTCGCGATTGGTCATGTCTTTTCTTCTCCGTTTGACGTGGGTCATTGTCTCATGGCGTTGCTCGTCGAAGCAACTGTTTACTGATCGGTTTCCTTCCGGTGCATTGTTTCTTCGCCCGTAGGGCAGACGATCTTGGCCAGAGCAGTAGGGTCCGCTGTACGGAGCTTTTTCCGAAATAAGCGATGTTAAACCTCATCGGTCCGCACAGCGAACCCTACGCACTCATCGGTCCTACGCACTACGCACTCATCGGTCCGCACAGCGGACCCTGCGTGCTGATTTGATGCGCCCGGCGCTGACGGATACTCGATCCAGAGCGCTTAGCGGTTGTGCATGAGCGCATTTCAGATGATAGGCAGGCCCTCGTCCAGCAGGCGCTTGGCTTGGGAGATGAGGTCTTTGGGGTAGCCTTCGGCCCGGAGGACGTGGAGTGCGTTTCGGCTGTGGGCCGGGCCGGCGCGGAGCTTGTAATCGAAGACGAGGTTTTCCTGCTCGAAGGATTCCTGGAAGTGATAGTTTTCGGCATTGTCGGCATCGCCGAGTGAGGTGAGGGCGGCGTCGTGGGTGGCGACGAGGTGCAGGCCGCTGCCTTCGATCAAAGACATGACCACCGCCGATGCCGCGGCGACGCGCTCGGCGGAGTTGGTCCCGCGGAAGGGTTCGTCGATCATGGCGAAGACCGGCCGACCGGATCGGGCCGCGTCGACCATGCGGCGGACCTGACGCACCTCGGCGAGGAAGTAGCTTTCCTTTTTTGACAGTTCGTCGCGAACGCGCAGGTCGGTCAGAATCTCCAATGGGGACAGTCTGATTCGTTGCGTCGTCGTTGCGGAGCCGATCTGGGCCAGGAGGACGTTGGATGCCGCCATTCTCAGGAACGTCGACTTGCCGGACATGTTGGAGCCGGTGATGAGCCAGGTTCGGAGGTTGCCGCCGAGAGTGAGGTTGTTGGCGACGGCTTCGCTCGGGGCGATGAGCGGATGAAGTCCGTGGTCTATTTCCAGCCAGGGGCCATCCGAGGCGAACTGGGGCCACGAAATGGTTTGCTGCTCCCATGCCAGCGTGCCCAGAGACGTGAAGAGTTCGCACTGCCCCAGGGCCGCGAGGGCGTCGATGAGTTGCGCGCGATGGCGGATATAACTTCCTTCCAGGATGCGGAGGATTTGGAAGTCCCAAAAGACGAGAACGTCGATCAGCGTGTGCAGGATGCCGGAGAGACCGAGGAAGAGCAGTGGGATGCGCCGCTCGAGTGCGGGCAGGCAGCCGGGCCGGAGCGAGGCCGAGAGGTGCTCGCGCTGCTCGCCGAGGAGGCCGTCAGGCGGAAGCAGCACGACAGCGGTTGCGGCGAAGTGTCGCAGGCGCGCGACGATGGCGTCGAGATCGAGCCAGGGGCGCACGATTTGGCGCGCGGGTTTGAGAAACAGTTGGATCAGGATGACGTTGATGATGAGCAGGGCGACGAAGGGCAACCACCCGGCGGAGAACCGGATCCAGCCGGCCTGGTTGGCGATGCCGAGGGCCAGTGCGGCCGGTGCGGCAATCCCCCACAACCGCAGTAGTTTGAAGATCGGCGCGGTGAAAGTGGGCGAGGCGTCTCGAATCGTCTCATAGAGGTTGCAGGTCTCTTTGTGCAGGGGTCGCATCGCGGCGGCGGCGGCCATCAATTGGAACCGTTCCGCGGGATGATTCGTCATCCATTGGGTGGCGACCTGCCGGGTGCGGATCGTGTCCACCGATAGCAGCGGGTGGGTCAGGGCGTGCGCGAGCCTCGACTGGCCAACAGAGGTCGACGTGCGGTTTGCCAGGCCGAACAGGCTCAAGCGGTCGCCGAACAGATCGAGATCGCCGATCTCCTGGGCCGACAGTTCGTTTGTGTGCAGGTCCTTGTCGATGGATTCAAACATCGGCGCCCAGTCGCGGGCGTCGGCCGGTTCGAGACCATTGCGAATGATCAGCGGTTCGCCGCCGATGCGCTGCCGCGACTCGGCGATGATGTCCTGAAGTTGCCTCAGGTTCAGGAGCTTTGCCTGGATCGGGCGATGCGCTCGAACCGCGAGCCAGAAGGCGAGGAGGGCGACGGCGGCGACGATCGGTCCCCACCATGCCTCCTGGACGTAGTAGCAGTATCCGCCGGCCGGGATGCCTGCGAAGGTGACGAATCTGATCCACCCCAGGGCCATGCTTCGTGATCGCGTGGCGCGATGCTGCTGGTTGGTCCGATCGGCCAGCTCAGTGAGCCAGGGGCTCTTGGACGGGTGGTCGGCAGGCGGCGGTGGGAAGATCGGGTCGGACATGGTGGGCAGGATAATCGGATGGTGCGCCGGGACAAGGTGATCAAACGGGAAGCCTGCGTGGGCGGTGATTGATTGCCTGGGCGTCCGTTGGTTCTTCAGGTCCGCCAAACGGCAAGCCGGGTGGCGGGGTTACTTGCTCGTGGTTAGGTCTTTGGGCTTTGTTTGTCTTCGTCGAAACGCAGATCGGAGAGAGAGACTTCCAACTGTTTCGCGCCGATGTCGACGGTCGCGCGCTGTTTGTCGAGGTGAACGCGAAGGATGCGGGCGGGGTCGTCGAACTTGTGAACGCGGACCGCGTCTCCGGGTTGGAGTTTCATGATGCGTTCGACCCAGGCGGCGTAGTTGCGATGTTTGTCCTCCAGGGCCTTGGCTTGGTCGAGTGCGGCGAGGGTTTGCCTTGCGGCCTGTTGTCGCGCCTGCTCCGCATCGCGGCGGGCACGTTCGGCCGCGCGCCGGGCCGTGAGGGTTCCGGCGATTGCTTTTTGCAAGGCCCGCTGCCGGCCGGTGAGGTGTTGTCGGGCGGCGCGGATCAGCGCCTTGGGCATACCGAGACGCGAAGCGATGGCGATGGCGTTGCTGTTGCCGGGCTCGCCGATTCGGAGTTCATAGGTGGGCTGGAGTGTTTGGGCGTCGAACTGGACGGATGCGTTGTCCACGCGCCGATTCTCAAACCCCATCGCCTTGAGTGCGCCGAGATGCGTCGTCACGATGGCCAGACAGCCTCTGGACAGCAGATGATCGACAATGGCTTTGCCGATGGCGGCGCCTTCGTCGGGGTCGGTGCCGGCGCCCAATTCATCCAGGAGGACCAGCGTCGAGCCTTGAGTTCTCCGAAGGATGTCGAGGATGCGGGCGAGGTGGCCGCTGAACGTGCTGAGCGATTGTTGCAGGCTCTGCTCGTCGCCCACGTCGATCCAGATGCCCTGAAAGAGTGGGACCGTCGCCCCGGCCGCGGCGGGAATCGGCAGGCCGCTTTGGCTCATCAGCGTGAGCAGGCCCACGGTCTTGAGGGTTGCGGTTTTCCCGCCGGTGTTTGGGCCGGTGATCAGCATGATGTCGAAGTCGTCGCCGAGTCGCACGTCGATGGGGACCACACGGTGATCGGCGTGGTCCGTGGATTGCGAGGTTGGTTCCGTGGACCCGGCGGCGGCGCCTTCATACATGGCCATGAGCACGGGGTTGCGGGCCTGCCTGAGAACCAGTTGCCTCTCCTGTGTGACCTTGGGCAAGTGCATCTGATAGCGCCGTGCAAATTTGATCTTCGCAGCGAGCAAGTCGACAACGGCCACGGTATCAAGCGTGTTCAAGAGTTCCGTCTGGTTCAGATGGACGAGGTGGGTCAGTTCCCAGAGGATTCGGTTGATTTCTTCCTGCTCCGTTTGCAGCAGGCCCACGAGGCGATTGTTCAATTCGACGGCCTCGGCGGGCTCCACGAAGAGCGTCTGCCCGCTGTCGCTGCTGCGATGAACGATCCCCGGCACGCGGCCTCGTTGATCGGCCTTGACGGGGAGGACCATACGGTCATCGTGGAAAGTCGCGTTGGCGTATTGCAAGTACTTGACGATGTCGGGCTTCCTGGTGAGGCGGTCGAAGACCTGTTTCGTCCGTTGGCGCACCTCGTCGATCTCCGAGCGAATGTTGCGCAGGCGTTCGGTCGCATCGTCGCGCACACGGCCGCGCGGATCGATCACGAGGTTTATCCGATCGGCAATGAAACGCAGCTCACCGATTCGTGCCACGATTCCGGCGATGGCCTCGAACCCTTCGTCGAGCCCGGCGAAGTAGCTGCGCACCATACCGATGCCCTGAATCGCCGATGCCAAATCGGCGAACTCGAACGGCTCCAGCTTGGCAGGCGGCACGGCCCGGCGAACCTGGGGCCGGACGTCCGTGATCCCACCGAAGGGGGGAAGGCCGTGGCGATCGACCCATTTGCCGAATTGCTCGGCCTGCTCCAGCCAGCGGCTTACCTGAAGAAAGCGTTTCGATGGCCTGAGGCGCAGGGCCAGGCTCCGGCCCAGCGCACACTGCGCATGTTCCGACAACAGGACTCGGATACGATCGTACTCGAGCTTCTCCAGTGTGTGCTCGTCCATGCGTCCATGATAGCACTGCGTTGCCAGAGACCATAGAGCGGCGCAGTGCCGTGTCAGCGGAGGCCGTAGATCACATCGACGTTGAGTGTCCGGCGCCCTTGTTTGATTTCGCGCGTGCGCTGCAACTCGTCCGACAGGTTGGCGACGGGGCCATATCCCTTTTCGGTGTACGGGTGGAGCCGGCCGCGTGGCGGCTGTCCGGCGACGTGCGAATCGAGGAAGAGGACATTGGCCCGGCCGCTGTGGCGAAAGTGTCCATAGCCGCCATTGACTCCCACGTTGCTTCCGAACAGGCTCGGGTCCTGCCATTGGAGGTACGGCGGTTCGTTGAAGGACTGTTCGAGGGGGGCCGCGCTCGAGTAGTCGAGCCGGTCAAAGTGAATGCCGTCGGCGAGGGCAAAGACGTCGGAAGTCTCGCCGTCGAATTCCTGGATTCGCCGCGACCGGCGGTCCAATGGATTCAATTCGCTCGAGCCGCCCAGTGCCGCGGTGTTGTAGCCGTAGCCGCCGGCGGACGGGGAGAACTTGGGGAAGTACTTCGGCTGGGCATAGGGGAAGCTCGGGCAGAGCAGATCATCGGCCGAGGCGCCGAGGTATGGGCCCAGAAAGCCGGCAGATTTGTCGAGGGGGCGGTTGGTCCGAGTCGGGGAGGATGACGCGCCGCCGTGCTCCAGCCCGAACCACCATCGCCGCCCGCCGTCGGGCCCCGGCAGGTCCATGAAGTAGGGCCAAAACGCGCCTTCGTTTGCGTCGAGATACATGGTCATTGCCAGGCCGGCGTCGTGCAGCGTTGCTGCGCACCTGGCCGATCGGCCTTCTTCACGGGCTCCGCGGAGCGCCGGCAACAGAACGCCCACGAGCACGGCGGAGACCGCCATCACCATGAGGAGTTCGAGCAACGTCATGGCGCGGCGGCGGCCACACCACTGGTGGAGCAGTGATTGAGTCACCTGCATCCGATTGGACCAACGCCGGTTCATGCTGGGCTTCGTTTCCACGATTGAGCCTCAATTCAACAACAGTGCCGCGATGAACTGGGGAACGTCGTCGAGATCGAGCACCGTGTCGCCGTTGAAATCGCCGCGCGCCACAGCGCCGGGGTCGGGGCTCGCCGAGAGCATCGTCTGCACCAAGGCGCCGACGTCTTGGCCATCGACGAGGCCGTCATCGTTGAGGTCGCCCAGTAAGATACCCGGCGCCAGGAACTCGATCCTCATCACATCGACGTTGGCGATGACCGTGGCGTCGAACGGATTGAACGTGTCCTGCCAGGCCGCCAGAGCGAAGGTGTCCGCCTCAAATGGGCCGGCAATCTGGAGAAACGTCTGAATGGTTGTTACATCGCCATCAACGCCGCCCGGCCCGCCTGCGCCATCGGCATTGATAGTCAGGAACTGATTGCCGTCGTGGATTGTGAGCGTGGCGACCTGGCCGCCGGCGTCGTATGTCACACGCGCGGTATAGATCGTGTCCAAGGCGATCGTTTCGTCGCCGAAGGCGGCATCGATTTGGGTCTCAGCGCCGAACGCGAAATCGATCTTGCTGAAGAAACCTGTTCCGTCGTCGCTGTGAATCACCGCCGGCCCCATGTTCGGCCCGCCGAACGCGGTGACGTTGGGGAAGAAGTCGAAGCCGACGAGATCGAAGGCGAAGGGGCCGGACGAGCCGCCGGCGCGATCTTCGCCCGTGGTCTGCGAATTGATCAATGCCCAGCCGATCTGGGCGAAATGGTCTGGATCTGCGAAGAAGTCGGTGCTGCCGATGCGGAAGGTGACGGAGAACTCGAAGTCGTCATCGCGTCCGAACGTCATGCCGCCGATCGGGTCGAGCGGGCGGATGTACCATGCCGTTGGCAGAAACGTGTCGTAGTGAACGGTCAAGCGTTGACCGAGGGCATCGTACGAGAATCGGGTCGGGTCGTGGCCCGGCGGGATGGAGAATCGCCCGGCGAGGACGGGATCATCCGCGAAGTCTTCGACCCATGAGATTTCACCGCCTGCCGCCACCGTGATCGTTGCCACTGAAACGCAAATCGGCACCACGATCGCCAGTGTCGCCGCGGCTCGGCCACGTCCGACGGTGATGCGTTGGTGAGAGCGATTGCTTGTCATTGTCATGGCTCCGTTGCCGGAGGCCGGCGCCCCCGGGGCATGGTTCCCTCCCCTCCAAGGGAACCCATGCCCGGGAACGTAGCCCGGCTTCAACTTCCCCTCGTGCTTCGATTCGGCCTCGAGCGTCGGACCGTGGGAACGACGCCCAGCAGAACAAGGCTAAGTGTGCCCGGCTCGGGGACGATTGCGAATGCGTCGATCTCCGCGTTGTTGAATGTTGTGGCGTTGCCATCGTCGGGGACGCTGACGCGCACATAGGAAATACTGCCCAGACCTGCGCCCGCTATGTCGATCGGTGTGCCTCCGCCTGAGCCGTCGTAGAGGGCGAGGGCATCGGCGTAGGTCAGGCCGTCGAAACTGGAGAGCGTCAGCGACGGGTCCATGGGTTTGCGAAAATCGGTCGGCAGGTTTCCGGCCGTGCCCTGGAACGGTGAGACATCCAGGTAGCCCTGGGTGGGAAACAGCGCGTCGGCCATGCCGCCGATCGGAAAGAAGTTGGCACCGTCGGCAGAGACTTCCACCGTGGCGAAGTCTGCGCCGAACAACGTTGCCGGCGTGGTCATCTGCCCATTGGGAAAGCCGCCGTCAATGAAGCCGCTGTTTCCGAAGATGATGAGGTCGATCCCGAACGGATGGGCGGGATCGTCGACGACCGGCGATCCGAACTGGACGGTCAACTGCCCACCTTCGCCGATGCTGACGATTTCATCGGCTGCGAACGGTGGATTGAACATCGTCACCGCTCCCGGAAAGACGCCCTCACCGGTGAAACGCTCCGGTGAGCCGAGGGCGACCGTCGGGTCCGTGAAACCGGCGGCAGGACTGAGGCCGGGGTCGTAACTGTCCACGACTTCGGCCCAAGGGCCGGCCCGGAGCGGCACGGCCCACATCAGGCTCGCCGAGGTGAGTCCAGCGATGAGAACGATGCGTGAAAGAGAACGACGGCGGGAATGGAGGTGCAACATGGCGGACCTTCCTTCCTGTGGCAATCTCGCGTTGCCACAAAAAAACCTCCGCGTCCCCGAAATACGGGCTGCGAAGGATCAGAAGGCCCGGCATGTTGGAAAGACCGACGTAGAAAAACATCGGCGTCTTGCACGGCCTCTCGACACTCCACCTTCCATACGAGGTGACGCGGCGAAACAGCAATGCCGGCAGGTTTTCTGGCTCTCGGATCTGCCTACTGACCGCGCCTTCTCCTCGCTGGTGCGAGAATGGCATATGCGGCTTTCGTCCCCGATGACAGCGGCGGGACCGCGGTGGATTTTCACCACCTTCCCTGTTTGTGATTGTCTCCCAACACAGGAGACCGACACTGCGCAGTATTCGATTGTCAAAGTCTAGCCGAATCAGGCACGGGCCTGATCCGACTGCATTCTCACGGTACCCCGCCATCGCCAGGCGTGTCAAGCAATCGTTACCTTGGGGTACTGGTAAAGTTTGATCCTAGAACATACGGCCGAGACGGCCGTACCACCCAAACTTTACCAGTACCTACTTTCGTCGTGGGAATCGCAGATGGGGCGGCTGAGCGCGCGTCGAGAATTGAAAGGGCGATGTTCGATTACGGGGCGCGGATGTCGTCAGCGAGGTTGTCGGCGGATTGCCCGAAGAGAATGCTGCAACTCGTGCAGGGTCAAAAAAATGGAGCCGCGCCGGTCTCCCACCAGCGCGACCCCTTGTGCTGCCAGTTGCAGCAACCCGCTGAGCAAAGCCCCCGAGGAAGACCCGGCACCTCTCCCGCGCTCGTGTCTCCCCCGCAGGCTTTGCCCAGCGTTCTGCCGCTCGAACCGCGTCGTCAACGCGGCCCAATCACGGTTGTCCCAGTGAACGACATGCCATTCACCGTGCCACGGCGGCACAACCGGGACGGCCTCTGAACGACGAAACATGTAATGGTTTGGTCACAAGAGAGTTATGTCGGGAGAGTGGTCTTGGATTGGGGACGGTAGATCAGCCCTGTCGCCCAATTTGGGTAAATCTACCCTCCCAGGATTGACCCACGTTGAGTGAAGCACCCCATTTTCGGACTCCCGGCCGATCTGTTCACGAGCGAGGGGCCCTTGCCACAGCTTTGAAACAGCTTTCTACTCGCGCTTGCTTTCGGGGGCTTTCGGTGCGGTCGGCCGGACGACGACGGCATCTCCCTGGGAGGTGCTTCGGCCGGCGGTGCTGCGCTGTTGGGAGAGGTTGATGATGGCGTTGGCCCCTTTTCGGGCGGCGGCGGCCTTCAGAGCCTCGGTCGCCTCCTGCGGCGTGCGATAGCCTTCCACGAAGACCGCCTCGATTTGTTGGACAATCTCGTAGCCTGCGACTGAGCCCGTTGAGCTTGTGGCGATGATCTTGGCCGACGCCTCGCGGTCGGCTTCGATATCCGCGGCGGGCCTGCCGGCATAGGGTTGTAGTTTCGGGTGGAGTGGGGCGGGCTTGCGGGCGCGTCGCACGGCGCGGGCCAGCCGCTCGAGAAAGACGAGCCCGAGCAGCACCGCCACGGTGTAGAGTAGAAAGGTTCGGTGATGTTGCAGCCACAAAAGAAAGTCCATGGCCGGGGATTCTAACCAAATCGGCCGTCGCGCAGCAGGGCCGATTCCTCTGGTGGGGGAATGGGCGATTCGCGGTCGCCGGTCTGAGCACCATCATCTGGCGGTCAATGGAGGTTGTGGGCCGGCGTTATCGGGAGTTTTCCGGGCGGTGCCGAAGTGCAGGGGCTGGCTTCGACGTTCGTTGTCAGCCAGGGATTTCATCGTCCGCCCTTGTGGGTTAGCGCGCCGAGCGGTCGCCGATAATGGCGGGCCAATCGGCGCGTTCGCAGATGCGGCAGGTGGTTTTCGGGAGTCCCGGGAAGGAGCGGTTTGATTCGCGTTTGGGGCACGCATATGAGTTGTGTGAAGGTTGCGCCTCGAGAGTTTGGGGGGAACCTCGGGGTCAGCCTTGACGTGTTCGCCGGCCATCGGCGCAGGCTTTTGGGACCGGCCGGCCCGCGCGGTACACGGGGCATGGGTCGGCCCTTGCATCAGCGGCGCGGCAGTGGTCCGCTGGCTTCCGGGGGTGTTCGTCACAGTCTGACCCAAGGCATGAGCTATCCCCCAAAGGGCGGACCTCCGGGTTCGACCTTTTCATGCCCTGCCGTGATCGGGTCCCCCCCCAATCACGGCCAATAGACGCCGCGTCTGCCATTTGGTGTAGGCGCGGCGTTTTTCTTTGCGCCCGGATGCGGGGGGTTGATTCGCTTACTGGGCTGCGCGGTGTCGCAGCGCAGAGAGCTTTACCCTGGCGCAGGCGAATCACTCCGGCGCGGGCTTGGTTGACATGGTGCGTGGAAGACACTACGAAATGGGCGGTTTTGGTGGCGCCCGGTGATCCGTCTGATCGGTTTCGGCCGGCGCGTTCGGGTTTTCCTCGCCTTGGGCAAGTTCCGCGGCGAGGCATGAGGCCCCCATCGTCTAGTGGCCTAGGACACCGGCTTTTCATGCCGGCGACAGGGGTTCGAGTCCCCTTGGGGGTGGTTTTCTTCTTAGACGGCCGTCTCGTCGCGGTTCCATTCTCAGATTCTATTTCGGTTTCCAAATCGTGACCCCAGGTTCGGCGAACCTGTGCCACCCGGCCTAGTGGCCTAGGACACCGGCTTTTCATGCCGGCGACAGGGGTTCGAGTCCCCTTGGGGGTGATTTTCTTCTTAGACGATCGGCTCGTCGCGGTTCCATTCTCGGATTTTATTTCGGTTTCCAAATCGAGACCCCAGGTTCGGCGAACCTGGACCACCCGGCCTGTTCTGTCGATTGTTTCACCTTTTTTTGCTCGGCCAAGTGAAAAAATCCGAAAAAATCCGAAACACCTTTTCGCCTAGTGCAGCCAGGGCGGAGTCTGGGCTTTCGGCGACGTTGGATAATCTTGATCAGCGCTTCACGCATGGGAGAGCGCAGACTTGATGGGCAATTGTCTCCGCTGTCTGGGATCTAGAAGGTAGCGCGCGAAGAGGCAATCGAACAGGAGCGGCCGCCAAACGGCAAGCCGGATATGGGCCTGTTGGTTTTGCGCGCGGGCTAGAACGCCTTTCCCAGATTGTGGAGGAAGTCGGCGACTTGGGTTGTGGCGAAGTCGTGGGTGGTCTTGACGCAATCGACCACGGATTGGGGATTCCACTGGAAGGGATTTGCCCAGCGGGCATCTACTTCGATGTAAAGCTGGCGGACGTCTTCGACGAGGGACTCGACCTTGACGATGGCCTGCCAATTCGTCGCGCCCTCGCGCGGGAGCGGCGGCAACAGCAGCTTGAGGCCGACGCCGTGGACGGGGCGGCCGAGGGGGGCCAGCTTGTCATCCAGCTTGAGGCAGCGGTTGCCGAGGTACTCTCTCGCGTCCGGCGGATCGGACTGGGCGGCGAGTCGGACGACGATGCCGACGCCGATGATGAGCTTCGGGCTGAACACGGCGGCGAGGACATCGAGGCCGAGCTTCAGGTTATCGGAGAAGAGGTCGATGGGATCAGCCGGGAAAGAATCCTCGAAGTTGAAGGCATCGGGCTGGAGCGTGAGCTTGAGATGGCTTCTGGGACCGCCGCCGGGCTGAGGGGTGGTGAGACGCCAGAGGTTCTCAGCGTACTCCTGCCGCTGCCAATCGAATCCTTCATTGGCCTTGGCCTGAAACTGCTGCTTGTGCTGTTTGTCGAGGACGCCGAGCGGGGCGAAGCGGATGCCGGCGTGCAGTCCTCTTGTCTTGATGGTGTCCGGAAGCATGACTCGTTTCCCGATGGCGAGGATGCGGCTGGATTCTCGCGAGCCCTTGCGTCACAAAGGCAACACTCCGCGGCAGATTAAGGGATCGCGCAGGAATGACTTGGCCTCAATTGCCCGCCAAACGGCAAGCCAGGTCGAGCGTTTTGCTTACAATTCGTACACGTTATTTCCACGCGACTACTAATCACTTGATGCGGGCTGGGTCGTCGGCATCGGTCGCGGTTGGTCGGCGGTTGATGCGGGTGAATCAGCCGATGTCTTCGGCGCGGGAGCCGTGCCATCATTCGCGGCGTTTGCGGGCATACTGGCCGGCGCGCTGGTGGACAGGTTCTCCAAGGTGACGGGCTGGCTCGGCGGAGGGGCGAGCACCATGGGCGGCGGCGGCGGGAAGTTGGCAGGCCTGGACCACGTCTTGAGGCCGGCGAGCCGGAACTCGGCCTCGCTTTGGAACGGCAGGTCCTTGAGCCGGTCGTCGGCGAGGACCTTTTCATACCACTGGCGGGCCTTCTCGAATTGTCCGCGATCTTCTTCCAGGACCCCCATCGCGATCATGGCATGGCCGCGGGCCAACGGGTCGTTGGCGGCTTGGGCGAGGACGTTGGAGAACGCTTCCTCGGCGGCCGGAATGAGTTCGTCCCTGGGCGGCGGCGGCGGGGTTTCGATGGTGGCATCGGCTGCCGGGACCGGCGGCGCGGTGAGCAGCGAGAGCGCGAGATCGCCGGCACGACTCCAGGCGGCGATGGTCAGGCCGGGGTCGATCTGCTCCCTGGCGATGGCCTGAAACCGCCGGAGATTGTCCGCTGGATCGTTGCTGGGCGAGGCCGTGGCCAGTTGAGAATAGCCGTCCTCGAGCTTGGATGACCGCTGGCCGTAGTACCAATAGCCGCCGAATGAGAGGGCCGCGACGACGACGACGACGACCGTGATGGTAGTGGCGTTGTCTTTAAGGGAGTCGAGGAATTGCTCGATCTGCTGTGACAGGTCGTTTGTTCGGAGTTCTTGTCGTCGGGTGGTTTTCATGTTCTAGGCTGAGGAACCTGATGGGGTGGCTTTCGTCTATTGATCGGGCTGGAGGATGACGGAGATTCGTGTCTTCGAGCCGCCGAGTCCGCCCGGCAGCTCTTCGATGCGGATCTCGCACTTCTCCTCGCCTTTGTGATAGTTCAGGATTTCGACGTCGTTCTTCAAGCTCCGGTCGATCAACTCCCATTGATGATCGGGCATCTTCTGCCGGTAGAAGTTGCTGGCGGACAGGGGGCCGGCCGAGCCGAGGTAGTAGTGTTTTATCTGCCGCTTGCCGGCCGTGAAGCTGTGCGTGCTCTTGCGCCGATCCAGGTCGAACTTGTCGGGCAGTGGAACATCCACGACGAACGGCTGGGCACGGGCCTCCAGGATGGTGGGCTCTTTGGGCTCGGGACCGCAGCCGCCTATCAGGGCAGCGGCTAATGCGAGCAGGGCCAGTCGCGTGGGCTCAACACAGTTGTCGAAGATGCACTTGTTCATTCCAGGGCGCATGACCCGTCGCCTTCGGTCGTGGGAGCTCGACGCTCACGGAGCGCGGTAAGGTACCAACGGCCCGGCCGGGTGTCAAACGCCCCGGGCCCTGTCCGCGCACCGATGCGGCGGCTCGGATTCCTGCTCACATGAGCGTGAAATAGACCGAGACGGCATAGTCAAATAAGGCGGGCGTGATGTCGAGCGGACGGTTGGTGTAGAGGCAGCGGTTGCGGACCTGAAGGAGGAGGTCTCGCGGCTGGCAGCAGCGAAACTGCCTGTTCTGTTTCCTGTAGTGCGTCTCGATGAGGTAGTCGATGGCGGGTTTGGTTTTTTCGTCGATGGTGAAACCCAAATCCGAGCCGACGAAGTCGAAGAGCTTCCTGAACTCCGCTTCGGTGGGGTCCGGGACGTTGATCTTGTAGGGAATCCGTCTCAGGAACGCGTCGTCGCAGAGGTCTTTGGGTTCCAAATTGGTGGAGAAAATGATCAGCTCATCGAACGGCAGTTGGAGCTTCTTGCCGTTGGGAAGCGTCAGATAGTCGTACCGTTTCTCCAGCGGGACGATCCAGCGGTTGAGCAGTTCGACCGGGCGCATCCGCTGGCGGCCGAAGTCATCGATGACCATCGTGCCGCAGTTTGCCTTCAATTGGACGGGCGCCTCGCAGGTATTGGTGGTCGGGTTGTATTGGATTTCCAAGTCGGACATGGTCAGTTCGCCGCCGACGACGATGGTCGGCCGTTTGATCTTGATCCAGCGAACGTCGGTTTTCCCGTCCTTGGTGATCGTGTTCCTCGTCTCCTCGATGCGTTCGTGGTTTGCGGCGTCGTAGAGTTCGATGATTTGGCCGTCGACGACCAGGCATTTGGGAATGTAGAGGTGATCTCCGAAGCAGAGGCTGATGCGCTCCGCGATGCTGGTCTTGCCGTTTCCGGGATAGCCGTAGAGAAACATGCCCCGGCCGGAGTTGATTGCCGGGCCGAGGGTTTCGAACATCTCATGACTGATCAGGAGGTCGCTGAAGGCTTCGGTGAGGTCCTCCAGCTTGGGATGCACGTTGACGATCGTCTGAGCATGGATTGATGCGATATAGTCCTTGATGGGCACCGGCGCCGGGCCTACGTACATGGATTCTCTCATGAAGCGGTGGGCCCGCTCCCGGCCGAATTCGGTCAGGCGATAGGTGAAGTCCCCCATGGCCGCGGCGCCGACATAGACGACGATCTGTTGCTGCTTCAGTTGGGAGAGCATGGCAATGATGGATTCGCCTGGCAGGCAAAGCTCGGTTGCAATGGTGCCGCCGCTGGCTGATCCGACGCTTACGAGGTACTTGAGGATCAGAGCCTCGACGAGCCCCGGGTCGATGCCGGCGTCTTCGATGTTCTTCGGCGGCCTGGGAATGAAGACCTCCTCGACCGGCGCCTCCGGCTTCGGGGCCGGGCGTACAGGATTGACACGGTTGGGGCTCGTAGGTGTTTGAACGACCATTGTGCACTCCATTTATCCACGGCGCGGATCGTCGCCGGGCTTCCATGACATCGCGCGGATGCGACCGACCCTCTGCGGCGGGCTCGCTTGCCCAGGTAGAATCGGTTCAACGGCAGGCGAGCTTGACGCCGATCGTGGCTTTGGAGTGGCCCGCGAACTCGTCCTATAAGGGATCGCGTAGGAAAAACCTGGCCGCATTTGCCCGCCAAACGGCAAGCCAGGCCGAGCGTTTTGCTCACAATTCGTACAGGTTATTTCCGCGCGACTCCTAAGGCGGAAACGATGAGGGCGGCAGGGCCGGATGCCGCGCGATGATTCAGTCGGCAAGGGCGGTGGGCGGCGGCTCGTAACCGGTTCGATGGACTGAATCGCAGGACGGCGGGAAGTGGAGTATTATCCCTGTCATGGCAGCGTTGGATTATCGAACCGCCGGTGAGTCGCATGGCCAGGCGATGGTCGTGTTGGTGGAGGGTCTGCCGGCGGGCCTGGCATTGGACCCGCAGGCGATCGACGGGGCGCTGCGCCGACGGCAGGGGGGCTTCGGACGGGGCGGCCGGATGAAGATCGAGCGCGATAAGGTCGCGATCCTCTCCGGCGTGCGAAACGGCGTGACCATCGGATCCCCTCTGGCGATGCAAGTGGCGAACAAGGACTGGCGGATCGATTCGGCACCGCCGGTTCATCGGCCTCGCCCGGGTCACGCGGACTTTGCCGGGGCCATGAAGTGGCTGACGAACGATTGCCGGACGACGCTGGAACGCGCCAGTGCGCGGGAGACGTCGACGCGCGTGGCTGCGGGGGCGGTGGCGGCCTCTTTGCTCAACGGGTTCGGCATCGAAGTGGTGGGATACGTCGTGCGGATTGGGCCGGTCGAAGCGGTGGTGGACCCTGCGATGTCACCTGCGCAACTCCGGGCGGCGCGAGACGGGAATGAGGCCTATTGTCCCGACGAGGCGGCGGCGGAGCGGATGATTCAGGCGATCCGCCAAGCGAAGGACGATCGGGACACCCTGGGTGGAATCGTCGAGGTTCGGGCGACCGGGTTGCCTGCCGGCGTGGGGAGTTGTGGTCGTTGGCAGGACAAACTCGATGGCCGGTTGATGGGGGCGGTCGGTTCCATTCAGGCGTTCAAGGGGGTGGAAGTCGGCCTGGGGTTTGGATGTGCCGTGCGTCCGGGAAGCCAGGTGCATGACGAATTGGATTACGACCGTGCGCAGCGACAGACGGTGAGCCTGGGATTCAGTCGGCGCAGCAACAACGCCGGCGGCCTCGAAGGGGGGATGACCAATGGTATGCCGGTCGTGGTGCGCGGGGTGATGAAACCCATCAGCACGCTGCTCAAGGGGCTGGACAGTGTCAACCTGCGCACGCTTCAGCCTGAGCGGAGCGACTATGAGCGGAGTGACATTTGCGCGGTCCCTGCGGCGAGCGTGGTCGCTGAGTATGTGGTGGCCTTCGAGCTTGCGCGGGCATTCATGGAGAAATTCGGCGGAGATACGATGGATGAGACCCGTGCGGCGTACGAGTACTACTTGAGCCGTGCACGGACACTGGCGGGGGAGGAGGGCGACTAGCGCGCGCCTCGGAAAAGCGACGTTAGGGATCGCGTCGGAATAACCTGGACGTATTTGCCCGCGAAACGGCAAGCCAAGTTGAGCGTTTTGCCCACAATTCGTAGACGTTATTTTCAGGCGACTCCTTATCCTTCGGTCGGCTTGTTCGTGAAAGGATCGGCGAGGCACCGTTGCCAATTCATATGCAGCCCCATCGCAAGACAATCCTGGTTCTGACACTGCTCTTGACGGGCGGGTCTCTGAGTTTCACGACGGCGTATGGCCTGCGGCTTCGGAGCGATTTCTATCGGCACAAAGTGGAGGCCAAACTGACTTCGTTCTTTGAATTGCCCAGCGAGATCGGCCGCATTCGTGGGCGGACGTTTTCCAGCCGGGCCTTCGAGGACGTGACGGTTCACTTGCCGGGTCAGCGGGATCGGGTGTTCTCCTGCAAGACGGCGATTTGGCACGAGGTCATGGAAGCTGGGAAAGAGGTCAACAACCTGGACTTGTTGGACGGTGTCTTGGTGCTGGGGTCGGATCGCTGGCGACGGAGTGATTACCGTCAATTGATCAAGTCGGGCCTGGGCCATGACTTTGGCGAGTTGAATCTGTCGAGGGTCGTCCTTTCACGGTTCGAGATCGGCTTTGAGCGTGGGAGTTTCTCGCTTCGGTGCCGCCGGGCATCGGGGACGATCGACATGAGCACGCCGGGCGAGGGTGTCGCCTACCTTAATGCATACGAGCTAAACGGTTTTTCAATCGGCGAGGGCGTGCGGATTCATGCACGGTTCTCTCCGAAGAACGGCGTTGAGGTGTCTGAATTGACGTTGTCGGTGCCGGAGGTTCCCCTGGCGTCGACCGGCATCGGTTCTGCCTTGCAGGCGGAGATCACGCATGGTCGATTCGCCGGGCGGATTCAGTACATCCACCCCAAGGGGGCGGAGAGGCCCGAGGTATGGATCAGCGGTGACTTGCTGGATGCGAACCTGTCCGAGTTGACGTGCGGTATCCCCCTGGGGCCGCTCGAAGGCGCGTTTTCGGTCAACGTGGATCGCGCGCGGTTGAGCGATTCGGTGATCACGCACTTTCAAGGTCGCGGCATGATCAACGACTTGTCGTTTGCCTCGTTCGCCCCTCTTTTGGGCGTGGAGAGCTTGTCCGGCAGCGCATCGCTGAATCTGGATGCCATCGACATCGCGTTGGGACACGTGAACCGTCTGCGACTGGACGGCAGTGCGCGGGACCTTTCCTTGCAGGAACTCTTGCGGCGCTGGGGGCAGGGGTCGGCCACTGGCATGCTCGCGGTCCGAATCAACAACCTTGACGTGGTCGATGACGGCATCAAGTCGGCTGACATCGAGATTACCGTCGTGCCGCCGGAAGGCCGGCCCGGCACGATCGACCGGACGCTGCTATTGGGCCTGGCCAAGCGGGTGCTGGATTTCACGTGGCCGTCGGCCATCCCGCAAGAACTCCTTCCGGCGCAATTGGAGTACGCACAGTTCGGCGCGAGGCTCCTGGTGCGCGACAACCAGTTGCGCATCCTGGGCACGCACGGCAGTCGCGGCGACACGATTCTGACGATCAAGGTCTTTGGCCGGTCCTTCGGCTTGGTGAAAGAGCAGCCGGAGACGATCGACCTCAAGCCTTACCTGGACGCTCTTCTTGAGCGCATTCGCGGATACGATCCCGACCGCGTGCGCCTGTGGTGGGAAGGCGTCGTTTTTTGACGACTGCTGACGACGTGGGCCGGTGTTTCAAGAGAACCGTGGGTCAGGCGACGGCGACAAACTTTCGCACGGCGTCGAGCAACTCTTCGGCCGAGCGCTGTTTGGCAAGATCGAACGGCAGGAAGGAGCCGTGGTTGTGGTCGCTGGCGAGGATGATCAGTCGGTCGAAGACGAGCTTGAAACCGGTGTCCTGCGGTTGGTGGCCGGTGATGAAAACGTCCACGTCCAAGGCATCGGCGAGGGCGTCGATATGGGCCTGGGTGTGCCGGCGGCCCCAGACGAGATGAAAAACCGTGCGGTTTGCGGCCAGCTCCTCGCGGGTCAGCGATCGTCCGAAGACACCCAAGTCGAACTCGTCCATGTTGTGGACATTGGGCAGCGAGTGCGAGAGCCAGATGCGGTTTTCGGTTCGGATGGCAATGGGGAAGGAAGCGATGAAGGCGTTGATCGCCGCGAGAACCCCGCCGGCCTGAGGTTTCCCATAAGCCGTTGCCACCGCTTCGTTGAATGCCTGTATGACGCCCCGCCCATTTTTTGCGATCAGGTAGCCGGTGAGTTGGGACAGTTCGTGGTTGGATTGCATGAAGTGGACCTGCTCGGGAAAGTCGCACTTGTACTTTGCGGCGGCCAACAGGACTTCGTGGGAGTGGTCCTGCTCCGCGAGTGAGGCCGGCTCGGCGTGGATGATTTCATGCAGGACGACGTGGCGGGCGCGGACACGGTCCAGCATCGCGTACTTCTGGAGCTTCTCGAAATTCTTTCGGTGGCCGTGCAGATCGCCGGTCATGACGGCCTGACCGTAGGCGGGCAGCCGCAGGATGCACCCCTCCCGGTAGTGATCTTCGAGGTTCAGGGTTGCCGCCTCCTCGAAGATCGCAATGGCCGCATCGGCATCGTGGCGAGTCTGTTCCTCAGCGCGTTTCACGCTCCGCCTCCGGGGCTTGTCTCGGTATCGAGATCTTCTTCATCGTCCTCCCCCAAGTCGTGGAAGGCGGAATAATCATACATTTCTTCATGCTTCACGTCAGTGATGAGGGGTTTTCGCGGTGGAGCGTGGTCGGGCCTTTCCCCTTTGTCGGATGCGGATGGCTCCGGCGCGGAAGATGGGCGAGTCGCCAACACATGCCGGACGGTTTCAAGACGCGAGATCACTTCCTTCATGCCCATCGGGCGCCGTAGCGGATCATGGTGACAGCAGTCCATCGCGAGCTTCGAGAGGCTCGGAGGGACCTCGTTGTTCAATTCGTGGGGCTGAGGGACGAGATCCCGCCGCTTGGCATCCTGGCGCTGGCCTCCTTTACCGATGGCCGTCGGATAGGCCTGCCCCGTGAGTGCCCAATAGAGGGTTGCGCCGAGGTTGTAGACGTCGGTTCGCCGCGTGAGCCTGCGGCGTTCGACCTGTTCGGGAGCGATGTAGTCGGGGGTTCCTTGAATTCGGGGCTTCTTGAATCCGATTCGACAGCTCTGCCCAAAGTCGATGATCTTGATCGAGCCGTCGTGGGCAAGGAGGACGTTGTTGGGTTTGATGTCGGTGTGAAGGTATCCGAGGCTGTGCATGTGGCCGAGCCCTTCGGCCAACTTGATGAACAAGTCGATCGAGGCTTCCACCCGGTTGGGACGTTTCTGGTCGAGGACGAATCCTTCAACGTACTCCATGATCACGTGGACTTCGGCCAGCCTGAACAGTCGTCGAATGCGCCGAAGGCTGAATGAGCGGCGCAGGCTGGGATGAGTGAACCGGGACGCAACTTCATGTTCGTTGATGGCCTGATCGAGGAACCGGGTGTCTTCGTCATCCCCCCGGATGACGCGCTTGAGGGCGAAGATCTCCCCTGTGGCCGAGTCGACGACCTGGAACACCTGAGATCGTGCGCCTTGGCCGAGCTTCTTGAGAATGTTATAGCCTGGGATGGAATTAGACACGGCTATACCACGGCGAGAGTGTCCACGCTTCCGGTCTCGCCTGTAGGTCTCCGCTCGCCTCTCGCAGTGCCCGTCTGATTCTGTGCAGGGGAATCCTAGGAATGCACCACGTGTCGGTCAAGGCGGGGATCGGCTTCCTGTTCTGGTGACCGGTGGTCCTCGCAGACACCGCCGGACTTTGGCATGGGTTTAATCGGTTCGGCACAGCGCTTCCTCCGCACGGTTTATCGCTTCGACGAACTGGGCCGCGTCGGAGGCTTGGCGCAGTTGTTCCTGCAACTGCCGGTCGATCAGCAAGCGACACAAACGGCCCAGATGCAGCAGGTGGTCGGCCTGGTCCGGGCAGCAAACGAGGAAAAACAAGTCGGTGAGGCCGCCGCCGTGCTCGCCGAAGACGATGCCCTGCGACGTGCGTGCCGCAGCGAGGATGGTCCCCTCGGAGAAGAGCGGCGACGATGGATGAGGGACGGCCACGCCGTCTTGCAAGGCCGTCGATCCCTGCGCTTCTCGTTCGAGCAGTTTTTCCGCGAGGAGGTTTGCGTCGATAAACGGGTCAATGGCTTCGGCCGACTTGGCCAGCTTTCGCAAGACCGAGGACTTTGTCTTGGCGACGAGGTCGACCGTGACGGCGATTTCTCGCAGCTCCGTGGCGATTAGCAGTCCGCCCCTGGTCTCGGGGTGTCGATCCTTGAGGCGACGCGCCGGCAACGCGTGGATATTCTCTTCGATCCAGTTCCAGATATCGCCCGTGCGAAACTGCCATTCGCCTCGGATCTTCGCTCCCGGGAGGATGCGCTCTTCGGCCATGCGCACGACTTCGCGGGTTGAGACGTGCAGGCTTAAGGCCACCTTCTTGATGCTCATGAGCGATCGCGACATCGTTCATCGACCACAACTGTCAACCCGTTCGTCGGTCCTGCTTCCAGTGAAGATTCTTCAAGTCTATCGTCCGTCACCCGGCGGGCCTGTAGCCCCGGCGTGGGCTCGCACGCGGCGGCGCGGGCGTCATCTGCGCCGGATCGCCGCTCTCATGCCTGAAAACGGGAGGGATGGGGATCGTCGGTCCGCGCAGCGGACCCTACGTTGTCTTGTCCCCGCGGCGAGTCGTCGCCCCCCGGTGATTGTACGATATTGCCTGGCCGCTGCGGTCCCTGCTGCTCAACTATTCAAAGGCGAGGCCCAGCTTCTTGCCCACTGTGGCAACACGAACGGCACGGTCCCCCCTGATGATGGCCTCCAACAACTCGCCCACCGCAACTTTCCGCCAACCAGCCGAGAAGACATGGGGCTCGGCCGGCTCGTCGGGCCGGGTGTAACTACGGATCAGTCCGCGAAGATGCTGTTTCTTCCCGACTAGTGAGAAGGCGAGATTCTCGCGGTTGCAGTGATCGCGGAGCACCGCCGAAAGCAATGATAACAAGACCTCTTCTCGCGGAGAATCCTCCAGCGACGGCAGATCGGGCCACTGATCCGGCGGAAGGGCTTTGGCTGTCTGAACGGCCTCGGTCAGGCGGCGCACGGCGGAAGCGCCAAGATTCACGCCGCGCAGAGATTGAATACGCTTGACGTCGGTCCAGCCGTGCCGAGCGATTTCGACGACGAGATAGTCCTTCAACACGCCGCGTGCCGGGCGGTTGTACTCTTTGGCCAATTCATCACGGAAGTGCACCAACTCGCGGGCGATGGCCAACTCGCGACCGGTGCAAGCTCTGACGCCCTTGAGCCGTGTGATCCACCGGTCCGTGTTATCCTGCTCACAGGCGATGCGCGCCAGACCGGCGCACTCCTCTTCCGCCCAACTCTCGCGGCCGAGCGAGACCAACCGTTCGTGAATGTGATCGTAGATCGGCCGAAGACAGGTGACGTCCTCGACGGCATAGCGCAATTGATCCGGTGACAGGGGGCGTTTTCGCCAGTCCGTCAGCGTCTGGGATTTGTGAATCTTCAGGCCCGTCGTGGCCTTCGCCAGGCGGCTGAGGCTGATCGGGTAGCCGTGGCCGACCATGCCTGCGCCGATTTGCAGATCGAACACATTGCTCGGGGGTTTTCCGATGCTCTTGAAGCACTGGCTGAGATCCTCTCCGCCGGCGTGAACCAGGACCAGGACGGATTCATCGGCGATCAGTTCCCAAAAGGGTTGGAGATCCAGACCGTCGAGTGGGTCGATGAGGGTGCAATCGCGCTCGCTTGCGACCTGGATGAGACAGACCTCCGGACGGAACTGGTCCTCGCCGACGAACTCGGTGTCGAAGGCGAACCAGCCGGTCTCTTTGAGTTGTCGACACAACTCGGCGAGATCGTCGTCCTGATGGATGATCCTGGGAGGCGTGTTCGAGTCAATGATTCTGGGTTGCCGATTCTTCCGGGTGTTGTGCATGAGAAGGGCATGGCCTCTCGGAGGATTCGGCCTGTGGGAAAACCGCATTGTAGCCGATTACCTGCCGGTCGCAAGCCTTGCACGAGGTCCGGCAGTGGCAAAGATGGATCGTGGAACAGACGCCCGAGACGGCCGCACCACCCGGACTTCGCCACACCCTGAAGTTCGTGCAGGCCGCCTGCCGGCGTGGATCGGCCCGCGCGGTGATATCGGACTGGCGCTTGCCGTCACGCGAACATCCAGACCCGATCCATGCAGACCGATGTGAAGACGCACGGCGAGCGGCATTCGGCGAATTGGGTTCTGTCGTTGGTCGCTATGTTGTCGAAGTTCGTCGCGTGTTTTCTCCGCGGGAGAATCCAACCCGGCGGCAGGCCGATTTGAATCATGCAAGCCAGCCTCTCCACGTCACAGCGCCATCGACTGGGACTCTTGTTCATCCTGGGTAGTGCGCTGCTGGCGTGCCATCTGCTTTGGCTGCCGCAGGTCACGGTGGACGACGCCTACATTTCCTATCGCTACGCGCGCAATCTCGTGAACGATCACGGCCTTGTATTCAACCCGGGGGAGCGGGTCGAGGGATTCTCCAATCCATTGTGGGTGTTGCTGACGGCGGCCGGGATGCTTTGTCGATTGGAACCTGTCGGCTGGACGCGCGGGCTGGGGATGGCGTCGCTGTTCGGGTCGCTCATAGCCGCGGTGTACCTGGCCAGGCGCGTGACGGGTTCGCAGTGGGCGGCGCTGGGTGTCGCGATTCTCCTGGCGGCGTCGACCGCGTTGTGTGGCTCGGCGGTGAGGGGGCTGGAGACGGGCCTCTATGCGATGCTCGTGACCTGGGCGATCGTGTGCGTTGCGACGGAGCGGTTCTGCTGGGCTTCGGCGTTGATGGGGCTGGCGGCCATCACTCGGCCGGAGGGAGCAGGCATCTGTGTGATCGGCATCTCTGTGATCTGGCTGATGCGCAAAGGTGTTGAGAGACGGCGTGCCGTCATCCGGCTGATGGTACCGTGTGGCGTGATCCTCGCGGCGCTGCTTGTGTTTCGACTTTCCTACTACGGCGACTGGCTGGCCAATAGCGTCCGAGCCAAGAGCGCCCTGCTCCCATTGCTTCGCGACAGTGAGCTGAGTCGTTGGCCGGGGGTTCTCTTCAACGACGCCGGCATCGGGTACGTTCTCGACTTCGTTCGGTATGGCTTCGGCGGGGCCATCTTGTTGGCCATTGTGCCGGTGTTGCCCGGCGGGAAAGGACGATGGATCGCGGCATTGATGTTGTCCAGCTTGGGGATGGGGGTCGCCGTGGCGGTCTACAACTTCGGCGACTGGATGAGTTGCTTTCGTTTGCTTACGCCTTATCTGCCAATCACGACGGTGCTGGTGGTGTGGGGAATGGTGGACCTTTTGCGGCGGCTGCGCGAGCAGCTCCATGAAAGCTGGTGCGGACCGTGCCGGCTCGCGTTGGCGGGCCTGGTCATGTATACGGCGGCGGGCCAGTTTCAATGGCGGCGGCCGGTGATCGGGAAAAACCCTGATCGGGAGTTGGCCTGCCTGTTGAACCAATCGCGTCAGCCTGGGCTCCTGGCCGCGACGGACGTGCTGGGACGACTGTCATACTTTGCGGACAAGGTGCCGGTGCTCGACATGGCCGGGTTGACCGATGTCTTCATCGCGGAGCACGGCAAACCCTCACCGCCCTTCGGCCGGACCAACTTTGACTATGTTCTGAGTCGCCGCCCGCATTTCATCATGAACAACGTCCGTTCCGCGTGGGTGCGGCGATTGAAGACGCCGGCGTTTGTGGATGAGTATTGGTGGGTCGACCGTGCGGCGTGGACGCAACCCGGCGACGAGGCGGCCGACGCACCGCGGTTCGTCTTCGTGAGGCGCGGCAGCGTGTTGGCAAGCGAGTTACACCGGCGCTATCCCGCCGCCGCGTTTCGACCGCCACAGGAGATCGTCTCGGAGGGAAGCTCTTGCTTGCCAGGAAACTCCTGTTTGCCACCGACTTTGTATGTGTTTAGCGGGTAGTTGTGGCCGCAAGGACGAGTTGGGGCCGGAGGACGGTCCCAGGTCAACGCCATCAGCGGATGGGTTGGAGTGATCAGCAGATGGGTCGAATGACCCATCCTACCTACTCCTGTTTGCCATCGACTTTGTAGGTGTTTAGCGGGTAGTTGTGGCCGCAAGGACGAGTTGGGGCCGGAGAGCGGTCCCAGGTCAACGCCATCAGCAGATGGGTCGGATGACCCATCCTACGCACTGCCATTCGGCTCCGCACGGACCGAGGCCCGCGGCTCCTAGTGCGGCTTTTGGAATGCGTTTGCACGCTGCTCCGCAGCTTCGTGGAATTGCCGGAGCAGGCGCGCTTCCGCCGGTTGTGTCGCGGGAGTTTGGGAGTGCCTTGCCAGGAGTCGGTCCAATTCATTGGGCTGTGCCTTAGCGACCGCATCGATGTCAAGACACAACGTGGCGATGCGCGTCAGCGATTCCGGGCAGGCATCTTCAGTCATCTCGGCGGTCAAATGCCTCATCTCCATCATCCTGCCGCTTTCCAGGTGATGTTCGATCAGGTCCAGCCAGGCGTCGTAGCGCGATTGGGTTCGATTCGGCGGGTTTGCCGCGTCGAGCAAACGCGCTTTCATTCCACTGGGGGCCATTCGAGCCTGTGATTCGCCTTGGCGAACGATACAGAGTTGTAGTCGCCGGCCGGGAGAGAACTTCAGGCCGATCGAGAGCGCGAGGCCGCGCCGCACGGCTGCCGGCAGACAGGTCATCGTTTGATCGAGGAGATGGCAGCCCTCGACGGGGTCGGTGACGAGCAGCTTTTCACCCTGGAGCATCGCCTGGCAGATTCGCAAGACGGCGGGCACGTTGCAATACGGGGCGACGTGACAATTCTGAACGCGCATCGGCTTGGGCGGCGTGCGCAGAGTGAGTTGCTCCAGGCTCGGTGGAGGCTTCAGTTGCGGTGCGCCACCGACCGCGGTGCTTAGCGCGGTCTGAACGGTGAGGGGATGGGTTCCGAAGAGTTCATAGTCCTGCCGATTCAGGATCACGAAATGCGTATAGACACGCTCGCCGCCGCGCGCGGTGTGTTCCTTGCCGGCGTGTTGCGAGAGGCCCACGCAGTATCGGTCCGTTCCGATCGGAAAGGCCAACAGGGCTGCGGCATCCGGGTCCGGCCGATCGAGGCTGGCGTGTGACGGGGCGCGGCGGATGATCTCTGCTTTCTCCTGGCGGTTGACGGCCGGGCTGGCGGCGATGATCCGGTATCCGGCGCCGGTGGGCGACCGGACGGACGTGAATATCGCCTGATCCACGCAGGCCGATTCTGACGTCATAGTCGCAGTGGTGTTCATGTTTGATCAACGATCCATTCAAAGGGTTCGATCACGCCGCGCAGGGCCGTATGCAGGGGAATCGGCGTGACGTATTCCTGGTCTTGCGAGACGGCATATCCCAGCGAGCCGACGACGCTGGTGGCGAAAAACGCCACGTTCTCAAATCGACTCTCGCAGAGATTCCAGGTCCGATTGATGTTCGCCTTGACGAACTCCATTGGGTCGTCGAAACACTCGGGGCAATGATCGGCCTTGCAGAGCAGTACGGCGATGGGCGTCTCGATCCGATTTCGGCCTTTGGCCGTACTGATACCGTCGATGTAGCTCAGCATTTTCATTCCGAAGAAATCCGGCTGGGTAGAGCCGTTCGCGGCCAGGGCCGCATCGAGTAACAGAAGCATGCCCACCGACTTGTTCAGGAGGTTATGGATCACCCGAAAGGTCTTTGGCGCTGCCACTTCGGCCGCGAGTGATTCGCCGGCCATGTCCGGCATGACCAGATCGACCCAGTCGGCTTTGGGCTGGCGTCTCCGAACCAGATAGTAGGCCCAGTACCACTGGTCCACCTCCATCGGGGTTTTCGGCGGAAACTGCCGCCGGGCCATGTGGCTGATCACCGATTGTTGGAGGTCGATCGAATAGGCTCCCTTGGGAACGGCCTCGAAGTCGCCCGCCCGTTGCGAAAGCATGTCGAGCAGAAAGCCCAGATAGACGGTCTTTCCGACGTTGCTTTCCCCGATCACGCTGACGATCTTCGGTCGGCGCTCCTGGGCGACGGCGTCCTGCACGATAGCCATCGGCGCATCGCACTCCTCGCACAGCAAGCCGTCGGGCGGATTATTCGTCCCGCAGATCAGACAGGTCGTCGCGCTGATTACCTCGGCGTGTTTGGTCGCCACCGGATTCTCCTAGCTGGATTCCGGCTTTCGCCGGAATGACGGTCCACCACGTCACCGCGGTGCGACGTGGTTATGGTTTCGGCTTTCTGACGTCCAGTGCGCATCGGAAGCCGACGTTCTGTTCCCTGGCAAGGCTGACGAGGCCGGTGCGGAAAAAGCCGGTCGCCTGGAGAGGGAAGTACGTGTCGAATGCGCCTCCCCGGATCGCTGACATCCGCATGTCGCTCAGCACGGATCCGCCCTCGCCATCGCTTACTTCGAATTGACAGGCGGTCCATTCCCAGACGTTTCCAACCAGTTGGAGTATCTGGTTGGGCGCGGCGCCGTCGGGAAACTCATGCACCGGCGCCGTTCGTCTCATTCCCGAGGACCAGATGTTGCAGCGGTAGGTGTCGAGGGAGTCGCCCCAGGGGTATCTGCGCAGGACGTTTGCGGCGCTGCGAATGCGCCACGTTGCCGCCATCTGCCATTCTGCCTCGGTCGGCAGGCGGAACCCGGCCCACCGCGCATAGGCGGCGGCTTCGTAGAAGCAGATGCCCACGACCGGATGATCGGCCAGCGTCTTACAATGGCGTCCCCCGCGCCAGTATCGCGGCCCCTGGTGATTCGTCGCGTCCACGAAGTCGATGAGATGCGGCCATATCTCCTTCGGCCACAGTTCAAGCAGTTTGTACCCGCCGGCATCGACGAACTTCTGGAATCTGGCATTGGTCACCTGGTGTCTCGCGAGGAGGAACGACCCGGTCTCGATGGTGATTTCCTCACAACCGGGCTCGTCGTTGATGACCTGCGGCAGAGAGGCGAATCCTTCCGGAACGATCGCGAACATTTCGTCGATTCGTTCACGGGCCGTGCTGCAAACGTTGTGGCAGTCCGGGTGGTCCTTCCACTTTCGACGGTTGGCCAGGAGATGGCCGTAGCGTTCCAGTTGGAGGCATCGCTGCAGGGGATCGGAATAGAGTTGCGTGGGCTCGGCCGGGTCGAACGCCGTCTGCGCGGTGACTGGCAGGCGACGCCGCGGCGACTGTTCCGGTTTGGTGTGGGCTTTTCTTGCAAAAAGATGCAGCATTACATGGCTCCCCGTCAAATTGTTACGTGAATGGATGATTTCAGACTATTGGCCGACCGCTTTTCGTTTGGCATCGCGGCAGAGCTTCTGGAATCGTTGGATTGATTCTCTGGCCTCTTCGTCGGCCACTTGAGGGACGCCGGCATCCGCAGGCTGACCGGAACGGAGCGATTCGTCCGCTACGCCATAGGCCGGCAGGAGATCGTTCTTCGATTCTGAAATGCGCCGTAGCTCGTCTTCCATCTCCTGTTGGAGTTGGGTGAGATTGGCCTGGGCAGCGTGGTAATCCGCCATCTTCCCATCCCACTCCCGTTGCAGGGCTGCGACCTGTGCCTCGCGGTCTTCCAGTTCTTTCGACCGCTTTTCGACCTGGTTGCGCAGTGGTTCGAACTCCGCCTCGCGCCGCTGACAGGCTTCGAGCTGCCGGTCGAGTTCCTCGCGGCGGGACGCCAACGCCTGTTGATCCTGGGCGAACTTCGACTTCTTGCCCTTGATTTCCTCTTCCATCTCGGCCAGAGCCTTCATCTGCGCTTCGCTCCCGCGCAGGGCATCCTGGGCCTTGGCAGACTTCTGCTCCAATTCCCGAACCGTCTCGTCGAGGCGGCGGCTCCTGGCTTCGAGTTCCGCGGATCGTTTCTCCGCCGCCTGCCGCTGGTCGGCCAACCGCTGCTTCTCTTCATCCATCGCCTTGCGGATTTCAGCGGCCTTCTGCCGCTCGACTTCGAGCGCCTGCCGGCGCGATGCCAGTTTCGCTCGTTGCTCTTCGAGAGCCTGGGATTCCTGCTCCCGCGAACTCGACAGTTGTTTGATCTGTTCTTCGAGATGCCGGCATCGCTTCTCACGGTCTTCGAGCATCGCCTCGCGCTTCTCGATCTGTTCGCAAAGCTGCGTCTCCTGCGCGGCGAATTCCTTGGTGTCCTGCACGAGTTTCTGGTGGTGCAATTCCAGGGCCGTTCGACAATGTTCGAGGGCCGTTGCCCGAGCTTCGAGTAACTCGCGAAGAGACTGCATCGCATCGAGGACGTCCTTGCTCAGCCGCTCCAGGCCGGGAAGGTTTATGCCCTGTTGCGTTGCCAGTTGGCTGTCCGTTTGTTGGTTCTCGGTGATCATCCCTTCGCCCTCCGCCACCATGACTTCGATTTTTGCGGCTCTTCCGGCATTTCCTCGTACGCGTCGATCAGTTCACGAATGGACTTTCGTCCATCAAACAGTCGGAATTGGACGCGGATCGATTCGGCCATTTTTTCGTCCAGCGACTCGAGGAGCGCCTGATCCTCGTCGGCCGGCTCTTGTTCAATGTCTTCCGATTCTTCGATCTGATCCGGCAGTGACAATGCCGCGGCGGTCGAGCCGTCGCCAGGTGCATATTCCAGCGACGCGTCCTCTACATATTCCTGTTCCTGGCTTTGATCCCCATCGTTCTGAGCGACCGGCGAAGATTCGATCGGTTCTGCCACGGAGAGGGCAGCATCACGTTCGTTTGCCCCGGCCTCACTTTCTCGATGTTCACCTTTCTTCCGAAGGGCTTCGGCCGAATCCATTTCGGCCAGTTTGGCGGCCTGCGCCGCCAGGGCGCCCTGGACGTTTGCGACCGCGGTCGACCATGTCGAGAGCTTGACCTTCAGGTCGCTCAGCGCGCGCGTTATCGCGCCATCCTCTGGCGGCAACAGCGCATCGGTCATGTTGGCTGCACCTTCCTTCATGATTTTCCTGGAGCATGTGCTAGGCCGTCCCGGAGATGACTGCCTCGTCAAGCTTCAAAGGGGCGGCACTAGTCAATATATGATTCGCAGATTCGGTATGCCGGAAGGCGGCAGGCTGTTATCTTTCCATGTCGCTTGAGATTGCTGTGATCTCGGTTTGATCGGACCGTTGGCAACGTCCGAGTAGCGCGGCGCATCTCAAAGCCCGATGACAAGTCAGAAAGCGATGGGGTGCGAGGATTCAGCGAGAGGAGAAGGAGGCGGCCGGATCGCAGGCTCCTCCACGCCGGTTCACCGCGGGCGCCAAGGCAGTCGGCAGCATCACACGTTCTCGCCGCAGGCGGGGCATCGCGGCGAGGCTGGACTTGGTAGTGGGTGGCCGCATTCCGGACAATACCCTGCGCGGTTGCGAAGTGACCGTTTGTTTTGGGCGAAGAGGCCACCGAGCAACAGTAGAGCGACGGCGCTCAGAACGATCAGGAAGCGGATTGTCATGGGTCTTCGCTCCCACAAAACAGCGCATCTTTCAGCGGCGGACACCTGGGTGCTCAGCCCTGACTCGGCGCGACGGGGCCGGCCGGCCGCGGCTCCAGCCGGAATCGTACCTCACGGGATTCCGAGGACAGCGTGCAATCAGGAAACTGTGCCGGATCGACAAGGAAGAATCTGACTTCTCGGGTGATCTCCTTGCCTGGGCCGGGGTCATTCATGTCGCCGGCGAAGACTTCGACCAACCCAAGGATGTCGCCCGGCTCAATTCGATCGAGGCGATTCTTCGGGCCGGTCACGTCGATGTTGACTCTGAAGTTCGCTTCCTTGGCGACGACGACATACCTGGCTTGTACGTCATCAGGAATCGACCAGGTGACTTGTATTGGACCTTTGCGCTGTGTTTCGGTCAGCGCCTGGATTCGTCCTTTGATGTTCACTTCACCCGAGGGAAGAAACTCGACGGAGATGTTGGGATCGAGGTCCTTCAGAATGGGAAAGGTGAGAGGCGCCTTGATTTCAAAGTTGCCGTCGGCCGCTTGGGCGGCGCGGATGCGTTGTTCAGCCGCCACGGTCGCCACCGGCGCGCTGCCCAACTGGTCCGCGACGAATCGCGGCAGCCGGGCGGACACCGTCTGTGGGGATACTTCGGCGCCGACTCTCAAGTCGCCGTAGTCGGGCTTGACGTGAATGTCCGTCACGCGCTGATATTCGTCGATTCGCGCCAAGAGGGTCATCGGTTCCACCGAGGCGATGGCCAGGCGTGATTCCTGAATCGGTTTGATGGTCGCGAGAACGTCGTCAATGGCGGAGATCGACTGCGGGCGGTCGCTTGTCGGCTTGGATTCATCGATGTTCGCGACGAAGACCGGACGGGATTTCAGGAGCTCCGCAAAGTCCTGAAGATGCCGGCGGCGGCCGCGCAAGGTGACTCTCAGCGTTGTCTGGTAGGGTGCTCCTGCGAGGCCCGCGTACCGATCCGGGCTGTTGCTTGCCAAACGGACCGGAATCCCAAATGTTTCAGGCTCCATGACGTTTTGGTCAGCGGCGAACCAAATGAGAAACGTGATCACGACGACCACACCGGCGGTCTTGATCTTGTTCCAGATGACACGTGTCTTGTGAGGCATGATCCGCAGTCCGCTTGGAGATTATTTTTCCGCTACCGGCCGGCCCAGTTCCGATCTTAAGGCGTGCCGCAGGCGCTCCGGCGTCAAACCCTGGAGCATGTTTCCATCGATCACGACACTGATCGTGCCCGTCTCTTCACTGATGACCATCACGACGGCATCCGATTCCTGGGACAGGCCGATGGCCGCGCGGTGCCTGGATCCAAAGGAAGGGTTGATCTCGGTGGAGTCCGTGAGGGGAAACTGAACCGCGGCTGCGGCCAGACGACCCTGGGCAACGATGACGCCCATGTCATGGAGGGCCGACCCCGGCCAGAAGATCGTGTTGAGCAGTTGCTTGGAGACCTGTGCGTCGAGTGGGACGCCGGCCGCCGCCAGTGCTCCCAACTCCGTGGCCCGCTCGAACGCGATGATCGCACCGATCTTGTTCTTGGAGAGATAAGTGGCGGACTCAACCGTGGCATCGATCACGCGATCCATTCCCTGGGACGATTCGACAAACCAAGTTGCGGCCCCCAGCCGGATCAGGGCACGGCGCAGCTCGGGCTGGAACGCCACCAGGGCAACGAGGAAGAGTGCGGCGATGAAGATGGGGTACAGAACCTGAATCCGCACGAGGTCGAAGACGTTCGCCATCCAGTACAGCAGGAGTGTGCTTCCGACCAACAGGAGAACCAGGCCGCGTAGCAGCCGGGCGCCTCTGGTCCCGCGAAGGAAACGCATGACCGCATAAACGACTACTCCGATGAGGAACAGTTCGATCAAATCGATCGGCTCGGCACGGACGGCAACGTCGTGAAGTGCTTTGAAGAGGTCTTTGGTCATGCCTGGCCGTTACAAGCGGAGCCCGCGCGGCGTGTGCTCGCCGGCCGGTCCGACGGTCAACACGCTGCCCGATCGACTGTCGCATAGCATACGTCTTCTCAGCGGCGGCCGCTATGCCGTTTGGACGGAATCTGCGTTTTCTTCTTGATGTTGGAGGGTAGCGTCGCGTTGCCATCATCCACCGACGAACCGTGCCGCCGACCGGGGCCCGCGAAGCCGAGCGGCAGGAATCGGTTGGGCTTCGCAAAACGCGGCGGTCTCCATTATGCTGCCCCGACGGCATCAGCTTTGGAGGCGCTCGATGAGCCCAAAGTCGGTCTACATCACACGACTCATTCCCGAATCGGGCGTGGCCCTGCTGACCGGCGCGGGATTTGCCGTCAAGATGAATCCACTCGCCCGGCCGATGCGCCGGGCCGAGTTTCTGGAAGAGGCCGGTCGCCATGCGGCCATGATCTGCCAGGTTTCAGACACCATCGACCGCGACCTCCTCCAGGCGGCAGCACCGAACTGCAAGATCGTCGCACTGTGTGCGGTGGGGTTTGATAACGTTGATCTCGCGGCGGCACGGGAACTTGGGGTCGTCGTGACCAATACGCCGGACGTGCTCACCGAGGCCACGGCCGATCTGACCTGGGCCCTGCTTCTGGCCACGGCCCGGCGGCTGGGCGAGGCAGAAAGGTGCGTGCGGGCGGGGGCGTGGCGCGGTTGGGGCATGCTCGACTTCCTGGGGGCGGACGTTCATGGCCGCACGCTGGGCATCGTCGGCGCCGGCCGCATCGGCACGGCCGTTGCGAGGCGGGCCCGGGGTTTTGACATGTCTGTGCTCTACTGTGCGAGGGATGCGAAAGGGCCGATCGAAGCCCTGGGGGCAACCAAAGCACCCCTCGGCGAATTGTTGCGAAAGAGCGATTTCATCTCGCTGCACGTGCCCCTGACTCCCCACACACATCATCTCATCGACGAACGGGCATTGGGCGAGATGAAGTCGACTGCGATTCTGATCAACACGTCCAGGGGAGCCGTGGTGGATCAGGTCGCGCTAATTGATTCCCTGCGCCGAGGCCGGATCGCCGGGGCGGGCCTCGACGTGTACGACAAGGAGCCCGTCATCCCTCAAGCGCTTCTGGATATGGAGAACGTTGTTCTCCTGCCGCACATCGGTTCCGCCACATCCGCGACTCGCGCAAAGATGGCGGAAATCGCCGCGGCCAACGCAATCGCGGTTCTTCATGGGCAACAGCCGCTCAATCCGGTCCAGCCATGAAGATTCATTCGCGTCAACCGAATCCGAAAAGTTCCGGCCGCGGAATGCGTTTGATCGAGAAGGACGACGAGGCGCCTGCACTGTGCGAGGGTCGGCACCTTCGGATCCTCAGTCTCATTCGTAGGATTCCACCGGGTCGGGTGTGTACCTACGGGCGAATCGCCAGTGCGGCCGAGCTGCCGCGCCGTGCCCGACTTGTGGGGCGCATCCTGCGGGACTCGCCGTTGGCCGATGGGGTTCCATGGCACAGGGTCGTCGGCGCCGGGGGCAGAGTCAGCCGGCGTCGCGGGTCCGGCGCTCAGGAGCAACGAAACCGTCTGCTCGCCGAAGGGATCGAGTTTGAGGATTGCGATCGGATTGATTTGAGCATCTACCTCTGGGAGCCGTGAGGTTGTCCGCCTGTACGCGGGCCGATGTCCGGCTTAGGATGAGGGTGATCGTCGACTGTCTCCTCTCGCGCCGTTCACCCACGTGGGCGCGGGCTGAGCACGGGAGCGTTACGTGGGCTGTGCCGGGAGCGAGAGCCGGCGGGGACATGCTTCGGTTCAAGGTATTCAAAGACGGGGCGCCGGCGAAGTCGGTTGATCTGACCGGGGCATACCTGGTCGGCAGCGATCGCGTGCCGTTGCGCGCGGAGTTGAAGTTCTCCAAGGGAGAGATCGTCTCTGATTCTCGGGCTCGGGGCGCTGCGGCCGTGTCGCTGATGTGGCCGGTCGGCGATGGTCGGATGATGCTGGAGACGCCCCGCCTCCCGGAACGGCAACAGCCATACAATCTGCACGTGGAGTTGGCCCGTGGGCAGATGATGCGGATCAGCCAGAAGCGCGAGGATTGGGGCCTGTACGACTTTCCGGAGGGCCAACCTTACTACGATCAGGTAGACGCAGCCCGTGCCCGGCTGATCGACGCGGTGACGGCCCCTGACGATATTGCGGCTGCGGAGTTCGGCGAGGCCGCCATTGCGGCAGGCGTCGAGGCCGGCGAAGCGCTGACCACGTTCCATGCCGGCGTGTTTCTACAGCGTCGCCGGGCCGCGAAACAGATGGTCAAGTTGCCCCTGGGCTGTCGGATTGACGCCAGCCAGACGCGGGCGGAGTACCTCCACTGCCTGACGGAGGTTTTTCAGTTTGGCGTTCTGCCTTTTCGATGGGCGGCCTTGGAGCCGAAGGAAGGCGCTCACCGTCCCGCGCGTATTGATGTATGGCTAAAACATCTCCAAAAGCAGAAGCTTCCGGCCTGGGGCGCCTCGCTCCTGTCGCTGGATGAGGATCAACTTCCCGATTGGCTTCATCGCTGGGCCAAGGACTACGACCACTTCCGGGCCAGCGCCACCAAGTATATGCAATACGTCCTGAAGACCTACGGGCCCTACGTGCAGGCATGGGAGGCGGTCAGCGGCATCCATGCACGGAGTGGCCTGGGCTTTACCTACGATCAGATCCTCGAACTGACCCGAACATCTTGCTTGTTGGTCAAACAACTGGCGCCGAAGAGTTCCGCGATCATTGGAATCACGCTGCCGTGGGGGGAGTACTATCCCGCCGATCCGCGCACGATCCCGCCGCTGCTCTATGCGGAGATGGCCGTGCAAAACGGCATCCATTTCGACGCGTTCGGCCTTGAAATCCGGTTCGGGACCGGAGACCCCGGCCACTACGTCCGCGACATGCTACAGGTATCGGCACTTCTCGATCGGTTCGGCGGCCTGGGCAAGCCTCTGCACATCATTGCGGCCGGCGTCCCGTCCGGCGGAGGCAACGACTCTGACGGGTGTTGGCGCGGCAAATGGTCGGCAGAGACTCAGGCCGAATGGGTCAAGCAGTTCTATCGCATCGCGCTGTCCAAACCGTTCGTCGAGACGGTGACGTGCCTCCAACTGGCCGATGCCACCGATCAGGACGGGCTTCTCGATATGGATTCCGTCTCCAAGCCGGCCTATCAGGAAGTGCTGTCGCTGAAGCGCGAGCTTGCCGGCGACGAGATCCCTGAAGGCAGACACAAGCGGCCGCTGTAAATCGAAGCGTGCAAACTGCAACCTCCAGATGGAAACTCAGGATCGTTCTGGCTCTCGTGCTCATCGGCTGTTTTGCAAACGACACGCGGCGCTTTCTGCGCGCCATGGACAAGTCCAAGCCCACGCTGAGGCGCTGGCTGCCCTATGCGTCTGAGTTGGGACAGGATGAGCAACTCTACGATCGGCATCCCGATTATCTCTATCCGCCGTTTTTTCTCACGTTGTTGCGACCGCTGACGCTTGTTTCTCCGACTGCGGCCGCCGTCCTGTGGCAGCTCGGCAAGTACGTCGCGCTCGTTGGCACCTTCATGCTGGCATGGAGTCTTCTCGCCCGGGCAGGTCCGCTGCCACTCGTGGTCAAGGTCGCTTCCGTGATCATGAGTTTGCGATTCATCACTTCAGACATTGGCCACGGCAACGTCAATCTGTTCATCGCATTTCTTGTGGTGCTCGCGGCGTGGTTTCTCTCGCGCGGCCGGCCGGTGAGTTGTGGGCTCACCGTTGCCATTGCAGCCTGCATCAAAGTAACGCCGGCCCTTTGGGCGGTGTATCTGTTGTACAAACGCCAGTGGCGAGCAACGCTGGGCGTGCTGATCGGTGCGGCCTTTGCGCTGGAGGTCGTGCCGTTGGCGGTGGTATCCCCGTCCATGAACCATGCGCTGCTGGGTCGTTGGTACACCCGAGTCGTCCATGACTACGCCGCCGGAGGGCACGTGTATTCCACGCGCATGAACCAGTCCCTGGTCGCCGTCAGCAATCGGCTTCTGGGCCGCAGTGATCTCGCCCCGGAAGAAAAGCCCGTCAGCATGGTCGCCCTTTCGCCGGGGACCATCGTTTGGATTCAACGTGCCATATCTCTGGTTTTCATCGCGCTGCTGGCCTGGTCCTGCCGGGGTTTATTGCCGGAGTCAGACCCGATCGCCTTCGCTGCGGAATGGTCGCTCGTCGCCGCGGTCACGTTGGCCCTTTCAGGATACACCTGGACCGGCCACTATTGTCTCTTGATACTCGCCCACGTCGTCGCGCCGGCCTACCTCGTTCAGCGCGGTTCGACTCGTTTCGACCGCCCCGTGCTCCTTCTGCTTTTTGCATCATTCGCTTTGATGTCGTTGACCGGCGATCTTCTCACCCCGACCGGCCGCGAACGGGCCTCCAGTATCGGCCTTGTATTCTTCGGGATGCTAACCCTCGCCACCTGTCTATGGTTGATCCGCGAGCGACGGCATATGTCGCAGGCATGACGCCCGGGCGAGCAGGACTTGAATCCGCGATCTTTGTTCGGCGACAACGAGGCCAGCGAAGGCGGTGGGAAGATTCTCGGAACACCACGACCGGTTGGCCGGTGATATAATGAGGAGAGCGGTTTGGTGTCTTGGGGGGTTATCGGGGGAGAATGCCATGAATAGAGGGATTTGGTCGGGCGTGGTTGTTTCGCTGCTGTGCTGGCCGGCGGTGGGGCGGGCAGGGCTGGTGGTGGATCAACCGCCGTTTCCGGCTGGCGGGCCGGCGGCGGATACGGCTTTTCGCAACTTCTTCGACCAACCCCGGTTTCAGCAGG
>Ga0326597_10001064_pt1 | contig 45737 bp, 38 predicted proteins | sample RVTome_12_FD_203789 | JGI IMG/M metagenome (GOLD analysis project Ga0326597, IMG submission 203789) | Soil microbial communities from uranium-contaminated site in the Upper Colorado River Basin, Wyoming, United States - RVT100D185 | ecosystem: Environmental > Terrestrial > Soil > Contaminated >...
GCTCGCGGGGCCCCATCGCCCCGCTCCGCTCTTTCGTTGGTTGGCGGGGGCCCCTGCGCCCCGCCAGGCTCGGTCGCTCGCGGGGCCCCATCGCCCCGCTCCGCTCTTTCGTTGGTTGGCGGGGGCCCCCCTGCGCCCCGCCAGGCTCGGTCGCTCGCGGGGCCCCATCGCCCCGCTCCGCTCCCTCGCGCGCGTCTCTTGCGTGGGACAGCCCAGCGTTGCCCGAACGTGCCGATCCCAACCATCAGCGGAGATCCAGGCGCGCCTGCGACAGCTCCTCCGCGGCGGCCGGCCCGAGCACGGTCGCCGCCAGCGAGCCGTTCGCGAACAGCCCGGCGGCCACGCGCACGACTTCGTCCGCCGTCACCTGATCGATCCCGGCGAGCGTTTCGTCGAGACCGAACTGATGATCGAAGTAGATCTCCTGGCGCGCCAGGTGCGACATCCGGCTCGCGGTGTTCTCGAGGCTCAGCATCAGGCTGCCCTTGAGATGGTCCTTCGCGCGCCGCAGCTCCTCCGCCGTCACCGGCGTGGTCTTGAGCCCCTTCAGCTCCTCCACCACCAGGTCGACGACCTGGCCCACCGACGCCGTCGAGCAGCCCGCGTAGATGCTCAGCACGCCGGCGTCGCGATACGCGTTCAACCCGCTGAAGACGGCGTACGCGAGCCCGCGTTTCTCCCGCACGTTCTGGAACAGGCGCGAGCTCATCGAGCCGCCCAGCACGGTGTTGAGGATGTAGCTCACGTACCGATCATCGTGGCGCTGCGGATACGCGCTCGTTCCCATCACGACGTGCGACTGCCCGAGGTCCTTGGTGCGCACCGTGAGGCACGGGACGGCGCGCGGCGGCTGATCCTCGACGCCCTCGCCGGTCGCGCCGAGCGGCGCGAAGGCGCGCGCCACGAGCTCGCGCACACGGTCGTGCTCGAGATTGCCGGCCGCCGCCACGATGACGTTCGACGCCACATAGGCGCCGCCGAAATACTCGCGGAGCGTGTCGCTCGTCAACGCCTCGACCGTCTGCCTCGACCCCAGGATCGGGCGGCCGAGCGGGTGCCCCTGCCAGAAGCTTTGGGTGAACACCTCGTGCACGAGGTCGTCCGGCGTGTCCTCGACCATCTTGATCTCTTCGAGGACGACGTTCTTCTCGCGCGCGATGTCCTCGTCGCGGAACGCCGGGTTGAGCACGAGATCCGACAGCAGGTCGACCGCGATCGGCAGGTGCTCGTCGAGCACCTTGATGTAGTAGGCGGCGTACTCCTTGGCGGTAAAGGCGTCGAGGTGGCCGCCGATCGAGTCGATCTCCTGCGCGAGATCCTCGGCCGTGCGGCTCGTCGTGCCCTTGAAGAGCATGTGCTCGATGAAGTGCGCGACGCCGCTCCGGGCGTCGCTCTCATGGCGCGAGCCGCGCGTCAGCCAGACGCCGACGGTCACCGACCGGACCTGGGGCATGGTCTCGGTGATGAGGCGCAGGCCGTTGTCGAGCACCTCGCGGGCGATCATGGGCGACACGGGTACGGCAACCGGGTCCGACACGAGGAACGGGCACCGGCGGCGCGAAAGGTCAGCGTGGTCTGCAAGTCTTTGATATAGAAGGGATTAAGAGAGACGCCAAGGTTTCCCATGTTACCATGCGCGTCGCGCTTCGGCAACCGGAAACTCCGCACCCGGCCCGCGGCGCCCGGCCGGCCGACGATAGAATCGTTCCGTGGACGCGTCCCTTCGCCCCGACCTCGCCGAGCTGGAACGCGCCGAGCTCGAGACGGTGCTCGAGACGCTCGGGGCCCGCCGGTTCCACGCGCGCCAGGTCTTCCGCTGGGTTCATCGGAAGGGCGAGACCGACTTCGCGCGCATGACGGACCTGGGCCGCTCGTTGCGCGAGACGCTGGCGGGCGCGGTCCAGATCACGACGCCGACCGTCCTCCAGCGGCACGTCTCGACCGACGGGACGACCAAGCTGGCGCTCGAGCTGGCCGATCGGCGCCGCATCGAAGCCGTGTACATCCCGGACACGCCCAAGCAGACCTTCTGCATCTCGACGCAGGTCGGCTGTGCGATGAAGTGCGGCTTCTGCCTGACGGGCCGGATGGGCCTGGCCCGCAACCTCACCGCCGGCGAAATCGCGGGGCAGGTACGCGTCCTCGCGGCGGAGACGGGCCTGCTCGACCGCCCGTTCAACATCGTCCTGATGGGCATGGGCGAGCCGCTGCACAACTACGACGCCACGATGAAGGCGCTCAGGATCCTGAACGACGAGCACGGGCTGGCGGTGTCACCGCGGCGGATGACGCTCTCGACGGTCGGCGTGCTGCCGGCCCTCGAGCGCCTGGCGTCCGAGCCGCTGATGCCCAACCTCGCCATCTCGCTGCACGCGACGACCGAGGACATGCGCGCGCAACTGGTCCCGGTGAACCGCAAGTACGGTCTGAAGGAGCTGCTCGCCGCGTGCCGGAGGTTTCCGCTCAAGCGACGCCACCGGATCACGTTCGAGTACGTGCTGCTGAAGGAGGTCAACGACACGCCCGAGGACGCGCAGCGGCTGGTGAAGCTGCTGGCGGGCATCAAGGCGAAGGTGAACCTGCTGCCGCTCAACGAGGCGGCCGGCATCCCCTTCGCCCGGCCGTCCGACGCGCGGGTGAACCGGTTCGCCCAGATCCTGGCCGATCACCACGTCACGGTCATGGTGCGCAAGAGCCGCGGCCGCGACATTCGCGCCGCGTGCGGCCAGTTGATCGTGGAAGGCACGGAGCGGTCGCCCGCACAGCGGCTCGCGTCCAGGATCTGATCCGGTCGTTCGACGGTGCGCCGTTGCGGCGAACGGCACGCGACGGCGCGGCGCGTCCGACACGCCTTGCTGCAGGCCGTGGCCGGTCGCGCGGCAAACGCGCCCTCCGGCGCCCGTCCTTACGGACTGCGCGCCGGCTGGGGCAGGCCGGCCGGCAGCCGGCAATCGGTTGGGCGTACGGCTGATCCGGTGGCCATTGACGAAACGGCGCCGGCGCGTCGGACCGCCTGCGGGCACGTTTGCGAGCTGACTCGCATCGCGCGAGGCCACATCGCCTGTGGCAAGGCCTGTCGAACGCGCCGCGCGACTCGACGAACGGCGCACGCCAGCCCGCTCGTTGAACGACTGCGTCAGGCTGCCATTGGAACGGCAGCGTCAGTCGGCTCTTTGACGGCAGGCGTCAGCTCGCTCTTGGAACGGCCCGTCGACTCGCCTGCTCGCAGGCCGCTCGCTCGGGGCAGGTGGCGTCAAGTCCACCGTATGACCCCCGTCATAGCCCCGTCCCCCGCCGCCGGGCTCCAATAGGAGGCATGGCGAGCGCGCCGGCCGCACGGCTCCGTCGCGAAAAGCGGACGATCGACGCGATGATCGGGATCTACTGCCGCGATCATCACGGCGCCGGGCGTGACCTCTGCGCGGCCTGCGGCGGACTGGCGGCCTACGCCCGCGAGCGCCTGACCCACTGCCCCTTCGGCGCCGACAAGCCCACCTGCGCCAACTGCACGGTCCACTGCTACCGGACGGAGATGCGCGACCACGTGAAGGTCGTGATGCGGTACGCCGGACCGAGGATGCCCTGGCGCCACCCGATCCTGGCCATCATGCACACGTGGGTGGACCAGACACGCGAAGCGCCGCAGAAGCCGCCGAAGCGGCCGACGCCTGTCGGCAGGACCCGCGCTATCTGACTACCCGACGAGGTGGCCGCGAACGACGGGATCGGCCTCGTCGATGCACACGCGCACGCGCGCGTTGCGCGCCAGGCCGGGCGGGATCCTGACCTTCAGGTAGTTGTCGGTCACGACCAGCGTGCCGTCTTCGAGCGTCAGCCCCGGCCGGACCGATCCGACCTGCGCCTGCCGGAACCGCGTGGCCAGCCGCGCGCCTATTTCACGCAGCCGCTGCGCGCGGGTCCGGACGACCGCGCCAGGCGGCCGGCCCGGCATCGTGCTGGCGGCCGTCCCCGGACGGTCGGAGTACGGAAACACGTGCAGGTGCGTCAGTGGCGAGCCGGGCAGGTAGGCCGCGTTCGCCTCGAAGTCCTCGTCGGTCTCGCCGGGAAACCCGACGATCAGATCCGACCCGATGGCGGCGTGCGGCAGCCGCTCGCGAATCGAATCGACGAGCCCTCGAAACTGGTCGAGCGCGTACGGCCGCCGCATCGACCGCAGCAGCCGGTCCGACGTGTGCTGCAGCGGCACGTGCAGATGCGGCGCGAACCGGCCGGATCCGGCGACGAGGTCCACGACCTCTGGCGTGCAATCCATCGGCTCGAGCGAACTGACGCGGAACTGCACGTTCCCGGACGACCCGGCCAGCGCGCGCAGCAGCCCGGCCAGCGAGGTCGCGGGCGTGAGGTCGCGGCCGTACGAGCCGAGGTGGACGCCGGTCAGCGCCACCTCTCGGTACCCGGCGTCGACGGCGCGCGCGACCTCGGCCATCACCGTCGGCACGGGCACGCTCCGGGACCGCCCCCGTGTGGCCGGGATGACGCAGTAGGCGCAGACCTCTTCACATCCGGTCTGCACGCGCAACGTGTAGGCCGTCCGCCCCGCCACGCCGGGCTCGAGCGGCGCGCCGCAGGCGCCCTCGCCGCCGCCATACCGGGCGGCCGTGGTCAGGCCGAGATCGCCCGCCAGCGCCTCGACGAGCGAGGCCTTCTCGTCGTTGGGCACCACGCGCAGCACGTTCGGCAGCGAGCCGACCTCCGCGGGCCGCCTCGTGGCGTAGCAGCCGGTCACCACGACGCGGGCCGCCGGGTTGACGCGCACGACGCGCCGCACCGTCTGGCGCACCCCCTGGTCGGCCGTCGCCGTCACCGAGCAGCTGTTGACGATGACGAGGTCCGCGACCTCGGGCGGCGCGGCCTCGGCGCCGCGGGCGAGCAGCTCCTCCTCCACCCGGAGGGAGTCGGCCTGGTTCACGCGGCAGCCGAACGTGATGAGGCAGTACTTCACTGGTTCCCGTCAGTGCTTGGTGCCTGGTTCTTAGTGCTTGGCTGGGATTTGGTGCTTGGTGCCTGGTGCGCGCTTCACGCTGAGAGTCCTCCCTGCGGTCACGCTGGGGATCCTCCCCTGCCGTCACGTTGAGAGCCCTCCCTGCGGCCACGCTGAAGGTCGTCCCCGCGGCCACGATGCGAGCCTTCTCTGCGGCACACGGATCGCGGTCGGCCCGCACCCATCAGGGCCGCTCACCACGGTAGGTCCAGGCAGCGTGATCTCGCACCAACCCCCAAGCACCAAGCACCCACCAAGCACCAAGAACCAAGCACCAAGCACCTCGTCCTCGTCCTACCGCGGCTCTTCGATCTCCGTGGCCGCCTGCTCGACCTTCTCCGCGAGCGTCCGCTTGTAGGTCTCGAGCTTCGCGGCGAGCGCGGCGTCCCCCACGGCCAGGATCTGAGCGGCCAGGACGCCGGCGTTGGTCGCGCCGGGCTTCCCGATCGCCACCGTCGCGACGGGCACGCCGGGCGGCATCTGCACGGTGGAGAGCAACGCGTCGAGCCCCTTGAGCGCGGACGAGTCGATCGGGACGCCGATGACGGGCAGTGTCGTGTGCGCCGCCACCACGCCGGCGAGGTGCGCCGCCGCGCCCGCACCGACGATGAACACCTTCACGCCACGGGCGGGCGCCTCCTTGACCAGCCGCTCGACCCGCGCGGGCGACCGGTGCGCCGAGGCCACGGTCATCCGGCACGGAACGCCGAATTCCTTCAGCGCGTCCGCGGCGGCCTGCATGACCGACGCGTCGGACGCGGAACCCATCAGAATCAGGACTTCGGACATGGGTGACCTCGAAACGTGCTTGGTGCCTCGTGCTTGGTGCTTCGTGCGGGCTTGGTGCCTGGTGCTTCGTGCGTGCTTTGTGCTTCGTGCGTGCCTTTGTGCTTCGTGCGTGCCTTTGTGCTTCGTGCGTGCCTTTGTGCTTCGTGCGTGCCTTTGTGCCGAGTGCCCGAAGCCGGTGTCGGACCCCTTCCCGCTGGTCTTCCGTCACGCTCCTGCAGCGTGATCTCGCACCCGGCGCCCGGCACGCACGCGGCACCCCGCACCCGGCACGCACCCCGCACCAGGCACGCACCCCGCACCAGGCACCCGGCACGCACCAAGCACCCAGCACCAAGCACCCCGCACCTCGTCAGGTGCCTCGTCGTGGCGTGAGCGCCGTTCGTCCGATATCCTTCCGATAATGCATGCCCTCGAACGAGATCTTCGAGACGCCCTCGTACGCCCGGGCGATCGCCGATCGGTAGTCGGCACCGCGCGCGACGACCGTGAGCACGCGGCCGCCGCTGGTCACGAGCCGGCCGTCCCGCTCCGCGGTGCCGGCGTGAAAGACCAGGACGCCGTCGAGGGCCTCCGCCTCGTCAATGCCCGTGATCGGCTTCCCCGGCTCGTACGATCCCGGGTAGCCGCCCGACGCCAGCACGACGCCCACGTGCGGCTCCGACCGGACCTGGCAGGCGCCCTCGAGGCGACCCGCGGCCGCGGTGGCCAGCATCGGCGTCAGGTTGCCGTCGATCATCGGCAGCACGACCTGTGCCTCGGGATCGCCGAAGCGCACGTTGAACTCGATCACCCGGGGGCCCTCGTCGGTCATCATCAGGCCGACGTAGAGGAACCCGCGATACTCCTCCCCCTCGGCCCGCAGGCCGGCGAGCACCGGCTCGACGATGCGCGTCATGATCGCCCGGCGAGCCGTCTCGTCGACGAGCGGGCTCGGCGCGAAGGCGCCCATGCCCCCGGTGTTCGGTCCCTGGTCGTCATCGTCGGCGCGCTTGTGGTCCTGGGCGGAATGGAGCGGCACGGCGGCGCGGCCGTCGGCGAGTACGAAGAACGACGCCTCGGTGCCGCGCAGGCACTCCTCGAGCACGACGCGCGCGCCGGCGTCGCCGAATCGGCGGTCCACCATGGCCGCCCGGAGGGCGTCCTCGGCGGCCTGGCGGTCCTCGGCGACGACGACGCCCTTGCCCGCGGCGAGGCCGTCCGCCTTCACGACGACGGGGAGGCCGAGGTCTCCGCGGCGAACGACGTCCAGCGCGGCGTCTGCCCGCTCGCAGACCACGAACCGGGCCGTCGGCACGCCGTGACGCTGCATGAACTGCTTGGCGTAGACCTTGCTCGTCTCGAGACGGGCCGCGGCGCGGCTCGGACCGAGGAGCGGCCGCCCGGCCCGCCGGAAGGCGTCAGCGACGCCGCGCTCGAGTGGCTGTTCGGGTCCGATGATGGTGAGGTCGATCCGCTCGCGCTCGGCGAGCGCGAGCAGGCCGTCCGGGTCGGTCACGTCAGCCGGCAGGCAGCGCGCGAGGCGCGCGATCCCGGCGTTGCCGGGCGCGCAGAGCACATTGTTGACGCCGCGTTCGCCCGCGAGTCTCCACGCCAGCGCGTGCTCGCGGGCGCCGCTGCCGACGACCAAAAGCCTCATCGAAATCCAGGCAAGACTCTGATTTAAATAGACTTAGGTGGGTCCAATAATTCATTGACGACGGTCGAGATTCCGCCTAGAATCCGCGTCTACGTGTGATAGCCTAGCATATTCGGCGAGTCACAACGGACCTTCACCTAGCGGTGTGGACCGCGTGGAGGGGGGTGTTAGAGGTTTGGCTGAAGTCAGGGTACAGGACGGCGAATCGATCGAGAGCGCGCTTCGCCGTTTCAAGCGCAAGGTGCAGCAGGAAGATATCATCAAGGATATCAAGAAGCACTCCTTCTATCTCAAGCCGGGGGACAAGCGCCGGGCCAAGCAGGCGCTGGCGCGCAAGCGGACGCGCAAGAAGCAGCGTCGAGAGGCTGAGTAGGAAGACGAGGGCGACCATGGAGTTCGAGGACAGGATCCTTCAGTGCGTGGACTGCGGGGCCGAGTTCGTCTGGACCGCGGGGGAGCAGTCGTTCTTCGCGGACAAGAGCTTCAAGAACGAGCCGAAGCGCTGCCGGGCGTGCAAGGCGAAGCGCTCCGAGCGGCTCGCGACGAGCCCGGCGGCGGCGCGCGAACGGATCGAGACCAAGGCCGTCTGCTCCAATTGCGGCAAGGAGACGACGGTTCCATTTCGTCCGACCCAGGGGCGTCCCGTGTTCTGTCGGGACTGCTTTCAGCAGCGGAAGTTCGCGGCCGGCGGGGTCTGATCCTCTTTCTGGACGTCGCCCGCGACGCCGGGCGGCCCGGGCGCGCCGCGATCAGCGGCGAGCGCTCCGGGCGACCGGGCCAACGAGGGCCTGCGGCGGATCGAGAATCCCCGCAGGTCCTTGACACGCTTGGATTTTTCACGGTACGATTCCCGGTCTTTTCGAGCCCCAGATGAGGACGGAGAGCGGTCCCCGTCGGGCGCGAATCGGGAATCGGGGCTTGGGAGGGAGCGCGGCGTATGCACATCGAGGAACGGGTCGTCGACAAAGTGACGGTGCTCGACCTCAAGGGCAAACTCACGCTGGGTGACGGTGACGAGTTGCTGAAGGACAAGATCAACTCGCTCGTCCAGCAGGACCGCAAGTTCATCCTGCTCAACCTGGAAGGCGTGCCGTACATCGACAGCGCAGGGTTGGGCGAGATCGTCCGGACCTACACGACGGTGAGCCGACAGGGCGGCAAGCTCAAACTGGTGCACCTGACGAAACGGATCACCGATCTGTTGTCGATCACGAAGCTGCTCACGGTCTTCGAGACGTTCGACACGGAGTCCGAGGGCATCAAGAGCTTTTCCGCCTAGGGGCCTCGGGTCCTTTCCCGCCGCGCGACATGGCGCGCAGGCCAATCCCGAATGCCGTAGACCCGCGCAACGCGTCGCGCCCCGGGGCCGTGGACCGTCCGCTTGCGCTCAGCCTGCTCGTCTCCCTCCGTCCATCCCAGTGGACGAAGAACCTGATCATCTTCGCGGGGTTGATCTTCGGTCTCCGGCTCGACGAGCCGGAGGCCGTCGCGCGGGCGATCGGTGCGTTCGTCGTATTCTGCGCGCTCTCGGGGGTCGTGTACCTGGTCAACGACGTCGTCGACCGGGAGGCCGACCGCCAGCACCCCGTGAAGGCGAGGCGCCCGATCGCCGCGGGCGAGCTGGCCACGGGCTCGGCTCTGGTCGCGGCGCTGGGGCTCGCGGCGGCGGGGCTTGGCGGCGCGTTCTGGATGGGCCGGGCGCTCGGCGCGGTCGCCGCCGGGTACCTGGCGCTGCTGGCGCTGTACTCGGGACCGCTCAAGCGGCTGGTCATCGTCGACGTCCTGACGATCGCGATGGGCTTCGTGCTGCGCGCGGTCGCGGGCGCGGTCGCCGTCGACGTGCCGATCAGCCACTGGCTGCTCGTGCTGACCATCATGCTGGCGCTGTTCCTGGGGTTCAGCAAGCGGCGCCACGAGCTGACGTCGCTCGGCGGCCAGGCGGCAGGGCACCGGGTCATCCTGGGCGAGTACACCGCCCAGCTGCTCGACCAGATGATCGCGATCGTCGCCGCGGCCACGCTGATCGCGTACGTGATCTACACGATTAGCCCGGAGACGATCGAGAAGTTCGGCACCGAGCAGCTCGGGTTGACGCTGCCGTTCCCGGCGTACGGCATCTTCCGCTACCTGTACCTGGTGTACCGGAAGGACGGCGGCGGCAGCCCGTCGGAGGCGCTGTTGACGGACCGGCCGCTGCTCATCTGCGTGGGGCTGTGGGTCCTGGCCGTGACGGCGATCATCTACGCGGGGCCGCTGGCGCTGCGATAAGTCGCGGGGCAGGAGCAGGCGGACGGAGTTTTTCGACATGGCACGCGCGAAGGTCGCCATCCTGCGGACACGCCCTGACACGGCGATCCGCGACTATCACCGGCTGATGAACCTGGCGGGATACCAGGAGGTCATCGCCCGCGACGCCGACACCGCGCTCAAGATCAACATCTCGTGGCACTTCTTCTTCCCGGCCAGCTCGACGACCCCGTGGCAGCTCGACGGCGTGATCCGGGCGATGCGCCGCGACGGGTACGACCCGGGTCGTCTCCACGCCTGCCACAACCGCACGGTCGTGATCGACGCGCGGCTCGGCGAGCGCGAGAACAAGCAGGTCCACGTCGTCGAGGCGCACGGGCTGCGCAACCTGCACATCTACGAGCCGGGCGAGGAGTGGATCAACGTCCGCGACGCCGTCGGGGACCTGACGAAGCGGTTCCTCTGCCTGAACGAGGTCTACCCGAAGGGCTTCTCGATTCCGAGACGCTTCATCGGCGAGAACATCGTCCACCTCCCGACGGTGAAGACGCACGTGTTCACGACCATCACCGGCGCGATGAAGAACGCGTTCGGCGGTCTGTTGAACGAGCGCCGGCACTGGACCCATCCGGTGATCCACGAGACGCTCGTGGATCTGCTGATGATCCAGCAGCGGATCCACCGCGGCGTGTTCGCGGTCATGGACGGCACCTTCGCGGGCGACGGACCCGGACCGCGCTGCATGGTGCCCCACGTGAAGGACGTGATCCTGGCGAGCGCCGATCAGGTGGCCATCGACGCGGTGGCGGCGAAGCTGATGGGGTTCGACCCGCTGTCGATCAGGTTCATCCGGCTGGCCCACGACCTGGGCCTGGGCTGCGGCGACCCGCGCGAGATCGAGATCGTCGGCGACGAGGCCGCGGCGAGCGAGAACTGGCGGTTCGTCGGCCCGTTCGAGCGGATGACGTTCGCGTCGCGCATGCAGCACCTGATCTACTGGGGAAGGCTCCGACGCCCCGTCGAGTGGTCGCTGAAGACGGTGCTGGCGCCGTGGGCTTACGTGGCGAGCGTCGTTTATCATGACAGCTTCTGGTACCCGTTGAAGGCGCGCCGCGCGATGCGCGCGGCGCTCGGGAGCGCCTGGGGACGGCTGTTCCGCAACTGGGAGAACGTCACACCCGACGCGGACGGCTATGCCGTCGCCGGCACCCAGCCTGCGGCCGCGCCGCGCATGGGCCTGCGCGCGCTGCTGCGCTCCTTCGGCATTCTGGGCACCTGCCTGAAGGAGGCGCCCGAGTTCACGGCCCGCCGCCGCACCGCCACGACGTCGAAGTCGTGAGCGTCCGGCCGAGGCGACTATGACAGAGTTCAACGTCCGTTCCGACGCGGTGGATGTCGAGCAGATCATGCGACAAGTCCGCGCGCGGATCCGCGAGAAGCGTGGCGTCGACTACACCGAGGACGAGATCCGGCAGCTCGCCAGCGTGAAGCTCGAGAAGTTCCTCGATCCGAGCGGAGTGCGTTCGGATCTGATCGAGCAGTTCCGCCGGCGGCAGCCCGAGACCGAGCCCCCGCTCAACTACACGTTCGAGGACGACACCATCTACACCACGCACCGGGGATTGCTCCGCTGGTTCCGAAGGCTGCTCAACCCCGTGCTGAAGCTGCTGTTCAATCCGAACCCGATCAGCCACGTCCTGCACCTCCAGTCCCAGATCAACGACCGCTTCTACACGCGCAACCAGAAGCGCGAGCAGCTCGATCCGCTGTACTTCGAGGTCATGCACAACCTGGTGCTCGAGATGACCAAACTGGGCATCGAGGTGAAGAACCTCAAGATGCGGGTCGAGTCGCTGTCGAGCCGGCTGGACTTCGACGAGCGCCGCGCGCGGACGCTCGAGGACGTCGTCCAGTACCGACCCGGGACCGCCGCCACGCCGGTCGCCGGCGGCGAGGCCCCGGGCAACAGCGAGGAAGGGACGGGGAACGAGCGGCGCCGGCGGCGCCGGCGGCGGCGGCGCCGCGGCGGCCGCGGGAGCGGCGAGAGCGGAGGCGGATCGGTCGATGCGGCCGGAGGCGACCAGGAGGCCCCGTCCCGGGGCGGGGAGGGCGCGGCCTCGCCCGCCGGCGACGCGCCCCCCGACCCCGCGGATGACGGGGACGCCGAGGACCAGTGAAGCTCGGGGTCGTCGTTCAGCGTTACGGCGCCGACATCAACGGCGGGGCCGAGCTGCACGCCCGGTACATCACCGAGCACCTCGCGCGACATCACGAGGTCGAGGTGTTGACGACGTGCGCGCGCGACTACGTCACGTGGCGCAACGAGCTGCCACCCGGCATCGAGACCGTCGGCCAAATCCCGGTGCGCCGGTTCCCCGTGAGGCGCGCGCGCGATCCGGAGCGGTTCGGCCGCCGCTCACGCCACGTCTTCGAGCGGCCGCACTCGGTCACCGACGAGCTGGCTTGGCTGGACAGCGAGGGCCCCTCGAGCCCGGCGCTCATCCGCCACCTCCGCCGCCGGAAGGCCCAGTACGATTACCTGATCTTCTTCAGCTACCGGTACCCCCACGCCTATCACGGGGTGCGCGCCGCCAGCCGGCAGGCGCTGCTCGTGCCGACCGCCGAGCGCGACCCGGCCGTCGGGGTCAGCCTCTTCGGACCGATCTTCCGTGGCGTGCGGGCGATCATGTACAACTCGCCCGAAGAGCGGGCGCTCATCAACGCTGCCGCCGACAACGCGTCGGTGCCGTCGGTCGTGGTCGGCGTGGGGTCGGAGGTGCCCGCGAGGCCCGAGCCGATGCGGTTCCGGCGCACGTTCGGCGTCGAGGGACCGTTCGCCGTCTACGTGGGCCGGATCGACGAGAACAAGGGGTGCCGGGAGCTGTTCGGGCACTTCGCCCGGTATGCCGCGGCGTTCCCTCGCGGCCTGCAGCTCGTCCTGATCGGGGGCGCGACGATGCCGGTCCCCGACCATCCGCGCATCCGCCACCTCGGGTTCGTCTCCGATCAGGAGAAGTTCGACGCCATCGCGGCGGCGGACCTGCTCATCATGCCGTCCTTCTTCGAAAGCCTGTCGATGGTGGTGCTCGAGGCCTGGGCCCTGGGCCGGCCCGTGCTCGTCAACGGCCGCTGCGACGTGCTCAAGGGCCAGTGTCTGCGCAGTGGCGCGGGGCTCTACTACGAGACCTTCGAGGAATTCGTGGAGACGCTGTACGCGCTCGAGGCGAGCGGCCCGCTCAACGGGCCGTTCGGCCGAAACGGCCGAGCCTACTTCGCCCGGCACTACGCCTGGCCGGTGATCGAGCGCAAGTACCTGGACATGCTCGACCGGCTCGCCCGTGAAGATGCGGCCGGCGCCGCGCCGGCGCGTCTCGAGCCGGTGCCCGGCTGGCTCGCCCGGCGCCGCCGATCGCTGCCGCCGGCGCGCGAAGTGGTCGACGCGCTGCCCGCGGGTCCGGTGCTCGAAGGGGCGGCGCCAAGCGCCACGCCGCCGGGTGCAGGGCCGGCCGGCCCAGCGCCGTCCAGGCCGGCGCCGTCCGGGGGACCAGGGGATCCGAGACCGGGACCGCGTTCGGGTCCGCCGCGCCGCGGACGCGACTCCCGTCACGGCCGCCGCGCCCGCCCTCGACCGTCATGACCTCCCGACCGACCGCCGCCACCGGCGCGCCGCGCGTCCACCAGGTCCTGGCGACGCTGGGCTACGGTGACGCCATCGGCCACGAGGTTCTCGGGATCCAGCGCGCGCTGCGCGCCGCCGGCTACGGCTCGGACATCTTCGTCGAGACCGCCGACCCGCGTGTCGCTTCGATGACGCGCGGCTACCGCGAGATGATCGGCGAGATCGGCGCCGACGACATCCTGATCCACCATTTCTCGATCGGATCGCGTGCCTCGGGAACGGCCTTCGCGCTGCCGGCCCGGATGGTCCTCGTCTACCACAACATCACGCCACCCGAGTACTTCGTCGGCGTGCACAAGGAGCTCGTGCGGCAGTGTTTTCACGGCCGGCGCGAGCTGACGGCGTACGTGACGCGATGCGACCTGGCCCTCGGCGACTCGGAGTTCAACCGACAGGAGCTGGAACGGATCGGGTTCGCGCCGACCGGGGTGCTGCCGGTCGTCCCGGATTTCTCGCATCTCGCCGTGCGCCCGAACCGCATGCTGGCGGGCGCGTTCGACGACGAGTGGACGAACATCCTGTTCGTCGGCCGGGTGATCCCGAACAAGCGGTTCGACGACCTGATCCGGTTCTTCCACGCCTACAAGACCAGGTACAACCCCCGCGCGCGGCTGCTGCTCGTCGGCGCCCACAGCGGATTCGACCGCTACCTGGCGCAGCTCTACCACCTGATCGGCGTGCTCCGCACGCCGGACGTGCATCTGATCGGCCACGTCTCGAACGAGGAGCTCGCGGCGTTCTACGAGGTCTCCGACCTCTTTCTCTGCGCGAGCGAGCACGAAGGCTTCTGCGTCCCGCTGGTGGAGGCGTTCCATAAGGGCCTCCCGGTCGTCGCGTACGCGGCGACGGCGGTGCCGGCGACGATGGACGGTGCGGGTGTGCTGTACGACACCCGGGATCCGCGCGAGGTGGCCGCGCTGATGCACGCCGTGCTCGACGAGCCGGATCTGTACGATCAGGTCGTGGCGTCGCAGGACGCGGCGCTCGAGCGGCTGCGCGGGCGGGATTTCGAGGGCACGCTGCTCCGCTTCGTCGAGCGGGTGCGCCAGTCGCCTCGCAAGCCGATGCCGCCGGTGGCGTTCGATTTCTGGGAGCAGTTCAAGCAGGGGGAGCGCCTGAAAGCCATCAAGCGGCACCGGCCGTCGGCCTTCCACGCGCTGCCGTACCCCCCATGATCGTCAACCAGTGGGTGCCGGCCGCGCACCGGGGCGACGCGATTGGCGACAGCGCACGACGCGTCCGCGACATTCTGCGCCGGCAGGGGCACGTGTCGGACGTTTATGCGCTCACGATCGACGACGACCTGCACGGAGACGTGCGCGCGTTCGAGGAGGGCTCGGCGCGCCGCGGCGACGTGACGATCTTCCACTTCGCGCTGCCGTCGCCCATGACCGAGCCCTTCGCGTCGCTCGACGGCGCGCGTGTGCTGCAGTACCACAACATCACGCCGGCCCACTTCTTCGCGCCGTACGACGCGCAGCTGTTCCGGCTGGCCGCGTTCGGCCGGCGCGAGCTGGCGACGCTGGCAGGCCGCGTGGATCTGGCGCTGGGCGACTCGGAGTTCAACCGCCAGGAGCTGGAGGCGCTCGGCTTCGCCCCGACTGCGGTGATGCCGATCGCGGTGGACACCGGTCGCATCACCGGCGCGCCGCTGCGCCCGGCGCTCGAAGAGACGCTCTCGGACGAGCTCCACAACATCCTGTTCGTCGGCCGGATCGCGCCCAACAAGCGGATCGAGGACCACATCAAGCTGGCCGAGCACTACAAGCGGTACGTCGACGAGTACTACCGCTTCATTTTCGTCGGCCGGTACGACGTGGTGCCTCGGTACTACCGCACGATTCGTGCCCTGGTCGCGGAGTTCAAGATGCGCCCGGACCGGTTCCTGTTCACCGGCCCGGTGCCGGACGAGGACCTGGCGGCGTACTACCGGACCGCGGACGCCTACGTCTCGCTCAGCGAGCACGAGGGGTTCTGCGTCCCGCTTCTCGAGGCGATGGCGGCCGACGTGCCGGTGCTCGCGTACGCCGCCGGCGCGGTCCCGGAGACGCTGGGCGGAGCCGGCGTGGCGTTCTCGCCCAAGGACCTGGAGCACGCGGCGGAGCTGCTGGGACAGCTGATATACGATGAAGACCTGCGCGAGCGGGTCCTGCGCGGACAGCGGACGAGACTGGTCGATTTCTCGGAGGATCGAATCGCGCGACGGGTCGAGGATCTGGTCGCGCGATTCGGGTGAGGAGCCCGCGGGGGGATCACCACGGAGGACGCGGAGGCCACGGAGGGCTCTAGGTCGGGCACCACGGAGGCCACGGAGAGCAGAGAGGCTATCATCCACTCCTGGTCCGGCCTCCGGCTCGAAGGGACACATTCGTGAAGATCGGCATCGTCGTCCAGCGGTACGGTACCGAGATCCTCGGCGGGTCCGAGTACCACTGCCGTCTCATCGCGGAGCGGCTGGCGGAGCGCCACGACGTCGAGGTGCTCACGACCTGCGCACGCGACTACATCACCTGGAAGAACGAGTACCAGGACGGTCCCGACCGCGTGCGGGGCGTGACGGTGCGCCGGTTCGCGAGCGCGTGCACGCGGGACATCGAGGCGTTCAACCGCTATTCCGACTGGATCTTCAACAACCCACACGGCCGTCCGGACGAAATGGAGTGGCTGAAGCAGCAGGGCCCGTGGTGCCCCGCGCTCCAGGACTACCTCGAGCGGCAGCACGCCTCCTACGACGTGCTGGTGTTCTTCACCTACCTGTACGCGCCGACGGTGCTGGGACTGCAGGTGGACCCGGGGCGCAACCTGCTGGTCCCGACGGCGCACGACGAGCCGGCGATTCACCTCGACATCTACAAGGAGGTCTTCAGTCTGCCGGCGGCCATCGCCTACAACACGGACGTCGAGCGGAAGTTCCTCACCTCGCGGTTTTCGATCCGGGCGATTGCGGAGGAGACGGTCGGCTGCGGCGTGGATCTGCCCGGATCCGGCGCGAAGGACGCCGACGAGGAGCGCGGCGGCGACGAGGACTCCGGCGCGGAGGAGGACGGTCGCCGACACCTGGCCGCGCGGGGCGCGGTCTTCCGCCGGCGTCACCGGCTGCACGGCCCGTTCGTGCTCTACGGCGGGCGTATCGACCCGGGCAAGGGGTGCGAGGAGCTGATCGAGTACTTCAGCAGCTACGCGAGAGACGGCGGCGACGCGTCGCTGGTGCTGATGGGCGTGAAGCTGATGCCGCTGCCGGAGGAGCCGTTCATCCGGTTCGCGGGCCGGTTGTCGGACGAGGAGCGTCTGCTGGCGCTCGAGGCCGCGACGGTGGTGGTCGTGCCGTCGCCCTACGAGAGTCTGTCGCTGCTGGCCCTCGAGTCCTTCGCGATGGGCACGCCCGTGCTGGCGAACGCGCGCAGCGACGTGCTGGTCGATCACGCGGTCCGGAGCAACGCCGGGCTCTACTACGCCGATCGCGACGAGTTCGTGGAGTGCCTCCGGCTCCTGCTCGCGGACCAGCGGCTGCGGCGCGCGCTCGGCCACAACGGTCGCGCCTACGTGCGTCGGCACTACCGCTGGGACGCGATCATGGACAAGTACGAGCGGTTGTTCTCGCGTCTGAGGGGTCCCACCCGCGCGGCGGGCGGTGGCGGGCGGAGCCTGGGCCTGGCCAGCGGCTAGGCCGCGAGCGACCGAGCCGGGGTGTGGGGCGGAGCCCTACGTAAGGCTAGTCTTTGCGGTCGGCCGCGGTGAAGGCGGCGTCCTCGTCGTGGTCCGTGGCGCCGTTGCCTGCCCGATCCTTCCACTCGTCGGTTCTCTTGTGTGTCGCGGCCGGCCCGGTGGCGTTCGCCTGCGCGGCGCCGCGCTTGCGGCGCGGCCGGATCTCGTACCGCTTGATCATCTCGTTCAGGGTCGTGGGCTTGATCTGCAGCAGCTCGGCCGCGCGCTTCTGGACCCCCCCGGCCACCTCGAGCGTGGACTCGATGAGGCGCTTCTCGAAGTCGGTGATGACCTCCCGGAACGAGATGCCCTCGGGTGGCAGGACGAACCGCGGCAGCTCGAAGGCCCGGGTCCGGCGCACGTGCTCCGGTACCAGGTCCGCTCCGATGCGCGGTCCGGCCGACAGCACGACCGCGCGCTCGATCACGTTCTCCAGTTCCCGGACGTTCCCGGGCCAGTCGTACTCCTGCAGCAGATCCAGCGCCTCCGGCGACAGCTCGAGGCCGGTTTTCTCGTTCTCGCGGCAGTACTTCTCGAGGAAGTGCTGCACCAGCAGCGGGATGTCGTCCTTGCGCTCGCGCAGCGTCGGCAACTGCACCGTGATGACGTGCAGCCGGTAGTAGAGGTCCTCGCGAAACCGTCCCTCCTCCATCATCCGCCGCAGGTCGACGTTGGTCGCAGCGATGATCCGGACATCGACCTTGAGGTTCTCGACGCCGCCGAGCCGCATGAACTCGCGTTCCTGGATGACGCGAAGCAGCTTCGACTGCGTCTCGAGCGGGACGTTGCCGATCTCGTCGAAGAAAATCGTGCCCTTGTCGGCCAGCTCGAAGAGCCCTTTTTTCGGATAGACGGCGCCGGTGAAGGCGCCCTTCACGTGGCCGAACAGGTTCGACTCGAGAAGATCCGGGGGGAGGCTGCCCGAGTTGACGGTGATGAACGCGCGGTCGGCGCGCGACGAGTTGACGTGGATCGCCCGGGCGACCAGCTCCTTGCCGGTCCCGCTCTCACCGTCGACGAGGATCGTGGTCCGGCTCGGCGCCGCCTGGATGATCAGATCGAAGACCTGCTTCATCCGCGCGCTCTTGCCGACGATGTCGCCGAACCGGTTGGCGTGCGCCTGCAGGTTCTGCCGGAGCGCGCGGTTCTCGTCCACGAGCCGGCGTCGCTCGATGGCGTTCTTGAGGACGACGAGCACCTCGTCGTTCTTGAACGGCTTGGTGATGTAGTCGAACGCGCCGCGCTTCATCGCCGCGATGGCGTTCTCGACCGAGGCGAACGCCGTGATCATCACGACCGGCAGGTCCTCGTCGAGCTTCTTCAGCTCGTCGAGCACGGCGATGCCGTCCATGCCGGGCAGCATCACGTCGACGATGGCCGCGTCGAACGGCACCGTGCGGGCGAGCTCGAGGCCTTCCTGCGCGTTGACGGCCAGTCGCACGCCGTAGCCCTCGCGCGCCAGCAGCGCGTCGAGGATCTCGCGCATGATCTCTTCGTCGTCGATGACCAGAATGGTACCGTGACGCGCCATCATCGGATCAGTTCGCAGCTTCCCCGGACCTCACGGCGACGGCGAGCGGCAGCGTCAACTGGAAACGGGTCCCCTGACCGACGCTGCTCTCGCACGCGATTGTCCCGCCGTGCTCCTGCAAAATCCCGTAGGTGATCGACAGGCCCAGACCCGTGCCCTGGCCGATCGCTTTCGTCGTGAAGAACGGGTCGTAAATCCGCGACAGGTTTGCCGGCGCGATGCCGGCTCCTGTATCGGCGATCTCGACGGCGGCCGTTTCGCCGACCCTGCGCGTCGTGATCGACAACCAGCCCCCCTTGGGCATGGCATCACGGGCGTTGAGGAACAGGTTCAGGAACACCTGCTGCAGCTTGTACTCGCTCCCGTCGACGACCGGCGAGCGCGGGGCGAACTCCTTGCGGATCTGGATGCTCCCGGTCCGGAACTGGTGCTCGAGCAGCGACAGGACGTCGTTGATGACGACGTGCAGGTCGACGGGTCCGCTGTCGACCCGGGCCGGCCTGGCGAGATTGAGCAGCCCGTTGACGATCTTCGCCGCCCGGAAGGTCTGGCGCTCGATCTTCTCGAGCAGCCGGGTCTTCGGATCGTCCGGATCCGCCTTCTCGAGCAGCATCTGCGTGAAGCTCGAGATGCCGGTGAGCGGCGTGTTCACCTCGTGCGCGACGCCCGCCGCGAGCAGGCCGATCGAGGCCATCTTCTCGGAAATCCGCAGCTGCTCCTCGAGCTGCACCCGCGAGGTGATGTCCTCGAGGACGACGATCGTGCCGCCGGTCGACCCCGACGGCGTACGCAGCGGCGCCGTGGCCACGTTGACGAGCAGCCGGCGCCGCGCATCGCCCTGTCCCGTGCCGAGCGGCATCCGGTAGAGCGTCGTCCCCGACGGCGCATCGTGCCGCCCGCGCCGGAGCGCTGCGAGGAACTCGGCGTCGAAGAGATGGTCGATCGAGCGCCCCACCGCCTCGGCCCGCGGGACCCCCGAGAGCTCCTCGAGGCGCGGGTTCCAGCGCACGACGCGGTCCATCGTGTCCACCACGAGCAGCCCGTCGGTGAGCGACTCGAGGATGTTCTCGCTGAACTCGCGCATGCGCTCGACTTCGTCCGCCTTGACGCGCAGTTCGCGGTACAGGCGCGCGTTCTCGAGCGCGGTCGCGACCTGGCCGACGACCGCGGCGAGCAGGCCCATGTCCTCGCTGCTGAGCGGCTCGAGACGCGGCTTGCGGCCCAGCGCCATCACCGCGATCGTGCCTTCCTTCGACACGCAGGGCACGAAATAGTGGATCCCGGCGTCGCGCCACGACGCGATCTCCTGGCTCGACACGCGGCGCAGGGTGATCGGATCGTCGAGGGCGACGATGTGCCGCCCCATCATCCGGCCGCCGAGGTCGGAGCTGCGCGCCAGACGAACCGGCGGGCTGCCCTCCTCGAAGCCGGCCGAGGCGATCGTCGTGAAGTCGCCCGAACTCCCGGAGGTCAGCGGGGCGAGCATTAGCGCCATGCGATCCACGAGCAGCGTCTCCCGCACGCGGGTGACGAGCCGCTCGCTCAGCCGGAGCAGGTCGAGATCGCTGTTGAGGTCGCGGGCAAACCCGACGAGGGCGCGGCGATAGTCGTAGCGATCCCGGTAGTACACGCGGTCGAGCGCGGTCTGAATCGCGTCCTTCACCGGGCTCGCCAGCAGCACCACGACCAGCGTGGCCAGCATCGCGATGACGGTATTGTGCTGACCCGGGCTGTCGAGGAACACGGCGGCGGCCAGGCGCAACAGCACAGCGTAGATCGCCGCGATCGCCGCCACCGCAGCCGCGTACACGAGGCCTCGCTTGATGATGACCTCGACGTCCATCAGCCGGTAGCGCACGATGGCCGAGGCGAAGGCCAGCGGCACGAGGCCGAGCAGGATCGCCGTGTACTCCATCCCCGGCAGCGGGTCGAGGCCGGCCGCCCACGGCAGGGCGTAGCCGAGCACGAACGGCAGGCCGCCGAGCAGCGTGCCCCAGGTGATCCAGCGGAGCTGGCGGCGCGCCGTCACCGACCGCACGCGGCCGAGCGCACGGATCATGAAAGCCAGACCGACGACCAGATAGGCGCCCAGCACCAGCAGCTCGAGGCGATCGACCGCCGCGAGCACGCTCGAGACGAGCTCGCCGCCGCCCGCCAGCACCGCCACGCGCGCCCCGCCGAGCAGTAGCGCCGGCAGGTACGCGAGCGGCAGCAGCGCACGGCCAGTCTCGGACGTCGCCCAGGCGTCAGGCCGATCCGGGAAGACCAGCGCGAAATGCAGGAACATCGGCGGCAGCGCCAGCAGCGCGGCGACATCCGCCCAGTAGAAAAACCAGTCGACGAGGTCGAGCCGGCCGCTGTAGGAAAACGCCAGCACACCGAAGAACGCGACCGAAAGCCAGAAGAAGTGCAGCGTCGCCGTGTCGCCGGGCCGCCTGAGGCGCACCGACGCCCCGACCAGCAGCGTGAAGATGCCCATGGTCGCCAGGACGTAGTACAGGGTCAGGTTGCCCGTCGGCAGCGCCTCGAGGGTGACGGTCAGCGCCGCCTGGCTCGACGGCCGGACGACCGTGTACGTCAGCGTCGTGCCGCGGCGGCCAGCGTGCACCTCGCGGTACACGTCGGCCGGCTGGTTCACCGGCCGGCCGTCGAGCAGTTGGAGCAGGTCACCGGCACGCAGGCCCGCGGTGGCCCCGGGGGAGGCGGGCGCCACGTCGAGGGCGACCACCTGGCCGTCCGGCCGGACCGACCAGAGGACACCATCCTCGACCTCGGACCAGCCCCGGCGGGCCATGTTGGCGGCGGCCAGGCACAGGAGCACAGCGACGACGCCGACCGGCAACGCCACCCGCACCCACGAGAACCTGGTTCCGCTCACGAACAGCCCCGATCTCGGCCCCACGGGCGGACGCCGACCGCGCACACCCCTGGAACCGGACATCATGAGCGAAGCAAAGGACATTCCACGAGGCGGAGACATGATCCGGGCGCTAACCTTCTCTAATCACGCATCTTAAGCGCGTTCACTGAACGGACCAAGCCAAAAGGTCCAATCGACCGAAGACCGTGTCCAATTGATTGAATTTACCGGGTTCCAGCCGATCGGCGTGTGCGTCCAACGCTCGAGTTCCCGGTGGGCTGGTGACACGCGGAACAGGCTCGGTTACAAGGCTGGCGGAGCCACGAACTCGAGGTACCCGACGACACCTGGACGGCGGAGAAATGGCCGGTCCGGGCCAGCCTGCTCAGAAGCGCACCAGAAAACCGCCGACGAAGCGGGTCGGCGGCCGCACGACCAGCAGCTCATCGTAGGTCGACCCCATCTCCCCCGGCTCGCGGAACAGGTTGCGCACGCCGACCAGGACTTCCCATTCCGCGCTGACGAGCCGGAACGGCAGCCCCTGGTTCACGAGGAGATCGAACCGGCCGTCGAGCCCTGGAAGCGTCTCGCCGTCGGCACGGGCGAACGCCGAGTTCATCCGGTAGACGAAGTGCACGCGGGTGGCCGTCTCGGGAATCGCGGCCTCGAGCGACGTCGTGACGTCGTGGATGTCCTCCGTGTCGGCTCGTACGGCCGACGGCGCCAGCGCGCCGATCAGCGCGGCCTCGCTCGACGGCGTCCAGTGCGCACGTATCACGCGGTAGTCGACGGTGCCGCGGATGCGGCTGGCGAACGGGCGGCTGAGACTCACGCCCCAGCCGCCGCTGTCGACGGCGCCGGCCGTCGCCACGTAGTAGTGGCCGACGTCGTTGATCAACCCGGCGCGGGCGACGCCGAAGAGCGTGGCCAGCTGGTCGTCGGCGCTCTGATAGAAGCGCCGGACAGTCAGGACGAACGCGCGATCGAACTCCCGTTCGAGACTCAGCTCGAACGTCCGCACGCGTTCGACGCGGAAGCGGTTCGACGCCAGCGGCGAGAACGTGCGCTCCGGCGGCAGCCACAGGCCGGCGGCGGGCGGCGGCAGGAACTCCTCGGCGCCGGGCGCCAGCATCCGCTGCGAGACGAAAACGCGGACGTGGGTCTGCTTCAGCGGCGAGACGCTCACGCCGAGCCTCGGGCTCAGCATGTGCGGCTGCTCGACGTAGTCGTAGCGGGCCCAGCGCGCGCCGTAGTTCACCTCGATCGCGCGGGAGATCGCCCACCGGTCGTACCCGTACACGGCGCCGACGTTTCGGCTGTCGTCGGCGAGGCTCGACAACGGCGCCGTCCGGCCGCCCTTGAAGGCCTGGGTCCCGTACGAGAGGCCGACGTCGTAGAAGTGGTCGCGGGCGCGCGCCGAGTAGGCCCCGGACAGAATCCACGAGGAGAAGTCGCCGCCGGTGAGCGCGGCCCGCATCGACCAGTCGCCGCTGCCCGCCGGCGCGCTCAGCGCGAGGAATGCCACGCCGCGCGGCAGGCCGTTCCCCGAGAAGGCCTCCTCGGGCTCGAACGAGCTGGTGGTGAGGAGGTTGATCTCTCCGGTCAGCGAGGAATCGAAGAGCGACGTCGCGAGGCGCGCGGAGGACTCGACCGCCCAGGTGAGCCACGTGCCAGGCCGGGCGTCGTCTCGCTCGAACTCCGCAGCGCCGTCCCCGTACTCGACCGGGAGGCCGTTGGCGTCACGCAGCACGCTGCGCTTGAGGTGGCGCAGCCGCCACGCGATCGGCGTGTGAGGATGATCGCCCGTCGTCGAGGCGGTGTCGTCGCTCTCGCTCGACACCGGCTGGGCGGCGCCGGTCAGGCCCGCGGCGAGCAGGGGCGGCACCGACATGGCCTCGAGGGGATCGACGCCGAGCGGCACGAGCTGGATGGTCCGGACGAGACGGCCGTTGGGCCGAAGCTCGACCAGCTCGCGTCCGGACGCCGCAAACCCGTTCCGTTGCGCCCGGATGATGTAGCTGCCCGACGGCAAGCCGCGCAGCGTGAACTGCCCGAGCGTGTCGGTCGTGGCCACGGCGCTGGTGGCGCCGAGCGCCGACACCAGGGCGCCTTCGAGCGCGCGTCCGGACGCGTCCTTGACGGTCCCCTGGATCGACCCGACGGCGAGGCTCGCCCGCAGGGTCGGGGCCTGCGCCGACGCCGGCTGCGCGCCGAGGCGAACCACACCCGCCAGGCTCAGGACCAGCCCTGCCGCGAGCGTTCGGGTAACTCGATTCATCATTCCTCCGGGAGCGGGAGGCGAGTTGACGCGCACCGGCGACGCTTCGCTCACGACCCTGCGACGGTGAAGAACACGTCGCGGGTCAGGGTCTTCTGCGACAGCTTATCCTGCACCTCGATCTCGAGCCGGTAGTCGCCGGGCGGGAACGGCCCCAGGGAGACCGCCTGTCCGGCCACGAGCTCGTAGCCGGCCGTGAGATCGAATTCGGGCGGCAGCCCCTCGGCATTCAGGACGTTGGGCTCCGTCCGGTTGAAGTACTTCTCGCCGTCGGCCGTTTTCTGGTGAAACCGGTACTCCACCAGCACGTCCGGTTTCTTTTCTTTCAGCGCCGGATTATAGACGAGGAAGACGACCGCCAGCTCCTCGCTCTTCGCGAACGTGGAATCGGCGGCGGGCTCGATCTGCATCCGGCCGATCGTGTACGGATTCTCCACCTGCGCTTCCGGTGACAGCGCGGCGGCAAGCGGCGCGACGGCGTCGGCCAGGATCACGGAGCTCGTGTTCAGCTCGCCGTTCCAGAAATCCGGCACGCTCAGCGGCTGCTTCAACACCGACGCCTTGGCCACCGCCTTCCTGTCCTTCGGGGTCTCGCGCATGGCCACGTAGACGTCGTACTCGCCCGCCGCCACGGCAAAGGCGCGGCTGATCTCGTACGGCCGGCCGGGCGCCGACGCCTTCAGGGTCGGGAACCACACGCCCTCGTAGGCGTAGACCGCGGGCGCGTTCTTGGCGTCCTTGTCCGCCTCAGCCGCTTCGGTCGCCTCACGGGCGACCACCCGCACGTAGAAGGTGACGTCGGGCGAGGTCAGCGCCGCCCGGTCGATCGCGAGCGTAAAGGGCACGTAGATCTGCCCCCTCTCCGCCTTCAGGAAGTGGTTCCGCCAGCCAATCGTAAACGCCTCCGCCTCGGGCGCCGGCTGGCCGCGCATCACGCCGTCGACCAGTTGATACGCCGCCTGGACCCGCGCCTGCTCGTCCTTGCTGAGCTTGAGGTCCTGTCGCTTGTCGCCGTTCGTCTGAGATGCGTACCCGGCGCCCGGCGTCGCCAGGAGCCACGCCGCCGCGACGATCACCGCCCACGCGCCTCGAGACTTGCCCGTCATCGACATAGACTTCTCCCGCCTACGATAATCCCTGCCTACGCTGATGCCAACGATCCCAGCGTTTCCATGATAGCGGCGGCGCCACGGGCAAGTCAAACCACTGAAAATAGGCGATTTTCGGCGTTCGGCCGGGCCCGGTGCACCCGTGCCGCATGGTATCATCCACCCTCCTGCACCCTCCTGCCCCGGAGGCTCGGAGGCGCCGTCCCGGACGGCCGCGCCATGCTCGACGACGCCATCGTGATCGTGCTCGCTGGAGGAGTCGGCGAGCGGCTGTACCCCCTGACCCGCGAGCGGGCCAAGCCGGCGGTCTACTTCGGCGGGCCCTACCGCATCATCGATTTCACGTTGAGCAACTGCATCAACTCGGGCCTGCGGCGCATCTTCATCGCCACCCAGTACAAGTCCCTGTCGCTCAACCGACACGTCCGGACCGGGTGGAACGTCGTGTCGGAGGAGCTGGGCGAGTTCATCGAGATCCTGCCGCCGCAGATGCGCACGGGCCAGCACTGGTACCAGGGCACGGCCGACGCCGTCTACCAGAACCTGTACTCCATCCTCCGCGAGCGCCCGCGCTACCTCATCGTGCTGTCGGGCGACCACGTCTACAAGATGGACTACGGACGAATGCTGCGGTTTCACAAGGCACAGAAGGCGGGCGTCACGCTCGCGGCCATCGAGGTGCCCCGCACGGAGGCCGGCCGCTTCGGCATCGTCGAGGTCTCGGAGCAGGATCGGGTCGTGGGCTTTCTCGAGAAGCCGTCGCCGACCCAGCTGCAACCGGGCGACGCGCCCGTGCTGGCGTCGATGGGGATCTACATCTTCGGCGTGGACCTGCTCACCGGGGCGCTGGAGACCGACGCCGGCCGCGTCACGAACCACGACTTCGGCAAGGACATCCTGCCGGAGCTGATTCACCAGGCGCCGGTGTTCGCCTACCGGTTCACCGACGAGAACAAGAAGGCGGCGAAGTACTGGCGGGATATCGGCACGCTGGACGCCTACTACGACGCGAACATGGACCTGTGCCAGGTGAACCCGGAGTTCAACCTGTACGATCCCGACTGGACGATCCGGACCTACCAGCCGCAGGCGCCGCCCGCCAAGTTCGTCTTCGCCGACGACTGGCGGCGCGGCGAGGCGATCGACTCGACGATCTCGGCGGGCTGCATCATCTCGGGCAGCCGGATCCGAGGGAGCGTGCTCTGCCCCAACGTCCGGGTCCACAGCTTCTGCGAGATCGAGCAGAGCATCCTGTTGCCCGGCGTCCGCGTCGGACGCCACGCGCGCGTCCGGCAGGCCATCATCGACCGCGACGTCTTCATCCCGCGGGGTGCGCGCATCGGGTACGACCTCGACGAGGACCGGCGGCGCCACACGGTGACCGAGCGGGGGATCGTGGTCGTCACCCGGGACGACTCGCCGGCGACGGGGCCGATCGACGAAGCCGCGCTCCAGCTCGAAGCCGAAGCGGACCGGCGGGGGGCGGGGTGAGAAGTGAGAAGTGAGAACTGAGAAGTGAGAACTGAGAAGTGAGAAGTGAGAAGTGAAAACTGGGAACTACTGAAAGAAGTCAGAACGGCGTGACACACGGGAGGACGCAGTGAAGATCGCACGGGTGCACGGACGGCAGATCCTCGACTCGCGGGGCAACCCGACGGTCGAGGTGGACGTGACGTTGGAGGGCGGCGCGCACGGACGTGCAGCGGTGCCGTCCGGGGCGTCGACCGGGCAGCGCGAGGCGCTCGAGCTGCGCGACGGCGACAAGCGGCGGTTCGGCGGCAAGGGCGTGTCGAAAGCGGTCGGCCACGTCAACGGCGAGATCGCGAAGGCGATCGCCGGGTTCGAGGGCGACCAGCGCGCGCTGGACCGGCGCCTGATCGAGCTGGACGGCACGCCGAACAAGGGCCGGCTCGGCGCGAATGCGATCCTGGGCGTGTCCATGGCGGCCGGCCGCGCGGCGGCGGTCGGCGCGGGTCGGCCCTTCTACGCCTATCTGGCGGACCTGCACGGCGGCGCCCCCGCGGAATGGCGCCTGCCCGTACCGATGATGAACATCCTCAACGGCGGGGCCCATGCCGACACGAACGTGGATTTCCAGGAATTCATGGTGATGCCGACCGGTGTCGCATCGTTCGCCGATGCGCTCAGGGCCGGCGCCGAGATCTTCCACACGCTGCGCGAGATCCTGAAGAAGCGCGGGCACGCGACCGGCGTCGGCGACGAGGGCGGGTTCGCGCCCAACCTGTCCTCGAACCAGGAGGCGGTCGAGGTGGTGCTCGAGGCGATCGAGCAGGCCGGCTACGGAGCCGGCGACAACGTCTTCCTCGCGCTCGACGTCGCGGCCAGCGAGCTGTGGGACGAGGCCGGAGGCGGCCGCTACGTGTTCGCGAAATCGGACGGCGGCGCCCGCAGCGCCGCTGACCTGGTGGCGCTGTACGAGGACTGGGTGCGGCAGTACCCGATCATCTCGATCGAGGACGGGCTCGCTGAAGGGGACTGGTCGGGCTGGCGCCTGCTGACCGCGCGTCTCGGCTCGAAGGTCCAGCTCGTCGGCGACGACATCTTCGTCACCAATCCCGATATTCTCAGACGCGGAATCGCGGAGAAAATCGGGAACGCGCTGCTCGTGAAGCTGAACCAGATCGGCACGGTGAGCGAGACGCTCGACGCCGTGGCGCTGGCGCAGGGCGCGGGCTATGCGAGCGTCATCTCCCACCGCTCGGGTGAAACCGAGGACACGACGATCGCCGACCTCGCGGTGGGCACGAGCGCCGGCCAGATCAAGACCGGCTCGGCCAGCCGCACCGACCGCGTCGCGAAGTACAACCAGTTGCTGCGAATCGAGGAGGAGCTGGGCCCGAAGGCGCGGTACCCGGGGCGCGCGGCGCTCGGCCGCTGACGCCGTACACGACACCGCCGAACGGCGCATATCGCGCCGTTCGGCAGTGTCCTCGGTCTCGACTCTCCGGAACGTCCGCTACTCGACTTCCTTCTTCTCGACGCGATCGTCGGCCGCAATCCGCAGCGACCGAAGGAACCGCCGGTCGTTCGCGCTCATGTCGGACAGCCGCGACGACGGCGTTCTGGGGGCCTTGCCGCTCTTGGACGGCGACCCGGCACCGGTGCGACTGGCGAAGCCGATGACCGCCTCGAGCGTCACCCGCATCTCATACCCGGCCGCGCGCCCCTTCTCGCGGCAGGCCTCGACTCGTGGATCTTCGGCGATCGCCGCCGCGATCGTGTCGGCCAGTTCGCGCGCCAGGCGATTCACGACGTCATCCATGCGTGCCACCTCCTCGCCGCCGGTCCGGGAACCCCGGGGCGCGCCTCCCCCCGAGCGCTGTCGGCCCGTGATGGTCTGGTGACAGGGTTCGAAGGGTTGATGGTGTCCATAGGGAGGGCAAAGTGCAGGACTCGTGGCCATTGTAAACTCGGGATCGGTCGGTGTCAATTTGAGGCCGCGGATTCAGGGCGATCCCCGCCGCGACGCACGGCCGCGATCGATTAGAATGCGACCGACGGCGGGCGCGTCGCCGCCGGCCGGCAGCGCGATGTCCAGACACCACCTCACGCCCGACGATCTGGCAGCCTGGCAGGCCGAGCGTGACCTCGGCTATCCGGGCGCGTTTCCGTACACGCGCGGGATTCAGCCGACGATGTACCGCGGGCGGCTCTGGACGATGCGGCAGTACGCCGGGTTCGGCACCGCCGTCGAGTCGAACCGGCGCTATCGCTACCTGCTCGCCCAGGGCGTGAGCGGCCTGAGCGTCGCGTTCGACCTCCCCACGCAGATCGGATACGACTCCGACTCGCCGCTGGCCGCCGGCGAAGTGGGCCGGGTCGGCGTGGCGATCGACTCGATCGAGGACATGGCCCAGCTGTTCGACGGCATCCCGCTCGGCCAGGTCTCCACGTCGATGACGATCAACGCGACGGCGATCATCCTGCTGGCGCTCTACGTCGCCGTCGGCGCGCGGCAGGGCGTGTCCCCGCGCCAGATGGCCGGCACGGTCCAGAACGACATCCTCAAGGAGTACGTCGCGCGTGGCACGTTCATCTATCCGCCCCGCGCCTCGATGCGCATCGTCACCGACGTGATCGCCTGGTGCGACCGCGAAGCCCCGAACTGGCACCCGATCTCGATCAGCGGCTACCACATCCGCGAGGCCGGCGCCACGGCGATTCAGGAGGTGGCCTTCACCTTCGCACACGCGATCGCTTACGTCGAAGCGGCGCGCGACGCCGGGCTCGACGTCAACCGGTTCGGCCAGCGCCTCTCGTTCTTCTTCAATGCCCACAACGACTTCCTCGAGGAGGTCTCGAAGTTCCGGGCGGCCCGGCGCCTCTGGGCGCGCATCATGCGCGACCGGTTCGGCGCGACGACGCCGCGGGCCCAGCAGCTCCGGTTCCACACCCAGACCGCCGGCAGCACGCTCACCGCCCAGCAGCCCGACAACAACATCGTGCGTGTCGCCCTGCAGGCGCTGGCGGCCGTGCTCGGCGGCACGCAGTCGCTGCACTGCAACGGCCGCGACGAGGCGCTCGCGCTCCCCACCGAGGAGTCGGCCCGCCTCGCGCTCCGCACCCAGCAGATCATCGCCGCCGAGAGCGGCGTCGCGAACACCGTGGACCCGGTCGCCGGCGCCTACGCGATCGAGCAGAAGACCGACGAGATCGAGGCCGGCGCGCGCGCCCTGCTCGACCGGATCGAAGCGGCCGGCGGCACGCTCCACGCCATCGAGACCGGCCTGGTCCAGCGCGAGATCCAGGAATCCGCCTACCGCGCGCAGCTGGCCATCGACCGCGCCGACACGATCGTCGTCGGCCTCAACGGGTTCTCCACCGGCGAGCCCGACGGCATCGAGATCCTCGAGATCGACCCGGAAACCGAGCGCACGCAGATCGCGCGCGTGCGCAGGGTCCGCACCGAACGCGACGCCGGAGCGTGGCGTGCCGCGCTCGACCGCGTCACCACCGCCGCCGGCGGCGCCGACAACCTCGTGCCGCCGATCGTCCAGGCCGTCGAGGCGCACGCGACGGTCGGCGAAATCGCCGACGCGCTGAGAGGCGTCTTCGGCGAGCACCAGGAGATCGACGTTGGGTGACACCGGCCGCCTTCGCCAAGGCTACGGCGAGCCTCGCCGAGGCGCCGAAGGCGCACAGGCGGGAGGCCGGGAGACGCCGCTGCTCGAGGTCGAGGGGCTGACCACCGTCTTCGACGTCGGCGGTCGGGGCCTCGCCGCGGTCGACGAGGTGAGCTTCACGGTCCGGACCGGCGAGACGCTCGGCCTGGTCGGCGAGTCCGGCAGCGGCAAGTCGGTCACGGCGCTGTCGATCCTGCGCCTCGTCCAGCCGCCCGGCCGTATCGCCGCCGGCCGGATCCGGTTCCGAGGGCGCGACCTGCTGACGCTCGCCGAACACGAGATGCGGGCCGTGCGCGGCGCCAGTATCTCCCTGATCTTCCAGGAGCCGATGACCGCGCTCAATCCGGTGTTCACCATCGGCAGCCAGATCGAGGAGACGCTTGCCGTCCATGGACGCGCAAGGGGCGCCGCCGCGCGCCGGCAGGCGATCGAGATGCTGGCGGCGGTCAGCATGCCCGATCCGGCGCGACGCCTCGGCGAGTACCCTCACCAGCTGTCCGGGGGCCTGCGACAGCGCGCGCTCATCGCGATGGCGCTGGCCTGCCGGCCGGCGCTGGTCATCGCCGACGAGCCGACGACCGCGCTCGACGTGACCGTGCAGGCACAGATTCTCGACCTGCTCCGAGACATGAAAGCGCGGTTCGGCCTGTCGCTGCTGCTCATCACGCACGACCTCGGCGTCATCGCCGAGACGGCCGACCGCGTCGCCGTCATGTACGCCGGCCGCATCGTCGAAGAGGCTCCCGTGCGCGGCCTGCTCCGGGACCCGAAGCACCCGTACACCCGAGCCCTGCTGGCGTCGGTGCCGGAGGGCGCGCCGGGCACGCGGCTGAAGGCCATCCAGGGTACCGTGCCGACGCTCGGCGCGCTCCCCCCGGGATGCGCGTTCGCCCCCCGCTGCCCCGACCGGTTCGACCCGTGCGAGGCGCGCCCGCCAGGCGTGACCGCGCTCGGCGAAGGCCGCGCGGTGCGCTGTTATCTCCACGGTGACGCCGTGACGCCGGCGGCGGCGCCGGAGACCCGCTGATGCCGCTCGTCGAGGTCCGGCGCCTCGTCAAGGAGTTCAGCGTCGGGAGCGGCCTGCTCCGCCGCGGTCCGGTCGTGCGCGCGGTCGACGACGTGAGCTTCGCGATCGAGGAAGGCGAGACCTTCGGGCTGGTGGGCGAGTCCGGCTCGGGGAAGACGACCACCGGGAGGTGCCTCCTCCGGCTGATCGAGCCCACGTCGGGCCAGGTGCTGTTCCGCGGCCGCGACCTGCTCGCGATGTCCCCGCCCGAGATGCGGCGGGTGCGCCGCGACATGCAGATCGTCTTCCAGGATCCCTATTCGTCGCTCAATCCCCGCATGCGCGCCGGCGCCATCGTCGAGGAGCCGCTGGTCATCCACCGCATCGGGACCGGCGGGGAGCGCCGGCGGCGGGTCGCCGAGCTGTTCGAGCTGGTCGGACTCGACCCGGCGTTCGCGCGCCGCTACCCGCACGAGTTCAGCGGCGGGCAGCGGCAGCGGATCGGTCTCGCGCGGGCGCTGGCGCTCGAGCCGACGCTCGTCATCGCGGACGAGCCGGTGTCGGCGCTCGACGTGTCGGTGCAGGCGCAGGTGGTCAACCTGCTCATGGAGCTGCAGCAGCGCCTGCAGCTGACCTACCTGTTCATCGCGCACGACCTGCGGCTGGTGCGCCACATCTGCAGCCGGGTCGCGGTGATGTATCGGGGGAGGATCGTGGAGCTGGCGCCCACGGCGGCCGTGTTCGCGGCGCCGCAGCATTCCTACACGCGCGCGCTGTTATCGGCCATCCCGGTGCTCGATCCGGACGCGCCGCGCGAGCGCCTCGTCCTGGACGAGGCGGACGTAGATCGGAGCCGGCCGCTCCGGGAGGTCGCCGCCGGCCACTGGGCGGCGGTCGTGTGACGCCTTCCCCGCCGCCGGTCAGGCCGCCCGGCGGACGTCGTTCTCGATCTGCCCGTCGCGGAGGTGGATGGTGCGGTGGGCGTGCACGGCGACGTCGGCTTCGTGCGTGACCAGGATGATGGTGTTGCCGCTCTGGTGGAGCTTGTCGAAGAGCGACATGATCTCGATCCCGGTTTTCGAGTCGAGGTTGCCGGTCGGCTCGTCGGCCAGCAGGATCGACGGGCGGTTCACGAGCGCGCGCGCAATGGCGACCCTCTGGCGCTGGCCGCCCGACAGCTCGTTCGGCCGATGGAGCATGCGGTCGCCGAGCTCGACACGCTCGAGCGCGGCGCGGGCGCGGCCCTGCCGCTCTTTCGCCGGCACGCCGCCATAGACCAGCGGCAGCTCCACGTTGTGCAGCGCCGTCGCGCGCGGCAGCAGATTGAACGTCTGGAAGACGAATCCGATCTCCTCGTTGCGGATCCGCGCGAGCTCGTCGTCGTTCATCTCGCCGACCTGCTTGCCGTTGAGCCGGTAGCTCCCCTTGCTGGGCGTGTCGAGGCAGCCGACGAGGTTCATGAGGGTGGACTTGCCAGAGCCCGACGGACCCATGATGGCGACGTACTCGCCGCTGTCGAGCTCCATGGTGACGCCGCGCAGCGCGTGGATCTCCTCGGATCCCATCACGTAGGTCTTCCAGAGATCGTGCGTTTCGATGAGCGCCATGTCTCCCTCTCGGGTGCGCCGCGTCCGGGCGGCGCCGGCCGATGAACGGCAACAGCTTGTCAGACGAGAGTGGGGCTCCGCCCCACACCCCGGCTCGGTCGCTCGCGGGGGCCCCTCGCCCCGCGCCGCTCCCTCGCCCTTCGGCGTCGCTCAGGGCGTCCCGAGCGGAGTCGAGGGACGCGGGCCGCGCCGTGCGCGGCCTGGCCGTGCTTGCGAGGAATGTGACCGTTTCGTACACATTTCGGCGAGCAAGCACGCCTTCTACATACGGGGCGCCGCCCTGCCCGGTTCCCCCGGCGGGACCGCCGTGCGGCGGGCGTCACCACCGGCGGGCGGGCGTGAGCCACCGCCGGGCCGCCGCTCTCGGTCCTCGGCCGGCCCGGTGATCGGCACCTGGCCGAACAGCGGCACGTGCGGAATCTGGACGCCAACAGCCTGAATGCCCGGCGGCGGCGCGGCGACCCGCGCCCAGAGCACGCGCGACGCGCCAGGCGGCAGCGGATCGAGGTCTCGGCTGCTCACGGGCCGGCGCGCTGCATCGCGTACCACGAAGTACTTCTTCTGCGCCACCTCGTCGACCAGGAACACGTCGGCGATGCTTCCGGCGTCGGCCGGGGCGCTGGACAGATACCTGGCGATCGGGGTTGGTCCCGGCGCATCGGCGGCCGTCGAGAAGGCGAACCGCACCTCCACGATCCCCGCGCTCACGCGCACCACGTCGAGCAGCGCGACGCTCAGATGCGGCACGTCCGAGTCGGCTTCGGCCAGCGCCGCCGGTCCCGGCGGATCGTTCCCGGGGACGGGCCCGGCCGGCGCCTCTGGGGCGCACCCGGCGAGGGCGACCACGAGGGCCGAACCCGCCAGCCGCACACACCTCGTGCGGGACAACCACGGCCGATTCGTCACGCGCGTCTCCTCCTCACTCCGTCACTCCGGTTTCTGCAGTTTCTCGATGATGGTGCGCACCGCCGGCGGGGCGCCGGTGGGAATCAGGGCCTCCCAGATCCGGACGTCCAGCGGCACCAGCGCCAGGCCGTGCACGGGGCCGCGCGCGTGGCGGCGGTTCGCCTCAATGGCTTGTGCCAGCTCGGCTTTTGGGGCGAACCCGGTGCCCATCAGGAAGACACAGACGGGCGATTCGGCCGTCGGCTTGGCACGAACGGCCGCGGGGTACGCCTCGTTGACCGCCCCAGCGTCCACGACCGGGACGAACTTCGCGAGCAGCCGCAGGTCGGGCTCCTGTTTCTTGAACAGGCCACGCTTGGGCTTGTGCGTGACTGACAGGTCGAATCCACGCGTCGTCGACGTCTCGATCTCGCCGAAGGTGCGGATCAGCGCCTTCTTGAACCGGGCCAGCACCGCCCGGCGTACGACCTGGTCACCGGCCGGCTCACGCGGCGGACGCGCGCCAGAGAGCTCGGCCTCGGGCGGCGGCGGTGGTGGCGGCGGCGCGTCCTGGGCGTCGCGGGGCGGGGGCGGCGCGGAGGGCGGGGCCGCCACCCGCACGGCACCGCCGCCCTGGCGCAGATCCTCGTCGTAGGCCTCCCGCGACCCGGCACCCGTCAGCATGCGGTAGGCGTGCGTCAGCTCGGCCGCGCGGTTTGCCGCCAGTTCCTGGAATTCCTGTCCCAGGTGCTGCACCTTGTCCGGGTGGTAGCGGGAGATCTCGCGCCGAAACGCGCGTTTGATTTCCTCGACGGAGGCCTGGGGCAAGACGCCCAGCAGATCGTAGTAGCTCTTCACGGTCGTCACGACGGGCGCCGCCTATTGTTTCCCATGAAGCGTCGGGCGGCAACCGTCGCCAGCGCCTGCGTGGCGCGCCGTCGCCCGACCGCAGGGGCGAACGCCCGTCAGGGCTTCTTGAACTCGCTGACCTTGGAGGGCGGCAGCTCGAGCTGGCGTTTCCTGTCCCGGATGCGTCGCGTGGTCTTGGCGGCCGCCGAGCTCGAGCAGTAGGGACAGAAGTTCCAGCCGGGCTGCATCGCGCGACCGCACTTGACGCAGCCGCCGCTGAGCCGGTGCCCGCAGGCGGGGCACACGAGGAAGTCCACGCCGACCGCCCCGCCGCACCCAGGACAGAGGGTGCGCATCTCGCGCACTTCGGTGACCACGCGCAGGAGCTCCTCGGCGGTCGTCACGCCGCTCTTCACCTTCGCCAGCCCGTCTTCGCCGAGGCTGGACATCCCGGACGCGATGGCTGCCTCGCGCAACGCATCCTCGCCGGCGCGCTGCGCGATCAGACGTCGCAGCTTCTCGTTGATGCGCATCACCTCGTAGAGCGCGATCCGGCCGCGGTAGCCCGTGTGGTTGCACAGGTCGCACCCCACGGCTCGATAGAACGGCCACTGCGCGGCGTCCGCCTCGGACAAGCTCAGCCCGCGGAGGACGTCGGCCGACGGCGTGTACTGCCGTCGGCAGTCCATGCACAGCCGGCGCACGAGCCGCTGCGCCACGACGCCGACGACCGCCGACGCGATCACGTAGGGCTCGACGCCCATGTCCATCAGGCGCGTGACGGTCGACGGCGCGTCGTCGGTGTGGAGCGTGGACAGCACCAGGTGCCCGGTCTGCGAGGCCTGCATCGCAATCTTCGCGGTCTCGTGATCGCGGACCTCGCCGACCAGGATCACGTCCGGGTCCTGGCGCAGGATCGCGCGTAGCGCGCTCGCGAAGGTGAGCTTCACCTTCTCGTTGATCTGCGTCTGGTTGACGCCGACGATCTGGTACTCGATCGGGTCCTCGATCGTGATGATGTTCGTGCGCCCCGAACGCATCGACGTGAGGGCCGAGCAGAGCGTCGTCGTCTTGCCGCTTCCCGTCGGGCCCACCACCAGGATCATGCCGTGTTGATGGCGCAGGAAGTAGCGCAGCTCCTCGAGCGCCGCGGAGGAGAACCCGAGCTCTTCGAGCGGGGGCGCCCCCTTGCGTTGGTCCAGGACGCGCAGCACGATTTTCTCGCCGTACATGGTCCGCAGCGTGGACACGCGGAAGTCGACCTCGCGCTCGTCGTCGGTCTTGACACGGAGGCGGCCATCCTGCGGGAGCCGCTTCTCCGCGATGTCCATGCCCGCCATGATCTTCATGCGCGCGACCAGGCCGTCCTGGACCCATTTCGGCAGGTCCATGACCTCCTTGAGCAGGCCGTCCAGCCGGTGGCGCACCAGCACGCCCTTCTCCATCGGCTCGATGTGGACGTCGCTCGCCCGGCTCGTCACCGCGCTGTTCACGACGAGATCCACCAGGTCGACGATGGGCGCGGCATCGCTCGCCTCGGGTGACGGGCCGGTCGGCGGCGTCTCGAACACCTCTTCGTCGGGCCGGCGGATCAACGCTGACGCGGGCGATCCCCCGGCGCGCCCGCGACCGGTCGACGCCCCGGGCTTCACGGCCAAGCCGGTCCCCGACACCGTGGCTGAGTAGCGTGTCAGCGCCTTGTCCGGATACCCGGTTTCGATCGCGTCGAGGATGTCGGTCCGCGTGGAAACGACCTGGCGGATGCGATACCCCGTCTGGAACTCGAGATCCTGCACGAGACTGAAGAGCAACGGGTCGGACATCGCGACCGTCAGCAGGTTCTTTTCGAGCCGCACGGCGACGCACACGCGCTTGATCGCGATGTCCTTCGGAATGAGGATGATCGCGGCGGGATCCGGAGGTTCTTCGGCGAGGCTGACGTACGGAAACCCGAGCTGGTAGGCCAGCGCCTTTGTGATCTGCTTCTCGGTCGCGAGGTTCATCCGGACCAGGACCGAGCCCAGCCGCTCGCCGGTGCGCTTGTGCTCCGCCAGCGCGGCCTGCAGATCGTCTTCGGTGATGAGCCCCGCCTGGATGAGGCACTCACCGATCTTCTTGCGCACGAACCTGGTCCTCCCGGTCCTCCCCAGCGCTCAGGGGGAAGCTTCCATCCTACGGACGAACCCGCTCTGATTCAACTCCCGTAGTGGTTTTTTGCACAGAATTTCACAAGTCGTTGTGCCGCCACCGTTTAGCGAAGCTCGGCGCCTGGCGCCGGGGCCGCCAGCTGGAGTGGAATTCGCCGGCCGGACGCGTCGCGCAGCACGACCAGCCGTGGGTGGATCTCGGCCACGACCGCCGTGCCGACCCGGTCGCCCGGCCCCACGATCCGGCCGTTCACCAGCGCGAGCCGGCGGTCGGTGCCGACGAGGATCGACCGGACCGTGACCCGGGGCCGTCCCGCCGTCGCGCCGGCCAGGAACGGGCGGGCGGGCGCCGAGGCCACGTCCGCCCGCGGCCTCGCGCGTGTCTCAGGCGCAGGACCGGGAGCGCCTGCCCGGAGGCCCGGTTCGCCCGCGGCCGTCTTGGCGGGCGTCTGGCGGGCCGGCGGGCTCTCCTCGGGCGGCCCGGGCCTCTCCCGGGTCGGCCACCAGGTCAGCGACGCCACGATGGCCACGGCCAGGACGGCGGCAAGGGCCGCCACGACCCGCGTCGGGCTCGCGAATACCGCGCTCAGGAACCGCATGACCGGGCGAGGCCGGGTGTCGGACGCACCATGTGACGTTTCGGTCTAAGCCCTTCCCGAAAATAGCCTTCCCTGGCTCTGGGATCGGGCCAATGGCGCCCCGACCGGCCGGTGCCGAAAAAAGATATTGGACAAGGTGGGTTTCTTCGGGGCAAGCTGAGCAGGAGCTGTCCGGCTCGGCTCCCCTTCCGGTCCACGCTCCCCGCGACTGGTCTGCCTTGTACGCGCCGGGATCGACAGATGAGCGACGCCCCCGACGGCAATCGCACGGATATCCGCGTGCGGGTCAGCTCGGTCCTGCGGGAGCGGGAAGAGCAGCTCAGCAGTGATCTGACCGCAGCCCTCGGCGACGTGCTGGGCGACACGGTCGACGCCGAGGTCATCCATCACGCGGCCAGGCTCGTCCTCGACCTGCTCGTCGTCGCGCTCGATTCGGGCGGTCTCGACCCGCGATCGGGTGGGGTCGTGGACATCCTGCATCTCTGCCACGAGCGGATCGCCACGCGGGCGCTCTTCGAGTGCGTCTATCGGGCCGAGCGCGTCGTTCTGGACGAAATCGCGCTCGACGATCACCTCGGCGCCACCTCCGAGCCCTGGGCACTGGTGGCGCAGCTGGTCCGGTTCGCGTCGCTCGACCTGCACATCGCGCTGGCGGAGCGGCAGCTGCTCGCGCCCGCGAGCGGCGTGGTGCGCGACACGCTCACGACGCTGGTGGCCCGGCCGGTGCTGGATCTGGTGTTCGACAAGGAGGTCGCGCGGGCGCAGCGCCGCGGGCACGCCATCTCGCTGATCCTCATCGATGTCGATCATCTGTCGAGCATCAACGCGGAGTTGGGCTACGGGGCTGGCGACCGGCTGCTCGAGCGCCTCGGCATCCTGGCGCGCCGGTTTTTCCGCAACGACGACTGGGTCGGGCGTCACGGCGAAGACTCGATCGCGGCGCTGCTGCCCGAGACGACGCTCGACGACGCCTCGGCGCTGGCGCACCGGTTCCGGCGGACGGTGAAGGACCGCCTGCTGCTGCGGGATCACAAGACCGACGTGCGCATCCCGGTCACGATCAGCGCCGCCGTCGTCGGCGCCGACCGCGTGCTGAGCGAGATCGACCCGGCGAGCATGCTGGCCGAGGCCGAAGCGGCCCTGGCGCGCGCGCGACTGAACGGACCGAACCAGATGGAGCGGGTCGCGCTGCAGCCGACGTCGGTGACGCTGCTCGGCGCGGCCAACCTGCTCGGCTGCACCGCGCGCGAGGTCCGCCAGCTCGTACGCGCCGGCGACCTCAACGCCATGAAGCGCGGGCGCCACTTTCACATCGACCGCGCGGCGGTGGAGCGCTACAAGGCGCAACGCACGCTGCCGTTCTAGCTTTACCCGGGGCGCTGCCCCGGACCCCGGCTCGGTCCATCGCCTCCGGCTCGCACACGTGATGGGCCACGGCTATCAGCTCGTGATACCAGCGGTCGCGGCCGGCCTGGATATCGCTTTCGGGCGCCGTGACGTCGCGGCGTACGACCACGACGTGCCGGATCGAGGGCGTGTCCTGCAGCGCCTCGTCGGCCATGCGCTTGAGCGGGACAAGCGGGGGGCTCCCGTCACCCCGATCACCGGCTGAGCGCGTCGATGCGGGCCCTGACGTCGGGGGCCAGATGGGCGTGTTCCACCCCCGCGTATTCCAGGAACGAGCGGTAGTGCTGGATCGCGCTCGCCTTTTCGCCTGCCCCTTCGTACAGCAGGGCGAGATTGTAGTGCGCCGCGGCGTTGTGAGGGTCGATCCCCAGCGCCTCGAGGAGCCGCGCCCGGCCGACGACCGGCTGCCCGCTCGCCTTGTCGACGAGCGCCAGGTTCACCAACGAGTCGACGTTGCGGGTGTCGGCGGCGAGCGCCGTCCGGAACTCGGCGGCGGCCGCATCGAGCTTGCCCTGCCCGAGCAGCGCCACGCCCAGGTTGTTGCGCGCCTTCACGTACCGCTGATCGATGAAGATCGCCCGCCGGAACTCCTGAACCGCATCGTCGAGCAACCCCTTCTGCTGGAACAGCAGACCGAGGTTGTTGTGCGCTTCCGCGTTGAGCTCGTTCTGCTGGAGCAGCGCGCGGTAGTGCGCGAGCGCGTTTTCGAAGTCGCCCGCGCGGTGATAGTAGAGCGCCAGCCGGAAATGATCCGGCGTGACGGTGGCGATGGGAGCCACGGCCGGCGGCGGCGCGGGCCTCTCGGGCGTCGCCGGTGTCGCGGCCGCCGGTGCGGGCGCAGGCTTCTCGGGCGTCGCCGGTTTCGTGGCCGGCGGCGGCGGCGCAGGCTTCTCGGGCGTCGCCGGTGTCGCGGCCGGTCGCGGCGGCGCGGGCTTCTCAGGCGTCGCCGGTGTCGCGGCCGGTCGCGGCGGCGCGGGCTTCTCAGGCGTCGCCGGTGTCGCGGCCGGTCGCGGCGGCGCGGGCTTCTCGGGCGTCGCCGGTGTCGGGGCCGCCGGCGGTACGGGCCTCTCGGGCGTGACCGGCCTGGTGGCCGCCGGCGGAGGCGCTGACGTCATGGTCGGCGCCGGTCGCGGCGGCATCGTCGGGGTCGGTGCTGCTGACGAGGGCGTCTGCGGTGGCGCGGCCGGCGTCGGAGGGGCCGTCATGGGTGGCGCGGATGGCTGTGCGCCGGGAACCTGCGGCAGACCGGGCAAAGCCGCTCCGGGCGTCCCCGCGGGCGACGTGGCCGCCATCGGCGCCGGCGTGGGCGCCGACGCCTCTCGAAGCCAGTCCGTAATCAGCCAGGCGCCGAGACCGATCGCGGCCAGCACGATCGCGAGCGTGCCGAGGCGGCCGACCTTGGGCCCGGAGCCGCCCGCCCGGGTATAGCCCAGCGTCGCGAGGACCGCGTCGGCGTGCGCCGTGCGGCGAGGCTCGGCCTGGGGCGCGTCAGGGTCGCCCTGTCCGCGCCGGCCACGGCGAAGCGCATCGAGGATCAGACTCACGGTCGCCGCCCGTCCTGAGCGAGGTCGAAGGACCTGTCGTGAGCGACGTCGAATGGCCTCTCCCGGGCCATGCGCAGGAGGCGCGCGGCTTCGAATCCGGGCAGGGCCTGCAAGCGCACCGCTTCGGCGCGCGCCTGCGCGTCGTCGGCGAACCCGCCCACCAGCACCTGCTGCATCGACTTCCCGGCTGCCTCGACCTCGACCTGGTCGACGCGGTACCCGAGGCTCTCCAGCTGCTGGCGCACCAACGCGGCGCTGGCGGCTTCTTCAAACGATCCTACCAGAATCGCCAGGTCCCGCCGGACTGGCGCCGTCGAATGGCGTCCGAACGCGGCGAGCACCGAGGGGGGTCGCCAGCCCAGTTCCCCGACGAGACTCGCCGCGGTCGCGCCAAGCAACACCGAGGCCACCGTGCCGGCCAGTAGCGCCCCGGCGCGCCGCCGGACGCGCGCCATCCAACCGCCGCGCGGACGCAGGTCGAGCGTCTCGGCCGCCTTGACGATCGCCTCGGGCGGGATCCGGCTCATGCGCGACGCGTAGCCGCCGAGCAGCGCGCGATCGCAGAGCAGGTTGATCAGCCGCGGGATTCCCCCCGAGAAGCGGTGCACCAGGTTGACGGCCTTCGGCGAGAAGCTCACCGAACCACGCCCGCCGGCGACCTGCATCCGGTGCGCGACGTAGCCGGCGGTTTCTTCCCGCGTCAGCGGGTTGAGCTGGTAACGGATCGAGATGCGCTGGTCGAGCTGGCGCATCTCGGGCGCGCGCAGCTGGGTCTGCAGGTTGAGCTGACCCACCAGCACGACCTGCAAGAGTTTCTCCGTGTCGGTTTCGAGGTTCGACAAAATGCGGATCTGCTCGAGCACCTGGGGCGGCAGGTTCTGGGCCTCGTCGACGATCACGATCGCCCGCCCGCCGATCGGGAGGAGCGAGAGCAGGAATTCGTTGAGCGTGTCGATGAGCTCCTGCTTGCTGACGCCCGCGAGCCGCCCCTTCTTGACCTCCTCGCGCGACACCACGCCGAAGTCCTGGAGGATCAGCGTGATGAGATCCTCCTCGGAGAGGAACGGGTTCAGCACGAGGGCGGTGAACGTGTGCTGGTCGAGCTGCCCGAGGATGGCGCGGCACAGCGTCGTTTTGCCGGTACCGATGTCGCCTGTCACGACGACGAAGCCCTCGCGTCGGCGGATGGCGTACTGCAGCAGCTCGAAGGCGCTGCGATGCGACTCGCTCAGGTAGAGGAACTTCGGATCCGGCGTCAGACTGAACGGCTTCTCGGAGAACCCGTAGTACTCCTCGTACATGCTCGCCTCCGGCCGCGCCCGCAGCCGCGTACCTACCGCCCGGCCGCACCCGCCGGCGTGACGAGTGCCGGGGTCAGCAGCACCACCAGATCGGTCTTCCGGTCGATTCCGCCTTCGAGCAACCCGCTGATGACGACCGTCTCGCCGTCACGGACACGGACCATCGTGTCGACCTCGCGCACGCTGACGGCCGGCGTGGCCTCGCCGGGCGCCGCCAGGTCGCCGGTGCGGCTGGTGACGCTCGGCGACACGCTCATCTGGATGATCCCGTCGGCGGCGACGAGCGGGGTGACGGCCAGCACGAGTCCCTCGGTCACGCCCGGCTCCTGGTCGGGCGCCGGCACGAAGCCGGCGTCGCGCCGCCCGACCCTCATATACGCCGGCTCGTTGTTCATCGCCACCACGCGCGGTCTCGCCAGCACGCGGACCGTGCCCTGGGCGCCGAGCGCCTCGAGCAGCGCCGACGGATCCGTCAGGTCGATGCCCAGCGCCTGCCCCGCCGTGCCGAACCCGCGCGCCGCCGACGGGTCGCGGCCGAGCGCGGTCAGCACCGTGGCCCAGTCCACGCCGGCCGCGAACCCCGCGCCCAGCTCCACCTCGACGATGAGCGCGCGGATCTCGACCTGGCGCGTCACCCGCTGCTCGATCGCCTCGACGTACAGACCCACGCGATCCAGCCGATCCGGATAGTCCGTGACCTGCAGCAGCGCGGCCTTGCGGTCCAGGTTGAACCGGCCATCCGGCGAGAGCAGCGTCTGGACGCCGCCGGTCAGTTCGGCGAACAGGTCAGCCGACTCCGAGGCCTCGACCGCCCAGCGGCTCCCACCCTCGCCGCCGGCGCGCAGCTCGCGACGGCTGGCGCGCGAGGTCTGGACGTAGTTGACGGCGAACAGCCGCGTTTCCACGCGGCGCGGAAACACCCGGATGAAGCTGCGGTCGACGTCGTAGTCGAGACTCAGAGGACGCAGCACGAGGTCGAGCGCCTGCTCGAGGGTGACGTCCTTCAGCTCGCCGACGAACGTCCCGCCGACGCCCGGCGCCGCGACGACGCTGAAGCGCGTGTCGCGGACGAGCAGCAGCAGCAGATCCTGGACCGGCTGCGGCTCCCCGATGCGGAGCGAGAACGTGCGGCCGGCATCGAGAAACGCCTCCCGCGCCTCTTCCTCGAGGCGGGTCACCGGCAGCGGCTGGAGCGGCGCCTGCGAGACGATCGGCGACTGGCCCGCCGGGGCCGCGGGCGCCACCGGGCCGGCCGACTCGGGATCGGCCAGGCGGCTCACGGCGAGCGGGGGCGGCGTCCCGGGCGCGACCGGGGGCGGCTGTTGCGCCTGGACCACCCGCGGCAGGAGCGCCCAGACGGCAGCCGTCGCCAGACAGGCGACGGTCAGCCGGGGGGCGGCCGTGACGACGTGACTCCACAATGTCTGCATGTTCAACACGTGACGACCGTACAGCGGACCGCCGAAGGCGTGCCGAAGCCCTCGGCTGCACAGTTTTTCCTGTTTAGGTTTCGGTCCGGGCGGAGGAGAACGTTAGGGGAAGGGGGGGATCAACGCAATGCCCACGGAATGCCCACGGAAGGCACCCCTATGGCGTGGTATTCGGGGCTCGGTACTCGGTACTCGGTACTCGGGGGATCACGCTGTCGCGCTCAGGCGATCCGGCCAGAGCCCAGAGCCCAAAGCCCGAAGCCCAGAGCCTCCTAGCCCTGGGCTCAATGCGGGCTAGTGCGCCGACGGCGGCACGTCGATCGTGCCGGGCGGCGAGGGCGGGACGTTCTTCTTGAACATCGCCGCGCCGAGAACGCCGCCGAGCATGCCGAAGATGACGCCGATCGCGACGGAGGTGAAGAACCGGAACGCCACCGCGACGGGGCCGCCCGTGATGTTGTCGATCCACTCGCGGGTCTCGATCGGCAGGCCCTGGTTGCTCTCGAGCAGCCGCTCGATGAAGTCACGGGCGAACTCGCTGGTCATCCGCTCGAGCGGAATCGACAGCACCGCCCAGAGCACGCCGCCGAAGAGGCCGGCGAGCAGCCCGACGAGCGCGCCGTCGGCGATCTGAATCGCGACCGGGTGGTTCTGCTGCATCAGGTACGCGGCGAGGACGCCGCCTCCAATGACCCAAAGACAGCAGCAGTTGGCGAAGTTGACGACGGGCAGCGCCGACAGCACGCCGATGAAGAGGCCGCCCAGCAGGGCCGGCTGGAGTTTGTTGGGGGTCATCGTGCCCTCCCGGCGATCCGGCCGGGCGGCCGCCGTCCGCGGCCGCCCGCCGCGTTTCAGTCGTAGTACTCGCGGCCGAGGTGCGTGATCATCTCCTGGCCGCGCAGATATCGCAGCGTGTTCTTCAGCTTCATCAGCTGAATGAAGAGGTCGTGCTCGGGGTAGAGACCCGGGGCGTGCATCGGGCTCTTGAAGTAGAACGAGAGCCACTCCTGGATGCCGTGCAGCCCGGCGCGCTGCGCCAGGTCGAGCAGCAGCACGAGGTCGAGGACGATCGGCGCCGCCAGGATGCTGTCGCGGCACAGGAAGTTGATCTTGAGCTGCATCGGGTAGCCGAGCCACCCGACCAGATCGATGTTGTCCCAGCCCTCCTTGTTGTCGCCGCGCGGCGGGTAGTAGTTGATGCGCACGACGTGGCAGAGGTTGGCATACAGCTCCGGATAGAGGTCGGGCTGAAGGATGTAATCGAGCACCGACTTCTTGCTCTCTTCCTTCGTCTTGAACGACTCGGGATCGTCGAGCACTTCGCCGTCACGGTTCCCGAGGATGTTCGTCGAGTACCAGCCCTCGATGCCGATCAGCCGCGCCTTGAGGCCGGGCGCGATGATGGTCTTGATCAGCGTCTGGCCGGTCTTGAGGTCCTTCCCCGCAACGGGCACGCGCATCTCGGCCGCGAGCTGCAGCAACGCGGGCACGTCCGCGCTGAGGTTGGGCGCGGCGTTCGCGTACGGGATGCCTTCCTTGAGCGCGGCGTACGCGTAGATCATGCTGGAGGGCACGTCGGGGCTGTTCTGCTCGAGCGCCCGCTCGAGCGACGCGACGTCGGCGTGCGCCGCCGACTCCTGCATGAACACCTCGGTGCTGCCACACCAGACGAGGACGAGGCGATCGAGACGGTGATCGGCCTTGAACGTCCGCATGTCCTCGCGCAGCTGGTCGGCCAGATCCTTCTTGTTCTTCCCGCGCTTCACGTTCGGGCCGTCGAGCCGTTTCACGTAGCGCTGGTCGAACACGGCCGGCCAGGGCCGGATGGCCTCGAGCTCGGGCCGGACCTGATCGAGCAACGACGGTTCGAGGACGCCCGCCGTCTTCGCGGCGGCGTAGCAGTCCTCTTCGAAGATGTCCCAGCCGCCGAACACGAGGTTGTCGAGGGGGGCGAGCGGGACGAAATCCTTGATCATGGGCGACCGCCCCTCGGTGCGCTTGCCGAGACGGATGGTCCCCATCTGCGTGAGCGAACCGATCGGGGACGAGAGCCCCTTGCGGATCGCCTGCACGCCGGCGATGAAAGTGGTGCTGACGGCGCCCAAGCCGACCAGCAGCACCCCGACCTTGCCGTCGGCCGGAGCGATTTCGATCACGTTTTTCACGGCTGGGAACTATATCATCAAAGCTCGGTCAAACCCGGCGACCAGGGCAGACACGATGTTCAAGCGATTCTTCGGCAAGCTCGGCGGACGGCACGACCTGGCCGTGTCGATGGTCGGCGTGAAGCTCGGCCACGCCCTGCTCCAGCTCGGGTGCGGCGACGGCGGGCTGCTCGCCGCCCTGGCCGCCAAGGTCGGGCTGACCGGCCGCGCAGCCGCGGTGGACGCCACCCGCGAAGGCGTCGCGGCGGGAGACCGCGGTGCCGCCAGGGGCGGCGTGCTGGTCGAGACGGCGCAGGCGGCCTACGACCGCCTGCCCCACGAGGACGCCGGATTCGACATCGTCGTGATCGACGATCTGCTGGCCACGATGCGCCCGGAGGACCGCGTGGCTTGCCTGCGCGAGACGCGACGTGTCCTGCGACCCGCGGGCCGCCTCATCGTCGTCGAGCGGATCCGCCGCGGCGGCCTCGGCGCGCTCGTCAGCCGCCGGCACGAGGATCCGCACTACCTCGCGTCCGGTGGCGCGGAACCGGCCGTCAGAGCCGAGGGCTTCGTCGCGGTGCGTACGCTCGCCGAGCGCGACGGACTCCGCTTCGTCGAGGGCGTCCGGCCGAGGGCGTGAAAAAAGGGTTTTTCCTATCTCGCGCACGTCTGGTGCCGGCCACCGTCGATGGCAATCGTGTCACCGGTAATCCAGCCGGATCGATCGGTCGCCAGGAACAGCACCAGCTCGGCGATCTCCTCCGGGCGCCCCGGTCGCCCCAGTGGGTGCGTCTCCTTCGACCGCTCCAGAAACGCCGCGTACTGCGCCTCGTCC